>ERZ1645192.3809-NODE-3809-length-12148-cov-4.864136_pt1 | contig 12148 bp, 9 predicted proteins | sample MGYA00575354_ERZ1645192 | MGnify/ENA primary metagenome ERZ1645192 (study PRJEB40844, sample SAMN11349763) | freshwater sediment metagenome | isolation source: river sediment | host: Sediment | place: India: Faizupur Khadar , New Delhi | collected 2017-02-21 ... | reverse complement strand
CGGTTTGCCTTTAGAATCAAAGATCCGGTATGCGGGCTTGTCCATTTTCATGGCTGTTGTGGCAAAAAATATGACCAGGGATAACAAGTAAATTCTTTTCATGAAGTGTAATAGTATTAGGAATTATTGACGGTTTACTTTATACGCTTCCCGGTTTTTTTCAGGTTTTCCAGCATGAACATCAAGGGCAGCAGGCTCTCTATACCGTCGACGATCTGAACATGACTGTTGTTATTTCCCATGATGATCCTCATTTTCTTACCGGATCTGCTTTCAGTTTCGGCCATTACCTGCCTGCATGATCCGCACGGGGTGATCGGCTTTTCAAGCTTGAATTCGGTGGACCTCGCAAAAATGGCAATAGCCTCTGCCGGAATATCCGGATATTCAGACTGGGCAAAGAACAAAGCGACACGTTCGGCGCACATCCCGGATGGGTAGGCTGCATTCTCCTGGTTGCTGCCCCTGAATATTTTACCGTTTGCCAGCTTTACTGCGGCACCAACCTGGAAGGAGGAATATGGAGAATACGAAGTTTCGGAAGCAAGGACAGCTTCGGCCAGCAATTCCCCGTCAGATGATGCCAGATCATCCGTTGAATTGTATTCTTCGACCTCTATAATGATTTTATTCTTCATCTTCATTTTCGCGTTCAACCCGTTCAGGCTTGATCGTTCCATCAAGTATAGCCAGGTAGGTAGCACTTCCCTGCAATACTTCTGTGGCTTTTGCAATCTCCGGATCATCGCTTAAAGACGCGACGATTCTTCCTTTCTGGTAATAATATCGGCCAACAATTTCGTCTTTCAAGATCATTTTAATCTCATCCTTGTAGGTGACCAGGTCTTCGCTCTTATCATGCAGGATCTTTGATTTCAGGCCATTATATTCACTTTCGATCGCGTCGAAGTAATTTTCCTTCTGCGCATTGATCTTCAGTTTTTCCAGTGCTTCTTCACTGGCGGTCTGATAATCATAAGTTTTATCTTTAAGAAAAGCGATCAGATCATTATAAGTTTCATCGGAAATTTCAAATTCCTCCGGAGCCGGGATGCTATTGTGTGTCAAATAATACTGGTTTGCAAAATCAAATAAAAGGTACTTTGTGACCAGTGTCTGCGAAATCTTGCTGAGTTTCAGGGGATCCTCGTACACATCGGGCTCAATTCCGCCGCCATCATAAACTGAACGGCCATTTTTTGTCTTGAATTCCGAGATCAGTGAATCAGGTATTCTGTCGGAATTGCCGTTTTCGTCCTTGTGAAAGTAATCGATTGCCTGGATACAGCGGCCACTGGGAATATAATATTTTGCAACGGTAATCTTAACCTGTGAATTGTAAGTCAGGGGAACCACATTCTGCACAAGTCCTTTCCCATAAGTGCGCTGTCCGATGATCACTCCCCGGTCAAGATCCTGTATAGCTCCTGCGACAATTTCTGATGCTGATGCGCTTCCGCGATCAACCAGGATCGCCAAAGGAATGTCTTTATCGACCGGGGCCATACGGGTATAATGATCCTGGTTTTTAGTGGCAATCTTACCTTTAGTGCTGACAATGAGCTTTTTCTCTTCAACAAAAATGTTGCAGATATTGACAGCTTCATTCAGTAATCCGCCTCCATTTCCCCGGAGATCAATAATGACCCCTTTAATTTCATGACTGTTTTTTAATTCGAGGAAAGCTTTTTTTACTTCTGATCCTGCATTTTGGGTGAAATTGGTCAGTTTGATATAGGCCATACCTCCTGGCAGCACTCCATAGTAAGGGATATTTGGAATTTTGATCTCTTCCCTGAAAACTTTTACCACGACAGGATCGGCAATTCCGAGCCGTTCGATACGTAATTCCAGTTCCACGCCGGGCTGTCCTTTGAGAATTTCACTGACCTCATCAGAGTTTTTATCTTTCATCGACTTGCCATTGATCTCCAGGATTTTATCACCGGCGATCAAACCTGCTTTTTGCGCGGGAAATCCTTCATAAGGTTCTGAAATAACCACATATTCACCACTTTTATGGATCAGCGCCCCAATGCCTCCGTATTGCCCCGTAGTCAACAGTTTGTAGTCTTCAGCATTCGATTCAGGTATGTAAACCGTATACGGATCAAGCGTCTCAAGCATCGCATCGATGGCTGTCTCAGTCAATTCCCCGGGGTTGATCTCCTCAGCATAGTTTTTATCCAATTCCTTCAGCAGTGTGGCGTAAATATCAAGATTTTTCGAAATCTCAAAATTATTCTCTGTCTGGCTGAATGAAACTGAGGATATCAGAACTACTGAAAGGAGGCAGGACAAAAGAAAAGGACGAAAATATTTCATAGTGAGTTGTTTTATTAATCAGACAAAGTTGGCGCAGGATTGTCCAATGGTTTGTCAAGTATTGCATATAAACGTTTTAGTACTGCTTTTATTTTAGTTTCCATTTCTACCGTGGTTAAGGTAATATTTCCGGTATAAATAATGGCAATAACTCCTTTGCGTTGATTTTTTTCAAGATGTTGGTAGAGATGATGTTTGTTGAGCCGGTAGGTTTCCCTGATCTGTCGTTTAATCCGGTTACGATCAACCGCATGCCTGAACGATCTTTTGCTAACGCCGATGAGAATTTGCGCCGGCATAGAGGATTCCAGGGGAACCGAAAGCCAGAAAATCTTAAAAGGATAAATAAAAAAGGAAGTGCCTTCGGCAAACAGCCTGTCAATTAACTTTTTTTTTCTCAGTATTTCATCTTTCCTGAAGGAGAAGAAGGACATATAAGGTTACTTCGATTTTTTCATGTTCTTCTGCAGATATTCTTCAATGGCCATGGTCATTGAAGGTGCAGATTTAGTCGGTGCTTCGATATTCAGATTCAAACCGGCGTCAATAACTGCTTTACTGGTGGTAGGTCCAAAGGCACCGATGATTGTACTGTTTTGTTTAAATTCAGGAAAATTCTTATACAACGAAGCGATTCCGGAAGGGCTGAAGAAGACAAGCATATCGTATTTTTTAATATCGATATGGGATAAATCACTGGCCAGTGTTTTATAAAAAACACCCTTAGTGTAATTTACCTCACTGTCGTCCAGCATTTTAGAAATGCTTGCCTTATGAATGTCCGAGCATGGCAATATATATTTTTCCTCCTTGTGTTTCCGGATGATCTCCATCAGGTCTTCAAAATTCTGCTTGCCATGGAAAATTTTCCTTTTCCTGTATTGAACATATTTTTGAAGATAAAAGGCAGTTGATTCGCTCATGCAGAAATACTTCATGGTTTGCGGAATATCGGCCCGAAGCTCTTTGGCCATCCTGAAATAATGATCAACCGCATTTCGGCTGGTGAATATAACGGCAGAATAATCCAACAGATTGATTCTTGACTGCCTGAATTCTTTGGAAGGAATCCCTTCGATTTTTATGAATTTGTAAAAATCGATTTGTACATTATATTTCCTGGTAATATCACCATAAGGTGATTTTTCGATGTCGGTCGGCTGAGGTTGTGATACCAAAATGTTCATCAAAATCTTTGAATATCAAATTGTTAATACTGCATCTTTCAACAACAACCATTTTTTCTCTCAGGAGAAAAAATATTTGCTAAGAAATTTTGCGGCAAATGCCAGGGGCAAAATTTCGAGGGTGCAAAGGTACAAAAATAAATGAAACAACGAAAATTTAGGATCAGATAAACCAATGGCGATACCGCGGAAAAATCTGAGCCCAAGCAGGATGGCAGCAATAGCTCCGGCTATATAAAAGAAAACCTCATGGAATGTATAGATGATCAACAGCAACAGGGGTAATAACAATATCCCCAGTACAAGATTGTAAATCAAGATGTTTTGAATATACTCACGCGCCGTTTCCGGATTTTTAAACGTTATTCCGATCAACCATATAGCCAGGATTTTAATTAAGATATAAGCGATATAGATCCCGAAAAATTGAGCAAACATCAGCAGGGTTTTTAATCCTTCCGACGATCCGGGTGAGAATACTTCCGTGCTTTCATAAATAAAGAGTGTCGATGAAATAATATAAATAGCAAGCAGGGGAAAGAAACTCCGGTGAGAATGGACCGGACTTTCCCTGATCAGTTGTATAGAAGCCGAGCGCTTAAAAATAGATGAGCCGAGCAATTTCAGCCTCTTTTCATGATAGAACCGAGTCATGGTCAGCAACATAAATCCTGCAAGTAATATCCAAAAAATCCAGTTGTTCTGTACATCAGATGTGATGATCCGAATGACTTTCATATCCGGAGGGGCTGTATTCAGAAAAGGAGTGGGAGGTTCGTAAATCCTGTGGTGCATTTCCCACAGCCCCGGATCCAGGAATTCACTGACTGATCGTCCCGGACAATAAATTATGGTATCAGCGATTTCTGGCGACAAGTTCTTCGATTTCCTTGCAAAAATAGCTAAAAGAATTCCTCATTGAAGACAGTTCATTATATTTGCTTAGAAATGGCTAATGACCAATAACCAATAACTTATAACCTAATTCAAATTCCATGTTCAATCTGATATTATTCGGGCCTCCGGGTTCAGGCAAGGGCACGCAATCGGTGCGGATAGCAGAAAAGTACAACCTCGTGCATGTTTCCACCGGAGATATTTTCCGGCGGGAGATCAAAAACCAGAGTCCGCTGGGAATCAAGGTACAAAGTATTATTGAAAAAGGAGAACTTGTACCTGATGAATTACTGGTCGATATACTCAGGTTAGCACTACGGCAGGCCGGTAATCCTGGAGGTTTTGTATTTGACGGTTTTCCGCGTACCCTTCCCCAGGCTGCCGATCTCGATAATCTGCTGATGGAAACCGGCAACCAGGTTTCCCTGGTGTTGGCACTGGACGTTGATGAAGAAGAAGTTGTGACCAGGCTTTTAAAAAGAGCTCAGCTGGAGGGCCGGAAAGACGACACGGAAGACGTGATCCGCAACCGCATGAAGGTTTATCATTCTCAAACCAGGCCTTTGATGGAATATTATGAAAAGCAGGGAAAGTTCGTTTCCCTGCTCGGAGTAGGTTCAATCGATGACATTTTTGCAGGTATCTGCAAAGTGATTGATGAAAAAAGGGCTTAGACCAGGTCCATCGAAACGCTGACGCCGGTATCCTGGTTGAACACCACCTTGAATCCCAGTTTCTTGAATACTGTGATCATGGCCTGGTTGTCTTTGGTCGTTTCAGCCGCAACCCGTTTCAGGTGCCACTGGCGGGCGATTTCAACACAGTATTCTGTCAAAAGCGTTCCCAATTCTTTCTTTTGCCATGCATCTGAGATCAAAACCGCATATTCTACGGTTTCATGGTCCAGGTCTGCAATTAGTCGGCCAACGCCGATGAGTTTCTTCTTGCCAGCTTCAACCACTTCAGCGACGATCGCGATTTCCCTGGCATAATCAATAAAGCAGAACTGCGTTGCGATCTCATGGGAATCGTAGTGGAAATTGTACCTGAACCTTGAATAGATCGATTCCTTGGAGCAACTGCCCAGCAAGTCAAGCCATAGTGGTTCGTCTTCAGGTTTGATAGGCCTGAGAAGGATCGTTGTACCGTCAGCCAGTTTAGCCGGTTTGGTATATTTATCCGGATAGGGATGAATGAGCAAATGTGAGAACTGGGGAAGGTCTTTGCCAACCAGTTCCTGATCGATGACGATCCTGGCATCCAAAGCAATGACATCCGTAGTTCCGACAAGCAACGGGTTGATATCCAGTTCGATAATTTCCGGATAATCTGCAGCAAGGTATGATAACCGGATAATGACTTCGATCAGTTTCTCGATATCTTTTTCCGGGGCACCACGATAGCCTTTCAGAAATGGATAAATCTTGAGTGATTTGATCATGGTCCGGGTTAGTCGTTCATTCAACGGAGGAAATGCCAGCTTTGTATCTTTGAATACTTCCGCGCCTGTGCCACCCATGCCTACTAAAAGAACTGTACCGAACACATGGTCTTTTTTGATGCCGAGGATCATTTCTGTCGCATCTTTCATGTTCACCATAGGCTGTATAGTTACTCCTTCGATTACTGCTTCGGGCATTTTTTCTTTAATGCTCCGGGTCATATTTTTGAACTGGTTCCAGACCCCATCTTCATCTTTAATATTCAAGATGACACCACCAACATCTGATTTATGCGTAATGTCGGGTGAATGAATTTTCATCACCACGGGGTAGCCGATACGGTTTGCAATATCTGCGGCTTCGATAGCTGATTTGGCCACTACCGGCTGCGTTGTCGGGATTCCATAGGCAGTCAGGAGAGCTTTTGAAATATCTTCTGAAAGGATCCTGTCTTTGGTAAAGTGTTTTTTAACAAATTCTTTCCGGACTTTATCACGATCAAGTGTAAAGGATACCGGGAAATCCTTCGGGGTTTCGAACAATGAGTCGAGGTTCTTTGAATAGCTGGCCAGGGTCATAAAAGCCCTGATGGCCCCTTCCGGTGTATCGTAAGTACTGATCCCGTGTTTGTTGAAAATATTGATCCCTTCGCGCATGCTTTCACCGCCAAGCCAGGCCGCCATGATGGGTTTTGCGGTATGATCAGCCAGTTTGGTAATTTCAAGGGCAGTTGCCGTAGGATTGGTCATGGCCTGGGGTGTGAGGATGACCAGAGCAGCATCCACATCCGGATCTTCCAGGACGATCCTGGTTGCTGTTGCAAATCGTTCAGGAGGCGCATCTCCGAGCACATCGATCGGGTTACCGTGTGACCAGAAAGGGGGCAGGTAGTCGTTCAGTTTCTTCATCGTTTCATCCGACAGTTTGGTGAGTTTACCATCCATCGAAATCAGGGCGTCGGTGGCCATAACTCCGGGACCGCCGGCATTGGTGATAATAGCCAGGTTCCTTCCTTTAGGGATGTTTTTCTGGGCCATAAGTTCGGTAAAGTTGAAGATGTCGCCGATATCATAAACGCGGGCAACTCCGGCACGCTGGAAAACAGCGTCATAAATCGTATCTTCAGATGCCATGGCCCCGGTGTGCGAGGCGGCTGCGGCGGCTGATTCCGGGAAACGGCCTGCTTTGTAAACGATGATAGGCTTTTTACGGGCAAAAGCACGTGCAGCTGTCATAAACTGCCTGGCTTTTGATATGGATTCAACATAAAGGATGATAGAGCGGGTGTTCGGGTCCTGGCCGAAGAAATCGATCAGGTCGCCGAAGCCAACATCCATCGTATTTCCGATCGAAACAAAGTAGGAGAAACCGATATTTTCTTCCTTGGCCCAGTCAAGTGCGGAGGTACAAAGAGCACCCGATTGAGAGATGAACGCGACATGACCTTTTTTCGCCGTTCCGGAAGCAAAGCTCACATTCATATTATTTCCCGGCACAATGATACCGAGACAGTTAGGCCCGATAACACGCATTCCGTCATACTTTGCCACGATTAATTTAACTTCTTCTTCAAGTTTTTTCCCGTCAGCCCCTGTTTCTTTAAAACCGGCCGACATAATAATAATACCGCGGATGCCTGCATCACCGCATTCTTTTAAAATGCCGGGCACTGTTTTGGCATTGGTACAGATCACGGCCAGGTCAGGGACCTTGGGCAGGTCTTTCACGTTTGGATAACAGGGAATCCCCATTACCGCTTCATGTTTGGGATTAATCGGATAAACCACACCCTGGAAGCCGCCTCCCACTAAGTTTTTCAATGTTATTCCACCCACGCTGTTCGGATCATTTGAAACGCCGATGATGGCGATTCGCTGCGGCCTGAATATCTTTTGTAATGTCTTTACTGCCATTGTATTTCTATATTATTAAATTATAATAAAAATGCCTTTTTTAACAAACGCACAAAGGTAGATTTATTTTGTGAAATTTTTAACAGCAAGGGAAAAATTAGTCAGCAGTCAGCAGTCAGCCTAACCCTAAAGTCTTTCTATAGACGCGGTGCACCTTGCAAACCTTTCCGCCCATCTTTTCCATTTCTCCGCGGATCTTATGATTTTCTTCGAGCTCAAGGTGGCTGTGAATTTGTTTGATACCACGCCGGGCGCAAGCTTCCAGCATTTTAACACCCATCATCACATCAATACCCGTTCCCTGGTGAGATGCCCTGATCCCGCCGATCATCAGGACAATAAAGTCTGTCCTTTTCATTTCTTTCATAATGCGTAAGAAACCAAAGGGGAACAATTTACCACCGGTTTTTTGAAGTGCGGGGCCCACATCCGGGACAGCGATGAAAAATGATATTGGAACGCCTTTATCCGTGATTATGATCGTAAAATCGACATCGAGGATCATCATATAATCATCCGCGAACTTTTGCATTTCTTCCTCATCCAACTCATATGAGCCGTAAATATCCCTGAATGTTTCATTGATCAGCCTCATGACTGGCATGATATAAGGCCTGAGTTCTTTTTTATTTCTGAGTTGAACACATTGAATATCCTTATTACGGCTGACCCGCTCATAGATCCGCTGGTAAAAATCAGGGATTTTATCCGGCACCGGGATCTTGTATTCAAACAAATCGACTTCTTTCGTATAGCCTTCTTTCTCAACGAGATCGATATAATATGGATCATTATAAGGGGCAACAATGGCGGCCCTGATATCGAAGCCATTGATCAGTAATCCCTGCGGATCTTTGTCAGAAAATCCGAATGGTCCGATTATTTCATCCATGCCTTTGGACTTTCCCCAATCCTCAATCGCATTAATCAGGGCATGAGCAACTTGCTGGTCATTTATGCAATCAAATTTAAAGAATCTGGCACGTTTTATTCCCGTATGGTCATTGTTCAAATGATGAATGATCCCCATGATCCGGCCGGCAATTTTCCCATTCTTGTAAGCCAGGTACATGATGGTATCATTAGTGCGGAGTGCTTTATTCTTTTTGGGATTGTGAAAGTTTTTTTCGTCGAAAAAAATTGGGGGGAGCCAATAGGGATTGTTTTTATAAATCAGGAAAGGGAACCGGATAAATTTTCCAAGGTCATTGCGCGATTGCACTTGCTTAAGCTCTATAGGCATAATGATAATTTAGTTCCCTGTGAATCGAATTTAAGACGAAATAACCGCAAAGACGCAAGGGCGCAAAGATAGGATTTAAATGATTTGCACCTCCGCATCTCTGCGGTAAATAGAGTCCTGATCAAATTCAGGCTTTCTTTATGACAGGTTTTACCAGCGAAATGGTCACTACGGCTACGATACAGAGAATCCCGCAGATTGTAAATGCAAGCGGAAAATTTCCCAGATCGCCAAGTTTTCCACCTAATACCGGCCCAAATATACCACCGATGGCGTAGGCTAAAAACACCCAGCCGTAATTCATCCCGACGTATTTAGTGCCAAATGTGTCGGCTGTTATTGTCGGGAAAAGTGCGAAGTTTCCGCCGAAATTAAAACCGATAAGCATTGCAAACAGGTAAAGGGTGTATTCATTTCCGGCCATGAACTGGAAAAGATAGACGAATACTCCCTGGCTGGCTGCCATGATGATGATCGCAAGTTTTCTTCCCAGTTTATCGCTGAGCATTCCCCAGATGATACGGCCGAGTCCGTTAAACAAAGCAAAAAAGACGGCCATGGCGAGTGTCGCAGCTGCACTGGCGACTTCTTTGCTGATGCCATTATCCTGCAATGCCTGCATAGGCCATAGTTTCATCAGTCCGATGCTCATCAGGCCTGCGCTGGCGACGAATGCAAAGGTCAGGAGGATGAGGTAAAATTGCTTTGTTCTGAGCATTTCCCAGCTGGTCAGTGTTACAGAACCGGCCAGTGGCTTGGAGCTTGTGGCCTGAGGCGGTTCCCATCCTTCAGGTTTGTATCCTTCAGGAGGAAAAGTCATCCACATGCTGCCGATTTCCACCAGCACGAAATAAGCTATACCAAAGGCGATAAACGTACCTGAAACGCCCAGGCTTTTCAACAGTTCTCCGCCACCCAGCGGGCCAAGTTTATCCGCCAGGGTCATCCAGAGTGTAGCCCCGAAGCCAAAGCCGGCTACCGCCAACCCTGTTATGAGGCCTTTCTTATCGGGAAACCATTTAATACCAACGGCAATAGGAACAACATATCCAATTCCGATCCCAGCCCCACCGATTATACCGATAAAAATCAATGTGGTTGTGAAGTTCTCAGCTCCGAATAACCCGGCCAGGACATATCCCAGTCCCAGTACCAGGCCACTCAGCATAGCCAGTCTTCGTGGGCCAACCTTGGGGTGTTGCAGAAAACGGCCTGCAATCACCATAACAATGGCGAAAAAGGCCAATCCTGCAGAGAAGACAATCTGTGTCTGAGCTTTAGTCCATCCAGCTTCGACCAGTACTTTGGTGTACACCGACCATGCATAGATAGCGCCCAGGGCAAGTTGCACGAGGATTGCACCGACAACCACCAGGTTGCGGTTCATGTGTTTTATGGTGCTCATTTTGGTTTACCGTTTCACTTCGACCTTGGCACCGCGGATGATTTCTTCCACGACACCCGGATCGAGCAGGGTAGAGGTGTCGCCGAGACTGGTCGCATCGCCTTCACCGATTTTACGGAGAATGCGGCGCATGATCTTCCCTGAGCGTGTCTTGGGGAGGCCGGCAACGATCTGGATCTTATCGGGTTTTGCAATCGGCCCGATGATCCTTGAAACGATGTCGGCAATTTCCTTATCGATGCTCTGGGCTTCTTCTTCGGAAAGCGCATCGCAGGTGACATAGGCATAAATGCCTGAACCTTTGATTTCGTGAGGGTAGCCGACAACGGCTGATTCAACCACCTTGGGATGCTGGTTGATCGCATCTTCCACCTCAGCAGTCCCGATACGGTGACCTGAAACATTGATGACATCATCGACACGGCCAAGGATACGGTAATAGCCTTCCTCGTCGCGTTTGGCGCCGTCGCCGGTGAAATAGAGCCCGCGGTAGGTCGAGAAATAGTTGATCCTGCAGCGCTCATGGTCGCCATAGGTCGTACGGATCATGCCCGGCCATGGGAATTTGATGCAGAGGTTTCCCTGTACATTGTTGCCCTCCAGGATGTTGCCTTCGTTGTCAACCAGTACGGGCTGGACACCCGGTAATGGAAGTGTCGCAAATGACGGTTTGGTCGGTGTAATACCGGCAAGCGGAGTGATGAGGATACCACCGGTTTCAGTCTGCCACCAGGTATCGACGATCGGGCATTTGCCTTTGCCTACCACGTCATGATACCAGCGCCAGGCTTCTTCGTTGATGGGTTCACCGACAGAGCCCAGCACGCGCAGCGAGCTAAGGTCTTTTGAACGGACCCATTCGTCGCCCTGAGCGATGAGTGCACGGATAGCCGTTGGAGCTGTGTAGAACTGGTTGACTTTCAGCTTGTCGACGGTTTCCCAGAACCTGCCCGGATCCGGATAGGTCGGAACACCTTCGAACATTACCGATGTGGCCCCGGCCAGCAGCGGCCCATAAACGATATAAGTATGACCGGTCACCCAGCCGATATCCGCCGTGCACCAGAATATATCGCCTTCGTTATACTGGAAGACATTCATGAACGAAAATTCTGCATACACCATGTATCCGGCGATTGTGTGCAGCACCCCCTTGGGTTTACCGGTCGAACCGGACGTATAAAGAATGAAAAGGGTGTCTTCCGATTCCATCACGGCGGCCTTGTTTTCAACCGGTACGCCGGCAACAAATTCATCCCACCAGATATCACGTCCTTCCTTCATCTGAACATGATCACCCGTGCGGTGCAGCACGACTACCGTTTCTACTGAATCGCACATTTGCAGGGCCTCATCCACGATCGATTTCAGGTGGACATTCTTTGAACCACGGAACAGTCCATCGGAGGTGATCACCATGTTGCATTTTGAGTCGTTGATCCGGTCGGCCAGGGAATTCGCTGAAAAACCGGCAAAAACAATGCTGTGAATAGCACCGATACGGGCACAGGCCAGCATTGAAATCGGCAGTTCAGGTACCATAGGGAGGTAAATCGCAACGCGATCTCCCTTTTTAATTCCGTGCTTTAATAATGCGTTGGCAAACTGGCATACTTTTTCATACAATTCACCATAAGTAATCCTCTTTTCCGGTTCTTTCGGGTCATTCGGTTCCCAGATCAGGGCTACCTGGTCCTTGCGAGTCGGCAGGTTGCGCTCAAAAATGTTTTCCGTAA
>ERZ1645192.3807-NODE-3807-length-12149-cov-22.702497_pt1 | contig 12149 bp, 13 predicted proteins | sample MGYA00575354_ERZ1645192 | MGnify/ENA primary metagenome ERZ1645192 (study PRJEB40844, sample SAMN11349763) | freshwater sediment metagenome | isolation source: river sediment | host: Sediment | place: India: Faizupur Khadar , New Delhi | collected 2017-02-21 ... | reverse complement strand
TGAGTTTGAAGTGGGCTTAGCCTGTATCTGCCAGCTCATGCCGGCATCAGAACTTTTAAGAATCAGTCCGCTGCCGGTGGCAGCAAAACCGGTAGTTGCGTCAACAAAGAACAAATCACCTATTTCGTCACCCTGCGGCAGCGGATTCAACCATTGCCACTGAGCAAAAGCAAAAATGGGCAACAAAGTGATTAATGTAATCAGTAATTTTTTTTTCATAATAAGCCTCCTTTTTTTTATACTAGTTTTTTTGATCAGGTATCATTTTTATCGTAAAATAGTTTAACTAAATGTTGTATGCTTTTCTTCCAGACTTTTTGATCAGAATTTTGCCGTTATTCATTTATATTCATTTTTTTAAATACTGAAGTTAAATTAAAGTTCTTACCGGGTAGTTTTTCAAATAATGACATATAAAAACGCTTGTATTCAGGGGTTACGAGGTGGAAGAGTGACGCATCGGAGTTTAAGAAGCTTCGATGAGTGATGTATTCGGAATTTTCCAGTATAAATGAGTGTGCTGAAGTTTTGCTGCCGGACAATCCGGGGAGTGAACATGGTGAAGACGTATCCTTCTGCTTCGGTTGGAGCGCAGGAATTGAAAACAAAATATCAACTGCAAATGAAGTCGATAAAAGCCTGTTTAACTTGCATGAAAACATGATTTACACGGCATTTCGATAGTTTTAATTTCCGAATCAACTTTCAAAATCATCGAAATAGTACAAGTCTGCTTACAAAATTACAAAAAAAGATGAATTATTTCACAATATTTTGTTTTTTTATTTAAAATTGTATGATAAAAAAATCGTGTTCTCAGACCGGTATTTTTTCGTTCTTAGGGAGCTGGAACGAACTTTTCACTTTGAACAAAAAAAAGTAGTAACTTTGCAAAAAAATAAATATAGACTTAGAAGGTAATGATAGAAACTAACACTGTCGCTTCGCCGGACTCAAAATCTGCGCTGAACGACAAAAAACTCTTTATCGAAACCTATGGTTGTCAGATGAATACAGCTGACAGCGAAGTGGTTGCGTCCATCATGCAGATGGACGGATTCGAGTTAACGAATAACATAAACGAAGCCGATGCTATTTTTGTAAATACCTGCTCTATCCGCGATAATGCCGAGCAACGTGTCATCAACAGGCTGAAAAACTTCCAGTCGCTTAAGCGAAAAAACAAGAAACTGGTGATTGGAGTTATTGGCTGCATGGCTGAACGTGTCAAAGATGATTTGATTGAAAATCACGGAGTAAATTTAGTAGTCGGGCCGGATGCCTATCTGGATATCCCCAATCTGATGGAACATGCCATGAATGGCGAAAAGGCCATCAACGTTGAACTCTCCAAGACCGAAACCTATGCCGACGTAATGCCCTCGCGCATAAGCAATCCCATTTCAGGTTATATTTCCATCATGCGCGGATGCAACAATTTTTGCTCCTACTGCATTGTGCCCTACACCCGCGGGCGCGAGCGCAGCCGCGATGTGGAAAGCATTCTGAACGAACTGAAAGATTTGCAGGCAAAAAACTTCAAAGAAGTGACGCTGCTGGGGCAGAATGTAAATTCCTATCACTTTGAAAAAGACGGGCAGACCATTGACTTTCCGCAATTGCTCAGGATTGTAGCTGAAGCAGCACCCGAAATCCGTTTCCGCTTTACCACGTCGCACCCCAAAGATATGAGCGACCGCACGCTCGGGGTCATTGCGCAGCACCCGAATCTTTGCCGGTTCATTCATTTGCCGGTTCAAAGCGGCAGCAACAAAATTCTCAAACTTATGAACCGGAAATATACCCGTGAGTGGTATCTGGACCGTATTGAAGCCATTCGCCGCATACTGCCGGATGCTACAATCGGCACCGATGTGTTCTGCGGATTCCACAGCGAAGACGAAGAAGACCACGCGCAGACTTTATCTCTGATGAAAGAAATCGGATTCGACATGGCTTTCATGTTTAAATATTCCGAACGTCCCGGAACACATGCAGCGCAGCATTTGCCCGACGATGTGCCCGAAGAAACAAAGCTCAGGCGGTTGGATGAAATTATCAAACTCCAGAATGAACTCTCTGCAGCAAGCAACCAGCGCGACGTGGGCAAAGAATTTGAAGTCCTCGTGGAAGGATTTTCCAAACGCTCCAAAGAGCAGCTTTTCGGTCGTACTTCGCAAAATAAAGTAGTGATTTTTCCACGGGAAGGACGCCATATCGGGGAGACTATCCGAGTGAAAATCAATAGTGCCAGTTCTGCAACTTTATTTGGAGATGTGGTAGAATAACTATTTTATCAGGAATTTCTAAAAATCAACGAATTAATATTACTTTTGGAAAAATATTAGTAAACATTGATAACTTTACGATTATGACAAAAAACATGGGAAAAGCCGATAGATTGATTCGAACAATCCTGGCAGTTGTTTTTCTGGGACTGTTTTTTTGTAAAACAGTGACCGGGACGTTGGGTATTGTCTTGCTGGTGCTTTCAATTGTATTTTTACTGACAAGTTTGGTTAGTTTTTGTCCGCTTTACATGCCTTTTGGAATAAAAACAACCTGCGAGAAAAAATAAACATAAGCAACAAACGAATGAAGCAGCGAAGGTTACATACTTTCGCTGTTTTTGTTTTTATAAAAATCGAAAGAGCGCAGTTTCGACTAGCTTCGTGGGGTTATTTGAAAAAAGCGGACAAAAAATTCTATAATTATGTATAATGGTTTTAAATTGTAAGTGAATTCCGGTAAAACCTTTTAAAATTTCCTTTTTTTAGATGGTTTTATTTAGTTAATATACTGGTAATTAAAAACATAGTTAAATATCGAAAATAATAAGGAAATATTTCTTTAATTAAAAATCTTGTTTTATATTTGTGGTGAATTTGTATAACATAAATTAATAGTAGTCTTGTGAATCTGAACCAAATAATAGGGCTTTGTGATGGCGAAATTTTGAACGAAACATCTGATATAAAAGATTTTCGTACAGCATTTTCGTCCGATCTGATGAGTGATGTGCTGCGCTGGCACAGTGACAACATGATTTTGATAACCGGACTGGCTACTATTCAGACAATCCGCACAGCCGAAGTTTCGGGAATATCATGCATAGTGCTGGCTCGTGGAAAAAAAGTGTCGGATGAGATGCTCGAACTGGCAAAGGAAAGTGATATTGCAATCATCACGTCTCCTGCTTCCATGTTTGAAATTTCAGGTAAACTCTATGAAAACGGTATTAGGCCGCTATACTAATGCATTTACAGTTTGAAATAGAAGGTGGAGACTTCAGTGCAGCCGGTGAAGCGAGTTCGGAAGTAAAAAAGACATTGAAGCAACTCAATATTCCTCCGGTTTTGGTACGCAGGATTGCGGTTGCGCTTTATGAAGCTGAAGTGAATGTGGTGGCTCACGCATACCGTGGGGTGATGGAGGTGGATATTTCAGGTGGTGGAATTTATGTGAAGTTGAAAGACAAGGGACCCGGGATTGAGAATATCGACAGGGCGATGGAAGAAGGTTTTTCTACCGCATCGGACAAGGTGCGCGAGATGGGATTTGGAGCCGGAATGGGGCTGCCAAACATCAAGAAGAACTGTGACGAGATGAAACTCACATCTACTCCCGGAGTTGGAACAACCCTTGAATTGACAATTAACTTTTAAATAATACCAACATGACGGGTCAGCACTATGTGCATGCGATCCAGATCAATACTGAGAAGTGTATTGGCTGTTCGCATTGTATGCAGGTTTGTTCCACACAGGCAATTCGCATAGTGGAAGGTCATGCCCGCATCATGCCCGAGCGATGTGTCGATTGCGGTGAGTGTTATAGTGTTTGTCCCGTTGCAGCCGTTTATGTAAAAGACGATGAACTGGAGTTAAATCTGCAGAAATTCATTTATAAAATAGCTTTGGTACCGGCTGTTTTCTTCGGTCAGTTTCCTACCCAGTATTCCGTTTCACAAATTTCATCGGCAATTCGAAAACTTGGTTTTAATGCGGTTTTTGAAGTTGAGCATGCCGTTGATTTTATCAAGGAACAATATGTCGAAATAGCAGAGGATGCGGAAATTGCACGTCCTGTGATTAGTTCTTTTTGTCCATCAGTTGTACGGCTGATTCAGGTCATGTTTCCTTCTCTGACCGAAAATATACTTCGCTTAAAAGCCCCACACGATCTGGCCGCAATCTATCTGCGGCATATCAACTCCAACTCCAATATCAATCCTGAAGAAATAGGCGTATTTTATTTTACACCCTGCGCTTCGAAAATCGTGGCGGCTAAGGCACCGGAAGGAGAAGATGATTCACCGACAGACGTGGTCGTAAGTATGAAGCTCCTTTACAACAAAGTTTACAGAATAATCAAAGATATTCCTTTGTCGGATGATTTGAAGCGGAACTCAACCATGGAACCGGATTCGATTAAATGGGCACTTTCTGGTACCGAACGGGAGTATTTCAAAGGACGCAGCCTGGCTATTGACGGAGTGGAAAATGTGATAAAATTCCTCGAAAAGCTGGAGTCAGGGCACATCACAGATATCGATTTTCTGGAATTACGTGTGTGTGACCAGGGGTGTGCAGGAGGCATTCTTTGCCCGGGAAACCGTTTCCTGACCGTTGAGAGGATAGGGGAAAGAGTGAAAAAATTACAGAACAGATTGGTTGAAAATAAAGAAGTTGTAAATCCGCTGATGAATCACCGGGAGTTGTTGGAAAAAGGATGTAAAACAGAGGCGATAAAGCCCCGAGAAGGGTTGTTACTGGACGATAATGTGGAAATCGCACTGCAGAAAATGAAAAAAATCAAGGCGCTGAATTCGTATCTTCCCGGATTTGACTGTGGAGCCTGCGGTGCACCTACCTGTAAAAATCTGGCAGAAGACATCGTGAAAGGGAAGGCAAATATGTCGTATTGCGTATTTGTACAGCGGGTGATGGAAAAAAACTACAAACTCAGTCCGGAACAGGCGTTCCAGACCATTGAAAAGATTTGGGGTAAAGACAGACTTAATAAATACAAAGACAATCATGGAGAAAAAGAATCTTAAAAAGCTCATTGATGACCTCGGTTTAACGTGTGTGGCAAATGAAAATCTGCTCGATAGAGAAGTAAATTCAGCATATGTGTCTGATTTGTTGAGCGATGTGATGGGGAAGGCACAGCCACAGATGCTGTGGGTAACATCACAGATTCATAAAAATATTGTAGCGGTTGCTTCCCTGATTGAATTGAGCGCCATTGTAATTGTAAATGAACGCAAGCCCGATGAAGAAATGTTGAAACTGGCTCAGGAAGAAGGAGTTGTTGTGCTTACGTCTGACAACCCGGCTTTTGAAACAGCAGGGCTTTTGTATAATTATTTGAATACGGCCCCCTAAATCCCCCGCAAGGGGACATTTTGAGCGTGGTACTATGATGATTAGATTAAATACAGAAAATTGGACTCTGAATCCTTCATAAGAAATTCCTCCTTCAGGGGGCGAGGGGGCTGTACTTTCAAAGCCGACCTGCACATTCACACGTGCCTTTCTCCTTGTGGTGATCTGGAGATGAGTCCGCAGAATATTATCCGAACAGCCAAAGAAAAAGGGCTGGATATCATAGCAATTACTGACCACAACTCCACCCGCAATGTAAGAACGTGCATGGAGTTGGGTAAAAAAAATAATCTGTTCGTCATCGGCGGATGCGAAATAAATACGCAGGAAGAGGTGCACTGCCTCGCTTACTTTCCTGATTTGGAAAAACTGGATGAGTTTCAGAATTTCTTGGATGAACATTTACCGGACATAAAGAATAATCCGGATATTTTTGGACATCAGGTGGCAGTAGATGAAGATGACAATATTATATATGAAGAAGAAAAAGCGCTGATTATGGCTCTGGATATTGATATCGAGTCGGTTTCTGAAAAAGTTTTGTCAATGAGTGGAATTTTCATTCCCGCGCACATTGACAGGTCTAAAAACAGTATTTTTAGCCAGCTCGGGTTTATTCCGTTTGATTTGAAATACAATGCACTGGAGATTTCCTGGCGTACAACTGTTGAGAAACTTACTGAAAAATACCCAAAATTGACCGGAAAGAGATTTATACTAAGTTCGGATGCTCACTATCCGGAAGATATAGGGAGAGTGCATACTAAACTGAAGATGGAAAAAACAGATTGGGAGAGTTTTGTTAAGGCAATTCATAGGTTGTAAAATAATTGTACAAAGAAGTTGGTTGATCTTGCAATGCATATGATGGACATTGTCCAAAACTCAATCCGGGCTGGAGCCTCGAATGTGGAAATCACGTTTATAGAAAATAAAACGGATAGCAGTTTGACATTTTCTGTAAAAGATAACGGTACCGGAATGACAGAAGAGACTGTTAGGAAAATTTCTGATCCTTTTTTTACTTCCCGAACTACTCGAAAGGTTGGATTAGGTGTACCTTTCTTAAAAATGACTTGTGAGCAAACGGGTGGCTCGCTGACAATTCAGTCGGAACTGAATAAAGGAACCGAAATTACTGCTGTTTACAGAACAGATCATCCGGATTGTCTGCCTCTGGGCGATCTGGCCGGTTATCTGGTTTTACTGCTGATAGCCAATCCGAAAATGGATATAAAATTCACCTACCGATTGGGTGATGAAAAGTTTGAAATTAGCGCCAGGGAGCTGGGCGAAAATGAAATTGATGACTTAAACAGTGCCGGTATGTCCGCCGCTGTAAAAGAATATATCAATGAAAATCTGAAAGAATTGTTTTTAGTTCGCAAGACCGAAAGTTATTTGTGTTAAGAATTAAATATTAACTATATTTCAATCAAAACAAAAATGGAAAAAATAAAAACATTGGCTGACTTGAAACTGAAACAGGAAAAGTTCAGATCTCAGGTAGAACTGAGGAGTAAAGCAAGCCGGGCCGAAGAACTTGTACAGATAAAGGTAGCGATGGCTACCTGCGGCATCGCATCCGGCGCCAAGGAAGTGATGGAGTTTTTTGTAGAAGAACTGGACAAAAGAAATATCGAAGCTGTGGTGACTCAAACCGGTTGTATGGGATATTGCTTTGCAGAGCCGACAATCGAGGTGACACTTTTTGGAAAAGATCCGGTAGTCTTCGGTTACGTAGATGTGAAGAAAGCCGACGAAATCATCGAACGCTACATCAAAACCGGAGAACTGGTAGATGGAATTATACCCAAGAATTACGAATCAATTAATTAAGGGAGGACATTCGCATGGCAAAATTCAAATCACACATCCTGATTTGTGGTGGTACAGGTTGTCAATCATCGAACAGTGAAGCCATTTTAAATAATCTGGAAAGAGAGTTGGCTACCAAAGGACTGATTGAAGATGTTCAGGTAATTCGCACCGGCTGTTTCGGCTTCTGTGAAAAAGGACCTATCGTTAATGTATTGCCGGACAATACTTTCTATGTGGAAGTGAAACCGGATGATGCACAAGAAATCATCGACGAACATATCATCAAAGGACGCCGTGTGAACCGGTTGCTGTATGTAAATCCGGAAAACGAAGAGCATATCCCCGACTCCAAACACATGGGATTCTACAAAAAACAATTGCGTATCGCTTTGCGTAATTGCGGTTTGGTGGACCCTGAAAATATCGAAGAATCCATTGCACATGATGCTTATCAAGCGCTTGGAAAAGTGTTGACCGAAATGTCGCAGAACGATGCCATTGAAATCATTAAGAAATCTGGCTTGCGCGGACGTGGCGGCGGCGGATTCCCGACCGGACTCAAATGGGAAATCACTAAAAACAGTGTTTCGGATAAGAAATATGTGGTTTGTAATGCCGACGAAGGCGATCCCGGTGCATTTATGGACCGTTCCATCCTCGAGGGAGATCCGCACTCCATCCTCGAAGCCATGGCCATTTGCGGTTATTGCATAGGTGCTGATGAAGGGCTGATTTACATCCGCGCTGAATATCCGCTGGCTATCAAACGTCTGAAAGTGGCCATCAAACAAGCTGAAGAATACGGGCTTCTGGGTAGCGACATCATGGGTACCGGCTTCAATTTCAAAATTAAACTTCGCTACGGAGCCGGAGCTTTCGTGTGCGGTGAAGAGACATCTCTCATTCACTCCATGGAAGGCAAGCGTGGCGAGCCTACCAATAAACCTCCATTCCCGTCCGTGAGCGGTTACCTGCAAAAACCGACCAACGTAAACAACGTGGAAACATTCGCCAATGTGCCTGCTATTATTCTGAAAGGCGCAGAATGGTTCTCTTCCATTGGTACGGAAAAATCCAAAGGAACAAAAGTTTTTGCTCTGGCCGGAAAAATCAACAACGTTGGACTGATTGAAGTGCCGATGGGAATTACACTTCGTGAAATTATATTCGAAATCGGCGGCGGCATCAAAGGAGGTAAAAAATTCAAAGCCGTTCAGACCGGAGGCCCTTCGGGAGGCTGTTTGACTGAGAAACACCTGGATACGCCGATTGATTACGATAACCTGCTTCAAGTCGGATCCATGATGGGTTCGGGAGGTATGATTGTGATGGACGAAGACGATTGCATGGTTTCTGTGGCCAAATTCTATCTCGATTTCATCGTGGAGGAAAGTTGTGGAAAATGTGCTCCCTGCCGTATCGGTAACAAGCGTCTGAACGAAATTCTTTCCAAAATCTGCGACGGCAACGGTACGCAGGAAGACCTCGAACGACTGAAAAACCTCAGTAATGTAATCAAAGACACTTCTCTCTGCGGACTCGGTCAGACTTCACCCAATCCGGTGCTTTCTACGCTGGCCAATTTCCAGGAAGAGTACTACGAACACGTGCATGATAAGAAATGTCGTGCCGGACACTGTAAAAATCTGCTGTATTATGTTATTGATCCTGAGGCTTGTATCGGTTGTATGCTTTGCGTTCGTAACTGTCCGGTGAATGCTATTACAGGTGAAAGAAAGCAGTCGCACTTTATCCACCAGGAAATCTGTATTAAATGTGGTGCTTGTATGGAAAAATGTAAATTTGACGCCATCAGTCTTACTTCTGAATATGCTATGGCAGAGCATTAGACTACAGATGTTTTAATTTTAACAGAAACAGATTTCAAAAAAATAAAGATACACTAAAGGAAGATTAACGAAAGCATAACAGAAACAGACATCTGATGTCTGAAATCTGTTATCTGAAATCTAAAAAAAGAAACATGGAAAAAATAGAATTGACCATCGATAATAAGAAAATTGAAGTTGATAAAGGTACGACCGTGCTGAAGGCAGCTCGTCAGGCTGGGATTGACATTCCTACGCTTTGCCATATGGAACTTCACAGCATGAATATTGAGAACAAACCCGGTGGATGCCGTATTTGTGTGGTGGAAGTAGAAGGCCGCCGGAACCTGGCACCCTCCTGTATTACGGAAGTTACGCCCGGAATGGTTATTCACACCAATAACATCCGCGTGCTGAATGCCCGTAAAACGGTACTGAAACTGATCATTTCTGACCACCCTTTCGACTGTCTGGTGTGTGCCAAATCAGGCGATTGTGAACTGCAAAGCCTTGCTATTCAGTGTGGTATACGTGAAATTCCCTATCAGGGAGAAAAATCAACCTATCGGAAGGACTTGTCGCCGTCCATCATCCGCGATGTGGATAAATGCGTCATGTGCCGACGTTGTGAGATGATGTGTAACGAGGTGCAGACCGTAGGCGCACTTTCGGCTGTAAACCGGGGATTTATGTCCGTTGTTGCTCCGGCATTTGAAATGGACCTTGAAAAATCGCCTTGTACCTATTGCGGACAGTGCGTTTCCGTATGTCCCACCGGCGCTTTGACCGAAGTGGACCATACCAGCCAGGTGCTTCGTGCGTTGAGTGATCCAACCAAAACCGTGGTGGTGCAGACCGCACCTTCCGTTCGTGCTGCTTTGGGCGAAGAGTTCGGACTGGAGCCGGGAACTTTGGTTACAGGAAAAATGGCTGCTGCACTTCGCCAACTTGGTTTCAAATATGTGTTTGATACCGATTTCGCAGCCGACCTTACCATTATCGAAGAAGGAACAGAGTTGCTGGGACGTTTGAAAAGCCATCTGAATGGTGATAAAAATGTGAAACTGCCGATTTTGACCTCCTGCTGTCCGGGTTGGGTGAATTTCTTCGAGCATAATTTCCCTGACTTGCTGGATGTTCCTTCAACAGCCAAATCGCCGCAGCAGATGTTTGGCGCCATTGCCAAAACCTATTTTGCAGATAAAATCGGCGTGAACCGCAAAGATTTAATCGTGGTTTCCATCATGCCATGTCTGGCGAAAAAATACGAGTGTCAACGCGATGAATTCAAGGTGGACGGTAATCCGGATGTGGACTTCTCCATGTCCACCCGTGAATTGGCGCACTTTATCAAGCAAGCCAACATCGACTTCCTGAACCTGCCCGATGAAGAATTTGATGCTCCGCTCGGTGAGTCCACCGGAGCCGGAGTTATTTTCGGGAATACGGGTGGAGTAATCGAAGCGGCCTGCCGCACCGCGTATGAATTATTTACAGGAAAAACGCTGGATAAAGTTGAGTTTCATGAACTTCGCGGTATCGAAGGCATTCGTTCGGCAACGATTGATTTTGACGGACTGCCGGTGAATATTGGTATTGCACACGGATTGGGTAATGCCCGAAAACTGCTGAATGAAGTTCGTGCAGGACGATCCAAGTATCACGCCATTGAGATTATGGCATGTCCGGGCGGTTGCATTGGTGGTGGCGGACAGCCGTTCCACCACGGTCACAGCGAAATTCTGAAAGCAAGAGCGGGAGCCATTTATTCCGAAGACGAACGGAAAACTCTCCGCAAATCGCACGAGAATCCGTACATCGTTAAGCTTTACAAAGAATTTTTGGGAGAACCCGGCGGACATAAAGCACATTCGCTTCTGCACACTCATTATTACGATAAGAGCGTGGAAGTTACGATTGAGCATTAACCCCTAGCCCCTAAATGGGAAAGGCAAAGCCGATTTAGTTTTTATAAATATTCAATGAAAAAACAGGAATTTAATCCTTTTAAATGTTGAACTACGCCCTAAACTCCCCCCTCAGGGGAATCGGGAGCAAAAAAATAAGATTATGACAGTGCAAACAATGCCCGAAAATAAATTAGAAGTCAAGATAAAATTATCTGACGAAAAGATTGAGAAAATCAATGAGATCTGCGAAAGTTTTGATAATGATCCCGGCGAACTGATCAATGTGCTCCACGAAACGCAAGTGACCTACGGCTACCTGCCTGCCGAAGTGCAGGAAGTGATAGCGCACAATTTGAATATTTCGGTGGCGCATGTGTATGGAGTGGTGACTTTCTATTCGTTTTTCACCATGGTGCCGAAAGGTGAACACCCGATTTCTATCTGCCTGGGAACGGCTTGCTACGTGCGTGGTGCCGAAAAAATTCTAGATGAATTCAAAAAGGAGCTGAATATCAAAGTGGGCGAAACAACTGCCGACAAAAAATTCTCCATCAGTTGCCTGCGCTGTGTGGGTGCATGCGGGCTTGCGCCTGTGGTGATGGTGGGAGAGAAGGTGTACGGACGTGTGTCGCCGGATGGTGTGAGAGCTATTTTAGATGAATACAAATGAGATTTACGATTGAAATTGTACGAGATTTAGATTTTGATTCTCATATTTCAAAAGGGATTGAAGAAAATTTCAGTCCCTTTTGCTTTTTCGTTAAAATGAAGTTACTTTTACAGAAAAAATTTGCGCCATGAGACCAAAGTTACTTTTTGTCGCTTTTCTGCTGTCAGTGTTTTCCGTTTTTTCTCAAAATAATGACAGTACGCTTTTGAAGGAAATTAAGAAGCTAAACAACAAACTGGATGATTACCGGCATACTTTCGATCAGATTTTGAAAAATGTGGACGATGTGCTGTGGTTTGAACGGGTGAGCGATGTGGCCTATATCGACAAAGTGCGGATTGCCTCCACGCCCCGCTGGAAGCCGAGAACGGCGGACGACCGTTTTGCCGGGAATAAATTGCAGATTTACGCTTACGTTTTTTTTCCAAATGACATCAATTATCAAAAAAAATATCCGCTGATAGTGCTTCCGCACGGTGGTGTACACGCCGATTTTACGACGTATCACACGCACATTGTGCGCGAAATG
>ERZ1645192.3806-NODE-3806-length-12151-cov-12.497603_pt1 | contig 12151 bp, 10 predicted proteins | sample MGYA00575354_ERZ1645192 | MGnify/ENA primary metagenome ERZ1645192 (study PRJEB40844, sample SAMN11349763) | freshwater sediment metagenome | isolation source: river sediment | host: Sediment | place: India: Faizupur Khadar , New Delhi | collected 2017-02-21 ... | reverse complement strand
GTGACATCAAGCGCTGAATCGTCAATATCTTCATGGTATTGTCACAATTAGGCAATTTCACACTGAAACTATATTTTGTTGAACTGATTACAATAATTATTCCCATTATCTACTAGACAGGTGTTTTTACTATCATGAGCAACCAGAATATCTTACTTATATTTCTTACGCCATATTCTTAATGTTTCCGGAAACCCCGTTTCCAAAATGTGTTTAATTGCCAGTTTGGTTTACAATTGCGGAATGCAATACATCATTGATGGTCACAATCTCATTCCCCACGTCGGCGGGCTTAGTTTGAAAGACCTCGAGGATGAGCAAGCCTTGATCGACATACTCACCCCTTTCCTGCGCGGCACGTCCTCACGGGCATTAGTATTCTTTGATAAAGCCGCTCAGGGGCACGAAGGTAAGCGCAATTTTGGGCTGGTACAAGCGGTGTTCGTGCCTGCTTCCCAAAGCGCTGATACCGCCATCGAAAACCACATCCAAAAGCTTGGCGCGTCAGCACGAAACCTGACCCTGGTCAGCTCTGACCGGCGCGTCCAGGCAGCCGGCAGAGCGTGGCACATGACGGTCCTGAGCAGCGCCGAGCTTGCCCAAAAGATCCAGGAACAGGCTGAATCCCGCACAGCCCAGACAGGCAGCGAGCAGTCATTATCTCCCGAAGAGATCGCCCACTGGGAGGAACTATTCACCCAGTACGGCGGTCAACCCCCCGACGGTCTCAATCCATAGGCGCAAGTAGCCAGAAATTATCGGAAAATCCGCCTTTTCGTGGTCGGGTTCATTGCCGGGTGTGGAGGATGAGATTATAATTCCAACGTTATACAAAAGGTATTCAAATGATTAATATTAATGATGAGAAACGAATTCTTTCAGTGCTTGCCCACCCGGACGATGAAGCCTTCGGCATGGGCGGCACGCTCGCGCTTTACGCCAACCGAGGAGTTGAAGTCTACTTAGCCTGCGCCACACTCGGCGAAGCAGGCGATATCCCATCTGAATTTCAGCAGAATTTCGCCAGCTCTGCCGATCTGCGTGAAAGCGAACTGGACTGCTCCGCGAAAGCCCTGGGGTTGAAGCAGGTCTTTAAGCTTGGTTTTCGCGACTCTGGCATGGAAGGCTCTCCGGATAATCAGAATCCTAATGCCTTGGTTGCCCGCCCGATGGAGGAGGTGGTTGAGAGCATCGCGCGCGTGATGCGCGAGGTTCGCCCCCAGGTCGTGCTCACGTTTGACCCCGTTGGCGGGTATTTCCACCCCGACCATATCCGCGTCCACCAGGCGACTGTGATCGCCTTTGAACGCGTGCGCCAGGAGTTACACGAAACCGACCCGCTGGCGCTTTCGCGCCTCTACTTCCATACCATGCCGAAATCAAGCGCGAAAGTTGCAGTTTTCTGGATGCGTCTACGGGGCAAAGACCCCCGCAAAATAGGACGTAACGGCGATATCAACCTGGTTGAGATCGCCTCCCAGTCTTTCCCGGTGCACGTTAAGGTCAGTTATCTCCCTGTTTATGACCAAAGGCAGGCAGCCGCAGCCTGCCACGCCAGCCAGGGCGGCGGAAAAGCTCCCTTTGGATTGAGCGCGCGGCTTATGAAGATCTTTAGCAGACCTGTCGATCGGTTTATGCAGGGATACCCCGAGCCCAAGCCGAATCAACGATTGCAAAGCGATTTATTTTGGGGGATGGATGCGTAAAACTCCCCGAGCCCATTTTGCTTCCACCATCATCAGCCTTTTTCTGCTGGGCGGTGTTTTATTGGGAGCCTGCCAACCGGCAGTAGCCCCGCTTTCCACCTTACCCGCGAGCAATGCCTCGCCCCTGCCGCCCACGGCAACACCAACCACCGCGCCAAGCCCAACACCTACCCCTGTTCCGCTGAGCCTCTGGATTGACCCACTCTTGCCGAGCGATTTTGTCAAGAAAATTAATCTACCCGAGGGAATTTTAGCTTCCAGGAATAAGGACGACGCGGACCTCTTCCTGACGGTTAGCAACCCGGCAAAGGGTGAGCTTGTATTAGGCGAAACCTGGCAGGTCTATGCCCTCGCCGCGCCATTTTTTACCGTACAGGATGACATTTCCATGGCGGATTTGCTGGCGTTAGTCCGCGGTGACCAGGTTGAGGACGTTGACCCAACCGTCAAGACTCTGCTGCTGCGCAATCAGGACAACGCGATTGTGGCGAACATGTTCAATCTGGCAGCCAGTTCGATCCCCACCAAAAGCAAGATCGACCAGGTAAGCAACGAATTCTTCCGACCCGAGGTTAAGACGGAGGACGGCGTTTGGGCTGTTTTACCCTTTGAGCTGCTCGCGCCGCAGTGGAAGGTGATCTCTGTCGATGGAAAAAGCCCCCTTGATGACGACTTTGCGCCGGAGCAAACTCCTTTGAGCCAGCGCGTCGTTCTGAGCACTCATCTTGAGGAGCTGTCGCTTTCCGCGGAACAGCTTGCGGCGCTCTTGCCTGCGCCAAACCGCGAGCGGGATCGACTGACAAGCCTGATCATGACCGGCGTAACCGCCATGGCGCGCGACACTGCCTTTGTGATGTCCACCGAAGGCGTCCTCTACCCAGGCACGGAGATTCGCGACTTTATGCGGGCTGCTGACCTGACACATATCAGTAATGAAGTTTCGTTCTATGAGGGCTGCCCCTTCCCAAACCCCGATTACTCCGGTTTCATTTTCTGCAGCGACCCCTCTTATATTGACCTGCTTGACGACCTCGGGGCGGATATTATTGAGCTTACCGGCAACCATAACAACGATGTTCGGGCGCTTTACAAGGTGGACTCTGTGCCTTTCACGCTCGACCTTTACCGCGAGCATAATATGCAGTGGTACGCTGGCGGGGTGAACGTAGCCGATGCCAAAAAACCACTGCTAATCGAAAACAACGGAAACAAGCTGGCATTTATCGGCTGTAACTCGTATGGACCGGAGATGGCTTGGGCAACAGCGGATAGCAGCGGCTCCGCGCCATGCGAAGATTTTGGCTGGATTGCCGACGAAGTAACCCGGCTTCGCGGCGAGGGATACCTGCCGATCGTGACTTTTCAATACCAGGAAGAATATTTCATACGCGCCCAGTCCAATGCCATCCGCGATTTCCGCCGTATGGCTGATGCTGGCGCTGTGATCGTCAATGGCAGCCAGAGCCATGTTGGCAAGGCAATGGAGATTTGGAATCACAGTTTTATCCATTACGGGCTCGGGAATCTCTTTTTTGACCAGCCCGAATTTTATATTACCTACGACGGCTTCATTCAAAAACATTTTTTCTACCAGGGGCGTCATATTTCCACCCAACTATTGACCATCACACTCGAAGCAACCGCTAAACCCCGGTTGATGACATCGGATGAACGCCAGAAGTTCCTCGATGACATATTTGAGGCATCCAGTTTGCTAAAGGAGTAGCCCATGACTACCATTGATAATTTTCCAACTGAACCCTCATATACAATCAAGGCAGTCCAGAACCGAACTGGCATTAAGCCAGTGACGCTGCGCGCCTGGGAACGGCGCTATGATCTTCTCCAGCCAACCCGCATGTCCAACGGATACCGCCTCTACTCGGAATACGACGTTCAATTGCTGCTTTGGGTGCAGCGGCGGTTGGATTCTGGCGCGAGTATCAGCCAGGTGGTCCACCAATTTAAGCAGGAAGTTGAAAAAGGCAGCTACCCCGAAAGCGTGCAGACGATCGTGGCGGAAGCCCCCCGTCGAAAGCCGCCGCGTCCGGCGCGGGACTTCGCCGAAATCCTCTTTGGCGCGATGATCTCGCATAATACGGACCGGGCGAATGCCATCCTGGAAGAGTGTCAGGGCTATTTCAGCCTCGTGACCATCCTTGAAGAAATTATCAGCCCGAGTTTTGAGCTTTTAAATGACGCCTGGTATCGGGGTGAGATCCTGATTGCCACAGAGCATCTCGCGCTTGATTACCTTAACACCAAGCTGCAGGCAATCATGCACAATCTACCTGTGGTCAAGGAAGGGGCTCTGATCCTGGTGGGCTGCGGTCCGGAAGAGATGCGCGAACTTAACGCGCTGATGCTGGCGGTTTTGCTGCGGCAGGCAGGGCTTTTTGTGGAATATCTTGGGCCTGACCTGCCGGTTGATGACTTGCTGGATTACTCCACTTACGCAAAACCCAAGCTTATTTGCCTGACCATCAACCAGGAACCAACTGCTTATCTGCTGCAAGGATTCGCCGAAAAACTGGCAATTTTGCGTGGAAAACCAAAGCTGGCATACGGGGGGCGCTATATGGATGAGAACCCTGAAGCCCGCAAAGAACTGGGGGGCATCTATCTGGGTTTAACCCTCAGCGAAGCAGTCGCCAAGGTCAAGCATATATTAACATTCGGGGCATAAAGCCCCGAATTAGGGTGCAGGTTTTAAGGATCAGTCAGCCTTTTGGAACCGACCGATCCTTTCCACTCAATTCAAATGTTAAAAACCTTCCAGCCTTGAAATATCCGCGAAGGGCTTAAGCAGCCCGGCGATAGCCTGAAGCATGCCCAGCCTCGCGTTGCGCAGCGGTTCGCTCTCAACCATGACCAAAACTTTGTCAAAGAACGCGTTGATCAACGGTACGAGCTTCGCGACATAGGAAAGCGCGGTCTCAAAATCCGGGTTTTTTTCCAGGCTTGCCTGCGCCTGTTTTATGGCATCGAAGAGCGCTTCTTCTTCCGGCTCAACCAAGAGGCTGCCATCGACAGCGAAAGTTTGGGGCAGGTCGCGGGTCATCCGCAGGCAGCGGCTGTACGCTGGCAGGATCACACCCCAATCATCACGAGCCACCCAGTCGCTGAGCACGCCAGCATGTTCCGCGGCAAGCGCGGGATTGTTGGCGTTCACCTGCTCGACCGCATCGACCACGTCGTAACGGCTGCCTTTATCCAAAAGCAGTCCATGGAGCCTGCCTGCCACGAATTCGGCAGCAGCGGTAATTACCTCCGGTTTCACTTCCACTGGCTGTAATAGTGCTGCGGAAGATAGCCCTTCGCGAACGTCAAATCGCAAATTCTTCTCGATCAACAATTGAGCCAACCCCAACGCGCTGCGACGGAGGGCAAATGGGTCTTTGTTTCCTGTTGGAGCTAATCCGACCGCAAACAAGCCGATAATCGAATCCAGACGGTCAGCCAAACCAACACAGATACCAGCCCAGCCTTCGGGCAAGCTGTCTTCCATTGTACGGGGCAGGTAATGCTCAAAGATGCCCTGGGCTACTTCGGGGCTCTCGCCGGATTTCTCAGCGTAGTAGCGCCCCATGATGCCCTGCAGACTGGTCATTTCGACGACCATCTGGCTGGCAAGGTCGGCTTTACACAATTCCGCCACGCGGTTAATGGTGTTCTGTTCCGTTTCGTTCAAGCCCAGGTCTTGGCTCAGTTTTTGGCTAAGATCCTGAATGCGGTGGGTTTTAGCGAGCATGGAGCCGAGCTGCTTCTGGAAGGTTAACTGCTCCAACTCGGGAACGAAGTCCTCAAGCTTTTTTTGCACATCCTCACGGATGAAGAATTCGGCATCAGCGAAACGGGCATGCACGACCTGTAGGTTGCCATCCACGACTGTTTCGGCGTGCTCCAGATCTCCGTTGCGAACGATGATGAAATGGTTGGTCAGGCTGCCATCGGTGTTGATCACCGGGAAGTATCGTTGGTGTTTCTTCATTACGCTGATCAGGACCTGCGCCGGCAGGTTCTGCAAATAACGCGGGTCAAAACTACCCAACAGCGAAGCAGGTCTTTCGACCAGGTTGCCTACTTCTTCCAGCAAGTCAGGATCTTCCGCCAGGGTTCCACCTGTTTTTTCCGCAAGGGAGATCGCCTGTTGCCAGATTGCCTTACGCCGCTCCGCGGAGTCGAGGATGATGCCCTGCGCGTGTAGGTAAGCCGGATAATCAGCAGGAAATCGCAGGGCTTTTTCGCCATCCGGCGAAAAACGCAAGCCGCGGGTAACACGTCCGGATTGCAAACCGGCATAGCTGAAAGGCACAACCGCCGCCCCAAGCAGCGCGGTCAGCCAGCGAATAGGCCGCGAGAAGCTCACGCCGCTGTCGTTCCAGCGCATGGATTTGGTGAAACGCAAACTCGCGATCATGTCCGGCAGTGCCTGGGCTAAGATCTCGAGGGTGGGTTTGCCGGCTTCGTGCATTTCCACGACCACATAGCGACCATTTTCAAAGTCGCGCGTTTCGAGCTGATCAACGCTAATGCCGCGGCTGCGGGCGAACCCTTCGGCGGTTTTGGTCGGCTTGCCGTCGGCATCAAAAGCTTTATCCGCAGGCGGACCTTTGACCTCGAGCGTGCGTTCTTCCTGGCGGGTTTGAAGCGCTTCCACCTGTACCGCCAGGCGCCGGGGAGTGCCCTGCACGGTTAACTTGTTGTAACCAAGCCGGGAATCGGAAAGCAGAGTTTTGATCAGAACCTCAAGGCTGCTTATAGCGGCATCCAGGTCGGCGGTTGGCAGCTCCTCGCAGCCGATTTCGAAGAGAAAGTCAGCGCGGTCCTCCTGAATTTCGGAGAGCGGTTCCGGCTGGAGCGTTAGCGCCGGCTGTTCGCTTTTCATCCATGGGAAGCCCATATCTTTGCGTTGGGCATAATAAGCTTCAGCTACTTTGCGGGAGAGTTCGCGCATTTTGCCGAAAAGCGCCTGCCGTTCGGTAAAGCCGACGGCACCTCGGGCGTCCAGGATGTTGAATGTGTGTGAGCACTTGATGACGTTGTCGTATGCCGGCAAAACCAGCCCGCGCTCGAGGGCGTTTTCCGCCTCTTTGGTGAAGAGGGAGAACATCTGCCGCAGGTTGGGCACGTCGGCGACTTCGTAGTAGTAGGTTGAGTGTTCCCGTTCCGCCACCTGGAGGACATCCCCATAGGTTCGGCTCTCGTTCCAGCGGATCTTCTGGAAATGATTGACCTTTTGCAGGCTCATGGCGATGCGTTCGAGACCGTAGGTGATCTCGACCGATGGCACATCCAAAACGATACCGCCCGCTTGCTGGAAGTAGGTAAACTGGGTGATTTCCTGACCATCCAGCCAAACTTCCCAGCCGAGCCCCCAGGCGGAAAGCGCCGGAGATTCCCAGTTATCTTCCACGAAGCGAATGTCATGTTGTTCGGGATCAATGCCCAAAGCGAGCAGCGATTTCAGGTAAAGCTCCTGCGGGTTGCCGGGATCGGGTTTGAGGATGACCTGGAACTGGGTATGCTGCTGCAGGCGGTTTGGGTTGATGCCGTAGCGGCCGTCATCCGGGCGCACCGATGGTTCCGCGTAAGCAACCCGCCAAGGCTCAGGACCGAGCACGCGCAAAAAGGTGGCGGGATTCATCGTGCCAGCTCCGACCTGGGAATAATAAGGTTGCCAGATCAGGCAACCCTGCCCTGCCCAGTAAGTTTGCAGTTTGAAGATAATGGATTGAAAATCTAAAGCTGTGCTCATTTCGAAACCTCGATGTTGATTTAACAGGTTGATTATACATCAGCAAAATGCACTCTTCAAAATCACGCCGCCGTTGGCATGGGATTTGGTGCTTGGTTAACGGTTTTCGGATTGCAAAGCCAGCTCTCGGAGGGGGCGCAACTCAGCCGTCGCATGATGGGCACGGGTAGCAATCTCAGGTAAACACGTTGAGTGGTGGCGAAACTATTGCGAAACAGCCTTCAGAAAGCCCGGCGTTCGCAAGCCGTATTCCAACAGGTAGGTCAGGTACTTTTCCAGCAGGCCGGCGAGCTCGGGCTCAACCTCGCTGGGGATTTCGAGTTCTTTGAGTTTGCTCCAGGGATTGCGCTGCAGATGACGCATGTATTTAAGCGTTCCCAGGCTCACCTTCCACGCGGTTGGATCCGCGGAAAGCGAATTAGGGCAGAGCACACCGCCCAACTTTGCAGAGAAGTATTGATCTTCGGGTTTGATTTTTTCGCCGCACGCCGCGCAGTTCTGCAACTGCGGTCTGAACCCCAACAGGTCCATCAGCTGAACCTCATAATAGTGCACGGCGGTTTGGGCAGGGGCTCCCTGGTCTAGCCGGGTTAGCGTATCCACCAGCAGGTTGAAAAGCTGACGGTTTTCGCCTTCTTCATACGTGAATCGGTCAAGCAGTTCGACGACATATGCGCCATAGGCAATCAGCTTCAGGTCAGCACGCAGGTTTTCGCAGGTGTTTTGGGCTTCCGCCTGCGAGATCACATCCAGGCTGTGCCCTTTGGCGAGCAGCAAATCCACGCGAGAGAATGGCTCGAGGTGGCCTGCCTTGCGGCTGCGCAGCTTGCGGATTCCCTTGGCAATCGCCTGCACTTTGCCGTATTCCAGCGTGTAGAGCGTCAGGATGCGGTCGGCTTCGCCATACTCCATATGCCGCAGCACCACCCCCTGAGCGCGATAGCTGCGAGAATCTGGTTTTTTCATGTCAGATTTTTGGTCACCGGTTAAGGTCTTCGGGCCCAAACGAGCGCGGGAGCAGGTCACCCAGCGTGAAGACCTCTTCATAACCATCTTCCGGCGAGGTCAGGATGACTGGCATATCCAGCCCAGCGAATTCGCGTATGACCTGCCGGCAGGCTCCGCAGGGAGCTCCGGCATTGCGCGTGACCACAGCCAGAGCCAGGATTTTCCGGTTGCCTTCGGAAATCGCCCTGTTGATCGCCACTCTTTCGGCGCAGAGCCCCGAGGGGTATGCGGAGTTTTCTATGTTCGCCCCGCCGTAAATCACGCCATCTTCCGCGAGTACCGCCGCGCCGACCGGATAGTTGGAGTAAGGCGAATAGCTGTTTTTTAGGTACCGGCGCGCCGTTTCGATCAGGAGTTTACGTTGCTCACTTGTCAGTGGTTCCATTTTCGCCTTCCTCCTGGAGTGTTTGCGGGTTGATTTTGCGCACTTTGACCTTAATGATGCGCCGCGCAACGACCTGTTCCACGGTGAACTCAAAATCACCGTCAATCACAACCTCACCCGGTTGGGGAACTCTGCCAAGCTGACCATAGATAAAACCACCGAGGGTGTCGGCATATTCATCGGAGAGATGTCCGCCTGTGATCAGGTTAAATTCATCGATCGTCGCCCGACCAAGGATAAGGTAGGTGTCTTCGCCGAGTTGTTCACTGAGTTTTTCCTCGCTCTGGTCGTATTCGTCGCGGATTTCTCCAACGATCTCCTCGACGATATCCTCCAGCGTAACAACGCCAGCCACACCGCCGTATTCATCGACCACCAGGACCATATGCACCCCGCGGGACTGCATTTCTGCCAGGAGTTCATCCACTTTTTTGGCTTCGGGGACGAAGTACGCCTGGCGCATCAGCTGCCTTTGAGCCGCGATGGTATCGTTCCCATCCACAACCGCCAGCATGTCTTTCGCATAAAGCAGACCGATGACGTTGTCGATGGTGCCCTCATAAACCGGCACACGGGAATGGCCAGCTTCGATGAACTCGGAACGAGCGTCGCTGATGGTGGTGTTCACTTCCAGCGCCAAAACGTCTATGCGGGGGACCATAATATCCTTCGCCATGGTATCACCAAAGCGGAAAATGGAGAATATCATCTCCCGCTCACCTTTTTCGAGCGTGCTTTCGGGCTGATCGTTCTCCACCCAGTCTCTGAGGGTGTCGTCTGTAACGGTGAGCGTCACTTTTTCGGCATGCTCTCCAAGCACCAGGGTCATCAGATGGGTTAGTGGGGCGAGCAGAAAAGACACAAAGGCTGCGGTAGACGCCATATTAACCACCGCCTGTTCGGGCTTATCCAGAATTTTGCGTTCGATCAGGAATTCGAAAATGCTGAGGAGCAGATAGGCACCAAATACGATCAAAGCAACCCACCAGATGTTCTGAAGGTTGGCTAATCGGTCGCAAATCAGGACAACCACAGCTGCCACAATGAAATGGCATGCAATCAGCCCCAAACGAAGGGAAGTCCTAAGTCCATCCTTGCCTAAAAGCTGGATGGTTTTTTCAACCTTCGCGTTATGCCCGCTCGCTAAGCCTAATAAATACGGCAGGCGGGCATGTGTGAAGGCAGATTTGGCGGCTGAAGCCAACAAACATAAAAAGACAGCAACCGCGAGGGCTATCCAAAGCCCGATTTCTTCACTCACATTAATCCTTTCTTTCCCTGGGTCTGGCAGGGACCCCAACAACCAGCGTTTCGTCAGGGACGTCATGTGTAACGACTGCCCCCGCGGCTGTTTTTGCACGTTTACCGATTTTTAACGGAGCAACCAGCATAGTGTCGCTTCCGATAAACGTTTCATCTCCAATTTCGGTAAGATGCTTGGCTTTTCCATCGAAGTTACAGGTGATTGTGCCTGCGCCGATGTTAACGTCCTTCCCGATTAATGCGTTACCAATATAGGAGAAGTGACCCATCTTGGTATGTTCACCCAAGGTCGAGTCCTTCACCTCGCCAAAGTTGCCCAGGTGGACATGGTCCATTAAAACCGCTCCACTTCTCAAATGGCAGAATGGACCCATCGTTACATGGCTGCCAACGGTTGCCTTTTCGGCTGTGGAGTATTGGATTACCGAATTGTCTCCAACGCTGGTGTGCAGCAGGGTGGTGTCTGGTCCGATGACGCAGTTTTCACCAATAGAGGTCCTGCCGCGCAGGTGTGTGTTCGGATAGAGGACTGTGTCCTGACCAATTGTGACGTCCATTTCTACCGTAGTGGTATCAGGGTCGAGGAAGCTGACACCCGCCAGCATCCATTGCTGATTTATGCGTTTGCGTAACGCGCGTTCGCAATCCGCCAGATCGACACGGTTGTTGATCCCCAGCCCCTCGGCAAGATCTTCGAGAACTACAGCCTCCACACGGCATGCCTGAGCTTTCGCCTCGGCAACCAGATCGGTTATGTAGAATTCACCCTTGGGGGAAGGCTTGAGCTTCTCCAGGTTTTGCCACATCCATTCCGCGTCAAAACAGTATGCTGAGATGTTGTATTCACGAATTTTAAGTTGCTCGGGTGTGGCAACGGCTTCTTCGACAATCGCCTGAACGCTGCCGTCCGATGAACGAACCACGCGCCCAAACCCACGCGGCAGATCGCCAATCACGCTGGTCATGGTGAGAGTGCTGCCCGTTTCGCGGTGGATCTGAATCAGTCGTTCAATGGTTTCGGGGCGGAGCATGGGCATATCGCCAAATGTGACCAAAAGCATGTCCGCCTTCCCGCGCAACTGATCTTCGGCGGAGCGAACGGCGTGGCCTGTTCCAAGCTGCTCAGCCTGTAATGCAAAAGTGACCGCGCTGCCATAGGCACGAGCGAGTTCCTCGCGCACCTGTTCGCCGCCGAAACCGGTCACCAATACCGGCGCGAGATCCACATAAGGTAAGACGGCGTCGAGGGCATGGAAAACGATTGGTTTTCCCAACAGCGGATGGAGCGTTTTGGGCAGGTTGGAACGCATACGCTTGCCCAAGCCGGCGGCAAGAATAACTGAAGCAATTGTCATATAAAACTCCGGGAATCAGATAAACAGACAACAGTCAAAATCGGACTGTCAGCCTCGCTATCATCTAAACTAGGGTCGTCAGATTGTGTGTCCACAATATTTCAAGCCGGGGCACTTGGAGTCGAACCAAGATCAACGGATTCAAAGTCCGGTGTGCTGCCATTGCACCATGCCCCAACGTAGCCAATATTTTAGCATAGTTTTTAAACCCTGCAAACAATTGCCTGCCCCAATTCATAGACTTGGGCTTTCACACGCATGTCACCCAAGTTTCTGCTTGAGCGCTTTACTAAACCGCCCAAGGAGGTCGTGTGCCAGGTCGGGAGACTACCCATCCGTTTCACGGTGGGCACAGGCGGCACAATCAGGTTTCGTAGGGTGCCGTTCCGTTTTTGAATGCACCAACGGAGATATGACGCGGCATCTATCAGGTTTCGTAGGGTGCCGTTCCGTTTTTGAACGCACCAACGGAGATATGACGCGGCATCATGGTGCGATCAACGGAAGACCACACCCTACTTTTCTGCCCTACGAACTGCGAATAAAAGGGTGTAGCCTTCGGCTAAGGCGTGTGCAGGGTCGGGAGACTACCCATCCGTTTCACGGTGGGCACAGGCGGCGCTATCAGGTTTCGTAGGGTGCCGTTCCGTTTTTGAACGCACCAACGGAGATATGA
>ERZ1645192.3805-NODE-3805-length-12157-cov-7.192695_pt1 | contig 12157 bp, 7 predicted proteins | sample MGYA00575354_ERZ1645192 | MGnify/ENA primary metagenome ERZ1645192 (study PRJEB40844, sample SAMN11349763) | freshwater sediment metagenome | isolation source: river sediment | host: Sediment | place: India: Faizupur Khadar , New Delhi | collected 2017-02-21 ... | reverse complement strand
GTTTCCCGACGGACGAACGCGAGCAAGCCCGCTGCCGGATCCGTGATACGAGATTAAAAAATAAATCAGCACCACCCCCTTGGCGCCGGAAAGGACCGACCAGAAAAGGGTCCAGTTTGTGCGTCCGCCGGATGTTGAGAGGGCGAGCCACCAACCGGTGAAAAGGTAGCCGCAGAGATTGCCGATGCCGCTGCTCATGAGCGACAGCAGGGCCTGCGCGCGCGTCCTCCACAAAGGGTCAATCCGCTCGTTGAGGTAAATCTGCGCGGTGATAAAAACCAGGGTGAAGGAGAATCCATGCAGGGTGACTCCCAGCAGCAGCCAGAGCCGCTCGTCCACCGCCGACAACGCGAACCGCAACACGCCAAACGCCAAACCCGCCGCCATGATCCACTTGATTCGCAGCCAGCCGAACATCCGGGCAAGGCCGAACATGGCGACCACTTCAGTGGCTTGCCCGAGAGACATCAACGCCGTCGTGCGCTCGAAGCCGAGCTGCCCGAGATGCACCGGCGCAAAAGGATAAAACGCGGAAATTGGGATGCTGAAAAGAGCGATGACAATAAAAACCACGCGATGATCATGGTTACGCAGCAGCACCAGGGCGTCCCACCCCATCCGCTCCTTGAAAGTGACCGGGCCCGAAGCGGGCGGAGCCACGCTCGGCAGCAGCCATGTGAACGCCGCAAGCCCGGCCCATGCGCACGCGCCGAGATAACCGGCAAGCACGGAGGCATCCGCGGCAAACGCGCTGACAATCCAGCAACCGATCATCCAGCCGACTGTGGCCGTGGCGCGAATGGGACCAAACTGGCGCTGCGCGTCCGCCAATCTCGAAAAAATGATGGAACTGGCAATGCTCCCGGTAGGGGCGGCAAAAACCGCGTAGAGCTGGATGAGGGCCAGGACAATTCCGGGCGCCCAACGTTGGCTGATGGCAAAGCTGGCCAGCGCCATGCCGGACGCGCTCGCGAGCGAAAGCCACCGCAGGACGCGAACGGGGGGAGCGTGCCGGTCCGCCATGGCGCCGAAGATCAGCGGTGAAACAAACGCGGCCACCGCAGCCGTTGCAAACGCGTAGGGACGCAGTTGCGGCATGCCGTGCGCGGTCAGTACACGGCTCAGCGGCACCATCCACATCCCCGTGGCCATCGCCTGGAGAAAGAACAGCGCCCCCATTTCCATGTATTCGACCCTGTTGCGTCTGCTGCCGCGCACGCGCACAAATCACCTGCCCGCTGGTGAAAAGCAAGCACATGTGTTCTTCCGCATGTCGCTATCTCGTTGTGCCTCTCTGCCGTTTGCTCTAATTTTCCGGCGCGTTGGCAAGCCGATGAAGGTCTTATTTGCAGTTCAGGGAGACGGCCGGGGTCACATGACACAGGCAATCGCGGCGCTCGAAATGCTCGAGCGGGCCGGCCACCGCGTTGTGCATGTTCTGGCCGGATCGAATCAGAGCCGCGTTCTCCCGGCATTTTTTCGGGATGCGTTTGATTGCCCGATGACGACGTTCGCGGCTCCGGGCTTTTCCATCAAACAAGGCAAGGCCATCTCGACCTTCTCCTCGACCCTTCACCTCTTCAGCAACCTGAAGAAATACCGGGCGAGCCTGCGATTGATGGAAGGGGCCATTGAAGAATCCTCGCCGGATTTGGTCGTGAACTTCCTCGAGCCGCTGCTCGGATACCTGAACCTGCGAAGACGCATCCAGCCCCCCACGCTCAGCATCGCCCACCACTTCATGTTTGATCATCCACAGTATCCGCGCGTGCCAGGCTTCTTTTTCCAGAAGATCGGCATGATGCGATACGTGCGGCTCACCGGCGCCAACGCCAAGAAGCTGGCCCTGAGCTTTTACGAGGCTGGAAACAGACCCGGGGTGTTCGTTTGCCCGCCGATTTTGCGAAAGCAGTTGTTTTCACTCACACCGGAAAACCCGGGCACGCATCTGCTGGTCTATCTCCTCAATTACGGCTACGCCGAAGAAATCAAAGCCTGGCACGCAAAGCGCCCGGACGTTCCCATCAACTGCTTTTACGACAAGCCCGGCGCGCCCGAGGTGGAACAGGTGTCGCCAAACCTCACCTTTCACGCGTTGCACGGCGAAAAGTACCTGCGCCTCATGGCCACCGCCCGCGGCGTCGTTTGCACCGCCGGGTTCGAGTCCATCAGCGAAGCTGCTTACCTCGGAAAACCGCTCCTCATGGTGCCTGTCCAGAATCACGTCGAACAGCACGTCAATTCCCTCGATGCCCAACTTGTCGGTTTGGGCACAAGGGCGGATTCGTTCGATCTTTCGATCCTCCTCGAGCCGCGGGATTCCAAGCCGCTGGACACATTCAGGCGCTGGGTGGACCGGGCCGGAGATGTGCTGGTGAGCGCTGCGGAACAAACCATGCGAGCCGGTCGAAACTCTTTATCATGAAAAGACGCGCGTTTATTCGGAATCTTGCCGTGGCAACAACCCTTCCACTGCTGGGCGCTCCCATGCGCGCCGGCGCGGCTGAAACGGCATCACCCCCGGGAAAGCTGCGTGTGCTTTCCTGCAATGTGCGCGTGGATCTGGCGCCGGATACCCGGACAGGCAACGGCTGGGCGCATCGGCGCGAGTTGTGTGGCGATGTGATTGCATCCAGAAAGGCGGACCTGATCGGTTTCCAGGAAGTTCACCCGGCACATTTGTCCTATTTGAGCGAACGGCTGAAGGAGTTTGAAGTTTTCGCCCTATACAATCCCGGCAAAACCCCGCTGCCATCAAACGCCATCTTTTTCCGGCGGGACAAGTTCAAGCTTGTGTCGTCGGGCGGATTCTGGCTCTCGGAAACACCCCACGTGGCGGGCTCGAAATCATGGGGCACCGCCAACTGCCGTTTTGCGAACTGGGTGGAGTTGACCGAGCGCAACACCGGAAAGCCGCTGCGCTTTTGGAACACGCATCTCGATCATGTCAGCCAGGCGGCGCGCGAAAACGCCGCGAGGCTGCTGGTTGAAGCAGGCAGCCCATTCCCTGAGAATCTCGCGCAGATTCTGACCGGCGACATGAACGCCGCATCCAACAACATCGCCATCCAAAAGCTGAAAGAATCCGGCTGGAAGGACACCTACGAAGCCGTCCACGGCCCGAAGGATCCCGGCTTTACCGCACATGGATTCCTCGGCGTCAACGCACCGGCCAAAAGACCGGACGGCTCGGAAAAAAGCCGCATAGACTGGATATTCACGCGCGGACCGCTCAAGGCCACCGGCGCGGAGGTTATCCGTGATGCAAAAGAAGGGCGTTACCCGAGCGACCACTTCTTCATGCTGGCAGACCTGACATTTTGAGCAACGCCGCACTCCGAGCCGTCTTCCCGCTTTGGTTGGTTGTGGAAGGTTCGATTCTCTGTGTCAGGGCGCGCCTGTCTCACCGCGTTTCAGCCAGACCATGATGATGCCAATATCGGACGGAGAGACACCCGAGATTCTGGAGGCTTGCCCCAGCGTCACCGGGCGAATCTTGAGAAGTTTCTGTCTGGCCTCGGGGCGCAGACTTGGGACGGCCGCGTAGTTGAAATTTGTTGGGATCGTTTTAGATTCCATTGACGCAAGTCGTTGCACATCAACATTTTGCCTTGAGATATATCCTGCGTATTTCAAAGTGATTTCGATCTGCTCCTTCACGTCGGATGGCAGGTTGTTCCCTGGCACCAGGCTGTCATATGTGGTTTCAGGACGCGTGAGCAATTGGGCCAAGGTTTCGCTGCCGCCGTTCCTGCAGGATTTCAATCGAGTCAACTCCTGCGTTATCATCTCACGTTTACGCGCAAACGTCTGATAATTGCGTTCCGGAAGAATCCCAAGGTCATGTCCAAGATCGCAAAGCCGCAGATCCGCATTATCCTGTCGCAGGAGAAGCCTGTATTCAGCCCTGGACGTAAACATGCGGTACGGCTCGGTGGTTCCCTTTGTCACGAGGTCATCAATGAGAACGCCAATGTATGCCTGGTCGCGGCGCAGGATGATCGGTTCAATTGATCGGCATCGGCGCACGGCGTTGACGCCAGCCATGAATCCTTGTCCTGCCGCCTCCTCGTATCCTGAGGTTCCGTTGATCTGGCCAGCGAGGTACAGGTTTCGACACACCTTGGTTTCGAGTGACGGCAGGAGTTGAGTCGGATCCGCAAAATCATACTCCACGGCGTAGGCTGGACGGAGGATTTCAGCGTTTTCGCATCCGATAATAGAACGGACCATCTGGATTTGGACTTCGAATGGCAGGGATGTTGAAAAGCCGTTTGCGTAGATCTCCTCGGTGTGGATGCCTTCAGGCTCCAGGAAGATCTGCTGCCTCAGTTTTTCGGGAAACTTTACGATCTTATCTTCGATAGAGGGACAATAGCGCGGACCGATACCCTCGATGGTTCCCGAGTAAAGCGGAGAGAGATGCAAATTCGAGCGGATGATTTCCGCCGTCCGCTCCGTTGTGAAGGTGATGTGACACGGCAACTGATGTCCGGCTTGATGAAGGATCGAGCCTTCCGGATAGCGGGAATGTTCCACGTGGAACATGGATGCCTGAGATCCGTCTGGTATTTCCGGCTCTTGTTCCACGTGGAACAAATCCTCACGCCAATGACTGAACCACGGCACAGGCTCATCCCCAGGCTGAACCTCCGTCCTGGAGAAGTCTATGGTCCGCGCCAGTAAGCGTGGCGGAGTTCCAGTTTTTAATCTCCCAAGCTCAAGTCCAACCTCCATCAGCGACCCGGACAAACCAAGTGTAGCTGATTCCCCAAGTCTGCCCCCCGGAAATTGGGTGGATCCAATGTGCATCAATCCTTTGAGGAAGGTACCGGTGGTAATAATGACGGTCGTGCCGTGGTATTCCACTCCCAGCAACGTCGCCACACCATACACCTGCCGGTCCCGGACCAGGATCTTCTCGCAGTGGGCCTGCTTCAAATCCAAGTTCGGCTCTTTCTCGCAAATCCATTTGAACCGGAATTGATACGCCTTCTTGTCGCATTGCGCGCGAGGGGCCCTCACTGCAGGGCCCTTCTTGGTGTTCAACATCCGGAACTGAAGCCCGGTCATATCCGTCACTTTTCCCATCTCCCCACCAAGGGCATCAATCTCCCTGGCCAGATGCCCCTTGGCCAAACCGCCAATGGCTGGGTTACAGGAGAGTTGCGCCAAGGTATCCACGTTGGTGGTCAGCAGCAAGGTGCTGGCACCCATCCGGGCCGACGCCAGCGCAGCCTCCACACCGGCGTGCCCGGCTCCAACCACAATCACATCGTATGTCCTGGGATAGACAAACATCAACCAGCCAAAGAATACCTGCGCTGAGAAATTGGCCCGGTCGAACGAACCACACCACGATCGGGATTAGACGCCAGATGCTCGCAAATCCAAAACACGGTCTCTTTCTGATTCCGCGCGCCCGCAGCCGAAGCCAGCGCGGCAAGCGTCATCTTTCGACCTCTGTTTTTCCTGAGCGCTTTGATCACACGCGTTTGAATGCCCAGCACGACCTCGGCAGCCTTCTTTCCAGCTTCGACTCCCGGCTGATGATAGGCATTGATGTTAATCATGGAAGCATAGAGCCCAACCGCCCGCTCAAACAAAGCTATAAGAACCCCTACTGCAAAAGGTGAAACTTCCTTTATTCCGATCGTGATGGATTCACGTCCGTTCTCGTGCAGCGCTTGGCGTGTTCCAAGGAAGAATCCATGTAAATAGTCTCCGGAAGTCGTTTTTGGCTCTATCTCTAACGATATAGCCTTTCGGTCTTTCCCAACAACAATAAACGTCGCAAAAAAGTCGTTTGGACCTTCCCGCAACTGTTGAATGTATGAATGCTGATCTGTAGCGCCTTTGTTCCCGAAAACGGTAATGCCCTGGTTCACCAGTCGGTCCTTGCGGTCCTTAGCCTTGCCCAGCGACTCCATGATAAGCTGCTGAAGATACTTTGAAAACAACTCCAAACGGTCTTTATATGGCAAAACGACCATGTTTTTTGCTCCTTTACCGTTACCGGCCCAATACCACATCGCTGCGACTGTGGCTGCCGGATTCTTTAATAACTCCGACTCGCGCGTCTGTTCGTCGCAAGCTTTTGCTCCATTAAGCATTGCATCAATATCAAAGCCCTGCAATGCGGCAGGCAGAAGCCCGACAGCCGAGCATTCGCTGGTTCGGCCTCCCACCCAGTCCCACATGGGAAACCTCTCAAGCCACTTCCTGGACCTGGCGAGCTTATCCAAATCGCTCCCTTCTTTGGTGATCGCAACCGCTCTGGTCTCAAATCGAACTCCAGCGCGTTCATACCTCTTTTTGGCCTCTACCATCCCATTTCTAGTCTCTTTTGTGCCTCCGGACTTTGATATAACGATACAGAGTGTCTGAGAGAGCTCAGATCCTATCTTCGCAAACACACGGTCCATACCGTCCGGATCTGTGTTGTCCAGAAAGAATATCGCCATCTTGTCTCTGGAAGGGTCGCTCAGAGCATTCGAAACGAACTGGGGTCCAAGCGCGGACCCGCCAATGCCCACAAGAAGGATGTTTTGGAAGCGTTTGGTTCCCGCCCGAATCTTTCCCGAGTGTATGTCCCGGGCGAAGGATTTGATTTTCAGAATGGTGTTTTCGATCGCCTCTCGAATTTCTGGATCGGGCGCCAATGAAGGGTTCCTCAGCCAGTAATGCCCGACCATGCGCTTTTCATCCTTGTTGGCAACCGCGCCGGCGTCGATCCCGCGCATCTCCTTGATTGCAGCGTCCACCTTCGGAGCAATCCTTCGGAGGAACGCAGCGTCAAAATTCATCCGGCTGATATCCAGCGTCAGGCCAATATCAGGATATTCCTGGTAGTATGTTTCAAATTTTTTCCAAAGCTTCCCGCTCTTGTCAGTCATAAGCGGGGCGGAGCCTAGCATAAACACCGGCCTGTTGTCATTTAACTCCGGCAGAAAAAAGACGCGGCAGCAAGAAGGCGTCGTCCGATAGCAAGGTTAAGGTCGTCTCCCGGGGCTCAGGAGCGCCCGCCACCGATGAGCGTAGAATTCCGATACAGCCAACCCGACACGTTGTCCGTTTCTGAGGACTAATAGAAATCCCTTTTTCCACCAGAGCCGGATTCCATTAAACCACCTCACCTCACTGACCGTGGCGATATCATCGAGGGCGATCGAGGTCCGCCTGCCGACAATTGGGATGAGTTCCAGGCGTTTCGAGTGCAGCACCGCGAGCCCGGGGGATTGAGACACGCCTTGCAAGACCAGCCCTTCCACAACCTCACCCGTTGGAAAAGGATTCGCCGCTCGCAAACGCTCGATGCGCAGGCCCACCCAGCCGTACATGCCGGCGAAAATAATGCCAATAACTTCGATTCCAAAAAACCACATGGCTTTCAGTCCCAGCAATGGCATCAGCGCGAAACACAGTGCGCCCGCGACGATCCCGGGCGCAATCACGAACAAGGCGAGATAGCTCCGGTCCCAAAACCACCGGTCCCGCCAGCGGCTAAGCCGTGGTGGTCTAACCGACGCTGCGTCACCAACGCCGCAGGTTTGTTCGGTTTCCGATGTGGATGGAGATTCGGCAGAATTGCGGTCAACAGCAACTGCAGCCTGCCAGTTGCGATAACCGGCAATGGCAAATCCCCAGACCGCAACCACACTTAGCGCCGCAGCCGGCAAATTGTCCGCCTGAGTGAAAAAAACGACGGCGGCGATCAGAAAACACGCCGCGCTGAAGAGAAAGCAGGCGGCTTTCACGCGGAAATGTCGTCTCCAATCTTTTCGGATACGCGCGTCCATTTCGGGCGCGGATTGCGGAGCGGATTTTGCAATCGTTTCCACGTCTGACTTAACCTGGCTGGCCTTCTGGTACCGCCGCTCGGGCTCTGTTTGCAGCGCCCGCAGCAAAACTTCATCAAGTCTCAAATCGACCTGCACCTTGCGGGAAGGCGCCTCGATCGGCCTGCCCGGCAGTTCGCCAGTGAGCATCTGGTAAAAAACGACGCCCAGCGAATAAATGTCAGCCCGGTGGTCCACTTCGGTGGGACGTTCCCGCTGTTCCGGAGCCATGTATTGCGGCGTGCCCATGACGTTGCCCGCCTCAGTCAGCGATGCTGAAGCGGTGATGACTGTCCCCGAGGAAGGCGATTCCCGAACCTCAACGATCTTGGCCAGGCCAAAGTCCGCCACTTTCACCCTGCCGCGATGGTCCACCAGGATGTTCTGCGGCTTGATGTCGCGATGAACAATTCCCTGGTCGTGTGCATATTGGAGCGCGTCGCAGATTTGCGGGATGATTCCCAGCGCCTCACGGGAAGAAAGATGGCCGCCTTCGAGCAACTGTCCAAGGTTTGCTCCCTCCACATACTCCATGAGAAAGAAGAATAATCCGTCCGCGCGGCCAAATTCATAAAGGGTAACAATGCCCGGGTGGTTGAGCCTGGCCAGGGCCCGCGCCTCGCGTGTGAACCTTTCGGAAAACGCCGTGTCGGCGCCGATATCCGGCGGCAGAATCTTGAGCGCCACGATGCGATCCAGTTCCTTCTGGCGGGCTCGATAGACCGCGCCCATTCCACCCTGGCCAATCAGGCTTAGAATTTCCAGTTGCGGAAACAAACGGGCTATTTCCTTGAGGGACGGAGCCACGAACGCGGCGCGCCCGCTGCCGTTTTCATTCTCCGTCCCGATATCCACGCCGCTGCCCAGGCCCGCCTTGAGCAGGCACTCCGGGCACAGGCCTTCAGGCGCGTTTGGCGCCAGGGCCTTTTTACAAACCGGGCAGATGCGGGTGGTTTCCATATTCATTGCCTGATCCTGACACTCTATTCACTAAGGATCGCCGGACCAATGTTACAGCCGCTCAACCGAAACTTCATTCTCGGGCCAGAACACGAAACAGATGGCGCACTTCGGCGTTCACTTCAGCAGGGGAGGCGACGGTCTGCGCGATCCTGGCCTTGAGCTGTTCCCGGTAGCGCTCTCGCAAGCGGCACACAGCGACCCGCACGGCTCCCTCCGTCATCCCCAGTCCCGCGGCAATTTTCGCGTAAGGCTGACCTTCCCGGCTGCCGATGAGGCACCCCTTGAGAGCGTCGAACAAGGCATCCTTGCCTTCCGCCTCGTAATTCGCGCGCAGATGTTTCAACACTCCCTCCAGCAGGATGAGCGCCCACTCCCTGTCAAAAGCCTGTTCGGGGGTGCTGGTGTCGGCCGGTTCGTGGCAGTAACGCGTCTCAGCAGTGTCCAGCGCCAGCGGCACGAACCGCATGCGCCCCCCGCGCTTTTGCGCATGCAACTTGTCCCGCTCGTTGGCAAGAAAGCGGTTCATTGCCATGAGAAGAAACGAGCGAAACCGTCCTTTGCGGGGATCAGCGCGGGCAACCCAATTATGGGTGAGCAACTGCGAAAAGAACTCCTGCGTCAGGTCCTGGGCGTCTTCAGGCGAGTAGCCACGCCGCCTCACAAACGCGTAAAGTGGATACCAGTACGTTTCACACAACCCCGAGAGGGCCTCCCGGGCCTGCGCACTGTCCTTGCGCCCGGCAGCGAGCACAAGGGTCCACGATGTGGGCCCAAAACCCGCGCGCCGCGAACCAACCGGATGTGACGAGGGAGTCGTCGTGTTCAATGATAGCAATTCTATCAGACAAAGCCGGCAGGAGTCACGCATCGAGGATCGCCCCGGCCTATACTTCCTTTGTTCTCTTTGAACTCCTCCCGCCGTGCCGTTTCCTTTCAGCGTGAAGCGGCATCCCATAATCCCGCGTTGAATCGACGGGAACACATACCTCGTTTTCGTCGCGCAGACTTTACCCGGTTTTCCATTTCCACCCCCAAATTCCGTTGTTATGATTTTTCCATGACACGACGTCACTTTCTCCAAACCACGGGCATCGCGCTTGCCGCCACCTGGACGGCGTTGCCGCGCAAGGCACACGCTGCCGCCCCGGCAGCGAACGTCATCGAGACACGCGTTATCAGCAAAGAGCCGCAGATGTATCACGGCTGGCCGACGGTCGCGCGCCGGCGCAACGGTCAATTACTGCTCGTCTATTCCGGCGGACGCGAGCAGCACGTGTGTCCGTTCGGGCGTGTGGAGTTGATGGTATCGCCGGATGAAGGCGCGAGCTGGAGTTGGCCGCAGGTGTTGCTGGATGGACCGACGGATGACCGCGATGCCGGCGTTCTTGAAACGGCGCGCGGGACGTTGCTTGTCACTACGTTCACCTCGCTCGCCTACGAGTCAACTCTCGAACGCGCGGCCAAGCTCAAACCCGGCGCTCCCGGCGCTTGGGCGCCGGCGCGTCTCGCCGCCTGGCAGGCCGCGCATCAGCGTCTCAACGCAGAACAGCGCCAGGCCGAACTCGGCCAGTGGATGCTCCGCTCCACAGACGCCGGCATTTCCTGGTCCGCGCGCTATCCCACCATCGTCAACAGCCCGCACGGCCCGACTCAACTGGCCGATGGCCGCCTTTTGTACGCCGGCAAGGAACTCTGGACGGAGAAGAAACGCGTCGGCGTTGCCGAGTCCACGGATGACGGGCGCACCTGGAAATGGCTGGCGGAAATCCCCGTCCGCCCGGGCGACAACGCATCCGAATACCACGAACTCCACGCCATCGAAACGGCCGACCGCCGGATCGTCGCGCACATACGAAATCACAACTCGAAAAACGATCGCGAAACCCTCCAGACGGAATCCGCTGATGGCGGGCGCACCTGGTCCATTCCGCGTGTTATCGGCGTCTGGGGTTTGCCTTCGTTTCTGCTGCGGTTGCGCGATGACCGTTTGCTGATGACCTACGGATACCGGCGCAAACCGTTCGGAAACCAGGCGCGCATCAGCTCGGACCACGGACGCACATGGTCGGAGCCCATGACCATTTCTGCGGATGGAAATTCCGGCGATCTTGGGTATCCGAGCACGGTGGAATTATCCGACAGCTCGCTGCTTACCATCTGGTATGAGACAATGGCCGGGTCGCCACGTGCTGTCCTGCGACAGGCCCGGTGGCGTTTCGAAGAGAAGCATTAGCTGCCCATCATCACCACTCGAGCTTCTCCGGCAGTTCCAGGGTGATTCGTGCGCGAACGTCCGGTGAAACCGCACTCTCGCAGCCGAATCGGATTGCGTATTCACCCGGGGAGAGCGTCTGATCCGGCCCGGGCCCAAAGGATTCGGGTATTTCCAGGTTTGGCGCAAATCTCTGAATGGATTGACCGGGAGAACAGAAGAGAAACTGGCCGGATGAAAGCGTCCCCTCCCATACGTGGCGTTTGCCGCCGACCTCGATCCACGGATCGGTAATCGTGCCTTTCTTTGCGTGCAGTTGAATGCCGACTCGGGCGGGGCCGCTTTTCAATCGAAGCGTCCATGAGCCATTGGTCTGGCCGGGACCAAAGTCATGCCACGGCTCATACTGAACACGTTGGAAAAAAATCTTTCCATCGCGTTCGACGAGCTTGTACTCGCGCCTCTTTTCGATCAGTTCGGACGTTGGATCTCCCGGTTTGATTCCGGTGAGTTCCGGGTGGATTCGCAGGGCGGTTTTCACAAATTCCGGCACCTTTCCGGAAAGGCGCAATCGTTCATAACGGCCAATCAGATCAAGAATTTGGCTTGTGAATGGATGTGCGGCAGCGGCTTTGCAGGAAACCTGGAAGGACATCGAGGAATCATAGGCAAGAGTTGCGGCAAGCACGTATTCGTACATATCGGGTGTGGCCGTCGCGTCGTAGCCGTAATACCAGCCGATGTCGAGCGGCATCCAGTTGCGGGCAAGTGATGTAAAACCTCCGGAACGCTGGTCCAGGTACCCTTTCAAATCCCCATGCCCATCCGCGGACGCGCTCCGCGCCATCATGTGCCACGAGTAGTGGCTGAAACTGCTCGCCTGCAACAGGGTGGATTTGTTCACCAGTTTATCGTAGAAGGCCTTGTGAAGGCGCGCGTTGTAATACCAATGATCCCCCTGTAACCGCTCAGAGCCGTCGAAATAGACCATGTCTATCTCACATGCATTCGCCACACGCGCGAAGTTCGCAGCAACTTCATCAAGAAGCGATGTATCGAGGTCCACCATGTGATAGCCATAGGAGCGAACAAGATGCCGAACGACATCTCCCTTCTTATGGGCTGCGGGGCGGGTGCCCAGGTG
>ERZ1645192.3804-NODE-3804-length-12157-cov-8.005867_pt1 | contig 12157 bp, 12 predicted proteins | sample MGYA00575354_ERZ1645192 | MGnify/ENA primary metagenome ERZ1645192 (study PRJEB40844, sample SAMN11349763) | freshwater sediment metagenome | isolation source: river sediment | host: Sediment | place: India: Faizupur Khadar , New Delhi | collected 2017-02-21 ... | reverse complement strand
GCGAGGATGTGCGTGGCGATGCGGTCCAGGAACCAGCGGTCGTGGCTGATCACGAAGGTGTTGCCCGGGAACTCCAGCAGCGCGTCCTCGAGCGCGCGCAGGGTCTCGATGTCGAGGTCGTTGGACGGCTCGTCGAGCAGCAGCACGTTGCCGCCCTGCAGCAGGGTCTTGGCCATGTGCAGGCGCCCGCGCTCGCCGCCCGACAGCGTGCCCACCAGCTTCTGCTGGTCCTGGCCCTTGAAGTTGAAGCGGCCGATGTAGGCGCGCGACTGGATCTCGATGCCGTTGATGTTGAGGATGTCCAGGCCGCCGGCGATCTCCTGGAAGACGTTGTGGTTGCCCTCCAGCTTGTCGCGGCTCTGGTCCACGTACGACAGCTGCACCGTCGGGCCGATCAGGATCTCGCCGGAATCCGGCTTCTCCTGGCCGGTGATCATCTTGAACAGGGTCGACTTGCCGGCGCCGTTGGGGCCGATGATGCCGACGATGGCGCCCGGCGGCACGATCATCGACAGGTTGTCGATCAGCAGGCGGTCGCCGAACTTCTTGGAGACGTTGCGGAACTCGATCACCGAGTTGCCCAGGCGCTCGCCCGGCGGGATGAAGATCTCGTTGGTCTCGTTGCGCTTCTGGTAGTCGACCGACTGCAGTTCGTCGAGGCGGGCGAGGCGCGCCTTGCCCTTCGAGCGGCCGCCCTTGGCGTTCTGCCGCGCCCACTCCAGTTCCTTCTGGATCGCCTTCTGGCGCGCCTTCTCCTGGTTCTCTTCCTGCTTGAGGCGCTCGTCCTTCTGCTGCAGCCACTCCGTGTAGTTGCCCTTCCACGGGATGCCGCGGCCGCGGTCGAGCTCGAGGATCCACTCGGCGGCGTTGTCGAGGAAGTAGCGGTCGTGGGTGACCGCCACCACGGTGCCGGTGTAGCGGGCCAGGAACTGCTCCAGCCATTCCACCGACTCGGCGTCGAGGTGGTTGGTCGGTTCGTCGAGCAGCAGCATGTCCGGCTTCTGCAGCAGCAGGCGGCACAGCGCCACGCGGCGCTTCTCGCCGCCCGACAGCTTGCCGATCACCGCATCCCACGGCGGCAGGCGCAGCGCGTCGGCGGCGACTTCCAGCTGGTTCTCGAGGGTGTGCGCGTCGCCGGCGGCGAGGATCGCCTCCAGCCGCTCCTGCTCCTTGGCCAGCGCGTCGAAATCGGCGCCTTCCTCGGCATAGGCCGCGTACACCGCGTCCAGCGCGGCCTGCGCCTGCAGCACTTCGCCCACGCCTTCCTCGACGGCTTCGCGCACGGTCTGCTCGGGGTTCAGGCGCGGCTCCTGCTCCAGGTAGCCGACCTTGATCCCGGGCTGCGGGCGGGCTTCGCCCTCGAAATCGGTGTCCACGCCGGCCATGATCTTCAGCACGGTGGACTTGCCGGCGCCGTTCAGGCCCAGCAGGCCGATCTTGGCGCCGGGGAAGAAGCTCAGCGAGATGTCCTTGATGATCTGCCGCTTGGGCGGGACCACCTTGGACACGCGGTTCATGGTGTAGATGTACTGCGAGGACATGCGCGCTCCGGGCGTACGACGGCGGCCTGCAAGGCGCAGGGCCGCGAGGGGGTTCTGGGTGCCGGAATTATAGCGGGAACGGGCTTTTCAGCGCCGGGTGGGGCCGCGAGCCGGTAAAATCGGGATTCCCCATCGCCTGCCCGGAGCCACAGGATGTTCTCGCGCAACGACACGATCGCCGCCTTCGATCCCGAACTGGCCCGGGCCATCGCCGACGAGAACCGCCGGCAGGAGGACCACGTCGAGTTGATCGCGTCGGAGAACTACGCCAGCCCGCGGGTGATGGAGGCGCAGGGCAGCCAGCTGACCAACAAGTACGCCGAGGGCTACCCGGGCAAGCGCTACTACGGCGGCTGCGAATACGTGGACATCGCCGAGCAGCTGGCGATCGACCGCTGCAAGCAGCTGTTCGGCGCCGACTACGCGAACGTGCAGCCGCACAGCGGCTCGCAGGCCAACCAGGCGGTGTACTTCGCCCTGCTGCAGCCGGGCGACACCATCCTGGGGATGTCGCTGGCGCATGGCGGGCACCTCACCCACGGCGCCAAGGTCAACGCCTCGGGCAAGCTGTTCAACGCGATCCAGTACGGCGTCGACGACGCCGGCATGATCGATTACGACGAAGTCGAGCGCCTGGCGCTGGAGCACAGGCCGAAGATGGTCGTGGCCGGCTTCTCGGCGTACTCGCAGGTGGTCGACTGGGCGCGCTTCCGCGCCATCGCCGACAAGGTCGGCGCCTACCTGTTCGTGGACATGGCGCACGTGGCCGGGTTGGTCGCCGCCGGCGTCTACCCGAACCCGGTGCCGCACGCGCACGTGGTGACCTCGACCACCCACAAGACCCTGCGCGGCCCGCGTGGCGGGATCATCGTGGCCAGCAAGGCCGGCATGGGCGACGCCGCCGAGGAGATCGAGAAGAAGCTGCAGTCGATCGTCTTCCCGGGCATCCAGGGCGGCCCGCTGATGCACGTGATCGCGGCCAAGGCGGTGGCGTTCAAGGAAGCGCTGGAGCCGGCGTTCAAGGACTACCAGGCGCAGGTCGTGAAGAACGCCCAGGCGATGGCCAAGGTCATCATCGCCCGCGGCTACAAGATCGTGTCGGGTGGGACGCAGAACCACCTGATGTTGGTCGACATGATCGGCAAGGACGTGTCCGGCAAGCAGGCCGAGGAGGCGCTGGGCAAGGCCCACATCACGGTCAACAAGAACTCGGTGCCGAACGACCCGCGAAAGCCGTTCGTGACCTCCGGGCTGCGCATCGGCACGCCGGCGGTGACCACGCGCGGCTACAAGGAGCCCGACTGCGTGGCCCTGGCCGAATGGATCTGCGACGTGCTGGACAACCCGAACGACGAGCAGGTGATCGCCGGCGTGCGCGCCAACGTCGAACTGCAGTGCCGCAAGTTCCCGGTGTATGCCGGCTAGCCTGCGCGCGTTGCCGCTGACCGCGCTGGCGGGGGCGCATGCATCGACCCCGCGGATCGACGGCACGCCGGTCCCGGCGGTGCTGTTCCAGGCCGCCACCGTCGGCGTAGGGGACGACTGAGCCATGCACTGCCCCTTCTGCCAGCACGACAACACCCGGGTGATCGACTCGCGCGTCTCCGAGGATGGCGCCACGATCCGCCGCCGCCGCGAGTGCGAGGCCTGCGGCGAACGCTTCTCCACGCTGGAAACCATCGAACTCAAGCTGCCGGCGATCATCAAGTCGGACGGGCGGCGCGAGGGCTTCGATGCGCGCAAGCTGCGCGCCGGCTTCGACCGTGCGCTGCAGAAGCGGCCGGTGTCGGAAGAGCAGATCGAGGCCGCGGTGCGCGCGGTGGTGCACGCGGTGCGGATGGCCGGCGAGCGCGAATTGGCCTCGCGCAGGGTCGGGGAATTCGTGATGGGCGAGCTGCGCAAGCTCGACCATGTCGGCTATGTGCGCTTCGCCTCGGTCTACCGCAGCTTCGAGGACGTCGCCGACTTCCGCGAGGAACTGGACCGCCTGGAGCGCGAACTGCCCGGCGAGGGCCAGCTGTCCTTGCTCGGCGGCGAGGTGGTGCCGATCGACCGCCACGCCGACAAGCACCGCCGCAAATGAGGTTTTCCGCGACCGACCACGCGCTGATGGCGCGTGCGCTGCGCCTGGCCGAACGCGGCGCCTGGACCACCCGCCCGAACCCGATGGTGGGCTGCGTCATTGCCCATGGCGACGAGGTGGTCGGCGAGGGCTACCACCAGCGCAAGGGCGGCGCGCATGCGGAGGTCTTCGCGCTGCAGGCCGCCGGCGAACGGGCGCGTGGCGCGACGGCGTACGTGACCCTGGAGCCCTGCGCCCATCACGGCAGCACCGGGCCCTGCGCCGAGGCGCTGGTGGCCGCAGGCGTGGCCCGGGTGGTCGCGGCGATGCGCGATCCGTTCCCGCAAGTCGATGGCGCAGGCTTCGAGCGCCTCCGCACGGCCGGCATCGCGGTCGAACATGGCCTGATGGAAGCGCAGGCGCGCGAGTTGAACCGCGGCTTCCTGTCGCGGGTGGAGCGCAGGCGTCCGTGGCTGCGGGTGAAGCTGGCCACCAGCCTCGACGGGCGCAGCGCCATGGCCTCCGGCGAATCGCGCTGGATCAGCGGCGAGGCGGCGCGCGCCGACGTGCAGCGCTGGCGCGCGCGCAGCGGGGCGTTGATGACCGGTGCCGGCACCGTGCTCGCCGACGATCCGCGCCTGACGGTGCGCCTGCCCGAAGACGAGGCCGCCGAGGTGCTGCCGCCGCTGCGGGTGGTGCTCGACCCGGGGCTGGCCACGGTCGCGCGCGGCGCGGTGCGCAACGCCGAGGCGCCGACCCTGTACCTGCACGCCGAGCACGCCAGGCGCCCGCGCGAATTCGCGATCGAGCACCAGGCGGTGCCGTCCGTGGATGGCCGGCTGGACCTGGATGCGGTGCTGGCGGTGCTGGCCGCGCGGGGCATCAACGAGGTCCAACTGGAAGCGGGTGCGACGCTGGCCGGCGCCTTCCTGTCGGCGGGTCTGGTCGACGAACTGCTCTTGTACGTCGCCCCGGTGCTGCTCGGCGAGCGCGCACGCCCGCTGTTCCACGGCCTGCAGATCGATGCGATGGCGCAGCGCCTGCACCTGCGCCAGGTCGATTGCCGCAGCGTCGGCGAGGACCTGCGCGTGTTGCTGCGCCCGGCCAAGGAGGATCGCTGATGTTCACCGGATTGATCGCCGGCGTCGGCCTCCTGGCCGCGCGCGAACCGCGCGGCGGCGACGCCCGCCTGCGCATCGAGGCCGGCACGCTGCCATTCGAGGGCGTGCAGCTCGGCGAGAGCATCGCCGTCAACGGTTGCTGTCTGACCGTGGTCGCATTCGATGCGCACGGTTTCGCGGTGGATGCGTCGAACGAAACCCTCGCGCTGACCACGCTGGGCCGGCTGGACGTCGGCGCGCCGGTCAACCTGGAACGCGCGATGCTGCCGACCGACCGCCTCGGCGGGCACCTGGTCAGCGGGCATGTCGATGGGCTCGGCTTTGCCGCGAAGCGCTGGGACGATGGACGCGCCGAGCGCTGGCGCTTCACCGCGCCGATGGCGCTGCTGCGCTACATCGCGCACAAGGGCTCGGTCTGCGTGGACGGGGTCAGCCTCACCGTCAACGCGGTCGACGACACGGGCTTCGAGGTCGCGCTGATCCCGCACACCGTCGCACACACCGCGTTCCACGCGTTGCGCGTGGGCGACGCGGTCAACATCGAAGTGGACCTGCTGGCGCGCTACGTCGAGCGCCTGCTGGCCACCAGGGACCAGGCATGAGCTTCGCGAGCATCCCGGAACTACTGGACGAACTGCGCGCCGGGCGCATGGTGGTCATCGTCGACGACGAGGACCGCGAGAACGAAGGCGACCTGATCATGGCCGCCGAGCTGGTGCGGCCGGCCGACATCAACTTCATGGTCACCCACGCGCGCGGCCTGGTCTGCCTGTCGCTGACCCGCGAGCGCTGCGCGCAGCTCGGCCTGGACCCGATGGTGCGCGACAACACCTCGCCGCACCACACCAACTTCACGGTCAGCATCGAGGCCGCCGAGGGCGTGACCACCGGCATCAGCGCCTACGACCGCGCGCATACCGTGCGCACCGCGGTGCGACCGGACGCGAAGCCGCGCGACCTCTCGCAGCCCGGCCACATCTTCCCGCTGCGCGCGCAACCGGGCGGCGTGCTCAGCCGCGCCGGGCACACCGAAGCCGCCAGCGACCTCGCGCTGCTCGCGGGGTTCGAGCCCGCCGGCGTGCTGGTGGAGATCCTCAACCCCGATGGCTCGATGGCGCGGCGCCCGGAACTGGAGCTGTTCGCCCGCGAGCACGGGCTGAAGATCGGTTCGATCGAGGACCTGATCCGCCACCGGCTCGAGACCGAGCACACGGTCGAACGCATCGACAGCCGCGAGATCGACACCGACCACGGCGGCTTCGTCCTGCATACCTACCGCGACCGGCTCAGCCACGGCCTGCACCATGCGCTGGTGCGCGGCGACGTCGGTGGCGACGCACCGGTGCTGGTGCGGGTGCAGGCGCAGAACCCGCTGGCCGATGCACTGCACTGGCGGCGCAGCGACTTCGGGCCGCTGGTCGGCGACGTGCTGGCGATGATCGCGGACGAAGGCCGCGGCGTGCTGGTCCTGCTCGGCGATGCGCCCGACCCGGATGCGCTGCTCGCGCGGATCCGCGAGCAGCCGGCGCCGCCGGCATCGAAGGCCGGCGCGCTTGCGCAGTGGCGGCGCACCGGCGCGGGCTCGCAGATCCTCGCCGACCTTGGCCTGCACCGCCTGCGCGTGCTGGGCACGCCGCGCCGCCAGGTCGGCCTGGCCGGCTTCGGGCTGGAGATCGTGGCGTACGCCAGCCTGCCGGCGCGGTAAACTGCGCGCCCCCTGCAGGCCACGACCATGCCGTTCATCGAAGGCGACCTGCGCGCTCCCCAGGGCGCGCGCTTCGCGATCCTCGCCAGCCGCTGGAACCCGCGCATCGTCGATGCGCTGGTGGCCTCCGCGCGCGAGGCCTTCGCCGCCAACGGGGTGGACGAGGCCGCGGTCGACGTGGTCCGCGTGCCCGGCGCCTGGGAGCTCCCGGTCGCGGCGCGCGCCCTCGCCGTCGCCGGCCGGCATGCGGCGATCGTCGCGCTCGGCTGCGTGGTGCGCGGCGATACCCGCCACTACGAGCAGGTCGCCGACGGCGCGTCCGACGGCTTGATGCGGGTCGCGCTGGACACCGGCGTGCCGGTCGCCAATGGCGTGCTGGCCGTCGAACGATTCGAGGACGCCGCCGCCCGCGCGGGCGGTAGCCATGGCAACAAGGGCGAGGAGGCGGCGCTGGTCGCGCTCGAAATGGCCGACCTGCACCGCAAGCTCCGGGAGGACCCGCAATGAACCGCCACCGCAACGACGGCATCGACCCCGTGGCCCGCTCGCGTTCGCGCCGCCGCGCCCTGCAGGCGGTCTACGCCTGGCAACTCAGTGGCGCCGGCGAGCGCGACCTGATCGCGCAGTTCGCGCACGAGCAGGCGCACGAAATCGCCGACCTCGTGTACTTCGAGGACCTGGTGCGCGGGGTGTTGCGCCACGCGGGCGAGCTGGACGCGGCGCTGGCCGGCCACCTCGATCGCACCGTCGAGGAGGTGGACCCGATCGAGCGCGCCGCGCTGCGCATCGCCGCCTACGAGCTGGTCCACCGCCCCGACGTGCCCTACCGGGTGGTGATCAACGAAGCGATCGACTCCACCAAGCGCTTCGGTTCCGAGCACGGCCACACCTACGTCAACGGCGTGCTCGACAAGGCGGCCGCCAGCCTGCGCAGCCTCGAGGCGCAGGCGCGGCGCTGAGGCCCGCGCGCGCGGCCAGCGAGCGCACCGGCATGGAATTCGACCTGATCGCGCGCATCCGTTCGCGGGCGGATCCGTCCCGTGCCGACGTGGTGCTGGGGATCGGCGACGACGCCGCGCTGCTGGCGCCTCCGCCCGGCCAGCACCTGGTGGTGGCGATGGACACGCTCAACGCGGGCGTGCATTTCCCCGCCGGCACCGCGCCGGCCGACATCGGCTGGAAGGCGCTGGCGGTGAACCTCTCCGACCTCGCGGCGATGGGCGCGACGCCGGCCTGGTGCACGTTGTCGCTGTCGTTGCCGGCGGGCGACGACGGCTTCGTGGATGGCTTCCTCGATGGCTTCCTGGCCCTGGCCGCGGCGCATGGCGTGGCGCTGGTCGGGGGCGACACCACCCGCGGCCCGCTGTCGGCCTGCGTCACCGCGCATGGCTTCATCGCGCCGGGCAGCGGGCTGCGCCGTGCCGGTGCCGGCGTCGGCGACGATGTGTGGGTGAGCGGCACGCTGGGCGATGCCGCCGCGGCGCTGGCGCAATGGCAGGCGGGCGACGCCATTGACCAGGCGCTGCGGGTGCGCCTGGAGCGGCCGGTGCCGCGCGTCGCGCTGGGTCTTGCCCTGCGCGGCATCGCGAGCGCCTGCATCGATGTGTCAGACGGCTTGCTGGCCGACCTCGGCCACCTGTGCCTCGCCAGTGGCGTCGGCGCCGAGGTCGAGGTGGACGCCTTGCCCGCGTCGACGGCCCTCGTGGCGGCATTCGACGCGCAGGCGCGCCGCGGGCTGCAGGCGACCGGCGGCGACGACTATGAACTCTGCTTCAGCGCACCGCCCGCCCGGCGCGAGGCGATCGCCGCGATGCCGGGCACCACCCGCATCGGGCGCATCGTGGCCGGCGATGGCGTGCGCGCGATGACGTCGGCGGGCGCGCCCTGGCAGCCGGTGCATGCCGGCTACCAGCACTTCGCCTGAGCCTCAGCGCCCGCGGCGCCCCTCGGCTTCGGCTTGCTTGGCCGGATCGGGCAGGGCGGCCACCAGCGGCGCCAGCAGCGAGGCCGGGATCACCGTGACCTTGCCGTCGCCGGCCAGGCCGGGCTGCGCTTCCATCGGACTGTCCGGCGAGACCGCCGCGTTCACCGGCAGCAGCGGCGCGGTGACCCGCAGGTCCTTGGCCACCGGTGCCTGGCCGGTGATGTCGCGGTACAGCGCCAGCGCCAGCATCAACGAACCCTGGATGCTCGGGTGGGTCGCGTCCGGGAGCACGTTGATGCCGGGCTGCGCCTCGCGCAGCGCGGCGAGGGCGCCTGCGGCATTGAACACGCTGCCGCCGCTTTCCTTGGCGATCATCCGGATGCTGCGGTCGAGGCGGCCCTGCCAACGTTCGTCCGGCCCCCAGGTCGCGAACAGCAGGGTCTTGCCCTGCGACTTGGCGACCGCGGCGGCGACCTGCTCGTAAGCGCGCAGGCTCGCGGCGCAGGGTGCCTTGCGCTGCTCCTGCGCGCTGGCCATGCAGGCGGCGAGCTTGCCGCCCTGTTCCTGCATCACCGCCACGTCCACCGGTCGCGCCTGCAAGGATGCGGTGACGTGCCCGTCCTGCATCCGCTCGGCCAGGGTGCCGCCGGGCGCGGCCCAGGTTTCGGTCTCGATGCGGACGCCCTGCGAGGCCCCGACCGCGCGCAGCAGCGCCGGCAGGTTGTTGGTGTAGGTCAGGCTGTTGCCGACCAGCATCACCCGGTAGGCCTTGGGAGGGGCGGCGTCCTGCGCCGGCGCCGACGAAGCCGCCAGCGACAGTGCGAACAGGGCGACGGACAGCACGGCAGGACGGCGCATCGTGGGATCCTCGTGGGCGACCAAGCACCGTATGGGAGCGACGCGGGCCGCCGCGTGTGCCGATGGTTGGGTCAGTCGGCGGCGTCGAACGCGGCGCGCAGCCAGGTCAGGGTGGGCGCGTCCGGATCGCCGTCGGCATCCACCACGTCGAAGCGGCAGGGGGCGTCGGCCATCTGCGGATGTCCCGCGAGGAAGGCGCGTGCTGCGTGGACCAGCCTGCGGCGCTTGCCGGCATCGACGGAAGCCGCGCCGCCGCCGAATCGGCGTGTCGCCCGATAGCGCACCTCGACGAACACGACGGTCGCCCCGTCGCGCATCACCAGGTCGAGTTCGCCGCCGCGGCTGGCCGCGTTGCGCGCGAGCAACTGCAGCCCGCGGGCCTGCAGCATCGCCAGTGCCGCGGCTTCTGCCGCGTCCCCGCGCGCCCGCCGCGCGTCGGGCATGTCAGCGCGCGCGCTCGTCGACCGGGCGCGCGACACCGCCGCTGAAGCGCGACCAGCTCGGGCGGCGCACCACGTTGCCGAACCCGTCCAGGCTGAGCCGGCCGGTGGTGCCCTGGATGTCCGCATTGGCCGACAGGGCGAGGCGTTCGAGGTAGCCGGTGAGCAACCAGGCGTCGTAGCCGAAGGCGAACAGGCGCGCACCCGGACCGCGGGCCGAATCGACCCGCGAGGCCGCGCTGGCCGGCGTGGGCAGGCCGGGCACGCTGCGCACGGTCCAGGTCTCGATCGGATAGACGATGCCGTCGAGGGCGACGTCCTCGGCCGGCTTGCCGGTGCCCGAGACCACCTGCGAGGTCGCCACGCGCGGGAGCCCGCCGAGGCCGGCCATCGCCAGGCGCGGCGCCAGTTCGCGGGCCTGGCTGCCCTTCAGCGCCAGGAAGACGGCATCGGGCTTGCTGCCATCGGGCAGCGCCAGCGATGCGCCGGGGGCGTAGTCGAGTTGCCCGGCGATGCCGCCGCCGCGCGCCTGCAGGCGCGCACGCAGCGCTTGCGCCGCGCGGCGCTGGATGTCCTCCCCACCGGCGACCACCATCACCGAGCGCGCGCCGGCATCCAGCAGGTATTCGGCTGCGGCGACGCCTTCGTCCTCCGGCGACAGCGAGTAGCTCGCGCTGCCGGCCGGCGGCTGGTGCTCGCCGCGGTTGAGGGCCAGCAGCGGGACCTGCGGGGTGGCGTCGGCGAACACCGCGTCCACGCCTTCGCGCGCCAGCGGACCGACCACGAAGTCGTTGCCGTCGGACACCGCGCGCGCATACGCCGCCTTCGCGCCCGCCGCGGTGTCGTAGAAGCGCAGCTCGGGCCGGCGCCGCGATTCCGCGTAGTAGCCGGCCAGGTAGCCATCGCGCACGGATGCCGCGACCGCGGCCTGGGTGCCGGTCAGCGGCAGCAGCAACGCGACCTTCATCGGCGGGCGATAGCCGTCGCGGTCGGCCGGCGGCCGGCCCGCGGTGTCGAAGTTCCAGTCGCTGCGGTCGAACGGGCGCGGCAGCGGCAGGCCGCGGTTGAGCAGGGCGCGGCCGGCGAAGTTGTAGAGCGGTTCGCCCTTCGGCAGCGCCGCCGCTTCACGCGACAGGGTGGCATCGTCCAGCCGTGCCAGCAGCGCGTCGATGCGCGCCGCCGCGTCGCTGCGCGCCCGCCCGGACAGCGTCGCCTGTTCGCGCGCAAGGGCACGGGCCTCGGCGATCGCCGGGTTCTCGACCACGGTCGGCGCGCGTTGCACCTCGGTCGAGGCGCAGCCCGCCAGCGCGGCCAGCAACAAGGGGATCGCGAGGCGTTTGATGACCACGGCGCGGCGCTCGTTCGGGAACCGGCTAGGATTCTACCCGCGCAGGCAGTGAAGGACGGCGATGCAGATGGCGGCACAAGCGGGGTCCGGGACGCTCCACGTGGTGGCCACCCCGATCGGCAACCTGGGCGACCTCAGCCCGCGCGCGCTGGAGACGCTGAAGCGGGTGGACGCGATCTGCGCCGAGGACACCCGGCACACCCGCCAGTTGCTGGCACACTTCGGGCTGGAGCGCCCGCTGCTGGCCCTGCACGAGCACAACGAGGGCGATGCCGCCGCGCCGCTGGTGGCGCGCCTGCTGGCCGGCGACTCGCTGGCGCTGGTGTCCGATGCCGGCACCCCGCTGGTCAGCGATCCCGGCTTCCGGCTGGTGCGGGCGGCCCGCGCCGCCGGGGTGCGGGTCAGTCCCGTGCCCGGTCCGAGCGCGTTGGTGGCGGCCCTGAGCGCGGCCGGCCTGCCCAGCGACCGCTTCGTGTTCGAAGGTTTCCTGCCGGCCAAGGCCAAGGCGCGCCGCGAGCACCTGCAGGCGCTCGCCGCCGAGCCGCGCACCATGATCTTCTACGAGTCCTCGCACCGCATCGAGGAGACCCTCGCCGACATGGCGATGGCCTTCGGCGACGATCGGCCCGCGGTCGTCGCCCGCGAGCTCACCAAGCTGTTCGAGACGGTGCTGGATGGCGGCCTCGCCGGGCTGGCCCGGCGCGTGCGCGAGGACGCGAACCAGCGCAAGGGCGAGTTCGTGGTGCTGGTGCAGGGCGCGCCCGAGGCGGCCGATGCGAAGGTCGCCGAAGGACGCCGGCTGTATGCACGCCTGTGCGAGCACCTGCCGCCCTCGACCGCCGCCAAGCTGGCCGCCGACCTCTCGGGTGCGCCGCGCAAGGCGCTGTACGGCGGCTGATCCCGGCATCGCGCGATTCGCGGCGCATGGCGCCTGCGTGCGAGAATGCCCACCGGCGGAGCCGACCAGACAGTCGCGTCATCGAGCCATCGATGCCGAGGAAAGTCCGGGCTCCACAGGGCACGGTGCCAGGTAACGCCTGGGCGGCGCAAGCCGACGGAAAGTGCAACAGAAAGATACCGCTGACGTTCGCGCGAGCGAGCAAGCAAGGGTGAAATGGTGCGGTAAGAGCGCACCGCGAGCCTGGCAACAGGCCGGCA
>ERZ1645192.3803-NODE-3803-length-12157-cov-10.513221_pt1 | contig 12157 bp, 6 predicted proteins | sample MGYA00575354_ERZ1645192 | MGnify/ENA primary metagenome ERZ1645192 (study PRJEB40844, sample SAMN11349763) | freshwater sediment metagenome | isolation source: river sediment | host: Sediment | place: India: Faizupur Khadar , New Delhi | collected 2017-02-21 ... | reverse complement strand
TTTTCCATTATTCCATAATCGATCGAGATGCTTCTGCATTCAGTATATGTTCGTCCGATAAAGCCTTTTTCCTGGCGTGTTCCAAACAGGTTACTCCCTTCATCAAAGGCAGCAAACATATCAGGAAGGTGTTTTTTAAATGCTTCAAGTATTGTTCTGGCATTCCAGATAAATATTCCCGAGTTCCAGTAAAAATCCCCGCTCTGGATGAAGATCTTAGCCAGTTCGATGTCAGGCTTCTCGGTGAATGTCTTTACTTTCAACAGGTTATCATAGCCTTTCACCGGTTTCTTCCTGTCGGCCTGAATATATCCATAACCGGTTTCGGGCCGGTTGGGTTTTATTCCAAGGGTAAGCAGGGCATCATGATCTTTGACAAATTCGAAGCTCTCCCTTATGGTATCACAGAATTTGTCTTCTTTGATGATCAGGTGGTCAGCAGGTGTTACGGTAATGAGGGCATCGGGATTTTCTTTAAATATCCTGAATGTTCCGTATGCGAGGCATGGAGCAGTATTCCGGCGGAAGGGCTCTGCCAGAACATTGACGGGATTTATATCAAGCTGCTTTACGACAAGATCTTTATGCTCAGAACTTGTTACAACAAAAATGTTCTTTTCATTGCACACCGATTTAAATCGTCTGTATGTCTGTTGGATCAGTGTCTCACCCGTACCAAGTATATCGAGGAACTGTTTTGGATTTTCCCGGCGGCTGAGAGGCCAGAAGCGGCTTCCAACACCGCCTGCCATGATTATTACATATCTGTTGTCCATGCCTTTATCTTTAAAATTACGGGTCTACAAATATATAACATATTATCTATCCTCTTTTAAGCAGGGTGAAGGGTAAATATGGTAAATATTTGTAATTTTATCCCTTGCTTTTAACGCAGTACAATGAGATTTCTTGAACAACTGGGACTATATTTTCTGCTGCTGAAAAAGGTTTTCTCCAAACCTGAAAAAGCTTCGATCTACTATAAGCAGACGATGCATGAGATGGTTTACCTTGGTTTTAATTCCGTGGGTATCATTTCCATTATCTCTTTCTTTATGGGATCGGCCATTACCCTGCAGACAGCATATAACACTGAGAATCCGATATACCCGACATATCTTATCGGCCTGGGATGCCGTGATTCAATCATACTTGAATTTTCATCGACTATTTCGGCTCTCATTCTTGCAGGTAAAGTAGGTTCAAATATTGCATCAGAAATAGGGACCATGCGTATCACTGAACAGATCGATGCACTTGAGATCATGGGAGTTAACTCGGCCAGCTACCTGATACTGCCAAAAATTATCGCTACTCTTGTTTTCAACCCAATCCTTACCTTATTAAGCATTACCGTCGGGATAATCGGTGGAGGAATGGCAGGATCGATGGCAGGCGTAATAACCCCTGAAGATTTTATTTATGGCATTCAATATGCATTTATACCTTATTATATAACATATTCGATCATCAAGACCCTCTTCTTTGCTTTTATTATCACAACTGTTTCAGCATTTCAGGGGTATTATGTCACAGGAGGCTCCCTTGAGGTAGGCCGTGCAAGTACGAAAGCTGTTGTTTTCAGCAGCATACTTATCCTGATATTCAATGTTATCCTTACACAGCTCCTTCTTTCATGATAACAGTCAAGAACATAGAAAAAGCCTTTAACGGCAAAAAGGTGCTCGATGATGTCTCTGTAACTTTTGAACCGGGAAAGACAAATCTTATAATAGGACGAAGCGGTTCGGGAAAGACTGTGCTCCTGAAGACAATAGTCGGGCTGCATAATGTTGACCAGGGAGAGATATGGTTTGAAGACCTTCTTTTCAATAACCTTGACTTTACCGGGAAAAAAGAGATCCGTAAACAGATGGGTATGCTGTTCCAGGGAAGTGCATTATTCGACTCTATGACTACAGAGCAGAATGTCAGGTTTCCTCTCGATATGTTCACAGGCCTGAGCATGGAGGAAAAAACCGAAAGGGTTAACTTCTGCCTTAAGAGAGTAAATATTCTCAACTCCAATAAGCTGTTCCCTGCTGAATTATCGGGAGGAATGAAGAAAAGGGTTGCAATAGCCCGTGCTATCGCTCTGAATCCGAAATATCTTTTTTGTGATGAGCCAAACTCAGGTCTCGATCCGCTGACTGCGATACTGATCGATGACCTGATAAAGGAGATCACCGAGGAGTATTCGATGACCACTATTGTTAATACCCATGATATGAACTCAGTGATGGAGATTGGCGAAAAAATCGTCTTTATCAATGAGGGAAAGATATGCTGGGAAGGCAGCAACAAAGAGATACTGAGCTCAGATAATGAGGTGCTTAATGACTTTGTCTTTGCCAATTCACTGGCAAAACAGCTTCGGGCATCTGCAAAATAGGATCAATACCAGAATCCCTTATTTCTTCTTCTTTTTTGAAGGTATTCCCTCCTGGATCATTACCATCGGCTTATCGCTTTTCTTTTCAACCCTGTTGCCAAAAGCTAGGTTCATGCCTAAGCGCAGATGAAGTGTATTCCAGCTCACAGGCATAGGGATGGTACTTCCCTCGGACACAATTTTGTTCCATGTTACGGGGATCCTGTCGGCCAGCAGGTAAAACTGGAACCAGCCTGGTTTAAAGGCAAGTCCGAATCCCAGGTTGTCGTACCTGTGGTTCATGGCAGTATAGGCAACCGTTGCCGAGAATACATTTCGTACATTCAGGTTTGCAGACAATGTAAGGGCCTCCCTGATTTGTGAGCCTATAAATTTTGTATAGGAGAGCAGTCCTACCGAAAAGCTTTTGGTAAGGTTGTAGCTTCCTCCTGCCGTGAAGCCAAATGGCAGGTAACTGGTAAATGGTGATTGTGTCTCGTTCAGGTAGAATGAGTTCTTCAGGGAATCGAGAAATATTGTTCCGAGGGAGTCGAAAGTCATTGTTCCGTTATAGACTTCGAGCATATCTACTCCGCTGAACACGAATTCGCTTTTTGCCTTAAGATTGGTGACATCTTTTTTCCATTTAATATAACCAAGGTCAGTTACTGCCGCAGAGACTTTCAATTTATCAGTGATCTTATATTCTGCACCTATATCGATTCCAAGGCCAAAATTCTTTGTGCCGAGCATAAAATCAATAATATTATCGGCACCCTCAAACCTTGAATCGTCGAATTTTACACTGTCGACGGTGTTCTGTCCGGAAAGGAAAAACTCGACCGGGGCACTGAAATTAGCATCCAGGTCGGCATTAAGTGTATGATGATACTCGTCATTTATTGTAATTCCCAGCGACCTGTTGTCGATTGAAGCGGATGCAATTCCAAAAAGGGCTTTTGCCCTGACTCCAATACGCAGATCGGGTGTAAAGTTTTTAGAAAATCCCAGTGCCACTTCACGGAAATATTTTACATCGGCCCTGAGAGAAGAGAGGTCCATGGTGCTTCCGACAAATTGTTCGTTGCCTTCGAAGCCAAGCCTTAATATATCTCCCGGGAGGGCAATATTTCCTGAGATACGTTCATTCACATCAAGAGATATATAAAGGTCCTTCCCCACCCCGAAGCCTAGCCCGAAAAGCTGGATCATTGCTTCGGGTTCGAGTGAATTAACATCTTTGATCTTACGGATGAATTCGTCAGGATCATAATCGGGGTGAAAGATAGTTACCAGTGAATCGGGCACCACGCCTTTTACAAAAACATCCGAGAAATTGAAGAAATTATTATTTATGTTGATATTGATTCCCGATATTACCGGTAAACCAATATACAGTGTATTTGATGGTTTGAGGGCGGGATTAAGCATGTGATTCTGAGGCAGATTCATATAGTAGAGAACCTGGCTGTTCTGTGCCGTGGAATTCACTGAAACAGCGGCCAGCAGCCCGAGCAGAATATATTTTAGTTTCCTGATCATATACCGCGATTTTCGTATGGTTATTTTAAATTGAATTTAAGGTTCGGTTTCAGCACGAGCGCTGCTTTAAAGTCGATGCCGTAATCGGAATAGATCTTTACATCCTTTGATCCGTTATCAGTTGTATTGAGGGCAAAGTTAAAGATCACCTTATGGGCATCATTGATCGATTTCCAGAAGCTCTCCCTGATTATTATGCTTGTCTTTGATGTTGTTGGTGTTGTTACCGCACCATTTGCTCCTGTAAGTGCAGGTGCCAGAAGGTTTTCAGCAATAATCGGATATAGTGTGTCGCGTGCAATGGTGTCATAGAGTGCCATGCCTACAGATACTCCAAGCGGGAATCCGTTTTCGACAGTAAGGTCTACTCTCAGGTATTCAAAATCTTCGTAATTAAATGGTGAATCTTCGTCGGGATCGTCGTTTTTCATGAAATTATCGACAGTGTCGGCAAATTGCAGATTATTAATTCTGAACTCCATCGGCACCTCTACTTCAAGATCGCCGATGAAACGGCTTCCTCCGAACACATAATTGTTCATGCTTATCACAGGTGAAGGATTCATCTCTGCACCTCCTTTTATAACAATCTTTTCAGGAAGCATTGAAACCAGCCCTGCCAGATTTGAATTTTGCTTGTCGACTTTTATAAGTGTATCCTTATCGCGTGCAGCGGGGAAACGGGGATACCCGAGTATGAATGGATCAAGGTCAAGTGAAACAGGTGCTCTGCCGCTTCTCGTACCAGTAGCCTGTAGGTCTACTTCGATAGGCACGCTGAAAGAATTGCGGTACTTAAGTGTGACAGAAGGATTGGTAAGATAAAAATCACCTGTGATCCTGTCAAGAATCTCATCTATCTCAAGGTCTATGGTGTCTTCATCAAATGTTTCTGCCTGGTTTCCGAAATACCCTTTGACGTGGTCAAAACCGGGATTTTTCATGCTGAAATCGATAGAAATCTCATCTTCACTGTTAAAAGTGACTATGTTATTCTGTGAACTTATCTGGATAAGGTATTCAACAGGCAGCTTGTTATATGGTTGAGCTGCAACGCTTCCCAGGCTGATCCTTGAACCGGCAACAGAAAAGCTGTCGATAAGTGTATTTGAAGGATTAATGGAAAATGATTTTGTGATCGGGGCACTACCCCGGATACTTGTCGGGAGTGTCAGGGATACTGTCGACTGCAGAGGGGTTCCGTTAGCTATATTATATGAGATATAGCCTGTACTCATAACAATAGAGTCTATCCTGATGTCTTCTCCCGGATCAAAATCGATGGTGTCGGTATTGTCATTGTCGAGAGTCGGGAGAGATTGGGCCGGAATTTTAACCCTGCCCGATTTAACCTTCATATCCCGGCCTGTCATCTGTATCTCGAGGTTTGATCCATTCAGTACGAGCCCGCCTCCGGCAGTAATGACAAAACCTGCGGAAGTATTGTTCTTTATTAATGTCAGGTCGGCAAGGTTAATAGTTGCAGATCCTGACTGTCCCGGATTGATCGCACTTATGATTGCAGGCGATCCCAGGGGTGTATGCGGTGAAATATTATATATGGTGATAGTGATATTGGTTATGGTAACGGCAGTATTGTTTCTCACAACAATATCGAGCGCCCCCTGGCTGAGTGTTGCATTCTCAAAATTTGTAAAGACCGGGAATGGTATCTCTCCTGTTGTTGTTACAGGAAAGACAGAGCCTGAGAATGGAGCAAGGTCTATCTCACCGATCCTGTATGACTCGCTGAACGAGACCATGTCGTCAAAGTCGAGATAGTCATCGAGCCCGAATTCGAGGACCGAGTCTTCCCTGACAATTATCCTGATAAACCCGTCGTCGTCGAATACTACAGTATCATTAGGGATCTCTTTAATATCGAGAAGAGAGATTTTTCCCTTCACGGCTGATATTCCGAATGTAGGTGACCAGGATGCTTCTCCCGAGATCTTGTCCAGATCATATGTTTCCTTAATGCATCCGGAGGTTAACAGGATTATCGCCAGTGAAACCAGGATTAAAAATTTTCGTGCCATGAATGTGTCATTTAATTTCAGTATCGAGCCTGTAATTATAAAGGAATCTGTCGGTTCCGCCGACAATCAGATGCCAGCTGTTTTTATCCGACAGTTTTCCGATTGAAAACATTGAGGCTCCCTGCAGGGGGAAGCCTTTCATTGTCTCTCCGTTTTTGCCGATAAGATATATGAGGTTGTTGTTTATATCAAAAACACCTATTTTTTTGTCTGTCGATGAAAAAACAAAATTAATTGGACCTCCAAGGTTCTCAGATCCGAATTTTCTGGTGAACATTTCAGTGCCATTATTATTGTAAAGATACAACATCCCCCTGTCAATAAAAATATATTCACCATAACCATTCCCGTCTACGTCAAATATATCGAATGAGTGGTCAACTGAGAACTTAGCCAGGCTTGTTTTTTTCACGCTTCCGTCGAAGTAAATCTGCTGAATAGTTCCATCAGGGGAAGAGCATGCGACAGATGGTTTTGAACCTGAGACAATCCGTATTGCTGAATTTTCAGCCCTGGTGACAGGCTCCCTGGGTGTGAGCCTTACATTGCCTGTGCGGTCGAGAAAATATAACGACGTTTCGTCAGAAACAATAATATAATCCTTCCCCGAAACCCTTATCCACGAAATCTCCTTTTCTGCTATCCCTGTTGTTTTGAAAGGTTTCCACCCCCTGACCGAGTTTCCGTTGATATCGTAAGCATAGATAATCCTGTCATCACCGGCAATAAGGAGCCTGTAGTTAAGGTTGTTGTCGTAATCAAAAAGCGAAAGAGGGCCGGAGGCCGGAGAGCGCAGCTTTACAGGAAATCGTTCGACATAATTGCCGTTCCTGTCGATAAGATGGAGGTAATTCTTCCCGGAAAAGAGCAGCTGGTACTTCCCGTTCTTCATACAATCGACCATATACACCGATCCGTTAATCCTTTCTCTGACAGGAACTTTCCACAGCACTCTTCCTGCCGCATTGATCAGATATACATTATTCTTAAGGTCCTGGATGAAGATCTCCCTGGCTCCTGTTATATGGTTTGTAAAAAAGAATGGTTTGATTGCTGCGACAGTATCAAGTAATGTTTCCCACTCGGTAGAGGATTCAGCCCTGGGGTCTTCCCTGAACCTCAGCGAGAATGTGTTGTAGAGCATCTCATTGCTGGTTACAAACTGATAGCCCGCAGCCTGTACCTTGTTCAGTGACGAGATGTTTTTTTTCAGAGTATTTAGCAGATCAGCATCGAGCCAGCGGCCAAAATAATCAAGTGCCCTGGAAGGAACCAGGTAAATGTAATAGCCTGCAATACTTGGCATTGTACTCTCGAAATCCCTGAATGTAAGATCATTGTACAGAGTTTTGTTCAGCAGGTTATCATACAGCAATCTTGCAATTGTGGCGTATGATCCGCCGGTGATCATGAAGTTGTCGTAGAAAGTTAACCACGAATCATTAACATACCCCGAAAACCCCGGCAGCAGGATTCCGTTAAGCCCTCTGAAAGGGTTCAGGTAAACAGGGACTCTTACCTGGTCGTCGGGCTGGAAATATTGTATGTTTTCTGCTGAAGCATGAGTGTTAAAGTGGTCAAGGAAAAGCTTTTCAGCATAGACCCTGTTTTTCAGTTCCCAGATCATCAGGAGGTTATCGTCAGAAGGAGTCTCCCTTATATCAATATAGGCTTTTGTTATCTCCTCGCCCAGGTAAGGTTTCAGCATGCCGGCAAGCTCTGCAGTGATACCTGTGGCTTTTACATCGCTGAATCCGCGATTAATAACAGATTCAAAGAAAACTGTTGCTGAAGGCAGTATTCTGATAGTATGAAATGATCCTGGTGTTGCCGACTTATATTTATTCAACAGATTCTTCGTGTTGGTTGTTTCGGTGTACCCGCTCAGGACAAGGTCATTTTCGCCCAGGTAGATATCAACTCCTCCGCTTTCTGCGAGATTTCCAACTTTCACAGCCAGGTCAGAATGATCGCTTTTTAAGTTTTTTTGAAGCAAGCCGGGAAGGTTGCTGAAAACAACAAATATTTTGTCTTCATTTTTACCGGAGGCCTGCAGTACTTTGGCAAATCCGGGGTGTGTTCTGATATCATTATCTTTCGTAACCTGTATTACAGCCTGTCTCATCATCATTTCCGACGTGGTACACACTACCAATCCTGAAACCACAGAGATAAAGAGTGTGTCGGTGCTTTTGCTGATGGTGTATGGAAGGAGCAGTACCTCCCTGGTAGAAATATTCTTTTCACCGATGTTTTTTATCCCTGATTCTTTGAGAATATCCTTTATCTGCCTGGTCCTGATTTCTGAAGTGACAGCCATTGTAAGGAGTGGCGTCAGCTTTCCCGGAGCGGTGACATGAAATGAGATGAGCGCAGAGTTTGCAGAAAGGAGCTTCTTAAAGGCCGGTTTGTTTAATTGTTCACTGAGGAATTTTATCTTCCCGTTAAATTTTTCCAGCTCTTTTATTCTGGCAAACTCACCTAAGAGACCCTGGTCTGTTGTGAGAGAGTTAACAAAACTCTGAAGATCTATAGTTTCAATTACAAACGCAGCATCAGGCGAAACAGTTTTATAGGGATCAGTAAGAAGTATTTCCTTGCCTTTGAAAATAAAATATCCAAGAACCAGGAGACCTGATATTAAAATAATTACAACAATAAGTGCTGATCTCTTTATCACCTGACTGCCTGTAAAAGAATTCTCTAAAATTATGAAATATAACCAAGATTAAAATGCAAACGTGAGGGGCAATGAGATATTTAAAAAATAGATGGTTATAATTCCTCTCCTCGCGGAATACTTTTTGCTAATTTTGATGATTGCATAACGCTGAATTATGAGATCTCATTTATTGCTTTTTATTATTCTCTTTGATTTCTTACCCTTATTTCCCCAGACTGTCACTATCATCGACAGCGAAGACAATAAGCCTGTTTCTGATGTTATAATCTCAAACAGCAGCAGGACAAAATATGTACATTCTAACAAGTCGGGGAAAGCCGATATAACTATACTGAAAGGAGAGACGACTATCTGTTTCCAGCATTTCACTTATGACAGAAAGTGCATATCGGAACAAGAACTTGAGGAGGCACGGTATATCATCAGGCTTTCCAGAAAGCTTTTTGAAATAGAGGAATTTGTCATTTCTGCAAGCCGCCATGAGGAAAGAAAAAATGAGGTACCAAATCGTGTGGCTACCATTTCCCTGCCTGCACTTGAGATCCAGAATCCACAAACAGCTGCCGATCTGATAGGGATTTCTGATGAAGTGTTCATCCAGAAAAGCCAGTTGGGAGGGGGAAGCCCCATGATAAGGGGCTTTGCCACGAACAGGGTTCTGATAGTAGTAGATGGAATCAGAATGAACAATGCCATTTACCGCGAAGGCAATATCCAGAATATAATTTCCCTCGATCCCTCTTCTGTTGAATCGACAGAAATAATTTTCGGCCCCGGAGCTGTAGTTTATGGAAGCGATGCTATTGGCGGTGTAATGGATTTTCAAACCAGGGAGCCGCTTTTTACAGGGACAGAGAAACCTTTATTCAAGGCTGATGCCCTTATGCGATTCTCATCTGCAAACAAGGAAAAGTCCTTTCATTTCGGTTTTAATGCCGGGTCGAAGAAAGTTTCTTTCCTGACAAGCCTGAGCTGGTCTGACTATGATGACCTGAGGATGGGTTCAAGGAAAAACAACAGTTACCTGAGACCCGAATATGTGACCAGGACCGGTCTGAATGATACTGTGGTGGTTAATCCTGATCCCAGAGTACAGGTAAGCTCAGGCTATTCCCAGGTCAATATGATGAACAAGCTGGGAATAAAGATTTCACCTGATGCGCAGATCATCATTTCGAACCATTTCTCGAGGCTTTCTGATGTCCCCCGATATGACAGGCTGATACAATACCGATCAGGAACCCTGCGCTATGGCGACTGGTATTATGGCCCCCAGGAGTGGATGATGAACAGTATACATCTTAAAACAGTCAGAAAGACCCGGCTTTATGACAATGCTGTCATCATAGCAGCACATCAGAGATACAAAGAGAGCAGGCATGACAGGGGTTTCGGAAAAGCCCTGATTAATGAACAGGCGGAAAAGGTTACGATCTTTTCTCTCAATGCCGATTTTGACAAATCAATACGAACCGGGAATGAGACAATAAGATATGGCCTTGAAGCTGTTTATAACGATATTGTATCGGTTGCACAAACCAGGAATATTCTCTCAGGCGCTACTAATGCTGCCGGCCCACGGTACCCTGATGGAGACAACAAATATACCGGACTATCATTGTATGGCGGATATAAGAACAACCTGTTTCCATCCCTCACACTGAACACAGGTATAAGATATAATTACACATCTCTCAGGTCGACGATAGAGGACAATTCATTTTATAACTTTCCGTTTTCTGAAATCGATATTTCCGGAGGAGCTTTGACCGGATCGGCAGGCATGGTATGGAGGGTTACCGACCGATTCCATTCAGGCATCAATGTATCAACAGGATTCAGGGCGCCAAACCTTGATGATGCAGGAAAAGTGTTTGATTCAGCGCCGGGAGTTGTTGTCGTTCCAAATCCGGGACTTAAACCGGAATATGCATGGAATATCGACCTGAGCCTTTCAAAGGAATTCGGAAAAGTTATTCATACCGAACTTACCCTTTATCATACCTGGCTTAACAATGCCATGGTGAGAAATGATTTCATATTTGATGGTCACGACTCAATAAATTACCTGGGTGAAATGAGCAAGGTTGAAGCTATTACGAACAGTGGTTCAGCGGTTGTTTATGGCTTTAGTTTCAACCTTCAGGTAAATATTATGCGGCATCTATCACTTAAATCGGCTCTCAATCTTACAGAAGGGTATGAAGAAAATGGCGATCCGCTCCGGCATGCGGCACCGTTATTTGGTTCAACCCATTTACTTCTCGGTACAGACAAACTGGAAGCTGACTTATATTCAAACTATAACGGGGCAAAGAAACATGAAAAGATGGCTCCTTCGGAACTTGAGAAGTCATATATGTATGCTGCGGATAAAGAAGGGCTTCCCTGGTCGCCCGGATGGATAACCATAAATTACAAGATGAAATACAGGATCGTCAGCCATATTACACTTATGGCCGGTATTGAGAATATTTTTGATGTCAGGTACAGGCCCTATTCGTCAGGTATAGTTTCTGCAGGCAGGAACCTGATTTTTTCCCTGAAAGTTGACTTTTAGAGGCTAAAAAACGATTTTTGGCACGTAATTTGAACCTATGTAATTACACAGGCAATCTCAATCATACACTTGATCATTCAAGTACAGCCAGGCTCCCGAGGCCTGGCTTTCCTTCAGAATGGCCTGTATCCAATGATTTCCCTGACCTCACGGATGGTTTTAGAGGCGCTTGCACGAGCTTTTTCTGCTCCCTGTGCCACGACCCTTGCCATGAACCTGTTATCGCCAAGGATATCGAGAATTCTTTCCCTTATTGGTTCGGTAACTTTAACAATATCTTCTGCCAGCTGTTTCTTCATGTCGCCATAACGTATTTCACAAGTGGCATGTTTTTCCCTGAAGAAACTAACGACAGCCGGATCTGATACTACATCCATGATGGTAAAAAGATTCTGTACCGCTTCGCTGGGCTTTTCTCCGGGTTTCTGCGGCCCGGTATCGGTAACAGCCCTCATCACTTTCTTCCTGATTTCCTGTGGTGTGTCGGAAAGAAAAATGCCGTTCCCCTCACTTTTGCCCATTTTGCCGGTACCGTCGAGGCCGGGGATCTTAACGAGCTGCTTTCCGAAATTATAGGCATCTGGCTCAGGAAAATAGTCTACCTCATACATTGTATTGAACCTTCTGGCAAATCTTCGTGTCATCTCAAGATGCTGTTCCTGGTCTTTGCCTACAGGCACCTTATGTGCTTTATGTATGATGATGTCGGCAGCCATTAAAACAGGATATGTAAGCAGGCCTGCATTTATATTGTCGGGCTGCTTGCGGATCTTTTCCTTGAAAGATGTTGTTCTTTCCAGTTCACCTACATAAGCATTCATATTGAGCAGCAGATACAATTCCGTGACTTCAGGCACATCGCTCTGAATAAAGATTGTTGCAATCTCCGGATCAATACCGCAGGCAAGATATTCAGCCAGCACCTGTTTTATGTTATTATGAAGGTGTTCCGACTTGGGATG
>ERZ1645192.3802-NODE-3802-length-12160-cov-11.322842_pt1 | contig 12160 bp, 7 predicted proteins | sample MGYA00575354_ERZ1645192 | MGnify/ENA primary metagenome ERZ1645192 (study PRJEB40844, sample SAMN11349763) | freshwater sediment metagenome | isolation source: river sediment | host: Sediment | place: India: Faizupur Khadar , New Delhi | collected 2017-02-21 ... | reverse complement strand
CTGATATTCTGATATTCTGATATTCTGATATTCAATTCATTGGCGGGTCGTTCCGGTAGGGATTGTTGTCAGCTATCCTGACACTGTCGACGATGTAGGTGGTTTCTCCCACCCAGGGGAGCACCCCGTTTTTCTCCATGTAATGAATGACCACATATTGCCCCTGCAACTGGTCGAGGGATGTGGCCACCTGTTCATCGGTCACCGAGAAAAGGAATTTCTCGGAGGCTATGGCAATGTCGGCGCGGGAGTGGACGCTGCTCAGGATCATCTCCCCTTCATAGGTTTTGAAGATGGTTCCCTTTTTGGAGAACTTCTGGAGCAAACCGGCGCGATACCCTTCGCTGTAAGTAAAGAAGTACTTCCAGTAAATGAATGCAGCTAAAACAATCAGCACGATGACGAAAAACCAGCCCCAAAACTTTTTCATGGAATAGTAATTATGATGATTATTCAATCCTGAATTAAGCGTATAACCTCGATTTTTAAGGTGGGAAGATGATTCATTACAATGCCCCAAATATTTTCATCCGAGACAGAATCATATCCATGAATAATCTGATTCCTTAGTCCTACTATTCTTCGGGCATGCTCAATTTCATAATCTGGATCCTCTTTCAATATCCTACGCATTGCCTCGCCAATAATCTCTAAATTTCTCTCTATGGCTCGTCTTAATCGGATATCTTTTAAAAAGGAATCATATGATTTTTCCGTATCGATAAAAAAGGAATCAATTTCTTCAATTGCTAATTTTATGTCATATAGACATTTAAGCACTTTTTCGTTCATAGATAAGCTGCTTTTCACGGTCAACTATACGTCGAAAAATTGGATTTCTTATAGCTTGATTTTTCAACCAGATCAACAGGACGTTTTAGAAGTTTTTCAAGTTCTTCCTTAAAGTCCATATAGTTATCAAAGTATCTTAATAAGTCAACTTGTCCGAATTGGACTAACACATCAATATCGCTTAAGTCATTGAATTTGTTAGTCAATACCGATCCGAAAACATAAAATTCCTTAACCCTATGTTTCTCACAAAGTTGTTTTATCGCCTCTATATTTTTATCAATCAGATTCATAAAGCAAATATACGTATTTCATTGCAAATAAAGCTACACCTGCGCCATCAATACATCCCGCCGCGGATCCCGTGGGTGGCCGCCAGGGCCGGCAAGCCCGTTCCCCGGTCAGTCGGTGATTTCGGCGTGGTATTCCTGGAGCGACTTGACCTGGTATTTGCCATGCTGCCGGTCGCGGATTCCAAGCGTAGCCGCCAGGGCCGCCGAGGTTGTGGTGATATAGGGAATCTTGTATTTGATAGCGTTCTTGCGGATAAAAGAGTCGTCGTATTCGCTCAGAGGACCGGCTGGCGTGTTGACCACGAGGCTGATCTCCCCGTTTTTGATGGCATCGACGATATTAGGTCGTCCCTCATGCATTTTCAATACCACTTCCGCCTCGATACCATGTTCGGCCAGAAAGCGCTGGGTTCCCCGGGTCGAGATGATTCTGAAGTTGAGCTCCCTGAAGTTGCGGGCTACCTCAATGATCTTATCCTTGTCGCGGTCGGCAATGGTCATCAGTACCGCCCCGCTCACCGGCAGGCTCGTCTGGGTGGCCTCCTGCGACTTGAAGAAAGCCATCCCATAGCTGTCGGCCAGTCCGAGCACCTCACCCGTCGAGCGCATCTCGGGTCCCAGCAGCGGGTCCACCTCGGGGAACATGTTGAAGGGGAAGACCGCCTCCTTTACCCCGTAGTGGCTGAACTTCCTGTCTTTGAGTCCGAACTCCGACAGTTTCCGCCCCAGCACCAACTGGGTGGCGATGTTGGCCATAGAGATGTTGCAGACCTTGGACACCAGTGGCACCGTGCGTGACGCCCGCGGGTTGGCCTCCAGGATGTAGACCACATCCTCGTAGATGGCATACTGGATATTCATGAGTCCTACCACCTTCATCTCGATGGCGATCTGGCGGGTGTACTCCTTGATGGTTTCGATATGTTTTTCGGTCATCACCACAGGAGGGATCACGCAGGCCGAATCGCCCGAGTGAATCCCTGCGTATTCGATATGCTGCATGACGGCCGGCACGAAGGCGTCAGTTCCGTCGGAGAGGGCGTCGGCTTCTGCCTCAATGGCATCTTCCAGAAATTTATCGATCAGCAGGGGCCGGTCGGGCGTCACGTCGACGGCGGCAGCCACGTACTGTTCCAGCATCTTCTCATCGTTGACGATCATCATGCCGCGTCCACCCAGTACGTAGGAAGGCCTCACCATTAGGGGATAACCGATACGGGCGGCGATAGCCAGCGCCTCACTCAGGTTGGAGGCCATGCCCGATTCCGGCTGAGGAATCCCCAAACGGGTCATGATCTGGCGGAAGCGGTCACGGTCTTCGGCCAGGTCGATGGTCTCGGGGGTGGTCCCCAGGATCTTCACCCCCGCGGCGGCCAGCTCGTTGGCCAGGTTCAGGGGAGTCTGTCCCCCGAACTGCACGATCACCCCTTCAGGCTGCTCCTTCTCGTAAATACTCAGCACATCCTCGGCGGTGAGCGGCTCGAAATAGAGTTTGTCGGAAGTGTCGTAATCGGTGGAGACGGTCTCGGGGTTGCAGTTGACCATGATGGAATTGTAGCCCGCCTTGCGCAGGGCGAAAGCGGCATGCACGCAGCAGTAGTCGAATTCGATCCCCTGCCCTATTCTGTTGGGCCCGCCACCCAGGACCATGATTTTTCGGCCCGGCGTCTCCGGGGCGCTGTCGGGGGCGTTATACGTCGAATAGTAATACGCCGCATTCTCCACGCCGCTGACGGGTACCGCCTCCCAGCCTTCCGTGACCCCCAGGGCCCGGCGCTGGTTTCTTATGGTCTCCTCCGGAATCTCCAGTAACCTGGCCAGATAGCGGTCGGCAAAGCCGTCGTGTTTCGCGCGCTCCAGCAAGTCAGCAGGCAACGCTTTCCCCCGGAAGGTCAGGATTTCCTCCTCCAGGTCGACGATCTCCTTCATCTGGTTTATAAACCAGGTTTTGATATGGGTTTTGGCGGCCAGGGTATCTACGGGAACCCCTTTGCGGAGGGCTTCATACATAATGAACTGCCGTTCGCTGGTGGCATGGGTCAGCAAGGCCATCAGTTCTTCGGGCGAACGGCGGTTAAAATCTTTGGCGAACCCCAGGCCGTAGCGGCCCGTTTCGAGGGAGCGGATGGCCTTCTGGAGGGCCTCCTTGTAGTTACGGCCGATGCTCATCACCTCGCCCACGGCCTGCATCTGAGTACCCAGCTTATCGGTGAGACCGTTGAATTTTTCGAAGGCCCAGCGGGCGAACTTGACGACCACGTAATCGCCTGAGGGGGTGTACTTATCGAGGGTTCCCGAGCGCCAGTAAGGCATCTCTGCAAGGGTGAGGCCACCGGCCAGCCATGCCGACACCAGGGCGATGGGAAATCCAGTGGCCTTTGAGGCCAGCGCCGATGAGCGCGACGTGCGGGGGTTGATCTCGATGACCACCACTCTGTCAGATATGGGATCATGGGCAAACTGCACGTTGGTGCCGCCGATCACCCCGATCGACTCCACGATGGCATAGGCATACCGCTGGAGGCGCTGCTGCAGCTCCTCCGTGATGGTGAGCATGGGAGCCGTACAGAAGGAGTCGCCGGTATGGACCCCCATGGGGTCGACATTCTCGATGAAGCAAACGGTGATCATCTGGTTGGTGGCATCACGCACCACCTCGAGTTCCAGCTCTTCCCACCCCAGCACCGACTCCTCGATGAGCACCTGGTTGACGATGCTGGCCGAGAGGCCGCGGCTGGCTACCACGCGGAGCTCCTCCACATTGTATACCATACCTCCGCCGGTGCCTCCCATCGTATAGGCCGGGCGTACCACCACCGGGTAACCCAGTCCGGATGCGACCTTCTCGGCATCTTCCACCGTGTTGACGGCTGTACTCCGGGGCATCTCAATCCCCAGGGACTGCATCATCTCCTTAAAAGCCACCCGGTCTTCACCCCGCTCGATGGCCTCGGGATTCACCCCGATCATCTCCACCCCATATTTATCAAGAATCCCTTTCTTGTAAAGCAGCAGCGACAGATTCAACGCCGTTTGTCCGCCCAGGTTGGGCAACAGTGCATCGGGCCGTTCCTTGCGGATGATCTCCTCCAGCGCATACTCGTTCAGCGGCTCGATATAGGTGATGTCGGCCATCTCGGGGTCGGTCATGATGGTCGCCGGGTTCGAATTGACCAGCACAATCTGGTACCCCATGCTGCGCAGCGCCTTGCACGCCTGCGTCCCCGAATAATCAAACTCGCACGCCTGTCCGATGATGATGGGTCCCGACCCGATAATCAGCACTTTATGAATGTCATTCCGCTTAGCCATGATGTAGTTTTTTAAGCGTGCAATTTAGGCATTTCCGGGGCGCCGCTGAGAAATAAGAAGAGCATTCTGCCATTTTTATAAAAATGATAATAAAAGCAAATATCATTGTAACATTTACTTTTTTCAACAGTCTTATGGGTGGCTGCAATCAGCTTACCATCCCTTTTTTCTTTCCGGAAAGGCAGGGAGGTCTGGTGACCGCCGGGCGACCTGAACGGTCACAAAAACCAGTTTCTAAGGAATTCATTTACTGAACAGTCGCAGATGAAGCATATCACGGAACCCACACGCCTGTTGACCTCCAACCTGAAAATCCCGTCTGGAATTACCTTTCATCACTCCCGGGCATTCTTTGCGTCATGCACGCAGGGATGGCACCGGTTATTCAGGAGGGGCCCCCATCTCTTCAAGGGAGAATCCGTATCGCAGACACTGAATGTCACTTCTCCGTTGAAATCACAGGAGAGTATCGCTGCAGGTGATGTAAGGAGAACCGCTTCAGGTGATGCGGGGCGCGCTATTGCCGGTTATACATGGAGCACCGCTGCAGCTGATGCGGGGCGCACTGCTGCAGGTGATGGAAGAAGCATTGCTGCAGCTGATACGGAGAGCGTCGCTGCCGGTGATGTGGGGAACGTCGCTACCCTTGATGCAGGGAACGTCGCTGCCCTTGATGCAGGGAGCGTCGCTGCCTGTTATGTGGGGAGCACCATTGCTTGTTATGTGGAGAGAGCCGCCGGGAGGCACTGCCCGGTGAGAGCCCGTCTCCTTTTCGCTGCCGTTCTGCTCGGGCTGCTGCTCTTCCCCTTTTCTCCTGCCGGGGCACAGGGATATGAGACCAGGAGCTATAACGTTGGAAAAATCGATGGCAAATCGCCCGAGATTGACGGACAGCTTAATGATGCGGCCTGGTTGAGGGCCACCTGGGAGAACCATTTTCTGGGGCATGAACCTGTCGAAGGTGTGGAGCCGTCGCAACAGACCGAATTTGCCATTCTTTATGATCAATATAATGTCTATGTAGGCATGAAGCTTTGGGATACAGCCCCCGACAGCATTGTCAGGAGGGTAACCCGCCGCGACGACATCGATGGCGATGTAGCGGGTGTGGAGTTCGACTCCTTTGATGACAAGCGCACTGCCTTCGCCTTTGCGGTGACCGCCGCCGGCGTGAAATACGACTTCATTGTCAGCAACGACGGTAACAACGAGGATCCCACCTGGAATCCCATCTGGTGGGCCCAGGTGTCGCACGACTCCCTGGGGTGGTACGCCGAAATGCGCATTCCCCTGACGCAGCTCCGCTTCCGGGAGAGCGGCAGTACCGCGCAGGAATGGGGCATCCAGGCTGTCAGATTTCTATTCCGGAAGGAGGAGACCTCCATGTGGCAGCCCATATCGCGCAAGCAAGCCTCCTTTGTCTCCCAGTTCGGGCGACTCAAGGGTCTCCAGAATCTGGAATCGCGGAAGATTGTCGACATCATGCCTTATGTGGTGGCCAGCACCGAACGCTTTGCGGCTGAAGCGGCCAATCCCTTCCGGGCAAAAGGACACCATGAAACCCTCGATGCCGGTCTCGACGCCAAGCTGGGAGTCACCAATAACCTCACCCTTGACCTGACCATCAATCCCGATTTCGGACAGGTGGAAGCCGATCCTTCGCAGGTGAACCTGAGCACCCACGAGACGTTCTTTGAGGAGCGGCGCCCCTTTTTCATCGAGGGGAAGAACATTCTTCACTATGGGCTCAACTTCGGGGATGGGGATCTGGCCGATGAGGGGATGTTTTATTCGCGCCGTATTGGCCGTAATCCGGCTTATTCCCCCGACATACCAGAAGGAAGCTATGCCTCGATACCCGAGTTCACCCGCATCCTGGGGGCCGCCAAACTCAGCGGGAAGAGCGCCTCAGGGTGGTCGGTAGGGCTCCTGGAGAGCATGACCGCCCGGGAGTTCGCCAAGATCCGCACCGGCACGGCCAGCAGCAAGATAGCCGTGGAGCCCTTCACCAACTACGCGGTGGCCCGCATCCAGAAAGACTTCCATGAAGGCAATACCATGGTGGGAGGCATGGCCACCGCCGTTCACCGCAACCTGGATGACCAGCAGCTCTCATTTCTCCATAAATCGGCCTGGTCGGGAGGGCTGGATTTCGTGCATAAGTGGGATGACAAAAACTGGGAGTTTGACCTGAGCCTTTACGGCAGCCGGGTGGCGGGCAGCCGGGAGGCCATCACCCGCACCCAGAAAGCGTGGACCCGCATGTTCCAGCGCCCTGATGCCGACTATATGGAGGTGGACACCCTGCGGACTTCCCTGTCGGGCCATGGCGGCAAAATCGCCCTGGGAGAGTATGGCGGTAACCTGAAATTCGCAACGGCCATCACCTGGAAGAGTCCCGGACTGGAACTCAACGACGTGGGATACCTCCGCGAAGCCGACAAGATCTTCCAGCTCTTGTGGGTCGGCTACCGCACCTACCAGCCGGTCTTCATCTTCCGGCAGATCAATCTCAACTTCAATCAATGGACCCAGTGGAATTTCGGGGGCGACCTCCTCGCCCCGGGTGGAAATGTCAACCTGAACACCTCCCTGACCAACTACTGGTCCCTGTCGACAGGATATAACCTCAGCCTGGCAGGGCTCACCACCAACGACCTGCGTGGAGGCCCGGCCCTGAAATACCCGGGCAGCTGGAACACCTGGCTCGATATCTCTACCAACGACCAGAAAAAACTCTCCTTCGAAGTGGAAGGCTATATCAACCAAAGCTTCGAAAAAGAGTATTCGCTGAACGCCGGAGGGGAATTCGAAATCAACTGGAAACCGCTCAATGCCCTCCAGATCGAGGTGAGTCCCGAATACAATTACGATGAGTGCGAACTGATGTATGTGGCCACCCGGGAGTTCACCAGTGGTAACCGCTATATTTTCGGAACCATCCGCCAGAATACGGTGAGTGCCTCCTTCCGCGTCAACCTGAACCTCACCCCCGACCTTTCGCTGCAATACTGGGGTCAGCCCTTCATCTCCGCCGGAAAATACGATGCATTCAAGCGGATCACCAACCCGCGCGCTGAGGAATATAACGACCGTTTCCTTGAATTTGTTGGCGGGGAAATCGATTACGACCCGGGCACCAGCGAATACCACGTCAGGGAGGGCGCCCTCCATCAAAGCTACTCCTTTGAAGATCCCAACTTCAACGTGCGCGAGTTTCTCTCCAACATGGTGCTGCGCTGGGAATACAATCCGGGTTCCACCCTTTACCTGGTATGGTCACAGGGGCGCCATTCCAGGGTCACCGACGGCAGCTTCGACCTGGGCAACGACCTCGACCGCCTCTTTGGCACCCGCCCGGGAAATATCTTCCTGGTAAAACTCTCCTACCGGCTCGGAAGGTAAAGGAATCTGGAGTCTTGAGTATTGAGTCTTGAATATTGAATATTGGAATCGGGAGTCTTGAGTCTTGAGTCTAGAATGCAGGAGTCGAGAATCTGGAGTCTGGAGTCCTGAGTCTTGAATATTGAAATGGGGAGCCGGGAGTCGGGTTTACCATATCCATAAGGAGTTGTTCCGGATGGCTGCTTTTTCCGGAAGTTATTTCCACTTATCCAAAAAGTCACCAGATCAAACCGGGGATAGACCTGGTATACCTCACATGTAGCTGGACAAAAGTCCATAATTTATACTTAACAGTAAGAAATAGAGGCACTGGATTTGATTAGGGTTTGTGATTGATCCGGAAATATTAGTGACGTATTATCATTTTTTAAGGCCATCCGGTATCATATATTAATTTTTTAATACATTTATCACGGCAGAACAACGGTTCCGTCTATCCCAATTTAAATTACATATCAAAACTACCTTACTATGAAAAAAATCTTGTTTGGGGCCATTGCGATGGCCGGATTGGTTTTGTATTCCTGTCAGAAGGACGAAATTCCCCTGATAGAGGAGCAGACTTCTGATGTGGTGAAGTTTTCCTCGCAGGTGATCGAGGGGAAGTTCATTATCTTATTTGAAGATGAAGGGTTGTTGAAATCGGCCTCGGTGGGTGGCATCGTGGGACCGGAAGCGGTTCTGCAGACGACGCGTGACATTTTCACCCTGATGGAGATGCCGATGCGGGAGCCCGATTTTGTGTACAGCAGTGCCCTGCGGGGGATTGCCGTGGAGATGAGCAACACCGAAGCGATGAAAGTGGCCCAGGCCCCCGGCGTGAAGGGTGTTTATCCCGACATGTGGATCACGGTCGACCTTCCCAAAGTACAGGGAAAACCTTCCAAACCCGCACCTTCCGGACAAACCACTCCCTGGGGAATCACCCGTGTCGGTGGCGGAGCCACCTACACCGGCACAGCCAAGGCCTGGATCATCGACACCGGCGTGGATCTGGACCATCCCGACCTGAATGTAAACACTACCCTTGATAAAGATGTCATCAACAACGATCTGGTTGCCGATGACGACAATGGCCATGGCACCCACTGTGCGGGTATTGTGGCCGCGAAGAACAACACCGTTGGGGTAGTTGGTGTGGCTGCAGGAGCGCAGGTCGTTCCGGTCAAGGTGCTTGACCGCCGTGGATCGGGAGCCTATTCCGTGATCATTGCAGGGGTGGATTATGTCAAAGCCAATGCATCGGCCGGAGACGTCGCCAATATGAGTCTGGGTGGAGGAGTTTATACACTCATTGATAACGCGGTAATAGCCCTGGGAGCTGCCGGTATTAAGGTGGCCCTGGCTGCCGGCAATGAATCGGACAATGCCAACAACCATTCGCCTGCCCGTGCCAACGGGACCAACCTTTACACCGTCTCTTCCATGGCACAGGGAGATCTTTGGTCCTCCTTCTCCAACTACGGGAATCCCCCTATCGAGTTCTGCGCACCCGGCTCCAGTATCTATTCCACCTATAAAGGCGGAGGGTACGCCACGCTGAGCGGCACCTCCATGGCAGCCCCCCATGTCTGCGGATTGCTCCTGCTGGGAACCCCAAAGACCGATGGAACCGTTATCGGTGATCCTGACGGCAATCCTGACCCGATCGCGCACATGTAGCCATTGCTGTAAAAATTAGCCGCCCTAATTTCCCCTGATGAACAGAAGATGCCGGGCAGGAACTTGAAAAGTGCTCCTGCCCGGTTTGTTTTTTTCAGAAGCTTCCTTTTTCAATTTCACTCAAAAAGAGCTATATTTGGATAAAAGGAAAATGTATGATCACGGTGGAATTCAAATCAAAAATAAAGAACAACAGGATAGAAATCCCGGACTGGATTCAATCCAAAATCAAATTAGAACCTAAGAAAGATGTTAGGGTCATTCTTTTTCTTGAGGAGGCTGATAAACCACATGAAGATGATGAATTTAAACAGGCAGCTGTTTCAGACTTTTTCAAGGGATATTCCGAATCAGATTCAATATATGATCAACCCAAATGATATCCTCTTCATTGAAATTCGGAGATATTGTCCTGCTCCGATTTCCTTTTTCTGATCAAGTTAGCTTTAAAAGGAGACCTGCCTTGGTCATAAATGACTTCAATGATGGTGATATTATTGTTTGCCGGATTACAAGTCAGATTCATAGTACCCTAAGGGATGTTATGGTTGTAAATTGGGCTGATGCAGGTTTAAAACTACCCTCAGTAATCAGAGTCCATAAGATAGCGACCCTGGATAAAGAAATGGTAGAAACAGTCCTGGGTAGGATTGATAAACCTACTGGAAACCAGGTTAAAAAAGTTCTCCTTAGCTTGACTGACTGACTAATTAGGGATCAACCAAAAAAAAACAGTATAGCCTTTGATTTCCAGCCATAATGCTCTGGAAGGATCTGCACAAATGAATAAGCAGGTCACCGGGTGGCGATGGGATACTCTTTTCCGGTAACGCGCAGGCGGGTGGTGAGGACCTGGGTGGTGGAGGCATCGGCCCGGCCGGTGAATCCCGGCTGTTTGCCGCCCACAGCCACGGTGAATTCTCCCGGTTCAATGACGCGCTGATCCTTTTTGTTGATCAGGGAGAGCTGACGGGGCTCCAGGGTAAAGGAGACCACCTTTGATTCGCCGGCTTTCAGGGAGATCCGTTCAAAACCTTCCAACTGGCGGATGGGTCGCGGGGTGGAAGCCTTCTCATCGGTCAGGTAGAGCTGAACCACCTCCTCTCCTTCCCTCTGGCCGGTGTTGGTCACTTTCACCGACACGGTAAGTGGTTCACCCGCGACCAATTTTTCCGGCACCTTCAGGTCGCTGTATCCGAAAGTGGTGTAACTGAGTCCGAAACCGAAGGGCCAGAGGGGTTCGCCGGTAAAATAGCGATAGGTACGGCCTGTCATGTCGTAATTATCAAAGGGGGGGAGCTGGTCCACCGATTTGTACCAGGTGACGGGGAGTCTTCCGGCGGGATTGTATTCGCCCAGGAGGACGTCGGCCACGGCGTGGCCCCCCTGTTGGCCGGGGTATCCGGCGGTGAGGATGGCGTCGGCGGTTTCGGCGGCCAGGTTAACAGAGAGGGCGCTCCCGTTGAGCAGGACCACCACCACAGGCTTACCGGTGGCGGCCACGGCCCGGAGCAGGGCCTCCTGGGTCGCCGGGAGGTTGAGGTGGGTGCGGTCGCCGCCATTGAAACCATCGACCTTAACGGGCATCTCCTCCCCTTCGAGGCGTTGCGACAATCCCAGTACCAGCACGGTGAGGTCGGCCTGACGGGCCAGCTCCACGGCTTTCGCCTGCATCCGGTCGTCGGGCATCGCCCACAAAAACCGGGCATCGCCGTCACCATGCCAGTTCTTATACTCATAAACGAATTTGTATTTCTTTCCGGCTTCGAGGGACATCTCTTTTTCGAGGTAATAGCCGTGATGGTCCGAGTTATGGGTCAGGATTTTCTCCCCTTCGAACCATACGTCTAGTCCGGGCATGCCCCAGCTTGCCAGGTGGTAGGTGCCTGTCACCGGGGGGGCCAGGTAGCCGGTCCAGCGGATGCTGAAGTCGTCGTCGGGAAGTTCGGGTGCCGGGGAACCCGACTCCCAGTAGAAGTTGATCTTATCGTCGGTGCGAACGAAGGCCGGCTGACCTTCGAGGCGGGCATTGGCGAAATACTCGCCCGTGACACCCTGTTTCCCTTCGGCTGTTATCAGATAGCAGGAAGGAATGGGTTCCAGGTTATGGATGCCATCGGCGGGGTGGCTTCCCGGGGTATAGAGGATTTTCACACGGGGTTCGAGGCGGTTCCGGAGGCCTTCAAGGACGGTTACCGGCGCTTTGGGGATGCCGTTGTAGTTTCCGAGGAGGGCATCGGCATTGTCGGCATTGGGACCGATCACGGCGATAGATTTAATGTCGCGCGAAAGGGGCAGGGTGTTGTGGTCGTTTTTCAGGAGGACGATGCTCTTGAGGGCGGCCTCGCGGGCCAGCGTGTTGTGATGGCCGGAGGTGTTGGCCGTAAAGGGAATCTGAGCCCAGTGCACCATTTCATCGGGGTCGAACATCCCCAGCCGGAAGCGGGCCGCGAAAAGCCTGCTGACCGCCGTGTCGATGGTGGTTTCAGAGATCACCCCACGTTTCACGGCCTCCCCCAGGGCGGAATAGGAGACTCCGCAGTTGATATCGGTACCCGCTTTCACGGCGACCGCCGAGGCTTGGGCCGCATCTTTGGAGTAGTTCTGGAAGGTATAGAAGTCGCTGATGGCCCAGCAGTCGGAGACGATATATCCCTCGAAGCCCCACTCTTTCCGGAGGATATTGTAGAGATAGG
>ERZ1645192.3799-NODE-3799-length-12165-cov-7.767052_pt1 | contig 12165 bp, 10 predicted proteins | sample MGYA00575354_ERZ1645192 | MGnify/ENA primary metagenome ERZ1645192 (study PRJEB40844, sample SAMN11349763) | freshwater sediment metagenome | isolation source: river sediment | host: Sediment | place: India: Faizupur Khadar , New Delhi | collected 2017-02-21 ... | reverse complement strand
AAAGGGAAAGCCGATCAGATTCGTACATTGGATAAAGCCAGATTAATAAAGCCCATTGGGCATCTCGATCACGACTTGATGCTTCAGGTTGACAATACCATTGAATTCCGGGGCCATCTTACCCCATTCTTTCTCCGTGTTAAAAGTTGCATATTAAACGTACCTGCGATGGTCTCCTTTCTGGTGACGGGGTCATGACGGATTCAGGCTTGATATTTTGATATTCTACTGATATCAAATCCACAGGTAAGAAAACCCAAATTAGCAGTACCGCAAAACTCACTTTTTAACCCATATATAGTCATAGTCAAAGTGGGCATATAATTTGCGGCTCAAAAAACGTTGTTTTTTGAAAAAGTTAATTTGCACACAATAGATGCCAAGTCTTTGATTAATTTAAAAAAATATTTATGAGTGAGTTTTGCGGTACTGCGAAATATGATTTATAGCGTTTTCTTAATATTAACAGGAAAGGATTAACGGCCATGACCGCACAACCGCAGGATAAAAATAAGATGACACCAGGAGAATATCTTGCACTTGAAAAAAGCGCCCTTGATATTAAATATGAATTTTTTGATGGTGAAGCGTTTGCCATGGTTGGCGCCGGAAGAAATCATAACCGTATCAATGTTAATCTTACAGTAGAGTTAGGGGGCAAATTCAAAGCTGATAAATCCACTTGTAACCTGTTTTCCAATGACATGCGGGTTAAAATTGCGGAGAACTATGTTTATCCGGATATTGTAATTTATTGCGGTAATCCAGAATTTGAGGATGATGAATTTGACACATTGACTAACCCGGTTGTCATCATGGAGATTCTTTCAGATTCAACAGAGGCCTTTGATCGAGGGAAAAAATTTGCTTATTACCAAACAATCCCCACGCTTCAAGAATATATCCTTGTTTCCCAAAAAGAGTGTCGTGTTGAACAATATACACGCAGTGATGATGCCTGGCTATACCGTTCATACAAAGGTACAGACCGGATTCTAAAAATGGAGTCAGTTAATTGTGAATTGCCATTGTCTGAAATTTATTGGGATGTTGGGTTTGACTCAAGATATTAATGGGGTCAGGCTTAATATTTTGATATTTGAGCCAGCTTCTGCAATCGACTATATGAGATACCATGGCCATCGGATGTCGAGCCGGAGAATCGGGAAGGAATCCAGCCTGTATGTTAATTCTTGAATTGACCATGTGTATAAAATTTTATACATTTCGTCTATAAAACCACTAAAATTTGTCGGTAATAGTTTAAACGACCTGAAATCTTTTCCCAAGCCGGCACAGAAAGAGGCTGGATAAGCTCAACCATTACCGATAGTAACTGAGGAGGGCGTTTGTCACTCCAAGTGCGTGTTCAGACCCTCAAATGCGATTACCCCGCCTCCGATATCCTATCCATTGACTTTTTGCTCTGGTCCGCTGTAATAACAGCCATGGGCTGACCTGGACTATCAACACCCAGGCTCAACCCACAACAAAACATGATAGTCATTTAACAACTTACTGGAACTTTTAAATAAAAACTGCATGAATATCAAAATGACGATAAGCCGGGATACCGGCCTGAAAGAAAATCAGGTGGCAGCAGTTCTGGATCTACTGGACCAGGGGGCCACAGTCCCTTTTATAGCAAGATACAGAAAAGAGCGCACAGGCAGCCTGGATGAGGTGGCCATATCTGATATTCGGGACAGGGCAACGGCGTTGAAAGCGCTGGAAGCCAGAAAACAGGCAATTATCAAATCTTTGGAGGAACGGCAGCTTTATACCGAAGAGCTGGGGCGGCAGATTGAGAATGCAGACGCCATGACCCGGCTGGAGGATGTGTACGAAAAGTACCGGCCCAAAAAGCGGACCCGTGCCACAATTGCCCGGGAAAAGGGGCTGGAACCCCTCGCCATGATGATTCTGGAACCTAAAACCGGCATCAACCTTCAAAAAGAAGCAAGCAAATTTATCGGGCCTGATGTGGCAAACCCGGAAGAGGCATGGGCCGGTGCCAGGGATATCATTGCCGAAATCATTAACGAAGATGCGACAATCCGGTCAGAAATCAGGGATCTGTTTATCAAAACCGCCATGATCCACGCGACTGTTATCAAGGGCAAAGATGAAGACGGGGCCAAGTTCAAGGACTATTTTGACTGGGAGGAGCCGGCATTTAAAGCACCGTCCCACCGTATACTTGCGATGCTCAGGGGAGCCGGGGAAAAAATTCTGCGTGTTCATGTTCTGCCCGATGAAGAAAAAGCTTTGAATATCATCCATGGCATTTACCCGGGCAAAAGAAAGATTTGCCCCGGCAGCCGAGAGCAGATCCTTGCGGCCGCCGAAGACGCATACAAACGCCTGCTGTCCAAATCCATTGAAAATGAGGCATTGCGGATGCTCAAACAAAAGGCCGATGAAAAGGCAGTCGCCGTTTTCTCGGACAATCTGCGACAGGTGCTCCTCTCCCCTCCCCTTGGCGGCAGACCCGTACTCGCGATTGATCCGGGGTTCCGCACCGGGTGCAAAATCGCCTGCCTGGATGCCACGGGAAAGCTGGTTCACCATGATGTGATCCACCCCCACACCCCAAACGGAAAACAAACCGCTTCACAGCTTATCCCCGAACTTGTCAACCGGTACAAAATCCGGGCCATCGCCGTGGGCAACGGCACGGCAGGCAGGGAAACCGAAAGCTTCATCAGGGAGCTGACTCTGCCCGAAGATGTGGATGTGATCATGGTGGATGAAAGCGGGGCGTCCATTTATTCCGCTTCCGAAACCGCCAGGGACGAGTTCCCGGACCACGACATCACGGTCAGGGGAGCTGTTTCAATCGGCAGACGGCTCATGGACCCCTTGGCAGAACTGGTCAAGGTGGAGCCCAAATCCATCGGGGTCGGACAGTATCAGCACGATGTGGACCAGAACATGCTCCAGACAGCCCTGGACGATGTGGTGGTGTCATGTGTCAACCAGGTGGGTGTGGAAGCCAACACAGCCTCAAAGCAGCTTTTATCCCGGGTATCCGGCCTGAATGCCGGCATCGCCGCCAACATGGTCAAATACAGGGACGAAAACGGCGCATTTACATCCAGAACCGATTTTCTCAAGGTGCCCCGCCTGGGCAAAAAAGCATTTGAACAGGCCGCAGGATTTTTAAGAATCCAAAACGGAAAAAATCCCCTGGACCGCAGCGGCATTCATCCCGAGTCCTACCCCGTTGTCAAACAGATGGCCAAGGACCTTGGCTGCCGTGTGGAAGATATGATGACAACAAAAGCCCCGGGACAAAGCATCGACCTTTCCCTCTATGTAACGGCGACCATAGGCATTCCCACGCTAAAGGACATCCTTGCCGAACTGGCAGCCCCGGGCCGGGACCCGAGACAGCGGCTCCAGGCATTCTCCTTCGACAAAAATATCCATGAAATCAAAGACCTGGTGCAGGACATGGTTGTCCCGGGCATTGTAACCAATGTCACGGCGTTCGGGGCTTTTGTGGATATCGGGGTGCACCAGGACGGCCTTGTTCATATCAGCCAGCTGGCTGACCGGTTTGTCAAAGATCCCAATGAGGTTGTCAAAGTACGGCAGCAGGTCAACGTTCGTGTTCTTGAGGTGGATATCCCCAGAAAAAGGATATCTCTTTCCATGAAGGGATTACATAGTTAACCCCATGGAGGAAAACGTCAAGCTCCGGAAGCAGTCCACGAAGGTCTTTGTTCACATCACGGCTTTGTTAAGGACAAGATGACACAGGATACTTAAAACATACCCCAGGGCGATGAGAGGGGTCCATTTCAAATGCGCCTCAAAAGTATAGGTTCCTCTGGCTGTTCCCATAAGGGCCACGCCTGCCGCAGATCCAATGGCCCGCATACTGCCGCCGGTACCGGCTGTAAGAGTGACCAGCAGCCACTGACCGTGGGACATGGTCGGATCCAAAGATTACGGCTGTAATCATATCAAAAAAAATTTTACGCAATCTGCGTGGAACGGATACTCAAGCATCCGGCGGTTGTGGCTATCACTGATACAACCCGCTATTCGATTTTTCACAGCAACCGTTAAACAGCAGGGAATTACCCGATGAAAGTTACGCGCCCAAGTAGGCTTTTTTCACCTCCGGATCGTCGAGCAGTTTGTCAGCCCGGCCTTCAAGCACAAGTTTGCCATGTTCAATTACATACCCTCTCTGGGCAAACTTCAGGGCCAACCGGGCATTCTGCTCCACCAGCAGGATGGTGGTGCCGTATTTATTGATCTCTTTCAGGGCATCAAACATTTCAAGCATGAGCAACGGCGCAAGCCCCATGGATGGCTCATCCAGGATCATGAGTTTTCTGCCGCTCATGTATCCCCTGCCCACGGCAAGCATTTGCTGCTCCCCGCCGGACAGGGTGCCGGCAACCTGATTCTTTCTCTCCTCAAGACGGGGAAAAAGGTCAAATACCCACTTTTTATCCTTTGCAATCTGCTCGGTATCTTTTCTGGCAAAACAGGCCAGGGTCAAGTTTTCCGTTACCGTGAGGTTTCCGAATATCCTCCTGCCTTCGGGCACATGGGATATGCCGAGCCGGCTGACCACCTTGTCGGTATTGTAGGAGAGTACATCTTCTCCTTCAAATTCGATGAAAGAGCCCGGCTCACTGGGCACCATCCGTGAGATGGCACGCAGGGTGGTGCTTTTGCCCGCACCATTGGCCCCGATAATGGTGACGATTTCACCGGTATCAATGCTGAAATTCAACCCGTGAAGCGCCTTGATATTGCCGTAGGATACCTTAAGATTTTTAACATTCAACTGCATCAGGTCAAGTCCTCCTTGCCCAGATAGGCTTCAATCACTTGGGGGTTGTTCTGGATCTCTTCGGGAGGGCCTTCGGCGATCACTTCACCAAACACCAGGGTCTGGATATGCTGGCAAAGTTCCATTACAAATTTCATGCGGTGTTCAATCAAAAAAATAGCCACACCGAAATCCTGGTGCACCTGCCGGATAATCTTTATCATCTGGATCAGCTCATCAGGGGTCATGCCTGCGGTGGGTTCATCCAGGAAAAGCACCTTGGGGTTCGTGGCCATGGCCCGGGCCATCTCCACCCGCCGCTGGGCCCCGTAGGAAAGGCTTGTCACCAGCTGGTCCGCGTGCCGCTTAATATCAAACAGTTCCAGAAGCCGGTAGGCGTTTTCTTCGGCTTTGGCTTCCTGCTTGCGGCATTTGCCGGTATTGAAGAATGCATCGAACAGGCCGTAGGAGAGCTGGGAATAGTGGGCCATTTTAATATGATCAAGCACATTCATATGTCGCCAAAGCGCCAGGTTTTGAAAGGTTCTGCCAAGGCCCTTGGCCGCAATCTCGTTAGTCTCAAGTCCTAGGATATTTTCATTTTCAAGGGTAATACGCCCTTCGGTGGGGGTGTACACCCCGGTGATCAGGTTGAAAACGGTTGTTTTCCCTGCTCCGTTGGGGCCGATCAGCCCTACAATCTGATTTGGCCCGACCGAAAGATTATAGTTGTGAACCGCCCGTAATCCCCCAAAATAGTGGGTCATTTTATCTACATGAAGCAAAGGCGTCATGGTATACTCCTTATTTGTTCTTTTTGGCCGCAAGAAGTTTTCCAGCGTTGATCTCCTTAAAAGAGATCAGTCCATAGGGCCTGAAGATCATGACAAAAATAAGTATCAGCGGAATAATGATCCACTTGAACAGTTCCAGGGGGCGCAACGCCTCACCGAGAATATTGATGGAAACAGCCCCCACAATGGAGCCTACAATGGAATTCAGGCCGCCGAAATAAACCATGGCAAGGATTTCGGCCAGCCGGTTGATGCTGAACATCCCCGGGTTTATATAGGTCAGCACATGGGCAAAAAGGCCGCCTGCGATGCCTGCCCAGAATGCGCCGAACATGAAGGCTGTCATCTTGGTTTTCCGGGTTTTTACGGTCATGGATTCTGAAGCGGCCTCATCATCGCGCACGGCATTAAGGGCCTTGCCCATGATGGAGGTGACAAAATTATGGACCACCCAGATGCATAGCATGGTCCAGATAAAAATCACATGAAGCGGCGCCAGATCGGGCTGTCCGCCCATGCCCCGGGCACCGCCGATGACATTAATATTTTCCACGGCACTTTTTACGATGAACATAAAAGCCAGTGAAATAATCGCCAGGTAGTCCCCCCGGGTCCTGAATGAGGGGATTGCCACCAAAAGAGAGGCAACGGCAGCGGCGATTCCGCCGATGACCAAAGCAAAAGGGAAAAGCCACGGCCCCAGGGCAGGCGGCAGCAGGGCAGCCCCGAAAATCTTGTCATTTGTAAACAAAAACAGGGTAATCACGGACGAGACATAGGCGCCCACCGCCATGAATCCTGGATGGGAACAGGAGAACTCACCCTGGTAGCCGTTAATGACATTGATGCTGATGGTCAGAATAATGGATATCAGCGTCAGTTTCACCACAAGCACGCGATAATCATTGATCCCGGCCCAAAGGGACAAAATGCCGTAGAAACAGCACAAATGGATCAACACGGAGATCCATAAAGGCAGCTTCTCCATGGCACCTGCCAGCGGATTTGTAAAAAAAGCGGAGGCCTTTCCCACAATGCAGACGGGCAGGACATAAACAACCAGGTCATAGGCCAGGACCCCGGGAATCATGACCGGATCTTTGAGCATCAAGATGGCACCGAACAGCACCGGGATCTTGGGCAGGCCCAGGTAGTCGGAAATATAGTCATATCCCCAGAAATACTCAATCAACACAGCAGCCAGTATTCCTAAAAGCCAGCCTGCCACGGGTATGTTCGATAGGAATTTTTTTATTGATTGTACAATCTTCATGACAAGGTTTCTTTCTCAAAACGGGTAAAAAAATTACAGCCGAAGCTTGGTGCTGTACTCCATGCCGAAAAATCCCCTTGGCCTGAAGGTCAGTATCAAAAGGATAATGGAATAGGCAATAAGATCCCTGAGGGTGGACGGAAATATGGTGGCGACAAATATCTCAATAAAGCCTAAAAGATAACCGGCCAAAGCCGCCCCCTTGATGGAGCCGCGTCCGCCGAGAATTGCCGCAACAAAGGCTTTCCACCCAATCATCACTCCCATGTAAGGGTCCAGGATGGGATATGCCTGGCCATAAAGGATGCCGGCTACCGCCGCCAACCCCGCACCAATGGCAAAGGTTAAAGGCGCCATGATGTTGATGGAGACCCCCATGAGGGGTACGGCAAGAAAATCATAGGACATGGCGCGCATGGCCATTCCCCATTTTGTTTTCTGGATAAAGGTGTGCAACCCCAGCATAAGCAACAAGCTGATGATGATGATCATCAGTTTGACATTGGTAAAATAGACCCCGCCCACATTGTAGGAGACCGATTCAATGAGCGGTGGAAAGCTTAAGCGTTTGGCGCCCAGAAGAATCAAGATGCCGGTTTCAAAAATAATGCCGATCATAAGACCCGTAATGGCGGCAGAGGCCCTGGGCGCCTGGCGCAAAGGCCGGTAGCCTGCCACTTCCACAAACACCCCGATCCAGGAGGCTAAAAACATGGTCACCACAACGGTGGCCACAAAGATGACAGGCCCCGGTAAAACACCTGCAAACAACGCCAGAAAAAGGGTTGCAATACCAAAACCAATATAGGTGCCCAGCATGAAAATATCACCATGGGCAAAGTTAAAAAGCATCAAAACACCGTATACCATGGAGTACCCGATAGAGATTACGGCGTAAAAACTTCCTCGCTGGAGTGCATTGATAAAGTTCTGAATAAAAAACTGTATCAGATCAGTAAAGGATTCCATGCAGAAATTCCTGTTAAAACAATAAGATCATTTGAAAAAGCAACTGCCGCATTTCATGTTGCGGCAGTTACTTTTTCTAACTTAAAAACATATTAACCAGATCCATCCGCCCATCAGGGGCATACGGATTTATAGAACTCGTATTCACCCTTATCGTTGATTTTTACGATAACCGCACATTTGACCGGATCGCCCTCTTCGGTGAAGGTCATGTTACCGGTGATGCCTGCAAAATTTTTGATTTTTGCCAGGGCGTCCCGGACAGCCAGGCGGTCTGTTTCGATTCTGCCGGTCAGCTTTCCGGTGTCCTGAATGGCCTGTTGGGCCAAGCGGAGGGCATCCCAGGTAAGCGCTGCCACATCATCGGGAATGTAACCGTATGTTTCATTGTAGCGGTCAATGAATTCCTTGGTTGCGCCCTGGGCACCGGCAGCCGCATAATGGGAAGAGAAAAACTGACCATAACAGGCTTCGCCGCACAGTTCAATGGTCTCGGCAGACCCCCAGGAGTCGGAACCCACAACGGGTCCTTTCCATCCAAGCTCTTTGGCTTGTTTAACGATCAGGGGAACTTCATTGTAGTACTGTGGGGTAAAAAGCACCTGGGCACCGGATTGGATGATTTTGGTCAGCTGGGAAGAAAAATCCGTGTCTTTAGTGGTGAAACTTTCAAACGCAACTATGGATCCTTTACCATGTTTTTTCTCCCACGCTTCCTTGAATACCTCGGCAAGACCTTTAGGATAATCAGAGGCCACATCATAAAGAACAGCAGCCTTGGTGAACCCGAACTCATCGGTGATAAAGTTTGCCACGACAGGACCCTGGAAGGGATCAAGGAAGCAGCCGCGGAATACAAAGGGGCGGTTCATCGTGGTGTCCGGGTTGGTGGACCAGGGGCTGATCATGACGGTTTTGTATTTGTTTGCCACTTCACCGGCCGGCACAGCCTGTTTGGAAGCCTGGGGGCCGACAATGGCCAAAACGTCATCCTGGCTGATCATTTTGGTGTTGGCTTTTACTGCGGACTCGGCTTTGGATTCATTGTCTTCAACAACCAGTTCAACCTTGTACTTCTGGCCGCCGACTTCGAGTCCGCCGGCCTTTTCAATGTCTGACAGCCACATTTCAGCAGCATATTTTGTGCCTTCACCAACCTTTGGAATATCGCCGGTCAGGGGCGCATTGATGCCGATTTTAATAACGGTCTCTCTTTTGCAGAACGCCGATGAAGAAAAAACCATGGTCATTGCAATGACAGCCGCCAGACAACAAGTAATTTTTTTCAATGTTTCCTCCTATGTTTAAATTTATAACAATAAAATTAATGTATAAGAAAATAGAAAAGCGAAGTAAAGCAGAATTTATATGAGAGTTCCAGTAAGTTGTTAAATTACTTTGATGTTTTATTGTGGGTTGAGCCTGACGGAAATTTTATTTGACACTGCGGTTCAGCTCTTCTATAAGAAAATCTTCAGGGACATCAAATTTTCTGAGACGGTTTTTCAATTCAATTGAATATAAAGGACATTAAATCGTGAAAAAATGGTTGCTGTGCGTATTGATCCTCCTGATGATGGCACCTGCGGTTCAGGGCAAAGATACCAAAAAATCAAAAAATACATCCAAAGCTGTGCAGAAAAAAGCTGAAAACGCCTCTCCAGCCCAGGAAAAAGAAACTCCTTTCCAGGCGTTGATTGTTATGGAAGCCGGCACCGGACAGGTGCTCGAAGAGGTGAATCCTCATCTGAAACACCCCCTGGCCAGCGTGACCAAACTCATGACCGCCGCCATCGTCATGGAAAAGCTTGAATCCGGTGCCGCCCAGTTGAATGAGACAATCACGGTATCCGGGGCGGCCTCAAAAATGGGCGGCAGCCAGGTCTATCTCAAAGAGGGCGAAGTCTTTACCCTGGAAGAGTTGATGAAGGCCATCATGGTGGCCTCGGGAAATGATGCCGCCTATGCAGTGGCGGAACATCTTTCGGGAACAACGGACGCCTTTGTGGAAGAAATGAACAAGAAGGCGAAACGCCTGGGCATGAACGATTCCGAATTCCACAGCGTACACGGCCTGCCCCCGTCTTCGGAGGATCAGGCAGATGTCAGCTCCTGCCATGACCTGATGATTCTGGCCCGTGACCTGCTCAAATATCCCAAGCTGCTGGAATGGACAGCCCTCCAGACCGAGCCTTTCCGGGGCGGCGCATTCATCATGCGCAACCACAACAAGATCATCGGCAAGCTTCCGGGTACGGACGGATTCAAAACCGGGTATTATGCCAAGGCCGGGTTCAACATTGTTGCAACCGCAAAAAAAGACGGTCTCAGGCTTATTGTAGCAGTTCTCGGAAGCTCCAGGGCCAAAACCAGGGATGCCGTGGCCATTGCACGGTTCAAGAAATATCTGGCCCAATACCAGATGGCAGTCCTATCCAAGAAGGATCAGGCTTTCGGGGAGGCGCTTCAGGTCCCTGACGGCATGGTCACGACAGTTCAGGCCGTAGCAGCAGCTGATTTTTCCTATCCGTTACCCAGAGAGAAAAAAGCGGCAGTGAAAAATGAAATCCGCCTGGCCAAAGAGATCAGCGGCGGCATAGAACAGGGCCAGACACTGGGTGAAGTGGAATTTTTCCTGGATAACCAGTCCATTGGCAAGGTAAACTTGATCTCTCCGGTTACGATCGAAAAAGCCGGATTTTTCAAACGCCTCTTCAGGTGATTGATAATGACTTTCAATTTGTAGATCTGACTTACAAAGGAGCGTCATTATGACTGTAAAACGGCAGAAAAAAAACAAGATGACACCGGGGGAATATCTTGCGCTTGAAAGAAGCTCGCTTGATATCAAGCATGAATTTTTTGACGGTGACGTTTTTGCTATGGTTGGCGCCGGAATAAATCACAACCGTATTAATATCAATCTGGCAGGAGAATTAAGGAATAGGTTTAAAGCTGATAATTCTCCTTGCGAAGTATTATCCAATGACATGAGGGTAAAAATTGAAAACAATTATACTTACCCTGATATTGTCATCTTTTGTGGTGATGCACAGTTTGAAGATAATAAGTTCGACACGTTGACAAATCCGGTTATTATCATTGAAATTCTTTCGGATTCAACGGAAGCGTTTGACAGAGGGGATAAGTTTACTTATTACCGGGCGATCGCTGCACTGAAAGAATATATCCTTGTTTCCCAAAAAAAATACCATGTTGAGCAATATATACGCAGCGATAACGGCAAATGGGAATATCGCTCATATGAAAGTCCAGACCAGATGTTAAATATGGAATCCGTTAATTGTGACGTGTTGCTGTCTGAAATTTATCTGAACGTCAACTTTGAAACACAATCAAGAGAGGATTGAACAAAAAACCCGATAAACACCTGCCCCAGACCAAACCAATTTCAATAACATTTTTTAATTCAGCGGTCATAAGTTGTTTGACGCCCTTCTTTCGTTCAGATACATATTAATGTCAGTTTAAGACAGTTGACCATTGCCTTTGGAAAAAACACAGGCAGCATATATATGGATAAATTATTGAAAATTGACGTTAGCCATTTTTTCACAAGGCTTATACTGATACCGGCACTCATCATGGGATTATCATTCACTATTGCTGCGTATTCCCATGCCCAAAATTCAAGGAATAATGCAGCCGCCGGCATTCAGTTAACCCCGGCTGAAAAGACCTGGCTTGACAGACATCCCACGATCACCATTGCAGGCCCCCGATCCTTTCCGCCATTTCACTATTATGAAAAGAATCAATTAAAAGGCATCTCAGCCGATTACATCATCCAGTTAGCGGCCCAATTAGGGCTTAAATTACGCATCCTGGCAGACCTTACCTGGACCCAGGTGTTGGAACGTGTCCAGCAAGGAGAGATTGACCTGATCCCCTGCATTGCAAAAACAACTGAACGGGAAACCTATCTTGATTTTTCTGTGCCCTATCTGACGTTCCCCCTAGTTATCGTCACCCGTGACAACAGCCCCTTTATGGGCGGCATTCAAGACCTTCATGGAAAAACCCTGGCCATGGTACGCCAAACCCTTGCACAAGAATGGCTTTCCAGGGACGGAATTGACTTTTCACCCCTTTATGTGCAATCCCCGCTACAGGGGCTTGAAGCGGTCTCTTTTTCACGGGCAGATGCCGCCATAGAAAACCTTGCAGCCGCCACCTATTTGATTCATCAAAACGGATTGACAAATCTTAAAATCGCAGCACCGACACCATATGACAATTATCAACTGTATATGGCCGTGCCAAAGAGGCATCAGGAGTTTCTCACAATCCTGAACAAAGCGCTTGAGGCCATC
>ERZ1645192.3797-NODE-3797-length-12167-cov-5.013127_pt1 | contig 12167 bp, 7 predicted proteins | sample MGYA00575354_ERZ1645192 | MGnify/ENA primary metagenome ERZ1645192 (study PRJEB40844, sample SAMN11349763) | freshwater sediment metagenome | isolation source: river sediment | host: Sediment | place: India: Faizupur Khadar , New Delhi | collected 2017-02-21 ... | reverse complement strand
AATCCGGACCCGGTCGCCCTGCTGGTAGGGGCGGTCCAACAAGATCACCAGACCTCCGATGATTTTCTTGACCAAGTCCTGGGCCCCGAGGCCGAGGGCGATGCCGACCGACGCGACCACCGCCAGGAGCGTCTCGCGGGTGGGCGTGAACAGGCTCAGGATGGAAAGAGTCGCCAGCAGCCACAGGGAGAAGCGGATGATGGTGGCCAGCAGCTTGAAGAAAAATCTGGCCCGGGGCGCTCGCGCGCTCCACGTTTCAAAAACCGCGTTTCCGAGCGAAGCCAGGCCGTAGGCGGCCAGAATGATCGCGATTGCGCTGAGCACGTTGAACAGGGAAATGTGCTTGAGAACCCCGGTGAACTTGTCATCCGGCATTCCCGCCGACAGGATGAGAGTGTGCCACAGAGGGTCTGTCATTCGCGCTCCTTCGCCGCCCGTCCGGTCTCGAGGCCGCTTGGCCTCCGGATGCCCGGCGGGCCAGCCGATAGCTGCTCAAAGGATGTTCTGCCGGTAGAGAGCCTCCGCAACCAGACGGTTGGCTTCCGGGCGGACCCGGAAGCCTTCATGGCTCGGGTCGGGCTCGATCAGCTCGCGGGCCAGCAACTCATCCATCTGGGCCTGGCTGAACGTCCGGCCCCGTTGGAAGATCCATTCATGCTCGTCCACCCTGAGGCTGCCATGCTGCATGACGGCGGCCAGGGTGAAGACGTCGTCCCGCCCCAGGTCGGCGATCACCCGGGACAGGTCGATGGGCGCCAGCGGTTTCAGGCTGAGTTCGCCACCCCGGACCGATTCGACCTGGCCCAGCCAGATGTCGAAGGCGGTGCGGAAGATGCCGCCCGACTGTCCGGCCAGGGTTTCGAAGAAGGCGGTCTCCGGCATGACCGCCCGGCCGGTCCATCGCCGCAGGCGATTCTCCAGCCGGTGGCCCGGCGCCAGCGGGGGGAACTTGAGCCGTAGCCCGGACAGGTTGTGGCGGATCAGGATGGCCTTGCGCAGCATCTCGCCGTTGGCCGCGCCGGCGTCGATCCGGTGGGAGAAGGTGTGGCCGAGATCGACGGCGGCATCCAGGAACCGGAAGGCCATCTGGTTGATCACCAGGATCCACAAGGTGTGGCGGGAGGTGGCGGCGATGAGCTGCTGCAAGGCCCTGATCGCCCCGAAATAACCGACCTGCCGGAGAAAAAGACGCTCGGCTTCCTCCAGGATGATGACCCGCCGCCCCCGGGATAGGTTTCCGGCCAGCGAACCGGCGTCTCCGGAACCGGTCAGTCCGGCCAGGAACTGGAACAGGCCGGCCGCCGTCACGATCCGGGCGCCGACCTCGCCGCGGACAAGCTCCACGCCGGCCAGGCTCGCCCCGGAGAGACAGTTGATCAGACTGGTCTTGCCGCTGCCGCGCGGGCCGGTGATCATCACGGCGGTGGGCCGGCCGGTTTCCCAGAATGTGCGTGCCTGGCTGACCGCGGCCAATTCCTGGTCCCGGCCGACCAGGAAGCGCGCGTCGGTGACGGGCTCCAGCCGGAACAGCCGCCGGTAGAGGGCCGGCAATTCCTTGGCGCCGAGGTCCACGGTGAACTCGGCCGGCAGGAAGGGGCGGACCGTCACCCGGGACAAAGCCTGCTCGTCCTTGGGCTTCCAGCCGATCCAGGACAGCCCCGTCTTTACCGCCCGGTTCAGCAGTTGGCTGGCGGAATGGGCCAGGCGGCCCGCTGCCGCCTGGGCGGAACGCCAGGCCAGCCGGGCCGACCGGGAAAGACCCGTTTCGAACACGCGGGCCCAGATGCCCAGGCCGGGCAGGTTCAACAGCAGCCGGTTTTCGAGAAACACCGAGGCCATCACCTTGGGCAGCCCCTGCTCCAGGGCCGGCAGCCAGGCCTCGGCCTCGACCAGGTGGAACTCGAGCAATGAAACGGTGTTCTCCAGGGCTTCCCGGGCCACCTGGGCGTCCTTCACTTCCGTGTCGTCTGTTTTTTGCAGGCCGTAGGCGATCACCTCGCGGCACCTCTCCACGAGTTGGAAGGTGTCTCGGTAGTGGCTTTCAGCGTCCTCCAGAAGTTGGGCGAAGCCTGGCCCGCCCAGCGATTGGAGCGCCTTTTGCAGGGTGCTCCGGGGGGTGATGATCTGGCGCGGCTGGCGCAGCCCGGGCCGGGCGCGCAACGCGGCCAAACGCCTGGACCGTTCCGGCAACCGATCGATGCGTCCGGCGAGCGCCTGTTCGAGGTTCTTCAGGTTCTGTGCCGCCGGCGCCACGTCGAGCCGGGGTGGGGTGAAATTGACGGTCAGGGATTCGGGCGCTTGGGCCTTCAACCACTGGACCAACTGGCCGAGCGAGGCGCACACTTGTTCTTTCTCGGACCGGAGGCGGTCGAAAAACACTTGCAATTCGCGCAGGCTCAAGCGCTCGCACTGCTCGATCGCCAGTTGGGTCTGCAGTTCCTCTTCGATGATGTCGATCTGGGTAGACCAATGGGCCTGGAACCGGTCCAGCGCCCGCTGGGGAATCGGCCTGGCCTGACGCCCCGGCAACAGACACCCGGACAGCAGCCGCTTCTGGATCCGCCGAATCAGGGCCTGGTCGTGATTCCGCCAGCGGGCCAACTGACCGGTGGCCTGGTGCATGACCCGGTGGACCTCGCTTTCGAACCGCTTTCGCCGCCGGGCGACCCGTTTGTCCGACAGGGGCCGGCCGGTCACCTGGTGATCCATCAATGCCTGGGCCAGCGACCAGGGGCCGGGCAACAATCGGAAACCCGGCAGAAGGGCGAGATAGAACCTGCCCAACCAGCGCAGAAAAAGCCGTTGGTGCTCGGCCAGGCCGGCGCCCACCAGGGCGTTGAGCGGAAGCCGGCGGCGGAGGCGAATCCACCCGGCCAGGCGGGGCCAGACGCCCTCCAGTTGGTCCCGGCCCCAGAGCCGGACCAGTTCCTCGGGGGATACTTCGACCGCATCGGGCAACCGCCGGTGAATCTCCTCCAGGTTGGCCTGGTACATCTCGAAACACATCGCCGCGCGCTGGAAGATCCGCAACCGTTCCATCTGGACGACCACGTCCAGGAGCAGTTCGTCGGCCGCCCGGGACCGGATTTCCGGGTATCGGCCCAGGGCTGTGGGGATCGCTTCCAGCCCTGGCAGCGAGGCCAGGCGGTCGCACCGGTCTTCCAGGACGGACTGGAAATCCTTCCAGCATCCTTCCAGGCTGCCGATCAGGCGGGCGTGCGCGTCCTGGATGTCCGCGGCGAGTTCCTGCCAGATCTCAGTAAACGGGATTGTTTCCATGGTCCTTTCCAGGTGGGTGAATGCTCCGGGTCCAAGCCGATTATAGCGCAAAATGGCGGCGTTGAACATCCATCAGAGCGGCTCGGCCGCCAGATCGCCCGGATCGGCCGGGCCGGAGGGAGGCTGCTCGCCGGGGCCGGCATCGTAACACGCGGCTGGTTCGCTGACGACCTGGCGGATCCGGGAGGCCAGGTGGCGTCCGATTCCGGGCACCTGGCCGAGTTTTGAGGGTTCAGCCGACATCACGGCTTCCACGCTGCCGAAGGCTTCGAGCAGTCGGCGGGCCCGCTCGGGACCGATCCCGGGCAAGCCTTGCAGCACGAACAACTGGGCACGCCGTTTGCCTGACGGGCGCTTGCCGTGGCGAGGGAAAGCCCCCTTGCCAAACCGGTCCAACTGGCGCGCCGTATAGAGCATCAGCCGGGCCGTCTCCTCCGGCTGAAGGGCGCGCAGCACGGGCAGCCCCAGAAAGACGGACAGGGTGATCAGCGCCCCCTGCAAGGCTTCCCGGCGCATGCCCGAGGGAGCCAGTTCAGACGCGCCTCCCTCGAGGATCAACACCGCGGGCAAATCGTGGTGAACCAGGCGGTAGGCCTGGCGGAACAGGCGCCCGTCGGCGAGGGAGGCGGCAAAATCGGACAGCCGCTTTCGCTCAAACAGGATCCGCCGCCCGACCAGGTAGTCGCCCAGCGGCAGGCGGGCCACGGTCAGTCGCACGCCCGGTAACGCCTCCAGGAACGGCAACACGCCGCCGGCCCGCTCGCGGTCATCGGCCACGATCTCGATCCCCGGAGCGCTCCACGCCGGTATCGCCGCGGATTGTTCTCCAGATCCAGAAGTCATGAAATCATTGTAACAAAACCAGGACGTGTTTGGGGCCGGAAACGGCCGGCCGGAATCGCCGGGCGGATCATCCCCGGCCCGTCAAGATTTCCCCTTCCGGCAACAGTACCCCGCTCAACCGCCGCAGGTAGCCGCCGGACGTGTCCACCAGGATCTTGTGGCGATTGATGACGACGGCGGGGTGGGCGATGTGCCCCGAGACGGTGACGAGCGGGCAATCGGGCGGGTTGGGTTTGTCGCTGAGGTTCCGGGCGAACAGCCAGGGTGGGCGGCCCTCGCTGAAATCCCGCCGGCGCAACGACTCCAGTTGGGTGAGGTACGGCTGTTCCGGCAGCAGGCCGGCGTGGACGATCAGGTAGGCGGGATGCTCCACCGCCCAGGGCAGCCCGGCGATGAAGTCCTTATGGGTGGCCGGCATGGCGTCCGCCAAGGCCTCCAGGTCCCCGGGAGGTACGCCGTAAGACTGGAAAGTGGACTCAGAGTCGTAGTACTGCCGGTACCGCCTTGGCCAATCCGCCTCCGCGGGCGCCGGAACCAGGCCGAGAGCGCCGGCCAGGGCCAGGTCGTGGTTGCCCATGACCGCCGTGGTGAGGAGGTGTTCATCGAACAACTCCAGCACCAGGTCGAGGGTGCCGCACGGATCGTCGCCCCGGTCCAAAAAGTCCCCGCCAAAGACAATCCAGCGGTCCTGGAAATCGGACCGGCGGCGCAGCTTGCCGACGAGTTCGGCCAGCGGTCTTCTCTGGCCGTGAAGATCGCCGACGACCGCGAGCGGACCGCTCACGGAACAGGCCAGAGGGCGCTCGGGAGTTCCGGGTGACGCCGCTGGAAGGGGCAAGGCCGGCCGTCCTCAACCGATCCGGACCAGGCTGTCCAGGTAGTCCGCGGGACTCTTGAAACCGAGCAGAGCCAGCAAAGTGGCGGCGATATTGCCCAACCCCGGGGCGGTAACGGCCGGGTTGAGCCTGTAGCGGGCGGTGTCCGGGCCATGGATGATGAACGGGACCGGGTTCAGCGTGTGGCTGGTCAAGGGTTCGAAGCTGTTGCCGGCGCCCTGCACGGGTTGGCCGGTCTTCTTGTCCACGGCGTACATCTGTTCGCAGTTGCCGTGGTCGGCGGTGACGACCAGGGTGCCGCCCAGGGCGTCCACTTCCCGGATGAGTTCGCCCAAGGCGGCGTCGACCGTCCGGACCGCCTCGACCGCCGCCGGCAGGGACCCGGTGTGGCCCACCATGTCGCCGTTGGCGAAGTTCACCCGCAGGAAACGGAACCGGCCGGAACGGAGCGCCGTGACGGTGGCGGCGGCGATCTCCCGGGCTTTCATCGCCGGGGCCTGGTCGAAGGGAATCTGATCGGAGGGGATCTCCACCCACTCTTCCATGGACGGATCGAACTTGGCCGAGTTGTTGCCGTTCCAGAAGTAGGTGACGTGGCCGAACTTCTGCGTTTCGCTGATGGCGAACTGGGAGACGCCGTTTCTGGCCAGGTACTCGGAGACGGTCCGGTCGATGGCCGGCGGTTCCACCAGGTAGCGGGGGGGCATGTGGGTGTCGCCGTCGTATTCCATCATGCCCGCGTAAAGGACTTTCGGTTTGCGTTCGCGCGTGAAGGCAGTGAAGTCTTCCTGCACGAAGGCCCGGCTGATTTCGATAGCCCGGTCGCCGCGGAAATTGAAGAGGATCACGTTGTGCCCGTCGCGGATCTCCCCCACCGCGCGGGACGGATCGTCCGGATCCTCCACGACCCAGTGGGGCAGGTACTGGTCGTCGACGCGGTGCTGCTGGCGCAGGGCCCGGATCGCCGCGAGGGCATCCGGAAAAAGCGGTCCCCGGCCGGTAACGTGGGCGTGGTAGCCGCGCTCCACGATCCGCCAATCGGCCTCGTAACGGTCCATGGTGGTGACCATCCGGCCGCCGCCGGAGGCCAGGTGGTAGCGGCGGCGCTGGCCTGACTTCAAGCCCTGGACCCGCAGCGCCCAGAGGAAATCCTCCAGTTCGCCGAAAAACCGCAGGGCGCTGAGCGGCGGCACGTCGCGGCCGTCCAGGAGACCGTGGACATACACCTCCTCCACCCCGGCCTGGTCGCAGGCCGTGAGCAGGGCGAGCAGGTGCCGGAGATGGCTGTGAACGTTACCGTCGGAGACCAGGCCGATGAAATGGATCGGCGTCTTGCGGTTCGTGGCGTTGCCCAGGATTTCCTTCCAGGCGGGGGAGTCATAGATCCGGCCGCTCTCGATGGCCTGATCCACCAGGGCGGCGCCCTGGCTGAAGACGCGGCCGGCGCCCATGGCGTTGTGGCCGACCTCGCTGTTGCCCTGGTCGGCGTCCGAGGGCATGCCGACGGCCGTCCCGTGCGCCTTCAGTTTGGTGACGAGAGGTTCTTCCCGCAGCAACCGGCACAGGTGCGCCGGTTCGGCCAGGTCGATGGCGTTGCCGGGAAACCCCTCCGCCCGGCCGCGGTAGAGGCCCATCCCGTCCAGGATGACCAGCAGCAGGGGCCCGGTCACGCCGGGATATTGATCCAGTTTTTCAAGCTTGAGACTCATGTGTGGTGCCTCCAGGTGGTCCGGTTCGTCGGCGGAAACCGATACAGTTGATGGGCAGTATAACAAAAGGATTCCCGCGGGACAACGGCCAGAAAAGGCCGGGCCGCTTCTTGCAAATTCGGCTTTCAGATGCATAATGGCAGTAGCGGACCGAGCGGTTGGCACAGGTTTTGCGAATTTGGCATCAGTCTGCAGGAGGACCACATGCGCATCCGAACCCAGCTTTTCCTTGGAACCGCGGCCCTGGTGGCGGCGCTGGTCGGGGTGCAATGGTGGCTGCAAAGCCGCCAGTTGGAGGCCGTGGAGCAGGAGTTGGTCCGGGTGGCGGCCCAGGTCGGCCAGAACGTCATGTTCCGGCATACGATTCCCCTGCCCGCGGGGAAGCGGCGCCTCGTGATGCAGCAAGTGACCGCGGACAAGGTCTCCGCCCGGGGACAGGCCGAATTTCAGACGTCCGGATCCGGCCAGGAGCACACGACCGTGACGGTGACGCGCGGAACCGAGCTTCACCGGGCCGGCGACGGGAACAGGCTCCAATCGGACGGCGGGCCGGTGGTGGAGGAGAAGCACACGGTCCTGATCAGTGCCCCGGCGGGAGACTCTCACCCATCAGCCACGGATGAATCTAAAGTGGTCTGGGTCACCAAGGGCAAGGACGGAATCGTCACCCGGTTTGAGGCGGACAAATACACGGTAGTCCGGGTAGACACCGTCCAGGAGAAGCAGGACCGTTTCCTGGTCATCGAGGGGATGCCCGGCGCGGCCGAGAAGATCCGCATCCCCATCACCCAGACCGCCCGGGCCGTTCGGAAAACACAGGGCGAGGGGTTGCTGGCGGGAGCATTGTTGCTTGGCCTGGGACTTCTGGCGGCAGCGTTTTTCACCCTTCGCGTCACGCGGCCCCTCCGCGAGTTGAAAGCAGGCGTGGAGTCACTCGGGCAAGGGGCGCTCGGGGTGCAGGTGCCGGTGAGAACCCGGGGTGAACTGGGAGAATTGCAGATCACCTTCAACCGGATGTCGGCGCGGCTGACGGTGCTCGAACAGGAAAAGGAGTCCTGGCAGGCCCGCGAGCATCTGGCCCAGTTGGGCGGGCTGGCCAAGGGGTTGGCCCATACCTTGCGCAATCCGCTCCACACTTTGGGCCTGGCGGTCGATGAACTGGCCAGCCGCGGCGATGGTGAGGCCCGGGAGCTTGTCGGGACGGCCCGCGGGCAGATCCGGCGGGTGGATCGCTGGTTGAAGTCGTTTCTGGCCATCGACGCCGAGGGCGTGTCCGCCCCCGAATCCTTGTCCGTGGGACCGTTGCTGCAGGATCTGGCGCTGGAGACGATCCAGGGGGGCGGCGCGGTGGAGTTGTCGATGGGTCCGGCGCCGGTGTTTTGCCAGGCCGTGGCGCCGGCGTTGCGCGCCGCCTTGGCCAATCTGATCGAGAACGCCGTGCAGGCGTCGCCGGCAGGGAGCGCGGTGATGGTGTCCGTGGAGGCGGCGGAACATTCGGCGGTCATCCGGATCCGCGACCGTGGCGACGGCTTGCCGGCGGAAGTCCGGGAGCGCCTCTTCTCACCGCATGTGACCACCAAGGCCGGTGGCTCGGGGATGGGATTGTTCCTGGCCAAGCAATTGATCGAAGGAATCCACGGCGGCCGTCTGACTGTGTCCGACGTCGTGGATGGCGGCACCGAGGCGCGGGTGGAACTTGCCCGGGCAGAAGCCCCGGCACTCCCGCAAGGAGACAGGGATGGCGGAGGCATATAAAATCCTGGTGGTGGAAGATGAGACGGCCCAGCGCCGGCTCGTTGCCGAGATCCTCCGGCAGGAGGGCTATCAGGTCCGGGAGGCGCCGTCCGGCGAGGCCGCCTTGGCCGCGTTGGGCGAAGACGGGGCCGACCTGGTCCTGTGTGATTGGAAGATGCCGGGGCTGCAAGGTGGGGAAGTGCTGGCGGAGGTGCGGCGCCGCGGGTGGCCCGCGGCCTTCATCGTCATGACGGCCTATGGCTCGATTGCCCATGCCGTGCAGGCGATCCGGGACGGTGCGGACGATTACCTGAGCAAGCCGTTCGAACGGGAGGCGCTCCTGCTCGCCATCCGCCGGGTGTTGCGGGCGGCGCGGCTGGAACAGGAAAACCGGGAGTTGCGCCAGGCCATCAGCGATCGGGAGGGTTTCGGCGAACTGCTGGGCGAGTCTGAAGTCATGCAGCGGCTGTTCCGGACGCTCCGGAAGGTGGCCGCCACCGACGCGACCGTGCTCGTCACCGGCGAGTCCGGTACCGGCAAGGAACTGGCCGCCCGGGCGATTCACCAGGCCAGCCCGCGCGCCCGGGGCCCGTTCGTGGCCCTCAATTGCGCCGCCATCCCGGAAACGCTGATGGAAAGCGAGTTGTTCGGCTACGAGAAGGGGGCGTTCACCGGGGCCAACCGCCGGAAGGAGGGCAAATTTGAAGAAGCCGACGGCGGTTCCCTGTTCCTGGACGAGATCCCGGCCATGCCCCTGCCGCTGCAAGCCGTGTTGCTGCGGGTGCTTCAGGATCACCGCTTCACCCGGCTGGGGGGGCGGGGGGAGGTGCAGTGCGACGTGCGCATCATCGCCGCCACCAACCGCGATTTGAACCGGATGGTGGCCGAGGGCGTCTTTCGCGAGGATCTCTTTTACCGGCTCAACGTGTTCCCGGTGAGGTTGCCGCCGTTGCGGGAGCGCCGCGAGGATGTTCTGCTGCTGGCGGATCATTTTCTGAACCGGGTGGCCCACCGGTACGGGCTGACGGTGCAGCCCTTCCCGGCCGCCGTCCGGCGCCGTCTGCTGGAGCACGGCTGGCCGGGCAACGTCCGCGAGCTGGCCAATGCCGTGGAACGAATGGCCCTGCTGGCTGAAGACGGGACGCTGTGCGTCGACGATTTGCCCGGGGCCCCCCCCCCTCCGTCCGGCGAGCCTGGCTGTCCTTTCCTGCTGCCCGCCCGGGGCGTGCACCTGGACTCGGTGGAAGCCGGTTTGCTCCGGCAAGCCCTGGAACGTGCCAGCGGCAACCGGGCCGCGGCGGCGAAGCTGCTGGGCCTCAGCTACAAGACGTTTCTGTATCGCCTCGAAAAACATGGTTTTTGAGCCGGATTGGGATGTGTCCTCATATGGGGACACGGATTCTCCATTTGGGGATATGACCGGGCGCCCCCCGTCGGTCAGCGCGGATTCTCGTGGCCGGGATGCGGAAGCAAGACCTGAATCGGATGCAATCCCGCCCGGAGTGAGGGCTGACTCCGAAAAACCCGCGCGAATCTGCGAAATTGGTGGATGATCCCGGACAAAATCAGTGGACGGACAAGTGAATGGCACGGTGATTGCGAACTCATGAGGCGAATCCCGGAAAGCCGGGGGCTGAGAAAGCAAGAAATCATCATTCGATTCAAGGAGGATCCCATGAGAGTTGTGATGTCGTGCCTGTTGCTGGTCTGCCTGGCGGGTATGGTGATGTGGGCGGCCCTGCCGTCCATGGAGAGCGAGGCGGATGACGCTCCCAAGGCCAAATGCGAGAAGAAAACCATCCTCAAGCTGGGCAAAGAGGCTCCGATCGTGCTGGAACTCAAGGACCTGGCCGATGGTGAGAGCAAGACTTACCAGAACGGCGACCGCACCGTGGTGATCACCCGGAAAGGCGACCGGCTCATGGTGGCCGTGGACGGCAAGGAAATCGAAACCGCCGGCCTCGATTGGGACGACGCGGATGGCAATGCCCACGTCTTCGTCTGCGGGGAGGGTGACGGCAAAGATGGCCAGAAAATGATTTTCATTACGGAAGATGCAGAAAAGCAGGACGGCAAGGATGGCACGCACAAGATCGTCATCCGCAGGCAGAAAGGGGATGGGCCGGGCGATGAAACAGAGGTCAAGACGGTCCGGGTCGTCACCGAGGACGGCAAGGTGTTCGTGACCGGTGAGGGCGGAGAGGGACTGGTCGAGATCGAGGACCTGAAGGAAGGCGAAACCAGGATTGTCACCAAGGACGGGAAAACTTTCACTGTCACCCGGGGCGGCGACGGCGTCAAGGTGATCCGGAAAGGTGAGGACACCTTCACCGTGAAGGTCGAGGGAGAAGACGGCGACAAGGAACACCAGATGGTCTGGGTGAGCAAGGAGGGCCAGGCCGGGGAGGCCGGGGAACTGGAAAAGGAAGTCATGGTGCTGCTCTTCCAGAACGACGGCGACACCGACCACGTGAAGATCGAGTGCCAGACCGGGACCGGCGAGGAGAGGGAAGTCACGATCAAGATCAACGACGAGACGCACCGGATCACGCTCGGCGACTTGGCCGACGGCGGCAGCAAAACGTTCACCGCCGGTGCTCACTCGATCGTGGTGACCCGGCGGGGCGACCAACTCGAGCTGACCCTTGACGGAAAACCGATGCGGAAGTAACCCGGGCGCGCCGCGCTGCCCGGGCGGGCCTGAAGCGTCTGCCGGGCTCGAGCCGTTGACCGCGCTGATGGCCTCAAGTTCTGAAGCTGATACGGCCGAGCGATGTTCGCTCGGCCTTCTTTTATTTTTGTCTTGAAATGAAATGAGCCACGACGGAGAATAACAGCAATAGTTCAAATCGTCATCAGAGGGTATGACCATGGTAAAGGCGTGCTCGGGGCTCCTGATGCTGATCGGCTTGATCGCCATCGATCTTGTGCTGGGGCAGACCGCCCAGATCGCGAAAATCGGGGATTCGGGGGGAACCGGCAGGTATAATGATGTCGCCGTCTCATATCCTTATGCGTTCTGCACGGCGGAACGGAACGGGGTGGACATCTTCGACGTCACCAACCCGGACCAGCCGGTGAAGATCGGACGCATTCCCGTTCCCATCGCCACCGGCATCGCCGTCCAGGGGACAACGGCTTACATCGTGGGCCAGGGGCTATTCATCTATGACATTTCCAACCCGCTGGCGCCCGTCCAGTTGTTCCATCTCAATGATCCGGCCATACCGGGCGGGGGGTGGGATATCTTTGTCGGGGGCGCCATGGCTTACGTGGTGGACTGGACCACCGGCAGCGGCCTGCACATCATCGACGTGTCCAATCCAACCGCCCCGGTGCGGCTGGGAGGGTATCCGTGCGACACGGCGGCCGACGTTTACGTGAGTGGCGCCTATGCCTACCTGTGCGATTACTATAAGGGGTGTTACATCCTCGACATCTCTAATCCGCAAGCACCCCAGTTGGTCTGGAGCCATCTATTTACTGAGTCTCAGTTCACCGATGGAGTATGGGTGTCCGGCGGCCGGGCTTATTTCCTGGTGATGACATCCACGGATGCCCAGATGGAGATCTGGAACGTCGAGAACCCACTGGATCCCCAACCGCTCGGAAGTTACGCGAGACCTGGATATTTTGACTTTGTCTCGGTTTGGGACGGGACAGCCTTCATCAGCGCGGTGTCCGAGTTCCTGATCGTCAACGCGGCGTCTCCGGAGGCACCCGTCCTGATGGGCGCCTTGCAAAGCCCCGTCGGCGTGTCGCATGT
>ERZ1645192.3795-NODE-3795-length-12169-cov-4.328215_pt1 | contig 12169 bp, 9 predicted proteins | sample MGYA00575354_ERZ1645192 | MGnify/ENA primary metagenome ERZ1645192 (study PRJEB40844, sample SAMN11349763) | freshwater sediment metagenome | isolation source: river sediment | host: Sediment | place: India: Faizupur Khadar , New Delhi | collected 2017-02-21 ... | reverse complement strand
CTCCCCTTCGGTAAAAGAAGCGAGCCGGTCGACGACACCACATCTTCGACGACCCGTCCGCGGAACAGGTGTAATTCGACGACATCCACATCCTTCAGCACCCGCACGGCAACCCCGCCTTCTCTCCCGCCGAAACCTCCGGCTTAAAGTCGTATCTGCTTCAGGTTCTTCTGGGCAAGGACGATCGCGGATATGGTCGCCGCCATCGAACCGAACTTCTTCGACGCGTTCCCCATCACCTCGACGGAGTTGTCCATCTCCTCGGAACTGCGGCGGACCTTGTTCCCTGCGTCGGCCATGGTATGCTCCATACGCTCCATGAACGATTTGTTGGTCGACAGAAACTCGGTGAACGTCGAAAGCGAACGCCGGATGACGTCGAACATCTCGCTCACCCGCCGGATATCCTCCATGGCGTTCTGCACCGCGCCGGAGATCTCGCCCACCTTGGAGCCGATGGATTCGGAAGCCGCCTTGGTCTCCGCGGCGAGCTCCTGGACGTTCTTCGCCACGATGGCGAACCCCCGCCCGTGCTCGCCCGCACGCGCGGCCTCGATGGAGGCGTTGAGCGCCAGCAGGTTGGTCTGCTTCGCGATGCGCTGTATCTCCTTGGACATCTTCTCGATTTCGAGGAAGGACTCCAGCGTGCCGAACGTGGCGTCCACCGTCCGGGAGACGTTCTCGCTCATGCCGTCGAGGTCGGTGCCGGAGCGTTTCAGCTCCTCCCCCAGGTCCTCGTTCATCTGGGTGATGCGTCCGACGCTCTCTCTGGTCTCCTTCCCGCTCTTTTCGAACTCTTTCAACAGATCCCCGAGCAGGGCGCTCAACTGGACGAAGCGCTCCGAGGTCGCGTCGATCTCCTCTTCGACTGCCCTGACGCGGCTCACCAGCACTTCGTCGAGCTGCGCCATGAAGGAGTTCATAAGCGTGTTGGCGAAGTACGCCCCTCCAAGCTGATGGATTACCTGTGAAAATTTATGCTCCATCCCCCGACCCTCCCCGGCTAGCGACCGTAGATGTCGTCGAGGACATCCACGCCGCAGGCGAGGTTTTCAAACCACGCGAGGAACTTCTTCACGTTCTCCCTCCCCTTGATCAGCGCGCCGTGCTGCGGGGCGATGTGCTCCACGTCGAGCGCCGATACCGTCTTCACCCATCTGCGGCAGAAGGCGTTCGACGCCATATAGCGCTTGTGGAACCCCTCCATGTACCTCAGGTGCGCGTCAAAATCCTCGGCCACGGGGTAGCGGGTTCCGCGCGGGAAGATCGCCGCGCCGATATCGCCCGAGAAGAGAATCTTCGACGTCGGGTCGTACAGGGAAAAACATCCTGTAGAGTGGAGGAAATGAGAAGGGATGACCGTCATCTTCTTGCCGTTGGAGAGGGAGATCGCATCCCCCTTGTCGGGAATGGCTTTGATGCGTTTCACGTCGTAGATGCCGAAGTGCGGAAGGAAGCGCACCCACAGCCCGGAGATATACACCGTCGCCTTCTCGGCCATCGACAGCCAGAGCGTGATGCCCGAGGAGACGTCGGGATCCTGATGGGAGTAGAAGATATGCCGGATATCCTTCAGTTCGAACATCTCGGCCACATTCGCCAACACCCTCGGGAAGACGTGCGCTCCGCCCGGATCGAGCAGCACCACCTCGCCGCCGGAAGAGATGACGTACTGGTTCGTCTGGACGGCGACCTCTTCTTCCTGCTCCTCCCAGCCGAGCATGATGAACTTGTGATCCCCCTGGTCGTAGAGGGTAAGCGAACTCACGTGCTGCACTCCAACCAACTCCTTCCGTATGCAGAGGAGACGGACGTTTCTCCGGGGTATATTCTATTCTACGGAGCACCCCGTCTCAACAGTGATTATAACCTGAGAGTCCGTTGAAACAAAGAGGAATTTCACTCTCCCCGAATTTTTCAAAGGCATCCGGCGGAAGAGGCCGGCTCAGCAAGTACCCCTGGATCTCGTCGCATCCGTTGCGGCGCAAAAAATCAAGCTGCTCCGGAGTCTCCACCCCTTCCGCTACAACGCGCAGCCCCAGCGAACGGGCTATGCCGACGACGGCCCTGGTGATGGCGGCGTCGTTGGGATCCTCCAGAACGCCGTCGATAAAGCTCTTGTCTATCTTCAGTACGTCGATGGGAAGGCGTTTGAGATAGTTCAGCGACGAATACCCGGTGCCGAAGTCGTCCACGTACACGGTCATCCCCAAGTCTTTCATCCCGGAAAGCACAGCGATGGAATCCATGAGGTTCTCCATGATGCCGGACTCGGTGATTTCGATCCCGAGCAGAGAGGGCGGCACATCGTACTCGCCAAGAATACCTTTCATCCTCGAGAGAAGCCCTTTCTGATGAAACTGGCGGGCCGAAAGATTCACGGCGATCTCGCCCGGAGAGTAGCCGCGACTCCTCCATTCGGCTATCTGGCGGCACACCTTCCTGAAGACCTCTTCTCCCAGGGAGAGGATGAGCCCCGTCTCCTCCGCAAGCGGAATAAAGTCGGAGGGCGGTACGGGGCCTTCCGGACTGTTCCAGCGCAGGAGCGCTTCCGCCCCGGAGAAAGCCCCCCGGCGAATGCAGTACTTGGGCTGATAGTGAAGGTGAAACTCATTCCTTTCGAGCCCCTCGCGCAGCGCGTTCTCCAGGGTAAGCTTCAGCGACGCCCGTCTTCCAAGCTCTTCCGTGAAGAATCGGTAGCTGCTGATTCCGCTCTCCTTTGCCTTCCCCATCGCGATATCCGCCCGTTTGAGCAGGTCGTCGACATCCCTGCCGTCCTCGGGAAAGACGCTGATCCCGACGCTCGCGCTTAAAAAGAGACGATGCCCTTCAACATCCACGGGGTCGCTGAGACATTCGAAGACCCGTTTGACCTGGCCGACAATTTCATCCGGGGTATGGACATCCGGGAGCAGAATATGAAAATCGTCCCCGCCGATACGGGAGACTAATCCGCCTGAACCGATGCACTCGGAGAGCAGACTGCCGACTTTTCGCAGTACCGAATCGCCGACGAAATGACCGAGCGTATCGTTGATATTCTTGAAACGGTTGATGTCGAAGACAAGCAGCGCGAGCCGCTCGCTGTTTCTCTCCCGGTGGGCGAGTTCGCCGGAGAGACGGCTCTGGAACATCTCCTTGTTCGGCAGACCGGTGAGATAGTCGTAGTTGGAGCGGAGCTCTATCTGGGCGTCCTTGAATTTCACCTCGGAAAGGTCGTTGAATACGGAGATATAGTGCTCCGCATTCCCCTCCTCGTCGTAGACGGCGGAGCAGACCATCCACTCGGGGTAGACCTCCCCGTTCTTTCTTCGGTTCCATATCTCCCCCTCCCACTTCCCGTCATTGATGAGCCGCTTCCAGAAGTTTTCGTAAAACTCCGGGGGGTGCCGGTCGGACTTCAAAATCCGGGGGTTCTTGCCAAGCGCCTCCTCCGGAGCGTATCCGGTAATCGTCGAAAAGGCCGCGTTGACCATCCGGATTATCCCGTTGGCGTCCGTGATAACGATACCTTCTACGGTATTGTCGAAAACAGCCTTGATAATCTGGAAATAGCGGCGCGTCCGGGCAGGATCGTCGCAGAAGAAGAACATCTTCTCCCACTCCAGCTTCATTTCTTCCGTTTTTGCGGCATCGTCTCGGGAATCCATCGGCCGGTCACCTCAACACGCCCGAAACGACCGCGGAAGCGGCGTTCGGGAAGGCGATGGAGGCTGCGGCGCGCTGCATCGAAGAGAGTGTTGAACGATCGTCGTAGAAGCGACGGACAAGCCCGCCGACATCCTCGGGAGTTCGGGCGAGGATCCCCGCTCCTTTCGATTGAAGGTACGCCGAGTTGTTCGTCTCCTGCTTGGGAATGGGGTTCACAAGGATCATCGGTATGGAAGCGCAGAGGGCTTCGCTCACGGTGAGCCCCCCCGGTTTGGTGATCAGCACGTCGTGCTTCGTCATAAGCTTGTCCAGCGTATCGACGAATCCCAGGACATTCAATGATAGCTTGGAATTGAATGAAAAGCGTTCGAGATCGTCCGCTAGATCGTGGTTCCGCCCCGTCACCACGGTGACGTCAAGAGGGAGCCCCGTGCGCTCCAGTTCTTTAAGTATACCGACGACAAGCGTGTTGTAAATGCTGCTCGCTATGAAGAGCACAGGGAGACGCCTTCCGGAGAACGACCGCTTCCCCTCGCTGATTCGTGCAAACTTGGGGAGCACCGGTATTCCCGACATGATGATCTTCTCCTTGGGAACCCCGGACTCAAGAAGCCCCTCCCGGACCATTTCGCTCGGGATAAAATAGCGGTCCACATACTCGTTGACCCACATCTTATGCAGGCCGTAGTCGGTAATAACGGTATAAAGATCCCCGCCGTAAAGCCCGGCCGCCTTCATCCGGGAGAGAACATTCAACGGAAAGAAGTGGGTGCAGATGCACTTCTCCGGTTCGTTCTCCGCAATGTACCGCATGAATTTCTTCACGTTCTCCAGAGAAATCTTTTCGTACATGCGGAGAACGATACTCTCCTCCCGGTTTTTATTCGTGAGATCGTACATGATCCGGCAGGCAAGATGCGAGTGCTCGCTGACAAAAGCGTACACATCGCTGTACGACCACTTGAAGAGGTCGCTCGAAAAATCGAGAAGATCCATGACGACGTTCGGCACGTCCTCGCGGTCGAAAGCCTCCCGAAGAGCGCGGGCAGCCATACGATGGCCGTTCCCCGCCGTGACATACACTATATGAACGGGACGCACTGTTTTTCCCTCCGATGTCTGAGCATTCCCCTCGCTGCGCACTTCATTCAGCAGCGGAAAATACCCTGTGGATTCTCTTTATTGTACCGTATGAAATGAGAAGGAGGAACAGGAGGAAAAAAGAAATTCCGGGTTGAAAAGAGAGAGGGCCGCCAAGCCGTACACTTGAAGGCCCTCTCTCTCGTGGAATTACGTTGTTGTGAACTACTCCTCGACAGGCAGCACAATGCCGGCCTGGGGAATGACGTACGAGGTAAAGTCCTCCCCGTACTTCCGCACGAGCGAAGGAAGCGTGTCGGTCAGATCGCACTTCTCGCAGAACATGAGACGGCTGTCCTCTTCGCCGGCTCTGGAGTACAGAAGGATTGTACACTCCTTTGCCAGCTGGGCGAGGTAGAAGAGCTTGTGCGCGCCGAAGCGAAAATCCGCAGTGAACGCGGCGATGACCTCGTCATGCGTCATTCCGCGCCGCGCCCACTCCTCGAAGACCTTATGCCCGTACCCCTCGGCAAGTTCGGCGAAGAAGACGAGCGTCCCGCCGGGACGAACTGCTCTCGACGCCATATAGAGCGCCTTGTGCGCCTGGTACATGTTGATATCCTTCGGGTACCCTCCCGCGGAGAGGAAGACCACGTCGGCCTTCCTGGAGATCGGGGCGAAGTTGTACTTCCGGAAGGTGGCGATCCCCTCCCGCCACGCGTCGTACCAGTGTCCTCCGACGACCCTGACGATGTGTTTGGAGCTGTCCGAGACGCAGTTCAGGATGAAGTGGAGCGGGCAGAACTTCTCCACCGCCTCGACCATCTCTTCGCTGAGGCGATTGCCGTCCACCACGCCGATACCGACCCCCGGCGCCGTCATCATCTTGTGATTGTTCATCACCGTTTCGCGTCCCGCAACCCCGGGAAGGATGCTCTTCCGACCGCCGGCAAATCCGGCGTAGTAGTGCAGCAGCACCTCTCCGATGGCGATCCTCAGATCCGCTTCCGCAACGGTTTTATTAATGAGCAGCCGGTTCCCGGTGGAGAGGATTCCCATATCCACCAGGTCCGGGGAGTCGCAGTCGTGATTTTCCACCTTCACCGTCCCGAAGACGGCGTCGCCGAGAACGACGCGAATCTCATCGTCGGTCATCGGCCGGTGCGTCCCGGTGGCGACGACGACCGTCACCTTCTCGCGCCCGACGCCGAGACGCTCAAGCTCTTCAAGGAGCGGCGGAAGCATCGAAGCAGTCGGCGTGGAACGGGTCATGTCGTTGACAATCACCGCCACGGATCGCGCCGGACCTTTCAGGACAATCTCCTCAAGAGAAGGCCCCGCGGTCGGCGCGGCAAGCAGCCTGCGCACCTCTTCCCCGAGATCCCCGACCGGACTCCCGCCCGAAGGTTCAAGGACCGCGATGACGTTCTTATCGGGGATGGAGAGAAATATTTCTTCCTTGCCCGATTTCATCTTTGTTTTCATTCCGTACACCCTCCCTCATCTCACCAAGCTTCAGAGGGCGCGCGAACGAGCCTGCATCCTCTGCCAGAAGAAAACTGTTCCTGTCAGCGCTACTCCGGCGATATCCGTGGTCAATCCCGGGAAGATAAGCAGCAACGCGCCGAAGAACATACCCGCCCGTTGGATCAAATTCATCCGGACATACAGGAAATTCTGCAGCGACGAAGCGAGCGCGATAACCCCGATGATGCTCGTAATCGTCGAGATGGTGATGGAGACATAATCGCCCCCCACGAGCAGAAGTTCAGGGTTGAAGATGAACGTGAAGGGGATAAGAAAACCGGCAAGCGAAATTCTGAAACCCGTCCAGCCCACGGCGGAGGGGCTCTGCCCCGAAAGTCCCGCGGCCCCGTAGGAGGCGATGGCCACCGGAGGCGTCAGGTTCGAGAGACAGGCGAAGTAGTAGGTGAACATGTGCGCAGCCAGAGGATTGACGCCCAGCTTCATCAGCGCGGGAGCCGCTATGGTCGCGGTAACGATGTAGCACGCGGTGGTCGGCAACCCCATGCCGAGGATGACGCAGACGATCATCGTGAGGAAGGTCGTGATGAGGACGCTGCCGCCCGCGAGCGAGACGATGTTGTCGCCGAGCACAAGCCCCAGCCCCGTCAGGTTCGTAATGCCGATGATATTGCCAACGACGGCGCAGGCGATACCGACGCCGACGCTCTGCCTGGCTCCGGATTCCATCGCCTTGAAGAAGGATTTCCAGGTAAGGCGGGTCGCCTTCGTCAGGAAGCTGACGGCGATGGAGGAGATAATGCCGTAAAACGCTGCGTAGAGCGGCGTCCGTCCGATGAGCAGAAGGTAGACGATCACTATGATGGGGACGAGAAGGTGCCCCCGCTCCCTCATGACCTTCGTCAGGGGAATGATCTCATCTCTGGGGATAGGCTTCATCCCCATCTTGACGGCCTCGATATGGATGACGGCGTACTCGGCCAGATAGTAGAGCACCGCCGGAATGGCGGCTGCGAGCATGATGACGCCGTAGTGCAGCCCCAAGAACTCCGCCATGATGAACGACGCAGCCCCCATGACCGGAGGCATGATCATTCCGCCCGTCCCGGCGACCGCCACAACTGCCGCCGCGAAGACCGGCTTGAATCCCGCCCCCGTCATCAACGGGATGGTGAACGTCCCCGTGGCGGCCACGTTCCCCACCGCGCTGCCGTTGATCATTCCCATAAGGCCGCTGGCTACAATGGAGACCTTTGCCTCGCCGCCGATGGTGCGGCCGGCGAGCGACATCGCCAGATCCTTGATGAAACGGCCCATTCCCGTCTCGGTCAGGAAAGCGCCGAAGAGAATGAACAGGAAAATATACGTTGCCGACACGCCGAGGGAGATGCCGAAGATACCCTCGGAAGAAAGAAACAGCTGGTAGACGATCCGTTTGTAGGTGAACCCCGTGTGTCCAAGAACGCCGGGGATGTATTCGCCCCAGTAGCCGTACGCGAGAAAGAGCAGCGCGAGGATCATCAGCTCCTTGCCCACGGAACGCCTTGTCGCCTCAAGGACGCAGACGATGAGGATCGCTCCCATCGTGATATCCAGAGGGATGGCGGTTCCACGCATACTGAAGGCCTCGAATGTAAAGAAAATATAGAGACTCGATGAAACCGAGAGAATAATCCAGATCCAGTCCACCACGGACGGCCTGTTGCGAGGCGCTCGTTTCGACCCCGGATACAGAAGAAATGTGAGGAGCACCAGGAAGGCAAGGTGGACGCTGCGCTGCTTCATCGCCATCAACGTCCCGAAACCGGAGGTGTACAAATGGAAGATGGACATGGCTACAGCGATAACAGTCACCGCGACGGCCCAGCGACCGCCGTACTTCCGGAAACGCGCTTCGGCGTCGGCCTTTTCGAGGACCTTTTCGGCAGCGCGCTCCGCGTCGAGTTCAGGGAGTTGCTCAAGAAGATCGTTTTGTTGTGTCACACTCTCTACCTCCGAATACACAGATGGGGAGAAGGCGGAGCCTCCTCCCCGCTTTCAGTCGGTTGCTATTTCACAATAAGCTGCTCAGGAACGTCGACGCCCATCTCTTTGAAATACTTCACAGAGCCCGGATGCAGCGGAACGGTCATTCCTTTCAAGGAGTTCTCGAGAACGGTGTAGGCGGTCGCCCTGTGCGCGTTCACAAGATCCTCGTGGTAGTCGTACGTCGCCTTGGTGAGCATGTAGATAAGCTCTTCATCCTGCTTGGCGTCTGTGAAAAGGATGTTCGCAAGAGCAAGCGTCTTGATTTCCTTTTCCTGATTCGGATAGGTACCCGCAGGAATTGTGAAGGGGAAGTACCAGGGGTATTTCTCGCAGATCTCTTTGATCTTGTCCTCTTCGATGGAGATCAGCTCGGCTACTCCGGAGGAGAGCGCATCCATGATCGCGGCCGTGGGAAGGCCGCCGGCAATATGCGTTCCGTCGGTCTGGGCGTTCTTCAGAAGGTCGGCGGCTTCGTTGTATCCGACGAAGTCGGCGGTTACGTTCACTTCTCCCGCGTCCTTCATATAGTTCAGGCCGTAGGCTTCCATCATCTCCCGGCTGTTGATCTCCGTTGCGCTTGCAACCTGTCCGGGAACGAACTTTCTCTCCTTAAAATCGGCGATCGACTGAATCCCGGACCCCTTCCGGACGAGCCAGTGCATTACGTTGGGGTAGAGCGTGAACATACCCCGGAGGTCGGTGTACGGGGGCTTACCGTCGTAGATTCCCTTGCCGTAGTATGCATAGTAGCAGATACCGTTCTGTCCGAAGGCGATCTGCACTTCGCCGTCCTTCATAAGTTCGACATTCTGCGGAGTGCCCGCTGTAGACTGTGCGGACGCCCTGCGGACGTCTTCAAGGTTTCTGGACCAGATCTGCGCCATCGCGTTCCCGATGGGGTAGTAGGCTCCGCCGGTAGTGGCGGTCGCGATGTTGATGCGGTACGATTTCGCCTCGGCCTCTCCGGTCATGACTCCAATTGCCGCGCACAAAGCGAACAGGACAAGAACTGCAATAAGAACTTTTTTCACAACGATTCCCTCCTTCTGATGTATAACTTCTTCGCCATTCAGTTCGGGCATGCGCACCCTGCCTTACGCCCCGGCGCAGGGGGCCGCAGCCTTCACTCTCCGGGTCGCAACGACCTCGGTATCACAGCCGGCGGGGGACGCGAGCACCACGCTCCCTATCTCCACCGGAGCCTCCAGAGACAGCGTACGGATTTCCTCCATCACCTCCCGTATCTTCGTCAACGGTATCGGCCGAAGCGTTCTGACGCTGACGAGAGGAAAATCTCCTCCACGCACCGGAACGCTTGACGCAATGGTTCTCATGGGGTTTTCCACTTCCTGGCGCGCCCACGCCTCTCCGCGAGGGCAGTTGTTCCCCTGTATCCTCGTAACGACAGGCGTTTCGTCGTTATCGACATCGACAACGATCGTGCAGCCGCCCGGACAGACGACGCAGGTCAGCTCGCGGGTACTCATTCCACGGTCACCTCCAGCGAAGAACAGCCCGAAAGCGCTTCTTTCTTCAGCGGAATACGGATCATCTCGGCGGGGTGGAGGCGCATCTCCTTCTTCCGGGCAACCTCCCGCTCGCCGCTCTTTACTACTATACACCGATTGCGCCACGGGGCGGCCACCCTGAGGGAAAGTATACAGTCGCGTTCCCCCGAGACGCTCTGCGGCAGCGTATAGCGAACGCCCGAACCCGGCCTCACCGGGATACGACAGGACGACGCCTCCCGTCCGCTGCGAACGTACCCGGCCGCAAACTTCCCTGCTTCCGCGGCCTCCACAGAGACCCAGTCGACCAGGTCGTGGACGTGGAGCACGTTTCCGCAGGCGAAGATACCGTCCACGGACGTCATGAAGGAGTCGTTCACCACGGCTCCCCCTGTGACGGGATCCATCGCGACGCCCGCATCCCGGGAGAGCTCGTTCTCCGGGATCAGTCCGACGGACAGGAGCAGCGTATCGCAGGCGATGAAGCGTTCCGTATCGGGTATAGGCGCGCGGTCCTCACCGACGGAGGCAACCCGTATTCCCTCAAGGCGCCCCTTGCCGACGATTTCCGTCACCGTGGTATTCAAGAAAAGCGGAATATCGTAGTCGTTCAGGCACTGCTGGATGTTCCGGGGCAGACCGCTCGAGTACGGCAGTATTTCAAAGACCGCCTCGACAGAGGCCCCTTCCAGCGTCATTCGCCGCGCCATGATCAGTCCGATATCTCCCGAACCGAGAATACAGACTTTCCGCCCCACCATGATGTTCTCCAGGTTCATGAAGTTCTGGGCGGCGCCTGCGGTGTACACGCCCGACGGGCGGTTTCCGGGAATCGAGATGGCGCCCCTGGTCCGTTCGCGGCACCCCATCGCGAGGATAACCGCTCCCGCGCGGATGCGGCGCAGCGTGCCGCGGGTGCTCACCTCGACCACCCGGTCGGAAGTCAGCGAGAGGACGATCGTCTCCTCCATCGCCTCGATGCCGAGTTCGTGGAACCTGTCGATGTACCTCGCCGCATACTCCGGTCCCGAGAGAGCTTCCTTGAACGTGTGCAGCCCGAACCCGTCGTGGATGCACTGGTTGAGGATGCCGCCGAGAATCCGGTCGCGCTCGATCAGGAGCACGTCGCCGCACCCCGCCTCTTTCGCCGCGATGGCCGCGGCAAGGCCCGCAGGTCCTCCGCCGATAACCACGACGTCTCGTTTCGTCGTCTCCAATGTCTTCACGTTCATCGGGATACGCCTCCTTTCGGCCGGACGTTGCCGACGAACATGGGCGAGGAGCCGCCCCGCTTCAGAAAGTCCTCAGGATTCCAGCCGAACTCGTCGCGCAGGATCCGGGTAATGCGCGGCACGCAGAAGCCACCCTGGCAGCGCCCCATCGAGGCGCGGGCGCGGTACTTTATACTTACGAGCGTCCGTGCGCCGAGAGGATTCTTGATGGCGTCGAGAATCTCCTGCTTCGTGATCTTCTCGCACCTGCAGATGATCTCGCCGTAGTTGGGGTTTTCCGCAATCATCGCCGCGCGCTCATCGGCCGGTAGTTCGGAGAAGAAGAACGGACTGCCGGGACGCACGGGGTTGAACGCAGGGTCGGGAAGGAGCGGGATATGCTTCTCCACCATTCCCCGCACCATTTCGGCGATCGCGGGGGCGCTCGTCAAACCGGGGCTTTCAATGCCGACGAGATTGACGAACCCCTTCGCGTCCTTTCTGTCTTCGATGACGAAGTCCTTATTACCGCCGACTTCGGGGGGCGTCTGCTTCGGGCGGATACCGGCGAAGTTGCGGATGTAGTCCGTCATGCGTATCTCGCCCAGGAGTTCCTTCCCCTCGCGGCGCAGCTCCGCCATAACGTCGTACGTGCAGGAGTGGTCTTCCGGATCGTTCAGGTATTCGGCGCTCGGGCCGATGAGGATGTTTCCGTCAACTGTGGGGGTGAGATGAATGCCGAGACCCGGCGCGTTCTTTTTTGGCGCCGGGTAAATGAGCGCCCGGAGGGTTCCGTCGAGCCGTTTGTCGAGGACGTAGTATTCGCCCCGGCAGGGGTAGATCGAGTATTCGGTAATCCCGGCCATTCTGCAGACATCCGCCGCGAAGAGCCCGGAAGCGTTCACCAAAACCGCACATGTGAAACGCTCCCCCGACTTCGTCCCGACCTCCCACCCCTTTCCGGCGAGTGGCGTGACCGAGACGACCTGCTGCCCCAGGTGAAAGTTCACCCCGTTGGCCAGCGCGTTTTCCGCAAGGCCGATCGTAAGCGCGTAGGGCGAGATGATCGAGCTGGTGGGCGAGTAGAGCGCCATGTACCCCTCCACGCCCGGCTGAATCGCCTGCATCCGCTCCTTGCCGATAATCTCCAGACCGGGAACGCCGTTTGCCCGCCCCTGTTCGAGAAGACGCTGAAGCGTTCCTTCG
>ERZ1645192.3794-NODE-3794-length-12169-cov-10.098564_pt1 | contig 12169 bp, 6 predicted proteins | sample MGYA00575354_ERZ1645192 | MGnify/ENA primary metagenome ERZ1645192 (study PRJEB40844, sample SAMN11349763) | freshwater sediment metagenome | isolation source: river sediment | host: Sediment | place: India: Faizupur Khadar , New Delhi | collected 2017-02-21 ... | reverse complement strand
TCCGTTTTCGGGTTCGAACACCCAGCCATAACGGCCACGGGTGATTGTTTTGTCGAAAGTTACAAGGGTTTGGTGCCCTTTGTGCATATGGGTATTGGCGAAGAAGAAAATTTCGCTTCCGTCATCGGCCCTATACCTGATCTGCATCACCCACGGATCGGGATTTTCGATTTCCATATAATGGGGCAGGCCGTATTGGACCATGACCATCCGGTACCATTCGAGGAAACTGTATTCTGTGGGTTTCTCCAGAAGGATAAACCGGTCGGGGAAGGCCTTAAGCTGTTCAACCAGCGATTGGACTTCTTTGTCCTTTTCCAGGTACCGGTAAAAGCCGGGCGATTTTTCAGGAACCTTGCCGATACAGAAGACCCTGCCTCCGGTGCGGATAAAGTCGAGGAGTTTGGTCAGCGTAGCGGGAGAGAGGCTGGTCACTTCCGGCAGAAAGAGGGTTCCGTATTGGCGGCGGCCATAGCATATTTTTCCTTTTTGGATGGTGGCGTCCCTCAAAATGATTTCAGTGACGTAATCGGAGGCTCCCCCGTTTTTGTTGATCGATTCCCAGATGATGGAGGTGTAGGGGACATTGAGTTTTTCGGGGAAGGGATCGGTTTGGACGCCCATTTCACCCCAGAGGTCGTAGGTGGCAGGCAGAATGGCCATGTCGGCAAACATGTCGGCATTCTGCAGCAGGGAGGAGATGCGGGCCTTGTAATCGTTCAAGTATTTGAAATAAGGCCACCAGTTGTTGTTTTCGTTGTAATAGGAGCCATATTGCACCCACCCCGGGAAAGGGGCTTCCGGAGGCGAATAGTTGAATCCATGCCAGACGGTATGGGTGATTCCTGACATCAGGCTTTGGTCCGATCCGATTTTAAGTAGTTCCAGGGTGGTGTTGAAGACGTTGTAGGTATTGGTCATTTCCTCGCAGCTGACGATTCTTTTCCCGGAGAGGTGAGCCGCGGAGGAGACGAATTTGTTGATCATGGTATAGCCGCGGCCCCGGCGGTAGTCCTCATCGGGCATCTCTTCGCCCAGGCGGTGTTTCAGCCAGTTGGTGGTCCAGGATTCTCCCTCCGGGATGTCGTAGCCCAGAGAGGTTTCCAGGGGGAAGAAACCGCGGCCGTAAGCCTGTGCCCTGGATTGGACCTTCAGGTCGCGGCACCATTCAAGATAGGTCAGGGTAAACCGTTCATGGAGCAATTCGGCCTTGGTGAGCTCGAAATCGAACCGGACCCTTTTGAGCGCTTCATTGAATTCCGGACTTTTGGCGACGCCGTAATTTTCATCGACCACCGCACCGAGCCGGCCCACTTTGAACATAATAAAGGGAAGCCAGGGCATGATATCGTAATGACGCCGACTGAGGAATTCTTCAGCAAAGTCCCCGGTCCAGTTACACCCTTCCAATTCCATGGAATCGGTGAAGAGAGCGCGGAGATGGTTGGAGAGGGGGCCTGTTTTTTTCTGAATAGTATCTGACATATGATCGAGATACTTTCTCACGGCGGTTTGATCCATATGGTTGAGGATGGGACCGGCAGCCCCAGGGGCTCCGTTGATGACGCTCGCAAATGAATTGACTTTGACGAGCGTGTAGAGTACATGGGGGCCTTCGGGAATGTCGAACCGCATTACTTCTCCCTGGGCCATATGGGTCAGGTCGGTCACCTGATCCAGGCCATTCATCGGGTCGGGGACCAGTTTCAGGGAGAGGATCTCGAAGGAGCGCCCCGGGTAGGGTGTGGTCACGCCGGGGTCCACGGTTTTGAAAATATTGAACCGGGAAGTTTCATACACCCGGGGACCTTCCAATTTTTCGGCACTGATGATGGCCACTTGTGCCCGTTCTTCATAGGGCAGGGTTTCGGCTCCAAAAGGCCATCCCGAACCGACGATCAGATCACAGGTCATACCGAGTTTCCGGGCTTCTGTAAAAGTGAGTTGCAACAACTCGATCCATTCATCAGTGAGCCAGGTGAGTGACTTTTTGCCCAGGTCATTGCCCGTGGAAGGGAAAGAGATGGGATTGATCTCCACCCCGCCGATTCCGGCCTCTTTTAGCAGTTTCAGTTCCCTGATCAACTCTCCGGCTTCAATTTTGTCGCCATTCCACCACCATCGTACAAAGGGGCGATAACGGGATCCGGGATCTCTGAAGAGTTGGGCCAGACCGATACTGTTGGTGGGTTGATCCATAGCCCCAAGGGCGGAAAGGGGGTTCAGCAGGATCATTCCTCCTCCTGTCAGCAAGAGGCTTCCTTTGATAAAATCGCGTCGCTGCATAATTTATAAATAGGTTGAAAATAGCAATCTTTTCTTCCGGTTCCAAAGACCCGGCAGGTTTCAAAAAAAAGGCAGGGCATCGTGCCCCGCCCTTTTTCTTTTTGATTAAACCACTGTTTAGTTCTGCTCGCAAAGCGGATTGTAGAGCATTTCCGATTCCGGAATCTGAAGGGTCATGGCTGACACACTCAGTTTACCCTTGTCCACATGGTTTGCGGAGGAGGTCCTGTCAACCGGAATTCCCCAACGTTTGTTATTGAAGAATTCACGGCCGCCTTCACCCCATAGTTCGATACGGGTTTGCAGTTGGACCATCTGCAGTGCTGTCATACCTGCCATGCTTGAATAGGTGTCGCAGGTGAGGGGGGTGGCCCCTGCCTTGGTGCGGGCTTTCAGCAAAATATTCAGCGTGGTTTTGGCATCCCCCTCTTTCCCTGATTGAGCCTGGGCTTCGGCTTTCATCAGCAACACTTCCGATGTGCGCATATAGTAACAGGTGACCGTTCCGACATTTTTCTTGTCGTTGGTGCCAATACCGTGGGTGGCTGCAAACTTCAGATTGGTATAGGCCGGAACAAACCTGACCGTACCGTTGGTGGGGTATTTATAATCCCCAAAATCGGTAGCCATGAAGCAGTTCTTCCGGTAGTCATCGGGGTTGATTTTGTCATACAGCCGGTTGTCGATCCGGGCAAACCCTTCTCCCAGTCCGCCGTTTCCTTCAGCGAAGGGATTCATCCAGGAATTATGGGCCGTCAGGGCTTCACCCACCGGCCATCCCAGGATGACTTCCGGGTTCACGTTGTTATACAAAAACCCGTTGGTTTCCGGTCGGATTTCAGGAACGGCGGCTGTACCCACGTTTTTGGTGCCACCGTACACATTCTCGCCCATCAGGTTGGGGTATTTGGCCAGAATGGCATCGCACGAAGAGATGGCGGTAGCCCAGTCGCCGGTGATCAGGGCCACCCGGGCCAGCAGGAAGTGGGCCACCCCCAGGTCAATGTCGGTCAGCACCGTGGTGGTGAACCCCTTTTCGGCCTGGGTCATAAGGGTTACGGCATCCTGCAGGTCTTTCTTGATAAAATTGTAGGTATCCACCGCTGATGCACGGGGTTTACTGGGTTGAAGCGGTGAATAGTAATCATAAAGCATGATTCCCAACTTATCCTTCCCGCCCTGCAGGTAGGCATCCTGGTAATTCTCCATCAGGTAATTGTAGGCATAGGCACGCACCACCAGGCCTCTGGCTTTGTATTCTTTCAGGTGTTTGCTGTTTCCTACGATCGCGTCATCGAGGTTATTGAGCATCTTATTGGCCGTGGTGATGATCGACCACGAGGATTGCCAGTAGGCCCAGTTCTTGTCGACGGCCGTCGAGGTGAAGTCGCGGAGATAGTATTCATCCGATCCGAAAATGGAGAGGTTCTTGGCACCGAAAACGATATCGTTGCCTTCGAGGTTACGCATAGCATCCATACCCTGGCAGGAGCGGTAACGCCCGTCGGCGGTTCCGGCACCGCTGATGCCGCTGGTGTTGAACATTTTGGGCATGTTGTTGGCCATGCCTTCCATGATCGCCTTGATTTTCACCGTATCTCCCGAGGTCAGGATCTCCTTGATCTGCTCGTCAACGATGTTGTTGGGGGGCGTTACTTCCAGTTCTTCGGAACATGAGAAGAATATCATGACCGAAAGAAGCAATAGTCCGAATATTTTGTTTTTCATAATTACTGATTTTAGTGGTTCATTAAAAATCAAGGTTAACACCAAAAGAGATGGTCCGCATCGATGGGTAGGCATAGGCCCCCACGTCAAAGCCTCCGACCAGCGACATGCGCGGATCAATTCCGGAGTGAGAGGTGAGCATATACAAATTGTCGGCCGAAACATAAAGCCGCAGGTTGCTGATTTTATATTTCTGGAGCAGCACTTCGGGGAGGTTATATCCCAGCGTCAGGTTTTTAACGTTCAGGTAAGACGCATTGAAAAGGGCCATGTCGGTATAAAGCCAGCTTCCGAAAGTTGAACCGTCACCGTATGTATTCCCGTACATCGCCATCGGGAATTTGGCATTCGTATTGTCCGGGGTCCAGGTATTGCCGATCAGCTCAGCGGAGAGGGTACCTCCGATCGCATCGGAACGGTACATGCCGTTGCCGTATTCCGTGGAATAGAATTTACCGCCGAGCTGGTAGGCCAGCATCCCGGTGAAATCGAAATTCTTGTACCTGAAGGTAGTGGTGAAACCGCCGATCCAGTCGGGGATGGCGCTGCCCACCTCGTAACGCGAGGCAATAGAATAATTGGTTGTTTTGGCATCGCTGCCCACCGGCATTTCCTTGAACAGATTCTTGGTATGGTCCTCTTCTGTCACTTTATGGTAGAAGAGGGGAAGGCCGGAATTTTCATCCACACCTGCATATTTGAAGATGTAGAGGTTGTAATAGTCTTTATCGATTCCACGGAGGTAGGTCACCCCGCTGGAAGTGCCCGATCCTGCAATGGCCCAGGCGTCGGCCGTTGCCGTCCAGTTTCCGTCCAATGCCGCTGATCCCACTCCGGGCGGAACTTTCTTCAGTACGGTGGTAAAATGGGAGCCATTCAAGGCCACCGTCCAGAACACATCTTTTTTCTTGATGATATCCACATTCACTTCCAATTCAATCCCCCGGTTCTGGATTTTAGCTGAGTTTCTCAGCAGACTGGCCTGACCAAGTGAAAGGGCAATCGGCTGATCCCACATGGCGTTCACATTGAGTTTGTTGTAGAAATCGATGGTACCATATACCCGTTTGAAGAGGCTGAAGTCAAGACCGGCATCAAAGGTATGGGTATTTTCCCAGGTCAGTTCATCGTTGGGGAAACTACCCTGCGACAGGGTAAGACTGGCCGGAATACCATTTCCTGCTGTGGTTTGGGCGTAAGTGGCACCATATCCCCAGGTCAGGTAACCTGAATAGTTTCCGATACCGTTCTGGTTACCGATGACCCCATAGCTGGCCCGCAGCTTCAGGTTATCAAGCCATCCTTTGGTCCCTTCCATGAAGCTCTCGCCAGTGATTCTCCAACCACCGCCCAGTGACCAGAAAGTACCCCACCGGTTCTCGGCTTTTTTGAATTTCGAAGAACCATCGTAGCGAAGAGAAGCTTCGGCATAATACCTTTCGTCAAAGATATAATTGACACGACCCAGGTAACTCTCCATGGCATTCTTGGCTTCACTACCGCCGGGTGACGAAAAGGTTCCTCCCGTATACCGGCCGACAAAGTTGGCGAAAGAGACAAAACCCGGAATCAGTTCATACGCTGAATTATAATTGAGGTTCTCAAGGAAATACTTGTTGAACTCATGGCCTGCCATGGCGTTCACCTGGTGTTTGTCAAAGGCACGGGTGTAATTCAGCAACTGCTGGGTATTCAATATGGTCACATTCTGGTAACTCTTACCGAAAGCTCCGGTACCGGCGGCCTGGCCGGTTTTGCTGTTCCAGTAACGGGTACGGGTCTCATGGTATTTCTCCAGACCCAGGTTGGTGGTAAAGAGCAGGTCCTTCATCAGCTTGATCTCGGCATACGACCGGGTCACAATATCGCTTGATTTACGGATGTCCTTGTCGGTATCGAGCATATAAAGGATGTTGGTCGATCCATAGGAAGTCGTAGTCAATCCCAGTGGTGAATAGGTATCCCCTGCAAAAACATGTACTTTCTTTTCCCCGTTTTCGTAGATGTAATTCCCGTTTTTATCGTGAGCATACAACTGGGTCAACTGGTTGTGCCCGTTGATGTACCGGAAAGGATTGGCCGTTGCAGATCCCGGATTGCGGCCGTATCGGGTGGCTGAGGATTGGGTTTCACGCCAGGAATAGGCTACATTGGTTCCCACTTTGATCCAATCGTAAAGCTGGGCATTCACGTTGGCCCGGCCGCTGTAGCGACCAAACTGTGAACCCCGGATATAGGAGGGATCCTCGAGGTATCCCAGCGAGAAGAAATAGTCGGTCTTATCGTTACCCCCTCTGGCTGAAAGATTGTATTCCTGCCGGAAGCGGTTTTCCAGCACATATTTGTCATAGTAGTCATTGTACAGCAGTTCTGCATCGGGATTGAGCTGGCCATCGGTGTTGACCAGATAGGCCCCCGACATGGTGGCACTGGCGGTAGCCCCCGAACCTGTCGGTGTGTAAACTGCTCCCGGAACATTGTACAGCATCCAGTTGCCCAGGGCATTGCGGGTGAACTTGGTGGTGGAACCCGTATAGTCGAAGAGGTGGGAACTGGCAAAGGTTGCGGCATCCTCATGCGACATGTTGGGGTTCTTCAGGTTGGTCGTGTAGTTTTTCGAAATCCCTGACCCGTCCACACCATACCTTACTGAATTGTATATTGCGAGCCAGGCAAACTCATAGATGTCTTCCGGTTTGTTGATTTTATCGTATTGATAGGGTCCCACCTGGTTGACTCCCCATCGGCCTTCAAAAGAAATCTTAGCATCCCCGCTTTTACCTTTCTTGGTGGTGATCACGACGACTCCGTTAGCGCCCCTTGATCCGTAAAGTGCAGTGGATGAAGCGTCCTTCAATACAGTAACACTTTCAATATCTTTTGCGTTGATGGTCGACAGCGGGTTGTCGTGCTGCGCCGGCACCCCGTCAATCACCACCAGAGCATTCGAGTTGTTCTGACTGGCCGTACCAATACCCCTGAGACGAATCCCCATATCCAAACCGGGCTGACCGTCGACTGCGGCCACCTGCAACCCGGGAACTGCTCCTTCCAGGGCACGGGTGATCGTGGAATTGGCTTGCTTGGCGATCAGGTTCCCATCTACCGTGGAGATCGATCCGGTGAGATCCTTCTTCCTGGAAGTCCCATAGGCCACCACCACCACTTCATCGATCTCCGATACCTCTTCTTTCAGAATCACATTGATGACCGTCTGGTTACCCACTAAAACCTCCTGGCTGTCAAAACCCACAAAGGAGTATACCAGAACAGCTTTACTTCCTCCTGGAACATTCTGCAACACATACGAACCGTTAGAGTCGGTCAGCGTTCCCATCATCGTGCCTTTCACAATGACATTGACCCCGGGAAGTCCAACTCCCGTGTCATCTGAAACTTTCCCGGATACAGAAACCTGGGAAAATCCTTCCAATGCCATGGTCAGACATAACAGAATACATAAAATTACCTTTTGCCTCATAATGCTAAAGTTTAGTTAGTAATGCATTAATTTATTATGATAAATTGATTGGTGTCTTATTTATCAAACGGATAATTCTGCTTGAACATTAATAGTACTATAGTCAAAAACTGCCAGCTATTAACAGCTATTAACAAAGTTATTTCCCTCTACCGTTTCTGAATGCCAAGAATTGATATTCTGATATTGAATTTTGGCAAAAATTGGTCAAAAAAATCTATCTTTGTTGGGAAAGGAAAGTTTACTGTAACCTTAGTTATTACAACCAACAACTGGAACAATTCCATGGTCATAAAGTCCCACCTTTCAGAAAGAAGTATCGAATCGATCATCAATTATCTTACGGTCAACGATATTGATCTTCAACTTGATATGTATATTAAGGGGGTGGGATTCCATTCTATCAAGCCTAATTCGGTCTATCCGGCCGAGGGTCACCCAGCCACGTTTCATTTTAATCCGGAAACCGGGAGGATCCTGGATGTAAGTGCCCTGGTTTACATCAAACGGGGGGAGGGCTCCCTGATGTCGCACCGTTTTCCGGCTTCCCGGAAAATAAGGGAAGGTGATGTCTTCTTCCTTTTTCCGAGGGAATGGCACAGTTATCAGCCCGACAGGGAAACGGGATGGGATGAGTACTGGGTCACTTTCGACGGCAATTATTTTCCCCGATATCTCAACACGCTGGTGAACCCTGAAGACCCCATCCTGCATGTAGGAATCAATGACCGGATTGTGGAGCTCTTTCAGGAAATGATTTATTATGCCAGGGAAAAAGAGTTGTGTTCGCAGCATATTCTGATCGGCATACTGCTTCATATCCTTGGCCATATGCATTCTATAGTGAGGCAGAAGTGCCATAACAGCAAGGAGTATGATCAGATTCAGAGGGGGTGTATTATGATCCGCGAAAACATCCACCAACGTTTTACGATAGAGGAGATTGCCAGTAACCTGAACATGGGGTATTCCAGTTTCAGGAAGTCGTTCAAACACTTCACCGGTATCTCCCCCCTTCAGTATACCCTGAATCTCAAGATCGAGAAGGCCAAGGAGATGCTGATCAACACGGCCCTGCCAGTAAAGGAGATTGCTTTCAGCCTCAATTTTGATTCGGCCGGTTACCTCTCTTATGTCTTCCGGAAAAAAGTGGGAATGAATCCACAGCGTTACCGTGAATCCGTGGTCAGGGGTAATACTCCATTTCCGGTCAGCCCGAAGAAGGAAAAGTAACCTGCGAGGGAGGGGGAGGGGTTTACCCCGATACCGGTCACAGGGAGAAGCCAGCCACCACGAAGAGTCGTTCGTCGGCAGGATTCAGGATCAGGCTACCGGTCAGGGGCAGGGAAAAGTGGTCGGTGATTTTAATCTTCCGGGTGGTGGAAAGGCCAAGGTTACAGATTCCGAAGTTGCCGTCGGGGGTATGCCAGCCCGTGCCCGCACCTGCAAACAGGTGGATGTTGCCTGTGGTGAACCCCGTCTCGAAATAGAGGTCACCCCCTGCCGCTCCCGCCCCGTCATTTAAGGTGTAATTGGCCTCCAGCGACCATCTTCCGGGGGCCCAGCCCCCATGCAGCTCAAAGGCATGGCTGGCCGTGTTCCACCACGTCGTTCCCGAATAGTAATAATCCATGAGTCCCACGGTAAAATCGCCCAGGTCCAGAGTCGCATACAGATCAGCCTCCGAGTGATTCTGATCGGCAAAATAATAGGAACCCCAGGCCCCCAGCGTGAAGCCTCCGGCGGTGAATTCCACGGTGGGCTGAAGCGCCGGCCCATTCCCCTGCCTGACTCCCCTCCAGATATAACTGCTGACCAGTTCCATGCTTACGTTCACCATTCCTCCTGTCTCCTCCGGAAGCGTCTCTTTTTTCAGCGGCAGGCTCCCGGTCTTTACCTCCGGAAGCTCTCCTTCACCTTGTGGACGTTGCCCGGTGGCCTGTGAAAGGATTTCTCTCCTTTCCTCCGGAAGCGTCTCTGTTTCCAGCAGTTGAGCTACCTCTTCCTGCGGAAAAGCCACCAACGGCCTTCCGGCCAGCATAACCACGCCCAGGATGAAAATTTTACCTCTCCTTCGCATCATAAGGATTTCATTTACATTATATTGCAGATCCTTTTCTATCTCCTGAAAGAGTGCATAAACCCAATTGTTTATGACATCAATCGTATGGACCGGTGCAAAGGTATTCTATTAGAGCTGTTCTGCATAAGGTGTTTGTCATAGTCATAAAAAAGAAATCAGACCCCTGTCTCCAGAGGTCTGACTGCTATAAAGGACAAAGTGCTACTTGTTTTATGAAGTCGTAAAAGGGCGTATTGGTTTGGTTACCAGGAAGTCTTGCAGACAAGGGGAAGGATTATTCTCCCTTAAGCAGTTGATTAAGGTTGAAGGAGAGGCCGATGCTGAACTGGCCGAAATGGCCCTCTTCTCCGGGATTGAAAAGCATGCCGTATTCCGGCCGGAGGGTCCATTTGTTGAAATCGGAACTCACTCCCAGTCCGAGGTTAAAAGCCACATAAAACTCCTCCCCGATGATACCCTGAGCCGGGGGATTCACTTCCATGAACTGCCCAACCGGTAAGGTGCCCAACAGGATAGGCTGGACCTCCCATTCTTCGATGCCGTCAACATCTCCGCCGAAGGCAAAACCAACGGGAACATAGGCAGCAAGCCTGTCTTTGATCAGGCTGGCCTTGGGGCCTATCCCGAAGACGTTGGCGGTTCTTCCGTCGTCGGTCACCTGGATGTTTTCATACCGGGCCCTGACATCAAACCGGTCAGAGATGCCAAGGGCCACCTGAAGGCCAAAATGGTTCTGTACATGATCTGTTTCACTGTCAGAGGTAAAGGAGGCTGTGGTAAAATGGGGCGTAGCCTCGAAATTGCCTTTTCCTGCCAGTCTTTCGGAAATGTTGTTATTTTTGGGGTGAACGATTGAAGAAAATATCATGCGAAATTGCAAGTTGTTGATAATCCTTATTTTCATTTCTCAGGCCTGTACTTCCGTCCATACCAGGTACACCCATGCTACGGCAGAAGTGACCGTTTCGGAATTCATTTATAATGAGGCCTCCTTTCCCTCGTGTCATGCTTCGACCATTCTGGAAACGGACTCAGGAGTGATGGCTGCCTGGTTTGGGGGCACTTACGAAAGCCACCCCGATGTGGGCATTTATGTGTCGACGCGTCAGCAGGACAAATGGAGTGATCCGTTGCTGGTAGCCGATGGAATTCAGAATGACACGCTGCGCTATCCCTGCTGGAATCCGGTATTGATACAACGCGACAATGGGGATATTCTTCTTTTTTACAAGGTAGGACCCAATCCGCGGGAATGGTGGGGTTGCTATAAGGTCCTGGCTGCCGGTGAAAAATACTGGTCGGCAAGTCAACGGTTGCCTGATTCTTTTCTGGGGCCTATCAAAAACAAATCCTTCAGATTGGAAGATGGAACCCTGCTTCATCCCACCAGTTGGGAAACCAGTGAGAAATGGGCCATCTATCTCGAAACTTCAAACCAGGAGCCAGCTGACTGGAACCGGATAGAAATCGACAACCGTCATTTCAACGCCATTCAGCCTACGATTCTGAAGCACGAAAAGAATACCCTGCAAATGCTGTGCAGAAGCCGTGAAAAAAGGATCGTGGAAACCTGGTCGTATGACCTGGGAAAGAGCTGGTCTCCTCTGGCTGAAACGGCCCTTGTCAATAACAACTCCGGTATTGACGCGGTGACCCTCACGAATGGTTTGCACCTGCTGGTCTGTAATCCCATCGAAGAAGGAAGGAACAAGCTTTCGCTGCTGGTTTCTGCCGACGGAAAGGCATGGAGGGAGCTGCTGGTCCTGGAGGATCAGCCCGAGGGTGAATTTAGTTATCCTGCGATAATAGAAGGTGAGGATGGAACCGTTCACATCACCTATACCTATAACCGGGTGAAGATCAAATATCTCACCGTGTCTATTCACTCCTGAATGATACCCTCAGTACAGTCCGACATTTAATTTTTGGTTTCCTACCTGAACAGATGAAGGAAGAGGATGCCATGACCAATATGGTCTGTTGGTCCTTTCCTCCATGTTGTTCAGGTCTGATGATGTTCCGGTGAGCGTATTTCCTCACGCCTGAGGTATGCAGGGATAAGCGACCTTAACTCCAAAGGATGCCTTGATGAGAATGAACGTCCTGCCGGCTCAGCGGCTAGGGTGTTCGATTTCCCGGTGGCGGAAGCAGTGGTTGAGGTGGTCGTTGACCATCCCGGTGGCCTGCATGTGAGCGTAGACCACCGTGGAGCCGACGAACCGGAAGCCCCGTTTTTTCAGGTCGGCGGAGATCAGGTCGGAGAGGTCCGTCCGGGCTGGGATCATGCCCAGGCTGGTGAACCGGTTGACCACAGGTTGGTGGTTTGTAAACGCCCAGATGTAATGGTCGAAACTCCCGAACTCCTCCTGAATTCTGAGGAAGCAGCGGGCATTACTGATGCAGGCCTCAATTTTCAGGCGGTTGCGGATGATGCGGGCATCCTGCAGGAGCCGTTCCACATCCTCCTGATTGAAAAGGGCTACCCGTGCAGGGTCAAAATTACAGAACACCTCCCTGAAGGCCTCCCTTTTATGCAGGATGGTCCTCCAGCTCAATCCCGCCTGGAAACCTTCCAGAACCAGGAATTCAAA
>ERZ1645192.3793-NODE-3793-length-12170-cov-8.111267_pt1 | contig 12170 bp, 10 predicted proteins | sample MGYA00575354_ERZ1645192 | MGnify/ENA primary metagenome ERZ1645192 (study PRJEB40844, sample SAMN11349763) | freshwater sediment metagenome | isolation source: river sediment | host: Sediment | place: India: Faizupur Khadar , New Delhi | collected 2017-02-21 ... | reverse complement strand
AGGCGATGCGCGGCAGGTCAGCGCGCAGGTCAGCCGTTTCCAGAATCGCCAGCCCATCCTCCAGGGCTGTTACGTCCGGCTCACCGTGCTGGAACAGCATGGCTTTAAGCTGGCGCAACTGGGCGCTGGCGTGTTCGCTGCCGTGGACTTCGAGGGCGATGAAGCGCTTGAGCACGGCGCGATAGTCCTGGCGCAACTCCTCGGCGAAGCGATGGAGCACCAAGGGAGCGACGCCGTGCGGCCAGTCCGGGCGCTGAACGAAACAGGGCGTGCTGTTGACCAGCGCCAACCGGCTGAGCCGTTCCGGGGCCATGAGCGCGGTCTGTTGCGCGACCAGTCCACCCAGCGACCAGCCGACCCAGGCGGCGCGGGGCGGCGCGATGGCCAGCACCGCCGCCGCCAAATCGTCCAGGGTATGGCCCGATCCCGATGCGCGGCTGTAGCCGTGACCGGGCAGGTCGAGCAGCGTAACCCGGTGATGGTCGAGCAGACCTTCCACCACATCTTCCCAGACACCAGAGTGCATCCCCCAGCCGTGCAATAACACTACATCCGGCCCGGAACCGAGGGTGTGGGAGTAGAGCGGCTCGGTCATGGATCGCTCTCGGTGGGTGTTTTCAGCCATTGCCTGATCTGCTCATACACCCGTGGTTCGTTCAGCAGAGCCATGTGGCCCAGACCGCCCAGGCGAACCGAATCCACGTCATTCGCCAGTTCGGGCGGCATGGCGCTGCCGAGGGTGACCAAACCGTCGCCCAGGATGTGGCCGATGGGGTGATCGGGGTCCTCGGTCAGGTTGGCGCTGATGAAGCGGTAGGCCACGCCAGACGCTGTCGCTGCGGCTTGAGTGCGTTCCTCCTGTGCGCGCAACCCGTGGCGTAAATCCTTGACGCCGGCGCTGCGAGTGGCCGCCATTTTGCCCAGGGGTGCGGTCACCTTGGAGAGATGCAAGGCGGTGGTGATTACGTGGCCCATTTTCGCCAGGGGAGCGCCGCGATGTGGCGAACCCAGACAGATCACCATATGGGTCGGCTGCAGCCAGGGCAGATTCTTGGCGGCGGCCTCGTCGCAAGCGCCACGCGCCACCAGGCCACCCATGCTGTGACCGATCAGCACCAGTTCCCGCACCGGCAGCGGCCAGACGGCAATGAGATCGGACAACAGTCCCGCCAGTTGGCGGCTGTTGTCCGTAATCGGCAGGCCGGTGTTATAGCGCAGGTAGAGCGGGGTGTAGCCCAGATCGGCTTGCAACCGCGCGCCGTAGGGGAGGCTTGGCGCATCCTCAGCGGTTCTGGCGGCGGGTTCCCAGCTCTGCTCGTCGCAGCCAAGGCCGTGGATGAAAATAACCAGGCGGTCGCTGGGATCGGGCAAATGGGCGCGCAGACCGGCGGCGGTGAGTGGGATGGGATGATGACCGGCGGCGTAGAAACCCATGATAATGGCGAGTGGGTTGGCACTGCTGGCCAGATGATCGCCCACGGCGGCGTTGAGCGCGCTGCGCAGACCGATGGCCAGCCGGCTGGGCGGCGCAGCCTGGGTGGGCGCGCTGGCGGCGGCGCGCTGTTCGAGCAGGGCGGCGGCTTCGAGCAACCCACCACCGCTCTGGCGGATGGTGGCGTAAACCCCATCGGTAATCGCGTCGTGCGCGTTTTTCACCAGCCGCGCCGGCCCAGCCAGGCCCGGTATCCACTGCTGCGCCTGAAAAGACAGGTCGGTAATCGCGCGGTGCATCTCCTGGATGCGCCGAGTCGTTTCCTGAAAGCCGATCTTCAGCGCGGAATAATAACCGGTGACGGGAGGGGCAGTTCCAGCGGGATCGGCTGGTTCTGACGAAGAGGGAGGCGACATGAGCTGCTCCTGGATTCGGTTGCCATGGAGACTGCAAAAAGTGCTTTCGATTTCCAAGTGGGTCTGCTATTTGGACCCGATGCACTATAAGACCGCTGGCCTGGAGTTTTAAATCTAATGTCGGACTTTTCTCCATTCCCCGCTGATTTTCTCTGGGGGGCCGCCACCTCAGCCTATCAGATCGAAGGCTCGCCGCTGGCGGATGGCGCCGGGCCGAGCATCTGGCACGAATTCGCCCACACCCCAGGCCGGGTTCATGCGAACGAGACCGGCGACGTGGCCTGCGATCACTACCGTCGCTATCGGGAAGATGTCGAACTGATGCGGGAACTGGGGCTGAACGCCTACCGCTTCAGCGTGTCCTGGAGCCGGGTGCTGCCCGAAGGGCGTGGACGGATCAACCCGCGTGGGCTGGGTTTCTACGAACGGCTGGTGGATACATTGCTGGAGCGGGGCATCCAGCCGATGCTGACCCTGTACCACTGGGATTTGCCGGTGGCGCTGGATCGTCGCGGCGGCTGGCTGAATCCCGACAGCGCCCACTGGTTCAGCGACTACGCGCAAACGCTGTTCCGGACGCTGGACGACCGGGTCAAGCTGTGGGTGACGCTGAACGAGCCGTGGGTGGTGGTGGATGGCGGCTATCTGCATGGCGTCCTCGCTCCTGGCCAGCGCAATCCCTATGCGGCGCCCATCGCCGCTCACCACCTGTTGCGGGCGCACGCCGCCGCGGTGCACGTCTATCGGGCCGAGGGTCGGCATCAGATCGGGCTGGTGGTCAATCTGGAACCGAAATACCCCGCCCAGGAGACTGTTGAGAATTTGAGCGCCACCATGCGGGCCGACGCCTATTTCAACCGCCACTACCTCGATCCGGTGTTCCTGGGCCATTATCCGCCCGAACTAGCGGAGATTTTCGGCGCGGCCTGGCCCACGTTTGCCGATGCCGATCTCGATTTCATCCGCCAGCCGTTGGATTTTCTCGGCATTAACTATTACAGCCGGCAAGTAGTGCGGGAAGCGCCGGGCGTTTGGCCGCTGGAGACGACGGGGGTCCGGCAGGATCGGCAAGCGCATACCGCGCTGGATTGGGAGGTGTATCCCCAGGGGCTGACCGACATTCTGGAATGGGTCGCCAGCCGTTACGGACCCGTGCCGCTGTATATCACCGAAAATGGCGCGGCGTTTTACGATCCGCCGCAAGCGGATGGCGCAGTGGATGATCCGTTACGGCGGCGCTATGTGCGCGACCATCTGCGGGCGGCGCGGGCGGCGCGGCGCCAGGGGGTAGATTTGCGCGGCTATTTCGTCTGGTCGCTGCTGGACAATTTTGAATGGGCGCACGGCTATTCAAAACGCTTCGGCCTGGTTCACGTGGACTATGCGACTCAGCACCGCACGATCAAGGCCAGCGGACGATTCTACGCCGAGGCGATCCGCACTCAGGGCGCCGCCCTGTTCACGAACGGTGATGAAAATTAAGTCATGCCTCCGGCGCCGCCTCGCCCAGTAATAGAAATTCCATCAGCGCCTTCTGAGCGTGCAGACGATTCCCGGCTTCGTCCCAAACCCGGCTTTGTGGTCCATCAATCACCTCGGCGCTGACTTCTTCGCCCCGATGCGCGGGCAGGCAATGGAGAAAGATCGCGTCGGGCCTGGCTTGGGCCATCACCTCGGCGGTAACCTGGTAACCGGCAAAATCCCGTGCCCGGCGCTGTTGCTGATCTTCCTTGCCCATGCTCGACCACACGTCGGTGGCGACCAGATCGGCGTCGCGGGCGGCGGCCAGCGGATCGCGCAGCAGAATCACCCGGCCTGCGGCCTGCTTGAGCAGTTCCGCGTTCGGCTCGTAGCCCGGCGCAACCGCAATGCGCAACTGGAAATCGCATTGAATGGCGGCTTTGAGATAGCTGTTGCACATGTTATTGCCGTCGCCAATCCAGGCCACCGTGCGGCCACGAATATCGCCGCGCTGCTCGATGAACGTCTGGAGGTCGGCCAGCAACTGACAGGGATGGTTGTAATCGGTCAGGCCGTTGATGACCGGTACGGTGGAACAGGCGGCGAAGCGCTCCACCCGGGCGTGGTCGAAGGTGCGAATCATCACCAGATCCACCATACCCGACAGCACGCGCGCGGTGTCCTCAATCGGCTCCCCCCGGCCCAACTGGGTGTCCTGCGGTGCGAGAAAAATGGCGCTGCCGCCCAGTTGCACCATGCCGGCCTCGAAGGAAACCCGGGTGCGGGTGGACGCCTTCTCGAAGATCATGGCCAGTACTTTCCCCGGAAAAGGGGCGTAACGCTCCCCCCGCTGATACAGAGTTTTCAATACGCTGGCGCGCCGCAGCACGCGCTGCAATTCAGCGGGCGTCAGATCGAACAGGCTGAGAAAATGGCGTGGTTTCATTAGAATGGAGTCCGCAAGCCGTTCGCTAAAATCAAAACGGCAGCATCGAATCGAGCTGCCGCGCAAAAAAAGTATAGGTTAATTTTTCCTGCAAGTCCGTACAAGACACACCGGATTTCACTCCACCACGATGCGCCTACTTCTGCCTCAGGGATACTTTCGATGCCTGTCCACTTTTGCCCGCAATGCGGCCAGCCACTCCACTCTGCCGACGTCCATGGCCGTCCCCGGCAACGCTGCATGGCTGCCGGTTGCGGTTATGTCTACTGGAACAATCCCGTGCCGGTGGTTGCCGCCATCGTCGAACTCGACGGGATGGTCATCCTGGCTCGTAATAAAAGCTGGCCAGAGAAGATGTATGGCCTGATCACCGGCTTTCTGGAACAGAGGGAAACCCCGGATGAAGCCATCCGGCGCGAGGTACAGGAAGAGCTGGGCCTGGACGCTGTCGCCACCCATTTCATCGGCAACTATGCCTTTTTCGAGATGAACCAGTTGATTCTGGCTTATCACGTCCCGGCGCGGGGTAAAATCACCCTGGGCGACGAACTGGCCGACTTCAGGCAGGTACCGATTGAACGGTTGAAACCCTGGACCCTTGGCACCGGCCCCGCCGTCCGCGACTGGCTGGCGCGGCGCGGCCAGTCTTCGGCGCCCATGGAAAGTCATTCCGCCATCCGCGACTGGCTCGCTCACCAAACGCTCAACCCCTGACAGGTTTCATTCCCATGCTCTCCTTCCTGCCTGCCCCCGTTCGCGCGGCCCTAGCCTTGTTACTGTTCGTCCTGAATACCCTGTTCTGGTGTACGCCCCTCTATATCGTGCTGCTGGTCAAGCTGATCATCCCTCGGCCAGGCTGGCGCGAGTTCCACTCCCGCCTGATGATTTGGCTCGCCGAGACCTGGATCGACTGCAACAACCTCATTATCAACCTGACCCAGCGTATTGAGTGGGACATGGCGGGCCTGGAGGGGCTGCGGCGCGATGAATGGTATCTGGTCGGTTCCAACCACCAGTCCTGGGTGGACATTGTGGTGTTGCAACGGGCGTTCAACCATCGCATCCCGTTCCTGAAGTTCTTCATCAAGCAGCCGTTGATTCGGGTGCCGGTGCTGGGCGGCGCGTGGTGGGCGCTGGATTTTCCGTTCATGAAGCGTCATTCGGCGGCGTATCTGGCCCAGCACCCCGAAGCGCGCGACCAGGACTGGGAAACCACGCGCCGGATGTGCGAACGCTTTCGCAACACGCCGACCACCATCCTCAATTTCCTGGAAGGCACCCGCTTTCGCCCCGACAAGCACGCCCGCCAGCAGTCGCCCTATCGCTATCTGCTGCGCCCCAAAGTCGGCGGGCTGGCGTTTACCCTGGAAGCGATGCCCGACCGGTTGCGCACCCTGCTGGATGTGACCCTGGTCTACCCGGATGGCCCCTGCACTTTTGGCGACCTGCTCATGGGCCGTATTCGCCGGGTGATCGTCCGGGTTCGCGCGCTGCTGATTCCGACCGAATTGCTGGGTGGCGACTACCGCAACGATCCTGAATTCCGGGCCGCGATGCAAAAATGGATCAACCGGCTTTGGGTTGAGAAGGACGCCTTGATCGGAGAACTGCGGGGGAACGAGGAGGCACGGCTCACTGCGGCGGCGCACTGACCCGTATTTTTTTGAGACTGGTGTTTGGTCAACAACGAAATGATCGGCAGGGGCGATGCGCACAGCGTAATCAACCCTGCCTCTGACCCGGCGCACCCCGCCGACCGTACCCACTCAAAACCCGTCCGCACTATTGGCCATTGCAGAAAAACGCATAAGGATTTCGCAATAGAATATTTTCAATTATTACCATTCGTTTTTAGACTTTGGTCCGTTTATAACTTGATTGGAGCCTGATCCATGAAATTTTCGCCTGGCCTCATTCGCGTCTTTATGGCGGGGGCCACAGCCTGTGAGCCATTCGACCCGATTGCGGTGTAGCACGGATGCGCGCCGGCAAACCGCATCGCGTCCTGCCCGGTTTTCCGCTGGCGCTGGGCTATACCCTGGTCTATCTGGCGCTGATCGTGCTGATCCCGCTCAGCGCAGTTTTTCTGAAGTCCGCATCCCTGAACTGGGAGCAATTCTGGGCGGTGATCAGCGCGCCTCGGGTACTGGCGTCCTATCGGGTGAGCTTTGGCCTCTCATTGTTGGCCGCCGCCATTAATGCCGTGTTTGGGCTGATCTTTGCCTGGGTGCTGGTTCGCTACCACTTTCCGGGCAAGCGGATCGTGGATGCACTGGTGGATTTGCCCTTCGCCCTTCCCACCGCCGGCGCCGGAATCGCGCTCACCGCCATCTACGCCGGCAATGGCTGGCTGGGCCAATGGCTGGAGCCACTGGGCCTCAAGGTCGCTTTTACGCCGTTGGGGATTCTGGTCGCATTGATTTTCATCGGCCTGCCCTTCGTGGTGCGCACGGTGCAACCGGTGCTTGAGGACCTGGATACCGAACTGGAAGAAGCCGCCGCCAGCCTCGGCGCGGATCGCTGGCAGACGTTCCGGCATGTGTTGCTGCCCGTGCTGCTGCCGGCGCTGCTGACCGGCTTTGCCCTGGCCTTTGCCCGGGCGGTCGGCGAGTACGGCTCCGTGATCTTCATCGCCGGCAACGTGCCGCTGGTTTCCGAGATCACTCCCCTGCTGATCATCACCAAACTGGAGCAATACGACTACATCGGCGCCACCGCGATTGCCGTGGTGATGCTGATCGTTTCGTTTATCCTGCTCTTTTTGATCAACGGCTTGCAGTTCTGGGCCAACCGTAGTCGTGCGAGGAGCTGAGCATGGGCGCCGCTGTCGCTACCCATTGGGCCGCCCGCGCGCGGCGGTTCGAGGTCAACGCCGCTACCCGTGAACCCGCCTGGGTCAAAGGGTCGCTGATCACCATTGCGCTGGCGTTCTTCGGGCTGTTTCTGCTGCTGCCGCTGGTGACGGTGTTCGCCGAGGCGTTCCGCAAGGGTTGGCAAGTGTATTTCGCCGCGCTGGTGGAACCGGACGCGCTGTCCGCCATCGCTCTGACTCTGCTGGTGGCGGCCATCGCCGTGCCGCTCAACCTGGTATTCGGCATCGCGGCGGCCTGGGCGATTGCGAAATTCGATTTTCGCGGCAAGCAGTTGTTGACCACGCTGATTGATTTGCCATTCTCGGTCTCGCCGGTGATCGCCGGTTTGATTTTCGTGCTGCTATTCGGGGCGCAGGGCTGGTTCGGCCCCTGGTTGATCGAGCACGATGTCAAAATCATCTTCGCCGTGCCCGGTCTGGTGCTGGCGACGATCTTCGTCACGTTCCCGTTCGTAGCCCGCGAACTGATTCCGCTGATGGAAGCCCAGGGCCGGGAGGAAGAGGAGGCGGCGATTGTGCTGGGGGCTTCCGGCTGGCAAACCTTCTGGCGCGTCACCCTGCCCAGCATTAAATGGGGTCTGCTCTACGGCGTGATCCTGTGCAACGCCCGCGCCATGGGCGAATTTGGCGCGGTCTCGGTAGTGTCCGGCCACATCCGGGGGCGGACCAACACCCTGCCGCTGCAAGTAGAAATTCTCTACAACGAGTACAACTTCGCCGCCGCGTTCGCGGTCGCCTCGCTGCTGGCGTTGCTGGCGTTGCTGACTTTGGTCGTCAAATCCCTGGTGGAATGGCGGGGCCGGCAACCGCTGAACGTCGGCCAGGAATCCCAGGGAGTATCCGCATGAGCATTCGCGTGCAGCACATCGCCAAACGGTTTGGCCCCTTCGTCGCCCTCGACGACATCACGCTGGATTTTCCAACCGGCGAACTGGTGGGCCTGCTGGGGCCGTCCGGCTGCGGCAAAACCACCCTGCTGCGGATCATCGCCGGTCTGGAGTCTGCGGATCACGGCCAGGTGTTTCTCGACGAGGAGGACGCCTCCACCGCCCACGTGCGCGACCGCCAGGTCGGTTTCGTGTTCCAGCATTACGCGCTGTTCCGGCACATGACCGTGTTCGACAACGTCGCCTTCGGACTGCGGGTCAAACCGCGCGGGCAACGTCCGGCTGAGAGCGTGATTCGGACCCGCGTTTACGAACTCCTGGACCTGGTCCAGTTGGCGGCGCTCGCCCGGCGCTATCCCACGCAATTGTCCGGCGGCCAGCGGCAGCGGATCGCCCTGGCCCGCGCCCTGGCGGTCGAGCCGCGCGTATTGCTGCTCGATGAGCCATTCGGCGCGCTGGACGCCAAGGTTCGCAAGGAATTGCGGCGCTGGCTGCGCCAGTTGCACGATGCGCTGCACATCACCAGCATTTTCGTGACCCACGATCAGGAGGAAGCACTGGAGGTGTCGGATCGGGTCGTGCTGATGAACCAGGGCCGGGTCGAGCAAGTCGGCGCCCCCCAGGAGGTCTACGAACAGCCAGCCTCGCCCTTCGTGTACAGCTTTCTCGGCGCAGTCAATTTGTTCCACGGTCGAGTTCAGGATCATCATCTGCATGTCGGCGCGGGGCGCTTACCCGTGGGTCACAATGGCTTTCCGACCGGCGCCGAGGCGCTGGGCTTCGTCCGCCCCCACGAACTGGATATCGAAACCAACCCGGCGGAAACCACCGGCATCGCGGCGCGCGTCGAGCGGGTGTTGGCCTTTGGCCCTACCGCACGGGTCGAACTGTCCGGCGTGGAACGCGAATCCAGCCATATTTATGAAGTGGAATTGTCGCGCGAGCGCGTGGCCGCGTTGAACCTGACCAACGGGCAATGGGTGCGCCTCAAGCCGGCGCGAATTCGCCTGTTCGCGCCTGAGCCTCGGCCGGCGGGGCCGATGCCCCTCCCGGCAGGGAGCCTGATCGGCCTGGATGGAGAGGGCATTTGAATTTCCAGCAACTGCGTATCATCCAGGAAGCGGTGCGCTGCCACTTCAATCTGACGGAAGTCGCTAATGCTCTGTTCACGTCGCAGTCGGGGGTGAGCAAGCACATCAAGGATTTGGAGGACGAACTCGGCGTCGAGCTGTTCGTTCGCCGGGGCAAGCGGGTGCTGGGACTCACCGAGCCGGGCAAGGAACTGGTCGAGATCGCCCGGCGCATCCTGCTGGACGCCAAAAATATCCGCCAACTCGCCGAGCAGTTTTCCAACCGCGACCAGGGCCAGCTTCGCGTCGCCACCACCCACACCCAGGCGCGCTACGCCCTGCCGCCGGTGGTCGGGCGATTCAAAGCCGACTTTCCCAAGGTCCATCTGGCGCTCCATCAAACCAGTCCAGCCGAGATCGCCGCCATGCTGCTGGCTGGCGAAGCCGACATTGGCATCGCCACCGAGGGGCTGGCCAGCGTGGCGGAACTGGCCTCCTTCGCGTTTTACGAGTGGCGGCACGCCGTGATCGCACCGGACGGGCATCCGCTGATCTCGATCCAGCCGCTCACCCTCGACGCCGTCGCCGAGCATCCACTCATCACCTACCACGAAGGTTTTACCGGCCGCGCCAAGCTCGATGCCGCCTTCGCGCGGGCGGGGCTGGCGCCCGACATCGTGATTTCGGCGCTGGATGCCGACGTAATCAAGACCTATGTCGAGTTGGGCCTGGGTATCGGCATTATCGCCTCGGTGGCCTTCAACCCGGTCAAGGACGGCGGCTTGCGCCTGCTCGACAGCGCCCGGCTGTTCGAGAAAAACATTACCTGGATCGCCGTGCGCCGGGGGCGCTATTTACGCAACTTCGCGTATCGGTTCATCGAGTGGTGCAATCCGGAACTGAGCGAGCCCCTTGTGCGCAACGCCAGTTCCACCGCACCCAGCCTCACGTCGGCACCGGGACGCGGCGAAGTGTTCGAGGGCGGCGGCGGCATCTAAAGATGCCATCGAGCATTCACCGTGACCCGCCGTCGCTGCGAACCCGCCTCTCCCGGGTCCTCCCCCAAGCAAGGACGCAGGGAGTTGGCGTGACGGCCGTCAAGTGAAGCAGGCGTTGGCGCGTTCGAGACACTCGCAGGCCTGGTCGAGATCGGCGTGGCAGCGCATGACCCAGGCGTCGCCCCAGAAGAAATTACAACTGGTCTCTGACCGCAATACCCGCCAGTGCGCTTCCTCCAGCAGATTCAGCAGTTCCGGATTGCGCGAGCCGATCGGAGTCGCGTTGTGCAGCGCCGACTGCACCGCCTGACTGATCTCGTCCAGCCGGGTCAGGGCATTCTTTTGCGCCTGAGTGCCAGCCCATTGCATGAAATCGCGGCCATCGTTCCAGCCGGTGTTCCACGCTCCCGATCCAACCGTGACTTCGCCAAAAACGCCGAACTGCTCGATATAGTCCTGGATAAAGACCGGATGCAGCGCGCTGGCGCCAGCCCGGACCTGCTTCAGCAATGGCTGGTAGAACGCCTCCCAGAAATTGCCGCCCGGCGCCGCGTTGCGGAACCAGTCGCCGTTCTCGCCATCGCTGCACGTGGTGACCAGCGGCGCGAATTCACAATCCTGGGTGCGCGCCCGGATTTCGCGCAGAAACCCGTCGAGATCCGTACCGTTCGCCTGCAGGCTGGACAGTTCGCGGTCGCGCACGATGACTATGATCTCGTCGTCGCCAAAGCGGGCGATATGCGGCCGGTAACGCAACGTTTCCCAGCCCATCGGCGTGACCGGTTGCACGTGCTCGCTATCCACCAGCACAAAGGCGTAGCCGCAGCGCCGCAGCAGCGGGATCATCTCCATGCAGAACCCCATTTCCGGCGGCCAGAAGCCCTGAAACGCGCTGCGCGGGAACAGGCGGCGCGCGCACCGTTGCCAGCGCTGCAAGTGCGCTTCCCAGTCGGCGGGGGGAATCAGCGGCAGGACCGGGTGGTAATAACCGGTGCCGAGCAGTTCAATGGCCTGCTGGCTCCCCAGTTGATCGAGCAGCGCGCCGCAATCCACGATGCCGCTGGCCCGGTTCTGGAACTCCAGACTGTTCAGGGTTTCCAGCAAGGTGCCTGACAAGGACAGATGGACCCGGCCGAACTCCTGCTCACCCCGCAGCGTGCGGGGAATCCGCTCCATCGCCAGCAGGATATCGCGGGCTTCCGGCTCGTTGTGGGCCAGCAGATGCTCCAGATTGCCGGCAGGCTGATGCAGGTTCAGCACCAGCGCATGATAAAGAGTATTTTCCGCCATGATGCAGCGTTCTCCCGTAGTCGGTCATGGCAGCGGTGGGTGGGAAAAACCACACCCCCGCTGTACGCTTTTCATTCAAGCATAGGCCGGAACCGGCGTGGTCGCATGGCCCGAACCGCTAAAAATCGGTTTCGACGATGGCGCTGGCTCGCCGGCACAGCTCGCGGCCGTAATCAGTCCACAGCCCCTGCCCCCAGTAGCGGTAGCAACTGGTCTGCGAACACATCAGATGGAACAGGGCGTTGCGATAGCGCGGATCGCTGGGTGCTACGCCGGGTTTCAGCACCTGCTCATAAAAATCCGAACTGGCTTTTTCCATCGGCCCCAGCACGTTGTCATAACCCCGCACCCAGGAAATGTCATTGGTCCAACTGCCGCCTTCCATGTGGAAGCGGCCATCTTCCTTCTTGAGTTCGACGATGGTTTTTTCCAGCTTCTCCGGCCCGTCGCCCGGCTGGAACCGGTCCCAGATCCGTTTCTGGAACAACGGCTGCAACACCGGCAAATCAGCTTCCGTGACGCCCGCCGCGAACAGGTGTTCGAGATACTCGGTGGCGTTCATCATCGGCACATCCGAGCCGGTGGCCTCGTGCGTGACCTGGCAGAACATGCCGGGGAATTCGTTCATCATCACCCCGCCGTTCTCGCCATCGGCGATCTGGGTCACCAGCGGCGGGACGGATTTCCCGGCCAGTTCCCAGCGCGACAGGCCCTTGGCCTCGTAATACGGCTGCATTTGCGCTACCAGCTTGGTGTCGCTGCCCTGGGTCTTGATGATGGCGATGATGCTGACGGTTT
>ERZ1645192.3790-NODE-3790-length-12173-cov-18.471447_pt1 | contig 12173 bp, 8 predicted proteins | sample MGYA00575354_ERZ1645192 | MGnify/ENA primary metagenome ERZ1645192 (study PRJEB40844, sample SAMN11349763) | freshwater sediment metagenome | isolation source: river sediment | host: Sediment | place: India: Faizupur Khadar , New Delhi | collected 2017-02-21 ... | reverse complement strand
CCATCATAAGTAATAGTAATGTCCAACTGATTTGGCTCGGTCAGGTCATCTTTGACAAATTTGTTACATTTGTAACATAATCCACCAATATCAGGGTTTGCATTCCGGTTCACATTTTGCGACAGGGTGGCATATTTAAGGTTGTGGAAAGAATTGCGGTATATTTCGTTGCTGAGGGTTCCTGAGTTGTTCACGATCAACCCTATGGTTACCGGATTGGTTGACGTTTCATAAAACTCATTGCTTTCAACATGATAACCCGAACATTCATTCAAATACATCCCATACGACCATTGGTCGTGACTGGAATTCCTGAAGGTGTTGCTTAATACCTCGACATAGGAAACGCCGTTGAATCCGCTCAGGTATAACCCCGCGTAATTGTCATAGAAATTCACATCGGCGATATGGATGCTTCCCGCTGAAGCGCTGTTCATGGAATAGATGCCCCGGTAAAGCTTTTCAAAAGAACTATTCCGGGAATGTGAACATGGGCTGGTCGAATCAAGACAGGCGGCAACTACATTGAAACCGGCGTTTTCGCTGAAAATCCCGCTTCCACGGCCCGTATTCGTGATAACGATGGTCGGCGGAGGCAGCGTGTTTTTAAAGGTGCATCCTTCAAATACCACAGGGTTCACCCCGTTCAGTTTGACAAAGTAATCGGGGGTTGAACCATCGCGAAGCGTGTCGCTGGTTATGAAGTTGCACCGCTTTAAACGTGAAAAGTTGTAATATGAATAGGGATCATACCGGATGGCAACTCTGTTGTTTTCAAACGTCGCGCTATCGGCTGATACAATACCTCCTGCATAACCATGAATCCCCTCCTTCGATGCCAGGATACCGGTTTTGGCATTGTGTATAGACCCATTGTGGATAATGGAAACTTGCCCCTGGATCAATTTTCCGTTGGCTATATGGGCTGTTTGACTGTAACCCGGTAATCCCCACACTTCAATTCCCTTCCATAAACTGTCCCTGCACAGGGTAGTAATTGTGCCGCCGTCAATAACCAGTGTTCCCCCGGCCATCTTGGCCGGGCTGGGGCTTTGTTTAACAATGATCTTCCCTTCTGACGGCATATACAGGTTGCCTTTGATGGTTAATTTAGCCCCCGGCTGTATAATAAGGTCCGAATTCATTTGAACATCGTTCGTCCAGGTCATCTCTGACGAGACATAAAAAGGAGTGGTGGAATACTCACAGGGATCCGATAAGTCTGCATTATTGTATGAGTTCAGGCGATACTTTCCCCATAATATCTCATCGGTGCTTCCTTCACAATCCCAAACGTAAATTTTCGATCCGGCTGTGGCAATGATTTCATTCTTTCCGTCCTGATCAATATCGTCAATACAAGGGGTGGCAAAGAAATTTTCACCCGGGATCCTTAACGGCCATCCTAAAACCATTGATCCGTCAAGGTTATAAGCATGAATAGCGCTATTGTTTTCATTGGCATTTGATAGTACTATTATTTCACTTTCGTCATCCCCATCGACATCAGCAATCAGTGGGGCAATCAATTTACACAACAATCCGGGTACATTTATCGGGAAATGATTATTTAATGGGGTCCCATCCGGTTTCCAGGCATAAATCTTATTGTTTGCAGCAAGAAATATTTCAAAATGAAAATCATGATCGATATCAGCAACGGACGTTGCAGGCAATTCTGCCAATTCCTGAGATTGAATGCTCAGCCTATGATTTGGGTTGTTATAGTCCCACCCCGTAATGGTATTACCCAACTTGTCAAGTATGAATATGTTTGCTTTAAGATTATTAAGACTATCCTTGTTGCCGGAGACACAAATAAGTTCAGGGTAACCATCCCCATTTACATCGGCAGCCGTAACCGGACTGTCCATCCGGTCATAAACGCTTCCTGACATACCTGACTTATAAAAAAGCCCATTAGCTGCTTCACTGAAAAATGGATCCCCATTGTTTTTAAAGACATAGATACCTCCGTCAAAGCCATCACCATTCGAAAATCCAAAGACAAGCTCTTTATTTCCATCTCTGTCCAGATCAGTGGCAACCGGGATAACATTTCCACCTGCACTACCAATGTTTTTAGGCCACCCCGGATAATTTGAACCCTCGTGAGAATAAACATAAATTGGAGCCCCATAGTTTGCTTTTGTAATAATTTCAGGGACAAAATCACCGTCAAGATCGGAAACCACAGCCCCCATTGTTTGAAAGTTGCCCGATTCAGCGCTCCAGAGAGTGTCAGGAACATAATTGTTATCATGATCAAATGTGTGGTGAACGAAAAGTGTTCTTTTATCATCAATAATTTGGTTTCCTTTTGTGACATTGATAATTTCGGGTTTCCCATCCATATCAATGTTGGCAATGGCAGGTATAGACCGGGACCCGGCATTGTTATATTTGTAAAAGCCACTGACTGTGTTTGAATTGGAATCTATATCAAAAACCTCCTCTCCATTTTGAAAAAAGCCCAGCAGCGCACCCTTATTTCCTTCCAGATCGGATAAATTAACAAAGATTTCTTTATCGCCATTGTTATCAATATCATAAGTCATGGGGCTGCCTTCTGATTTGTGGCCAAGAAAATCGACATTTATTTCGGTAACAGGAAAACCGGTATGAAACGGTAAAGATGTCCAGGCTTTTAGGGGTGCAGTATACGGCCCCTCAACGCCATATATACTCACTGCACAAACTTTATAGTAGTAAGTTGACAATTCAGGAAGGCTATCATCTGTGTATCCTGAAAAATTTTCAATGGGTAACGGGTTTTGTTTAATATATGGACCTGTCAAGGAATCTGAACGATAAATATTATAACCTTTTAGAAAGGAATGCACTATGGAACCTCAGGTGCTCCAATTACTCCAAGCGTTGTTATATAAGATTTAGTCGGTAAGGGATAGGATAATTTAATTCTTGAGAAACCACGGTCTTCAAAAATGGTCAGATTGTTTTCAGCAGTCTGCAGCGTCCCGATAACTTGTCCTTTTAGCTGACCCAACGTCAGAATGATAAGGAAAACAAATGCAAATTGTTTCATATATTTGGTCTTTGGGTTCTGTCGGTTTAACTTTATGTTCTTGTTAAATAAAGCAGCTACAGCAGCACCTATCAAGGAACGATTTTTCAAAAGATACCTGATTTTGTTTTAAAATTACTAAAGTTTTTTAATGGCGCAACATCGAAACAATAATTTTTAAAATTTACATTACATGAATGAGGTGGTTCATCGATTCTCTGCAATAAGAGAACATCCTCCTCCATGGTCCGGAAGAGTTAAGGAAGCAGAAAAAAAATCAGAGGGAAAGGTTCAATGATCAAACCGGTTTTGAGACCAATGACAAACCAGAATCCGTGCCTTCGTTTCCCTTCAGGTATTTCATCATCCTGAACATTGCTTTGCCCCGGTGACTGATTCCGTTCTTAAGGTAAGCGGGCATCTCGGCGAAGGTTTGATGGTAACCCGCCGGGACAAATATAGGATCATACCCAAATCCTTGTGCTCCTTTCCTTTCCCTGAGAATGGTACCCTCAATCCGGCCTTCGAAAAGATGTTCTTCACCGGCAAGCAGGAGACACACCACGCAACGAAACCGGGCATTCCGGTTTTCAACACCCGATAACTCCTTCAGCAGCTTTGCGACATTGTCGTCAAAAGAACATCCCTCCCCGGCATACCGTGCGGAATAAACGCCCGGACGGCCATCCAAAGCATCCACCTCCAAACCGGTATCATCGGCAAAACAATCCATACCGGTCTTTTGATGGATGAACCTTGCTTTCTGAACGGCGTTGCCGGCCAGGGTATCGCTGGTTTCAGGAATATCGGCACAGAGGTTGATGTCTTTCAGGCTGAAGACGCGGAAAGCATCGCCCAAAATTTCCTGTACTTCCCAGATTTTATGAATGTTATTGGTTGCAAACAATAGATCCATGATCGATGGTGTTGATAAAGAGTGCGTCATTAGACACCGGATTTCATAGAGATGCTTTCCCTGTGGCCTCCCGGATCAACCGGCTGATCAGTTCAGTGTAACTCCATCCCAGGGCACGGGCCATTTTAGGAACAATGCTCGCTGCTGTAAGTCCCGGAACCGTATTGACTTCCAGAAAAAAGAATTTTTCCCCGTCAAAGATATAGTCAAACCTTACAACACCCTTACAGTTTAATTTGTCGAATAACAGCACGGAAATTTCACGGCATTGCCGCGATACCTCCTCCGGTATGTCAGCCGGAACCACCTCTTCCGACATCCCTTTGCGGTATTTGGCTTCATAATCGAAATAGTCGTTTTTCGGGATGATTTCGGTCACGGGAAAAGCGACCGTCTTGTTACCGGTCCGGATTACTCCGCAGGTCAGTTCACGACCGCTCACAAATTCCTCAGCCAATACTTCATCATCCTCGTGAAATGCAGCTTCCAGGGCATCTGCCAGCCCTTCTTCGCGGTTCACTTTCGACATGCCCACGCTCGATCCTCCATTGTTGGGCTTGATGAAGACCGGAAAGCGCAGTTGTCCGGCAATCGCTTTGGCGGCATTCATTTCCCCGTTTTTAAAATGGAGCGACCGTGCTGTAGGAATGCCATAGGAGGCCACGATTTGTTTGCAAAAATGTTTGTTGAAGGTGAGGGCCGATGTGGTCAGATCACAGGAGGTCGAAGGGATCCCAAGCAGGTCGAAATAACCCTGGAGTTTCCCGTTTTCGCCGGGAGTGCCGTGAATGGCATTGAAAACCACATCGAAACGGATCTTTCTGCGACCGATGGTGATCGAAAAATCATTCAGGTCAACCGGGAAATTCTTTGCTCCTGCCCGGTAATTCCATTTCCTGCCTTTGACAAGGATTAGAAACGGATTGTACAGTTCACGGTCGATGTGCAACTCGACCTGTTTTCCACTTTTCACCGAGATGGGGTACTCTCCCGAATCTCCACCGGCAACAATAGCCACATTCAGCATAGTCTCAGGATTGATGGGCACAAAATTAATTTTTTTTCAGTATGTTTGTCGCTTGGTTAGCAAGATACAATAAAGATCGCCTTTTCAGGTTATTTTAATAAACAAATCATGGATTTTTTCAGCTTCATTTTTTCGAAAAAATTCCTTAAACACCTTCTCATCGCGTTGGGGATCACCATCGTGCTGGTACTGATCACGCTGCAATCGCTTTCCTGGTACACCAAACATAACGAGTACATCATTGTACCCGATTTCCGCGGTATTTATGTACAGGATGTCACGGGTAATCCCGACAACCGGAATTATCAGTTTTCGGTGGTGGATTCAATTTTTGATCCGGGAAAACCAAAAGGGACCATCCTTTCACAGGATCCTTACCCGGGTTCAAAAGTCAAAAAGAACCGTACCATCTATCTTTCGATCACCTCTTTTGTTCCGGAAAAGACCCCGATGCCCGACCTGAGGGATCTGACGCTCCGTCAGGCGCAGTCGATGCTGGAATCAGCAGGCCTCCGGCTGGGAAAACTCAGGTATATCCGGTCATTTGATGAGGATGCAGTACAGAACCAGTTGTTTGAAGGCAGGTCGATCAAAACGGGAACCCTGATCGACAAGGGATCTGTCATCGACCTGACGGTCGGGATGGGAGCCAAAGCGGCTGAAATGAAACAGGGAGACTCCCTGGACCATGAAATACCTGAAGAAGAACGCTAAAACCGGTTGATTGTAGCACACCAAAAATCATCACAAAAAACGCTTATGCGCCCTTATACTATCTTCCTGCTCCTGTTGTTTTCCGTGACCACCCTGACTGCACAGGAGGTGCTGACGGGTTTGCAGATCAATCCCGTGGTGAAGCAAAAATTCATTGCAAACGACCGGTTGAAAAGCGTTAAGGAGATGACTGACACCCTTCCTATCCAATTGCCTTTTTTCGATGATTTCTCTTCCAACGGGATCTACCCTTCACCGCTTCGCTGGAGCGACCGGTACGCCTTTGAAAACAACGATTTCCCTTATTTCCCGCCCAACCTGGGCGCCATCACACTCGATGCGATCAACGATTCGGGAATGCTTTACAGCCATGCGGTTCCCGGCCCTGCAGCCTTTGTTGCCGATTACCTGACATCCCGTTACATCCGGCTCGATACCCTCTTTACCCCGGCACCCCGGCCGCTGGGTCCCTCCGATTCGGTTTACCTGAGTTTTTATTACCAACCCCAGGGAAGAGGTCGCCCTCCGCAAACCTCCGATTCGCTGATCCTTGAGTTCTTCCGGCCGGCTCACGACAGCATCTCCCCCACCGATACCATTCCCCTGCCCGACCAATGGAACAGGGTCTGGTTTGCCAAGGGGATGGCGCTCGATACCTTTTATTTCCAGGGAAACCAGTATTTCCGGCAAGTGATGATTCCCCTGCGCGACCCAAGCTATTTCACCGACCGGTTCCGCTTCCGTTTCTTTAACTATGTCAGCCTTGCAAGCAGTTCGGAACCCAGCTGGCAAAGCAATACCGATCAATGGAACATCGATAATGTTTACCTCAACTGCGACCGGAACCTCAACGATACCATTCACCCGGAAATCCGTTTTATCGAACGCCCCCCTGCCATGCTGAAAAAATACCAGGAGATGCCCTATCTCCAGTATTGCGATGATCCTACCAATGAAGTCAGCGACTCCATCAACATTCTGATCAGCAACAGGGATCTGCTCAGTCATGTGAGTAACTACCGCTATTATGTCACCGCCCCGGGAGGAACCTCTTCAAAATCCTACAATGGCGGCAACTATGCCATCCCCACTTTTTATTACAACGGGTATGTGAACTACCAGCCTTTCGCGCATCCTCCGGTTCCTTTCATCTTTCCCATCGGGTTGGAAGATACCGCATCTTTCCTGATGACTCACATAGTAAGGGATACCGCCACGGGATCAGTACTGGGCGACACGATGCAAGCATGGCAACGGTTCAGGAACTACTACGCCTATGATGACGGCACACCGGAAGCGGGTTACGGCCTTACACCGGCAGGATCGAAACTGGCCTACCGGTTCCGCCTCAACCGCTCACCGGATACCCTGCGTGCCATCCACGTCTATTTCAACCAAACACTGACTCATGCCAACCAACAATGGTTCTACCTGTGTGTCTGGAATGATAACGCCGGAATTCCGGGAGATACCATTTACTCTGACCTTGTACTCACCTCTTTTGCCGATTCACTCAACCAATTTGTCACCTATCATCTATATCCCCCGGTTAGGATCACGGGAACCTTCTACATTGGCTGGATCCAAACCACCAACGATAACCTGAATGTTGGTTTCGATACGTACAACAACAGTCAGGACGAGATTTTTTACAACACCATGGGACAGTGGAACAACTCTTTCTTCTCCGGATCGTTGATGATGCGCCCGGTAGTAGGCAAAGCCATCCCCTTGGGTACCGGTGAAATACCACACGATCGCCTTTCCTTTGTCCTCTCTCCCAACCCGGTTTCTTCAGGAAGGATGACGATCAGACTGGAAGATGGTAATCGCTGCAACCTCAGGAAGGACCTCCTTTCCCTCACGGTTTACAACCTTACCGGCCAAGCCGTCATCCGGTCTGCCTTCACCCCGTCTGTGGATGTTTCCGCTCTTCCCGGTGGTATCTACCTGGTCGTTCTCTCCGACAGAGAGGGAACCCTTACCGGAACAGCCAAACTGGTTATCACCCCTTAGCAGTCAACACGGGCCTTATGATTGAACCTGAAGGGATCAGCGAAGAATCCGGCGAATTGTACGAGCACTTCCGGTTCATAGCCGACAAAGGACAATCGCCTTTGCGGATCGACAAATACGTGATGGCGAAAATCGGGAACGCCTCCCGCAACAGAATTCAAAATGCCGCCCGTGCCGGGAATATCCTGGTCAACGGTACCGTTGTAAAACCCAGCTACAAAGTTCGTCCCTGCGACTTGATAACCATTGTCCTGGCTTACCCACCGCGCGATACCGAGATTTATCCCGAGAATATTCCGATCAACATTGTCTTCGAAGATGACGACATCATAGTCGTCAACAAAGTGCCCGGTATGGTGGTCCATCCCGGGCACGGCAATTTCACAGGCACGCTGCAACATGCCCTGCTTTACCACTTGCAGCAGGAACCGCACGGAGAGGAAGCTCCCAAGCCGTTCCTGGTCCACCGGATCGATAAAGATACCAGCGGTATCCTGCTGGTTGCAAAGAATGAACTGGCCCAGTCAAAGCTGGCCAAACAGTTTTTCGACCATACCATCGACCGGAAATATGTTGCCCTTGTTTGGGGCAACCTCGCGGAAGAGCAGGGAACCATCACCGGTAACGTGGGCCGCGATCCACGCAACCGGCTGATCCATACTGTGTACGATGACGATGAAAAAGGCCGGCACGCGGTCACACACTACCGGGTTTTGGAAAGGTTCGGCTACGTGACACTGGTCGAATGCCGGCTTGAAACAGGAAGGACCCACCAGATCCGCGTTCATTTCCGCCATATCGGACACCCTCTGTTCAACGATGAACTCTATGGGGGATCAGAAATCCTGAAAGGAACTACCTTCACGAAATACCGGCAATTCGTGCAAAACTGCTTCAAACTGATACCCCGCCAGGCACTCCACGCCCAATCGCTGGGATTTCGCCATCCTTCCACCGGCGCCTATCTTCAATTCGATTCAGAATACCCTGACGATTTTCAAAGTGTTATAGCAAAATGGAGGAACTATTCCCTTCATCAAAATCCTGAAGCGCCCTAATCTGCTCCATCATGCAAACCATCCTCCGTTTCCTGGCATCACTCTGGTTCTGGGTCGAACTCTTCACCATCTCCGCTTTGCTTTTCCCCCTCTCCTTCGTGATCTTCCTTTTGACCTTCCTCTTTGATAAACGCCTCCTGATCCTGCATCAATACGCCTGCCTTTGGTCATACATCGTATTATCTATCAATCCATTATGGAAAATTAAGATCATCGGCCGCGAAAAAATAGATCCGCGGCAAGTCTATGTCATGGTTTCCAATCACCAATCGGGCGCCGACATCATTGTCCTTTTCCTCCTGAAAACACACTTCAAGTGGGTGGCTAAAAAATCATTGTTTGCTTTCCCCTTCATCGGGTGGAACATGTGGCTGAACCGCTACATTTCGGTGGAAAGAGGAAAAGCGAGCAGCATGAAACAGATGATGACCGACGCATCCCGTACGTTGCACCAGGGGAATTCAGTGATGATCTTTCCGGAAGGAACCCGTTCGAAGGACGGTCGTTTACAGTCCTTTAAATCAGGTGCTTTTCACCTGGCCCTTAAAAACGAGGTTCCCATCCTTCCCATTGTCATCTCGGGTACCTCCAAAGCGATTCGGAAAGGAGGTTTTCTGATCAATAATAACCAAGATATTCGGGCGACAGTACATGATCCGGTTCCTTATAATGCATTTAAAGACCTGGATATCAAGTCAATAACCGAAAAGATTCATGCTATCATTTCACAATCACAGGATCATGAACTATGATCCGAGCGGGTTGTACCATGCATCTCGTTCCACCGGGATCCTGTTGGCGGAAGTGATCAAATCCTGCATTTCGGAAACGGTCATGACCGGGTTCTGGTCTTCAGCGCCTGCCAGGGAATAGATCCTGGTTGAATCATTGATGGTGCCGTCGAGGTCATCCACCCCGAAAGAGAGGGAGATACCTGCCAGTTGCTTGCCTATTGCGGGCCAATAGGCCTTGATATGGGGGAAATTATCCAGGTAGATCCGGGAGATGGCATAGAGTTTCATGTCGTCCACCGGGCTGGTTTCCTGAAGATCCGAAAGTTTGTTGTTGCTATTGCGGAATTTCAGAGGGATGAAGGCGTTAAAGCCCAAGGTACGATCCTGAAGCGTTCTGAGCCGGTCGAGGTGGTCGATCCGGTGGGCCGGGGTCTCCAGGTGTCCGTAGAGCATGGTGGCATTGGAGGAGATGCCAGCCCGGTGAGCTGTTTCATGGATCTCCAGCCAGGCGGTGGAGGTAGTTTTCATCCCGCAGATCACCTTGCGTAAGGTTTCATCGAATATCTCTGCTCCTCCTCCGGGGATGGAATCCAATCCGCAGGATTTGAGGTAGGTGATTCCTTCGGAATAACTGAGTCCTGCTTTGCGGATCATCTGATCGAGTTCCACGGCAGAATAGGCTTTGACAGCAAGGGTGGGCCGGAGGACTTTGATTTTTTTCAGCAGGTCGCCATAATAGTAGAGGTCGCGATCGGGATGAACCGCTCCCGTGATGTGCAGTTCACGGATCGAATCATCCAAAGTTCCGACAGTAGTCAATATCTCTTCGATAGACAATTCCCACCGTTCGGGGCTGAAATGGTGGGAGAAGGAACAGAAAAGGCACTTGTTGATGCAAATATTGGTCGGTTCGATGTGATGGTTCCGGATGAAATAGGCCTTGTTGCCGTTCTTGCGAATTCTGATGGTGTCGGCCAGCATTCCCAGCAAACCGGTTGGTCCCTGCTGATAGAGTTGTAACCCCTCCTCCGGTGACAGTCGCCCACCAGCCATGATTTTCAGGGACAATGCCTTGATTGTCATTGAGATATCCATCTCCCGGATCAGGGCCTCGCGGGCAAGGTCGGGGGATTGGTTCATAATTTGATGATCTTTCGCATCACACGGCTGCTGATATCCCCGGTCGTAAGGAAATAAATGCCCGGCGCCCATCCTGAAAGGTCTAATTGTTTTTCCGCTTCATGGGCCGGATTCCATCGGACGGTCAGCCGGAGTTTTCCCCAGAGGTCGGCAATATGGATCTCTGTCACGCCCTGGTTCATTGCTGCAGGGGCTTTGACTGTAAGCAGGGAGGTAACGGGATTAGGATAGATAACGAAATCTGCCGTGTAGGGGTGTGATCCGGTTCCGAGTGCCCAGCCGTTCACCTCTTTGACATCGGATTGGATAGGGTCGAGCCAGTATTTCAGGACACTGGAGGAGTCGGTCCCGTTGCGGTCCCAATGATAGGAAAACATGCCGTAGTAGTCTGACAGGTCCACGTGTAACGAATCGCATCTCGAATCGCCGCCGGTAAGGGTTCCGACCAGCAGTCCGTTGTCATCGTAAAGCGGTGATCCCGAGGAACCTCCTTCCGTAACGCCCTGTCCGTTGGCTGTTTTAGACCATTTGACCTTCCAATGGGTGTATTGGTAAGGGTAGTTCCAGGTGGAACGGATCAGCGGGGTGGTGTAGGTTGAGATCTTTTTGATGTCGCCCTGGGGATGGTGGATGGAACTCCCGGAAGGGCTTGGAATGGTATCACGGCTCCAGCCGTTGAAATAGACATTGAAGGTATCGGGGATCGGATTGAGCATACGCACCAGGTAGAAATCGGATCCGGTATTGCCGCCACCTCCTCCATGGGCGATCAGCCGGACTCCGGTCATGGCCCTGTAAGAGGGTTCAAGGGCGGGGTTGGGACAGGCAGTTCCCTGGTAATTGAAATAGACCACCCATTGGCTCAGGTCCTGGGTTGTCGATAGTCTTCCGCAATGATCGGCCGTGAGAAGATAGGGCGTTCCGTCATTGCGGGTGTTATTGACCAGTGAACCGGTACACCACACGGAAGCGGTGCCACGTTTGACTTCGACCCTGGCGACGCTCCGGCTTTGGTTTTGCCAGTCATTGCCTTCTGAACATTTCACGTTCACCTCGCATGGACCGGAGGCGCCGAATCCTGTTCTTTCTCCCCCTTCCGGGCTTTCGACTCCGCGGTAAGCATAAGCAACTTCCGACAAGTGAAGTTCCGGCACAGGAGAACCGGCCGGGGCATTGTATTCGAGGGTGACTTGATCCCCTGCCACCAAAGCAGTCGCAAAGGTGTTGGTCTCCTGGTTATTCAATTCCGTGAAAGCGCCCAACAGCCGGGAGCGGTCGGGGGAATAGACGAAAAACCGTCCATCGGCTGGCAAATGAAAGCGGTCGAAATACAAAGTGATCGCCAGGGCACCGGGAGCGTGAATCGTGATCCTCCACAGATCTGATCCATTCCCGGCCGTTGTCCAGAACCCATCGCGGCGGATGTCGATGGATGCCGGAAGGTTGATGGCAAAGCGGTAGGGTAACGGGTTCTGTTCATCTTCAGAACGAACCGCAGATAGATCGGGCGGGGTCAGCCTTACGATTGACCGGTCATCAGGCG
>ERZ1645192.3789-NODE-3789-length-12174-cov-8.812526_pt1 | contig 12174 bp, 7 predicted proteins | sample MGYA00575354_ERZ1645192 | MGnify/ENA primary metagenome ERZ1645192 (study PRJEB40844, sample SAMN11349763) | freshwater sediment metagenome | isolation source: river sediment | host: Sediment | place: India: Faizupur Khadar , New Delhi | collected 2017-02-21 ... | reverse complement strand
AGATTTCCCGCATAGTTGATCTGCCCCATGGTAATGTACCAGTCGGAGGGGAGCTCACCATGAGTATGGAACAATCTGTCGAGCGCCCCCAGCCCGGTTTCGGAATATTTCGGGTTGTCGCCAGGGGTTCCGGATCCGACCGCCCAGGTGAAATCCTCATCCCAGTAAGAGTCGTTTGTACATCCGATGAAACCAATTGCACCTTTGTCACGGGAAACAAGCATTTTATTTCCGAATGATGCCGTGTCGTTGAACTGAGCCGTACGGCATGCATTGCTTATAATAAAAGGATACATGCTCTTGTTTGAAAGGTTCTTTATATCGGGCGATTTGATATCGATGTGCAGCCATCCGGCCGAAGTTCCGTGACCTGAATAATTAATAAACGAAACTCCGCCGGAAATAAGCTTCATCACTGAATCCTTTTTGGTGAATCCATCCGGATAATAGAAATGGTATTCATTTATCCTGTTGACCGGAGTGAGGTAGTTGTTTACTGCATACCTGACCTGACCGTTCATATAATTCGAATAGGTGGCATCCTTTCCTGCAAGAGCCATGGCATTGGATTGAAAGCGGTTTGTGTCGGCAAACATGTGTTTTTCGTATTCAACTATTTTGCTGACAACCGTCCTTACAGAAGCAGTATCCCTGGCCGGGATCCTTCCTATATACATATCGGGAAGGAAATCTCCGTTGCCATCAAACTCACCGTAGTACATGTCGGTTACATTTCCTGTTCCATAATAGGGTATCTTTGACACATCCCCGATTATAAGAAGGTATTCCGGAGGATGTCCGTCAGCAAGTGATGATGTGTAAATACTTGAAATAGATTCCTTCAGCTCGGAGAAATGGCTGCCGGCCAGGCCTTCACCGTAATAAAGAATGTTCAGTTTGTAACCCTTCTGTCTTTTCCAGCGGAAAAAGGGTTCCAGTACTTTCTTGTAGGAAGTGTCAGTTACAATGATCATTTCAACCGGTTCATCAGAATAACCGTTTATGATCTCACCCGGATAATAATTGAGAACTCCTTTTTCAAGAGCGTCGGCAAAAAGAGGTGATTCCGGCGCTGTTGACGATTTGGCATAGGCAGCTCCGCCTCCCGGGAAAGTAATCTCAATTTTCATTGATGTAATTACTTCAAGAGAATTGGATGAAGGATTGTACCTCACGGGTGAAATGATCAGTGTTGAAAGGTCATTCCCCCTCATGCGTCCTACAGGTTCAATCCTGACTGTATCAGTATCAATAACATTTCCGGATTTATAACTCTTCCTGTCGATTACAAAAACCGGTTTCCGGTTCCGATCCTGCTTTATCTCGCCAGGTTGGGCCGGGAAAAGCTTACCGCGTATGTTTTTACCTGAGGGGGTGATTTTTGTGGAAACTACATCAGTTATCCTGATCCTGTATCCTGCTTCATGCGGAATTGAAACAAGACGGCTGAAAACCGGCAGCTCCGGTTTTCCCGGATCAACTGTTTTTGTATGTCCGGGAGCAGAAAGACGATAAAATACACCGTTCTCACCGGAAAAATTGTCGATAGCCAGTTCGGGGAGGCTGTAATTGATAACAATAGTACCCTCTCCGGCAATTACAGGTTTGTCCTGTAAATTGCCGCTGAACCGGTATGTGAAACTGTCTCCCGTCTGTGCCCGTGATTGAAATGACAATAACAGAAAACCAGCCAGAACACCGGTCAGCTTACTTTTCCCTAAATGAAACAATGTTAAATATTTAACACCTTAACCCAAATTCTGGCTGAAAGATATTTAAAAATTCTGTACCAACTAAATCCATAAATTAATTTTTGATTAACAGCCTTTTACTACATATCAACAAAATTCGCGCCGGAAGGTTTACAGTTTCTGACCATACTGGTTATTTCCCCAATGAAGAATTGGTCAAATATTTGTATATTCGGATTGTGAAACATATAACAAAGCATAACGCTGAAAACAATGAAAGCCATAAAACTATTTTCAACACTAATACTCACAGCCATGACTGTTCCGAATTTCTCACAGAATCAGACCGAAGTTGACAGGATAAGCACTTCGGCAGGTGATGTCGAAATTTTCTTTATTGGACATGGGTCACTTATGTTCAGGACAGGCGGATATGTAGTTCATATAGATCCGGTGAGAAGTTCTGGCAGTTATGAAAAGCTTCCGGAAGCTGACCTGATACTTGTAACCCACGAGCATTATGATCATCTCGACACCTCTCTTATTAAGAAACTGAAAAAAACATCGACAGTGATGTTCAGCAATGCGGCCTCAGCAGAAAAGGTTCCCTGGTCTCAGGTAATGAAGCCGGGTGATGTACGGACTGCAGCGGGGATAAAGATTGAAGCGGTCGCTGCCTACAATATAGTAAATGAACGATCGAAGGGTTCACCTTTTCATCCAAAGGGAGTTGGCAACGGGTATATCCTTACGATAGGCGACAAGCGGTTCTATGCTGCGGGCGACACAGAAAACACACCCGAAATGAAAGCCCTTAAAGACATTGATGTGGCTTTCCTGCCAATGAATCTGCCTTATACGATGACGCCTGAAATGGTAGCTGATGCAGCAAAAGCTTTCAGACCCGGGATTCTCTATCCTTATCATTTCGGTGACACAGATACAGACAAGCTTGCCGGTCTGCTGAAAGGAACCGGCATTGAGGTAAGGATCAGAAATATGAAGTAATTCTGATTGACTTTTAAGCTTTCAGGCCAGCAGTATTAAGATTCAAGTATCCCTGAGATGGCATTTTTGAGCTGGGAATAGGAGTTTACCACCCTGATGTCCTTGTTGTCGTCAATTACATTCTGCGGGGGGCGGTATAATATCCCATGTTCTGCCTTGCGCAGCATTGAGATGTCATTGTATGAATCACCAACTGCTATTACTTTGAAATTAAGGTTCTGCAGGGCTTCAACCACTCTTCGTTTTGCTTCATTCTGCCTAAGGTTGAAGTCGGTAATGTTGCCTTCCCTGTCGATTGTGAGATGGTGGCAGAAAAGAACGGGCCACCCCATTTTTTCAAGAAGCGGGTCGGCAAACTCCCTGAAAGTATCAGAAACAACTACCATCTGGACTTTCCCGTGAAGCCAGTTGACAAAATCAAGAGCTCCCGGCATCAGCTCAAGCAGGGAGATGACTTTCTGAATATCATTAATAGTAATCCCGTGCTGTTTCAGTATCTCCAGCCGTCTCTTCATGAGAGCATTGTAATCGCTTATATCCCGCGTGGTAAGTTTGAGTTCCTCGATCCCGGTCCATCTTGCCACGTTTATCCAGACTTCGGGAACGAGAACACCTTCAAGATCACTGCAAAGTATGTACATCTTATGCAATATTTTGTTTTAAACAATTTCAAATATTATCCTTCGAAGCTCATCGTAATTATTCTCTAAAGATAAAAATTCTTCGCTTTTCGATTCTGCCTTCCTTAGCGATTCAGGAAGTTCCGGCTCAATATTTAGAATTGATTTGATTTCCTCACGGAATTTTGCCGGATGTGCAGTCTCAATTGCAAAGGACAATTCATCATTGTATTCGGGATGAACTGCGACGGCTTCCTCCAGCCCGGCCCAGGCAACTGCTCCATGAGGTTCGAGCAATTTGCCGTGTTCTGAGTAAAAATCCCTTATGGTGTTCCTTGTCATCTCATCAGAAATGGATGTAGCGAAGAAATCATGCCTCAAAGCCTTCATATCAGGCATAACGTGAATAATTCCCTTTTCATCCATTCTTCCTCCGTACATTCCGATTATCCTTGCCAGATTACTTGGGTGCCCTACATTCATCGCACTTGAAATGCAGTTTACAGATGGTGAGATGGGATGATATTCATCGTTCTTCAGAAAAAGCGGCACTTCATTGTTTTCATTTGTGGCTATAACGAACCTCCTGACGGGAAGTCCCATCTTAGCTGCCATAATTCCTCCTGCAAGATTGCCGAAATTGCCAGAAGGGACGCTGAAGATGCATTTGCTTTCCGTACCGGTGGAAATGCGCGACCAGGCATAAAAATAGTACACCGACTGCGGAAGGAGTCTTCCGATGTTTATTGAATTGGCGGATGACAGGTTGAGTCCGGCCAAAGACGGATCCATGAAAGCTTCCTTTACAAGTCGCTGACAATCGTCAAATTTTCCGTCGATTGCGATGACCCTGATATTGCCGCCGAGAGTTGTCATCTGTTTACGTTGCAATCCGGTTACTTCATTGGCCGGGTAAAGTATGATTACATTTATACTTTCAAGTCCGTGGAATGAATTTGCAACGGCGCTTCCGGTATCTCCCGATGTTGCGGTAAGGATTGTTATCTTCCTTCTTTCCTTTCCGAGGAAGTATTGCATCATTCTCCCCATAAGCAACGCTGCAAAATCCTTGAACGATGCGGTAGGCCCCTGGTCGAGACGCATAATGTACTGCCTGGCCTTTACGGGCTCGAGAGGTAAACCGAATGTATATATTGAATTGCATATATTCTTCAGTTCATCGATTCCGATCTCATCACCGGTAATAGCTGCAATAATCCTTGATGCCAGTTCGGGGTAGGAGAGAGTTGAGAATTCCAGGAGGTCTTCCTGTCCGAAAACCGGAAGTTCACCTGGCATGTAAAGACCTCCGTCGGGAGCCAGCCCTTTTAGGAGAGCATCCTTGAAAGAAGCTGCCGGCGACCTTAGATTTGTGGAATAATATGATTTCCCTGTTCCCAATTTCCTGAATTATACATTAACAACTCTCATTATGTCGGCGAAAACTCCGGCAGCGGTCACATCAGCTCCGGCGCCGTATCCCTTGATCACCATCGGCAGTTCCTTGTACCTTTCCGTAGTGAGAAGTACAATATTGTTGCTTCCCTCAAGATCAAAGGTAGGATGGCCTGAGTCGACAGAGATCAGTCCCACCCTGGCTTTGCCGTTTTCCATGGTTGCAAAGAACCTCCATTTTTTGTTCAGCCTGACCAGTTCCTGACGTTGTTTTTCAAACCCGGCATCATATTTTTCCACTTTTTCGTAGAAGCTGTCAAGGTCGCCCTCGAAGCAATCGGCAGGCAGAAAGTTTTCAACAGAGACATCTTTCATTTCTAATGTATAACCGGCTTCGCGCGAGAGGATGAGAATTTTGCGAACGACATCGATTCCGCTGAGATCGATCCTTGGATCGGGTTCCGATATGCCTCTTTCCTTAGCCATCCTGATAGTACGGCTCAACGGCATGTCGGGACCAATGGTGTTGAATACAAAATTCAGGGTGCCTGAAAGCACCGCTTCAATCTTAAGTATCTTGTCGCCGCTCACGACAAGGTCGTTTATGGTTTTGATAACAGGCAGTCCTGCACCCACAGTGGTCTCATACATAAAACGGACACCTCTGTCGGAAGCCATGGTCTTGAGCATGTGGTAATAGGAGTAATCGGATGCGCAGGCTATCTTGCTTGCCGTAACCACCGAAACATAGTTTTCGAGTGCTCTGCCATAGGTTTGTGCCACCACGGCGTTTGCAGTGCAGTCGACAAAAACCGAATTCCTCAGGTTGAGTTTTGTAAAATGTTCAAAAAAGGCATTGATGTCACTTTTTTCTCCATCGGCGTCAAGAGCTTCCCTGCATTTCTCAAGTGGAATTGCTTTTCCTGAAAGCAGCATTTTTCTTGAGTTGATAAGCCCAAGGAGATTAACGTTAAGATTATATTCCCTGAGAAGAGTCTGTTGTTGTTTGCAAAGCTGTTTCACGAGACTTGATCCTACGAAACCTGTCCCGGCTATGAACAGGTGCAGTTCTTTGTATTTTGACAGGAAAAATCCGTCATGGATTACATTGAGAGCTTTTCTGAGCCTGTCATTTCGTATTACTACTGAAATATTGAGTTCAGATGAGCCCTGGGCAGTGGCAATAACGTTTATCCCGTTTCTTCCCAGCGACCTGAAGAGGATTGCAGATATGCCCGGTGTGTTCTTCATTTTTTCTCCCACAATGGCTATTATCGACAGATCCTTTTCGAGAACTATCTTAAGCTCCTTCCGGAAAGTTATCTCCCTTTCAAATTCCTGGTTGATGGCTTCAACTGCCAGTTTTGAATCAGGAGGATTGACAGCGAAGGTTATCGAGTATTCCGACGAGGCCTGAGTTATAAGGATGATGCTTACATTTTTCCTTGCCAGCGATCCGAAAAGCCTCATTGATATGCCTGAGACACCCACCATTGAAGGTCCCTGAAGGGTTATCAGGTCGATATGATCAATTGAAGATATGCCTTTGATGGGGCTCCTGCTGCCGTTTGATGGTTTGCTGCTTATTATGGTCCCCCTGGCCCCGGGATTGTAGGAATTCTTGATTGCAACCGGGATCATTTTTTTGTAGACCGGCCTCAGTGTGGGAGTGTAAATTACTTTTGCACCGAAATGCGACAATTCGATAGCTTCCGAATATGTAAGAGACTCAATAGCGTATGCTTTTTCAACCTTTCTCGGATCGGCGGTCATAAACCCGTCCGTATCGGTCCATATCTCCAGCATATCTGCATTTATGGCAGCTGCAATTATTGCAGCCGTATAATCTGAACCACCGCGTCCGAGGGTAGTTGTTTCACCGGCTTCCGTTCCTGCTATGAATCCGGGAACAACGATCAGCCTGTTCTTCCTCAGGATCTTTTTTCTTACAAGGGGATTGGTAACAGTAAAATCCACATTGGCATTGCCGAAGTTGTCATCAGTCCGGATAAACTCCCTGGCATCTACCAGAACCGAAGGTTCAAAAAAAGCCGAAATGATTGTTGATGAAGCTCTTTCACCTGCACTAAGGGCCTTGTCGAGCGAAAACCTGCTAAGCTCTCTCAGGAGAAACAATCCGTTTAGTGTCTCACTTAACTCATTAAAAATCTCCCTGACACGTGAAAGTGTGGAATCAAGCTTTTCGCCGGAAAGCAATTCATTGGATATTGCAATATGCCTGTTTATCAGATCCTCCAGTCGGGCCCTGTAACCCGGATCATGGCTTGCAGCCGATTCGCTCAGACTCTTCAGGGTGTCAGTCACACCACGGAATGCTGAAACGACAACCACTAACGGAATTGATTCCGACAAAGCTATTTTTTTGACTTCCCTGATCCTTTCAGAATTTGCAACTGAGGACCCTCCGAATTTCAGGACCTTCATACAGAATATGTTAAGCCTGCATTGGCAGGCATGAATAATTCAAATCAAGCTGCAAAAATAACAAAAATCAGGAATATTGCCTGAATTCAGCATTTTATCAGCCTGAAGGACGATTTTATTTACAAATAATGTCTTATTGGCGATGTAATCTTAAAGAATTAAAGGTTTCATCGGGGTTATAATGCAAAAGCCTCATGGGTAGCAGGTAAGGATCCTGTGTTATCCCATGAGGCTGATGTTAAAAAGCCGAAGGTCAGGTTGCTGATGCTTTTTCGAGTCTTTTAAGTATAGAGAATATGAAAGCGGCGGAGATCAGGCAGCAAACGATGAATACAAGCCACAATGTGCTGAGCGAAACTTTATCCCACATAAGAGTGCCGACAAAGAGAAGCTTGTTTCCGACTGCGGTAGCCAGAAGCCATCCACCCTGCATGAGACCCTGGAATCGCGACGGAGCCACTTTTGAAACGAATGACAAGCCCATGGGGCTAAGGAACAGTTCAGCGACAGTCAGTACAAGGTAACTGCTCATCAGCCAGTAGGGTGATACCCTGTCGGCGTCGGCTGCAGGCAAACCTGAAAGTGATGCTGGTGAAGGAGCACCTATTGAAGCTATCAGGATAATTACGAATCCCAGAGCTGCAATAACCATTCCGATACCAATCTTTTTCGGAGTTGAAGGCTCGATGCCTTTCTTATTCATCCAGGCAAAGGCGCCCATCACCGGAAAGGTAAGAGCCACGATGAAGAGAGGATTAAAGGACTGGAAAACTTCGGGAGCGATCGAATTCTGAGGTCCGAATGCATTGAGATATCTGCGGAGGATAGTTGTCGGATCCGCTCCCGTAAGGAAGAAAATTGCAAACCACAGCGATATCAGAAGAAGAAGACCACCCAGAAGTTTCGACCGGCGGGTCATGTTTTTATAGAAGAGTATAACTATACCGGCAATTGAACCGATTACAGCCAGCATAGAAGGCAGCGTAAAGAACAGATTGGTTACCGGACCTACTTGTTTTACAGTGTAGTCCCTTGCGAACAAAGTAAGGGTAAGCCCGTTCTGGTGAAATGACATCCAGAAGAATACGACCACGATGAAAACCAGAACGAGGGCGGTTACACGGGCTCTTTCCTCCTTGCTGGAGGTCAGAATGATCCATGTTATGAAGCCGGCAAACAGTCCGAATGCAAAACCTGTTGCCACATCAATCTGTGCTGAAAGCTGAAGCAGGAAAGCTGTAACTCCCATTGCCACAATGGCAGAAACTACAGGCATAGGTTTGAAATCTATCTTTTCAGATGCATTGGTCGTAGCTTTGACCTCCTTGTTTGGAAGAAGGCGGTTGAAGATAATGTATACCAGCAATGAGATAACCATTGCTACCGCAGCAATTCCGAAAGCATAATTGTACCCTTTCGAGAAAACTTCAAGGTAACTGTGGGCAAAGGCCTGCAGATCGGTGACGGGGCCCGACAGGCTTACGTTGTTGGCAAGCTGTTGAAAAACAGAAGTATCCGTCAATGTGCCGTTTATATACTGATGACAAAGTGATGGAATGCTTGCGTCGTGTGCGAAACCATTGGTTTTCAGCCACCAGTTTCTCATACCATTGGCAGCGTAGGGAGCAAAGAAAGCTCCGACATTAATCCCCATGTAAAAGATCATAAAAGCGGTATCCCTCAGCTTCGAATATTTCGGATCATCATACATCTGTCCTACGACGGCCTGCAGGTTCCCCTTGAAGAGCCCGTTTCCAAGGGCAATTATCATCAGCCCAATTACAGTTACCGTCAGTGTCATGCCGGGTACTGCCATGATAACATAGCCGGCGAACATGATAATTATACCGGCAAGGATTACAAGCTTATACTTCTTTGTAGCATCAGCCAGGATCCCGCCAAGCAGTGCAAGGGCATATATGCCGAAATAGAACCAGCTGTATATTCCTCCGGCTTTTTCAGCTGAAAGTCCGAACTTGGCCTGGAGGAAGAGCACCAGGATTGCCATCATGGTATAAAAGCCGAACCTTTCTCCCATATTTGAGAAAAAGGCTACGAGCAGACCTTTTGGGTGATTTTTTAGCATATTGAAATATTTAGTGGTTTTAAAATTACTATCAGGTCAGGAATTATGAACATCCTCTTTGATTTTCCCAATCTTCTGAACCGTAGCAAATATATTAATCTTTTTTACAACGGGATAAAATCACGCAACTTTGTCACCAGCCAATGAGCACAGAGATTTTCTGACAGACGGCAGTCTGACGATTTTTCCTTACTCTTCAGGCAACTTTGGGATTGATTGATTATTTTTGAAACCAGGGATGAAAACAGGACCGTATGAAAATATTCAACTCTTCACAGATAAGGGAACTGGACTCGCTCACTATTAGTGAGGAGAAAATAGAGTCTGTCGGTCTTATGGAAAGAGCGGCCGGCAAGCTTTTCGAATGGATATCCGGCAGGTTTGACAGGTCGCACAGGTTCATTATCCTTGCCGGATGCGGGAACAATGGAGGTGACGGCCTTGCCCTTGCAAGGATGATGGCTGCAAACCGCTATGATACCGGTGTCTTTATTGTGAAGGCATCAGACAGGACAACCGATGACTGGAAACATAATTATGAAAGGCTGAAAAAGGAAAGCGGGATTTTTCCTGAGAGCATTGATGACATTGAAAAGTTTCCCCTTACCTCTCCGGGCGACATAATTATAGATGCAATATTCGGATCAGGTCTCACACGTCCGGTTACGGGCACGGGAGCAGATGTAATAAGGAAAATAAACGGTTCGGGACTCACTGTGATTTCTGTTGACATTCCGTCGGGCCTGTTCGGAGAGGATAATAGCGGGAATACACCCGATACCATTGTAAGGGCCACCTTTACTCTTTGTTTTCAATTCCCCCGGCTCAGCTTTCTGCTTCCTGACTCCGGAATTTATGCAGGCGACTGGCACGTACTTCCAATCGGTCTGAGCGGCAATGGAATTGCTGACATGTCATCACCCTGGGAGTTCCTTGAAAAGGCTTATGTGGCTTCTCTCCTGAAAAAAAGATCCAGGTTTGATCACAAGGGAATATTCGGGCATGGACTTCTGGTAGCCGGTTCACACGGAAGGATAGGAGCGGCAGTTCTCGGAGCGCGGGCAGCCCTGAAGACAGGAATTGGTCTGATTACCTGTCATGTCCCCGGCTGTGGATATGAGATAATCCAGACATCAGTGCCTGAGGCCATGTCGCGTGTCGACATCGACAGTTCATGCATCAGTTCTGTGGATGACTATGAAAGTTTTGACGCAATAGGAGCTGGTCCGGGAATTGGTACAGAAACGGTTACCAGGATGGCTTTCCTCGGTCTTGTTGAAAACTGCGGAAAGCCGCTGGTTATTGATGCTGACGGTATAAATATCCTGGGTCTGGAAAAACATAATCTTCCGCTTTTTCCGGAAAAATGTATCCTTACTCCTCATGTAAAAGAATTTGAGAGGATTGCAGGAAAAACATCTGGCGGATTTCAACGCCTGTTGTTGCAGGCGGAATACGCCGGAAAGCATAAATGCGTTGTTGTTCTTAAAGGAGCCTATACTTCAGTGGCAACACCGGGAGGAAGGATATTCTTCAACAGTACCGGAAACCCGGGTATGGCTACAGCCGGAAGCGGAGATGTGCTTACCGGGATTATCCTTGCCCTGCTGGCAAGGGGATACCAGCCTGCTGATGCATCAGTTCTGGGAGTCTACATCCATGGGCTCGCAGGCGATATGGCTGCCCGCCGTTCCGGCCAGGAGTCGCTTACAGCTTCCGATATTATTGATAATATATCAAATGCGTTTATTGAATTGGAAGAGAAAAATCAATAAAAACCAGTAATATGCAAAATCAGTTAAAGTTTATCTGTCTGGCAACGATTGCTGTAATGGTTTCTTCATGCAGCGCCAACCGGCTGAGCAGATCAGGTGTTACGGTTTCACCGCTGCAGGGAATGACTTCCGTTGCTGAAGGAAGCCTCGTCTATGCGCTGCCGATGTCGATTGTCGACATAGAGTTTGAAGCCGAGCATGTGATAGAAAAACCAGGGCCTTATTCGCGCTACGCTAATGATTTGCTTGGTCTCAGAGATGTAATAACCAGTGAAACGGAATACTGGACCATAACCGGTCTTGCCATTGGAACCCACGAAGAACTTGATCCGGACCAGTTTTACGTGATTTCCGCCGGATCAGAGTTCCGGACCAACATTCTGGCCTTGAAAAAGCAGGGGCTTATTCTTGATCTCAATCCTGACCTTTACAGAACGGTCGGCCGTTTCTCCCTGGAAGATGAAATTGATTCCGAAAGGCTCAATGTTTATGATCTTGGATCCGATGAGTATTTTCTTCAAAAGAAGGATACACTCTACAGGGTTGTAAATCTGGATACTACATTTATAAGAGTTCCTTATCTGGTTGAGAAAAAGCAGAAACTGACCATCGACCAGCTGGCTGAAAAAGCAGCGATAAGGCTTATGGAGCTCAGGGATGGAAAACATCTGATACTTACCGGCGAAACTAATCTCTTTCCGCAGGATGAGGCTGCTATAAATGAAATGAACCGTTTGGAAAAGGAATATACTGAGCTCTTCACCGGTAAGACCTCGTCTGAAAAGAGAAGTTTCAGATATCAGGTCATCCCACGCAAAGACAAAGCGGGAGAGAAGCTTATCCTTTGCAGATTCTCAGAGACTGGCGGATTTCTCGACCCTTCATCAAATTCCGGATTGCCGGTGGAAATAGAATTCATACCTGAGAGAAAAACCGGCGGACTGAATCTGGCCCAGGGTAAATCAGTTTCATCGTCTGTACAGGCTGATAAGTTGTATTTCAGGGTGCCCGATGTGGTCAGTGTAAGAATATCTGTGGGAAACAAGGTTCTGAATTCAGCCCGAAAACTGATTTTCCAATCAGGTGAAATTATCAGACTGCCTTCAAATTATCTTATTGACAGATAAAATTTTGTTATAACAATGTTATAACAT
>ERZ1645192.3783-NODE-3783-length-12186-cov-10.513972_pt1 | contig 12186 bp, 8 predicted proteins | sample MGYA00575354_ERZ1645192 | MGnify/ENA primary metagenome ERZ1645192 (study PRJEB40844, sample SAMN11349763) | freshwater sediment metagenome | isolation source: river sediment | host: Sediment | place: India: Faizupur Khadar , New Delhi | collected 2017-02-21 ... | reverse complement strand
GCGTGCTCAAGATATGAATTATCCATCCAGGCCAGCCTGGATGGATTTTTATTTTGTGTGCATACCCCCGACACGGGAGAGATTCTGTGGTGGAAATCATATCACTGGGAATTCACCGGATACGGTCAGCTGCTGAGAAAAATCAGGGAACGCTATGACACGGAGGACTGGAGTACTCTGAAGTTCGGTCAGGTGACCATCTCTTTGGGAGACCCCCGGTTTGTATTGATTCCCCGCCCGCTCTTCTCGGATAAAGCAGCCTCCCGCCTGTTGGCCGGAGAGAAGTTTTCCACTGCTGACACCGAACTGGTGATGACCCCACTCGAGCCTCTTGATGCCGTCATGGCCTTCACGGTCCATGAACCACTGGCCGCATTCTTCAGAGATCACCACCCGGGTTGTGTAATCTCCCATGAAATCGCCCTGTTGCTCCGCAACTTCAGCCAACAAGGCCCCAATGGTCTTTTTGTTCATTTGCATGACCACTGGTTTTCAGTGATTTGCATCAGAGGGGGTAGACCCGACGTGGTCAACACCTTCGACTACAGGTCTGAAACCGACCTGCTCTTCTATCTGCTCTCCTTCCTCAACCTACCCGGATACGAGACTGGCCCGGTGACCCTTTCGGGAAGGATAGATGTACAGGACAGCCGGTATGTGCTTCTTAAAAACCACATCCCACGGATCACCCTTTTTACAACTGAATACCCTTCCGGGGAGAGTATCCCTTTAACGGAAATCCCCGCGCAACTTCTGCCCGGAGTCATACCAATATAACCATGCGAATTGTTGGGGGTAAATACAGAGGGAGACAGTTCCATCCCGGAAAAGATTTCAGGTCGCGTCCTACAACCGACTTCAGTAAGGAAAGTCTCTTTGATATTCTGGAGAACAGGATCAACTGGGAAGAGGCCGAGGCGCTGGATCTGTTTGCCGGCACGGGCAGCATAAGCTTCGAGCTGGTCAGCCGCGGCTGCCGCCAGGTCACCGCCGTCGAAAAAGATTTCGTCCACTGCCGCTTTATCCGTAAAGTCATTTCCGAACTGGGCGCCTCCAACCTAAAATTGATCCAGGATGATGTCTTCCGCATTCTGGCCCGCAGTGGTGGGGCCTTCGACCTGGTGTTCGCTGATCCACCCTACGACCTACCCTGGTTCAACCAGGTCGCCGAAAGAGTGCTGCAATCCGGGCTCCTGAAACCGGGCGGACTCTTTGTCCTGGAACACCCCAAAGCGTTCCGCTTCAACCACCTCCCCGGATTCCTGGAAATGCGCCACTACGGCAGCGTCCATTTCAGCTTCTTCGTTCCGGCAGCGCTGACAGAACCCGACCCCGTCCCCGTCCCGACTGAGTCGAGATAACAGGCCTCTCACCAACGCACAAAGACGCACGAGCAACAGACTGGTTGTACCTTTATTGTATTCTCCCGCGGATTCAGAATAATTCTGTATACAAAATATTCCAAAACAAAAAGGGGAGCTTTTCAGCTCCCCTGCGGTGCGGACGGGACTCGAACCCGCGACCCTCGGCGTGACAGGCCGATATTCTAACCGACTGAACTACCGCACCATTTTCTGAACTTACTTTCCCCGGTGTTTTTGTTTGCCGTTAAAAGTGGTGCAAATATAGAGGTTTTTTTATTGGCTGCAATAGCGGAGTAAAAAAAAACATAATGACACCGCATTTTTATACTTGATCCGGGGATTGAGTAAGATTACCCCAAAGGGCGCTATCCCGACCAGGAGGAGGGCTATTTGGTAAAGAGGAGTTTCTCAGGATCCAGGATGGTTTCACCATCCCAGCGATAGGCCATAAGTCTCTTTTTTCCGGTCACACAGGCATCGACGCAGCAGAGGTTTTTACGGATGACAAAGGGACCGTTACCCCGGCAATAATGGCCGAAGAAAACCGGCGGAGCATCGGTGGAGTAGGGTTCGGTTTCAGGGAGAATCTCCGCGGGAATGGTATAATCGGGAAGGCGGAATTTACTTTCAAAGGAGAGTTGCTGAAAGGTAAGGTTTTTGGGATCCTTCCACCAGCGGATACGGAACAGATGGTGATTTCTGCGGTGGTGGTCAAAAACGCGCAGATCGGGAGGCATGATAAGGTGAACGCCTCTGGTGGTCTGGAGGATGGCCTGCGACAGGGAACTGTGGGGAGCAAGGACCAGGTCATGCAATACGCTCTTGGGGAGCTTCCCTGGGGCCAGCTCTTCCCTGATGACCTGAATGTTCTGCTCTTTCCAGCAAGCATGAACCACCCTGATACCCTCCAATTCGAGGAAGAGGGGAAGCGTCCGCAACCATTTCCGGTGTGATTTCCATTCCTCCGGGTAGTTTTTGAACTGCAATAGGGTTTCCTGAACAGACTGGCTTCTTTTTCCTGATTTGACCAGCAGGGGGGACTTCTTCTCACTTTTCATATGGTAGAGGAGGGCGTTGATCTCGTGATTGCCCAGGATGGCCATTCCATAACCTGACTCCGTCATCCTGCGGATCAGCTCCACGGTCTGCCTGATTTCAGGGCCCCGGTTCACAAAATCCCCTACGAACACCGCTTTTCTCTCCCGGTGATGGTATCCTGTGCGGGATTTTTCATACCCCAGGGCCACCAGGAGGTTTTTCAACAGGGTAGCATGGCCATGGACATCACCGATAATATCGTACATGAATCTACGGTTAGACGATTTATAATGAATTTCTTAGGATGAGAGAAGAGCTGTTCTTCAGTTGCATCGGCTGGCGTTCGGTAATCATGGAAGAGAGCAGTTGCCCCATGCGGGGAAAATCAGTCGAAATGGTGGTGATGCCCCCAGCCACCACTTCCTTGAGCATACTGTCGTTGAATGAGATAATCCCGAATTTCTCCCCGATGGTAAACTCGCATTCCCAGGCTACCTTCACCAGCTCCACCAGGGCGCGATCGGAAGGAACCAGGAATACATCGTAGAGGGCGGGGCGTATATCGTTCAGGGAGCGGACTATTCTGTTTTCAAATTGGAAATCCTGACAAAAACGGCGAAATCCGGCAACCCTCTCCTGCGGCTCCTTGCCTCCCGGGTGGATTAAAACCAGTCGCCGGTACTTGCCCAAATGGCTGTTGGCTGCCACCAGCCCATCGTATGTATCGGCATCAAAATCCTGATAAATACCGGGATAACCGGTCAGCTCAGGCTTCATCCGGTCCAGAATATACACCTTGTCCGAAGGCAGCTTCTGGAGCAGGTGACCGATATTTTCGAAGGAGGCTGGCATAATCACATAAGTGGTGTATTTACCGGCTGCCTCAATAATCTGGTTTCGGAAAACCTGGTAGTTAAAATTATGGAAGAAGACATCCACGCTGGCAGAGGAATCCAGACTCTCCACCAGGGCATTATATAGATCTTCCTTGAAGCTGTTGAGTTCATCAAAGAGCAAAAACACCTTCTCTTCCAGTTTCAGATCGGTGCTCTCCACGTAATACCCCTTTCCCTGCCTGCTGGAGATGATCCCCAGTGATTTAAGTTCATTGTAAGCCATCATCACCGTATCACGGCTTAACATGCAGGAAGTACACACCTGGTTGATCGACGGGATCCGGTCCCCGATCCGGATGTACTTGCGTTCAATCGCCCGCTTGATCGATATGACAATTTGCCTGTACTTGGGAACCTGTGAGTCAGGATCAAAATTTATGATACTTCGTGTCATTGGTCTGGTTAAGCCCGTCGGGTTCAGGTTTGACAATTCCTCCGCATAAAATCAGTATGCCATTCCGGAGTAGTATAACATCCTGTTTTTTTTCTAAAAATAGTTACATTTGAGGAATCAAACACCCCTGTTGGGGTTATTTTTTTATGTTGCGATGACAAAGGCAGATGAAAAAGCCTTTTCAGCGGCATGAATCTAACTTTGACTAAAAGACCTGAAGGGAACAAAGATCACTTCACCTAACCTGACATTTCAAAAGAAAGATAATAGTCCGCATGAGTCAGTTGTAAATAAAAACAGATAATTATGAGAACGATCATTGAGCTATTTGAAACAAGTGTGGAGAAATATGCCGGGAATATTTACCTGATGGAGAAGAAGGAGGGCAAATATGCAGGGATCACTTACCGGGAGACGCATGAACAGGTGATGAGATTTGCCGCCGGATTGCTCCAATTGGGGATCCAAAAGGGGGACCGGGTAGGGTTGATCTCAGAAGGGCGGCCCGACTGGGCAGTTTCCGAGTTGGGGATTCTCTATGCGGGAGGCACTAATGTGCCGCTGTCTACCAAGCTGGATGCCCCGCCTGAGCTTATTTTCCGCATGAAACATTCGGAAGCCCGGATGCTGATCGTTTCACGCAACCAGGCCTCTAAGGCTGAAGAGATCAGGAATTCTCTCCCCTTGCTGGAAAAGGTAATTTACCTCGACGGTAAGGAGAATCCGGGACCGGGCGACATCACCTTTGAGGCGGTAAAGGAACTGGGAGATGAGTTGCTCAGAACAGATCCCGGTAAACTGGAAAAGATTTGGAAGAGTATCCAGCCCGAAGATATCGCCAATATCAGCTATACTTCAGGAACTACCGCCGATCCGAAGGGGATCATGCTGTCGCAGCTCAACTACGCTGCCAACACGATCCAGGCCAATACCCTGATGACTATCGATTCCAGTTACAGAACCCTCACCCTGCTGCCCTGGGACCACTCCTTTGCCCATACGGCCTGTATGTATTGTTTCATGTACAATGGCGCCTCGGTGGCATCGGTCGATCCCGGGAGGTCTCCCATGGAAGCCCTCAGAAATGTCCCCAAAAACATCATGGAGGTCAAACCTCATGTGATGATGAGTGTGCCGGCACTAGCCAAAAATTTCAGAAAGAACATTGAATCGGGGATTGCCAAAAAAGGGAAGTTCACGGTGAAACTCTTCAATTTCGCACTTAAAGTCGCCTACAGCTATAACGGCATAGGATGGGATAAGGGCAAGGGAAGCAGAATATTGCTCAAACCCCTGGTATTCCTTTTTGACAAGATCCTTTTCAGCAAAATCCGCGGTAATTTCGGGGGAGAGATGAAATTCTTCATCGGAGGAGGTGCCCTGCTCGATTCGGAATTGCAGCGCTTTTTCTATGCTATTGGCATTCCCATGTGTCAGGGTTACGGGCTTTCAGAATCTTCACCGGTCATCTCAAGCAACTCGCTGAATGCCATAAAATTCGGATCTTCAGGGAAACTGGTTAAGTATATGGAGCTGAAAATTGTTGACGACAAGGGGGTGGAACTTCCGCTTGGAGAGAAAGGGGAGATTACCATCAAGGGGGACAATGTGATGTTAGGCTACTGGAAGAATCCCAAGGCTACTGAAGAGACCATTATAGATGGGTGGCTCCATACCGGGGATATGGGATTTATGGACGCCGATGGTTTTCTTCATGTACTGGGGCGCTTTAAGAGTCTGCTGATCAGCAATGACGGGGAGAAATTCAGTCCGGAAGGGATTGAAGAGGCCATGGTTAATCAGTCGCCCTTCCTCGATCAGGTGATGCTTTACAACAATCAGAATCCCTACACGGTAGCCATGGTGGTTCCCAACATGAACGCTATCAGGCATGAGCTGGAAAAACGAGGCACCAGGCCCCATGATGCCGGTGCCGAAGAAGCCATACTCAGGCTGGTCCAGGAGGAGGTCGACGCCTATAAGAAGGGCGGCAGGTATGAAGGGATGTTCCCCGAACGATGGCTTCCCACTTCAGTGGCTGTTCTTCCGGAAGCCTTTACGGAACAAAATGAACTCATCAATTCCACCATGAAGATGGTAAGGGGCAAGATTACCAAATACTTTCACAAGGAACTGGATTATTTATATAAACCGGAAGCCAAGAATATTGTGAATCCTGTTAATCTGGAGGCCGTCAGGAATTGGCTCAAATAAAGTAGGAACTGAGGTTACGGGGCCCCACAGGAGGAATCTTTTTTCTACCTTTGGGGCCTCGTTTTTTGCAGAAGAATGATTATTGAGACTTACAGTTATCCCCGTGCCGCCGTGATCGGGAATCCGTCGGACGGGTATTTCGGGAAGACCATTGCCTTTGTGTTTTCCAATTTCATAGCCAGGGTACAGCTTTACGAAACCCCGGAACTGGAAATCAGACCCGAGAGGCTGGACTTGGTACAGTTCAGCGGGATGAAAGAGTTGGCCGATGATGTCAACTTTGCCGGTTATTACGGGGGTCTCAGGCTTCTGAAAGCGTCGGTGAAGGTCTTTTACGACTATTGCATCAATCATGGTATTTCCCTGGACCAGCGTAATTTCACCATCCGATACCATTCCACCATACCGCTAAGGCTTGGACTGGCTGGGTCAAGTGCGATCATCACGGCTTGTTTCAAGGCGCTGATGCAGTTCTTCGGGGTGCAGCTCGCCCCGGAGATCATGGCTAACCTGGTGTTATCGGTGGAATCGGGTGAACTGGGGATTGCCGCCGGCTTACAGGACCGGGTGGCCCAGGCTTATGAGCATCCCGTATACATGGATTTCAACAGGGAACACATGGAACAACAGGGCTATGGATTCTATCAACCCCTCGATCCCGCATGCTTCCCCCCCTTTTACATCGCATACAGGCGGAATCTCTCAGAAGGGACTGAGGTGACCCACAGCAACCTGAGGGCCCGTTTTGAAATCGGTGATCCGGCCGTGCTGGCTGCCGTCACCCGTTGGGGAGAACTCACCACCGCTTTCCTGGAAGCCATGAAACGAAAAGATTTCCAGGCCATCCATGCGCTCATGAATGAGAATTTCGACCTCCGCAAAAAGACCATCCCCATCTCGCCCGGCAACAGCGAAATGGTCGACCTGGCCCGCTCCACGGGAGCCAGCGCCAAGTTCACCGGTTCGGGCGGCGCCATTATCGGCACCTACCGCGACCAGGAGATGTTCTTCCACCTCCGGAAAGTGATGAATGAACACCAGATTGAAGTGATCCAACCCGATATAGTGACCCGCCCATGATTCGTAAGGCAGTTATCCCGGCAGCCGGTTACGGCACCCGTTTTCTCCCCATCACCAAATCACAGCCTAAGGAGATGATTCCCATCGTTGACACGCCGGTTATCCAGTATGTGGTAGAGGAGGCTGTGGCCTCGGGAATCACCGACATCCTGATGATTATCGGCAAGGGAAAGCGGGCCATCGAGGAGCATTTCGACCGGAGTCCTATTCTGGAGGAGACCCTTCTGGAAAAAGGCAACTTCGAAATGCTTAAGAAGATCCGCAAAATCTCAGAAATGGCCAATATTCATTTTGTATGGCAGAAGGAGATGAACGGACTGGGGGATGCCATCAGGCTGGCCCGGTACCATGTCAACAACGAGCCCTTTGCCATCCTGCTGGGAGACACCCTGGTCCAAAGCGAAGGCACCCCGGTCACCCGGCAACTCATCGAGGTCTATGAGCGGTTTAAAAGCTCGGTAGTCGCCCTGGAAGAGGTAAAGCCCGAACTGATCCACCGTTACGGGGTGATCAGCGGCCAGCCTGCAGGCGAAGGGATCCTGAAGGCTGACAACTGGATTGAAAAGCCTTCTCCGGAAGAAGCCCCCTCCCACCTGGCCATCGCCAGCCGGTATATTTTTACTCCTGATATTTTTGACTACCTTGAAAATATCCTTCCTGGGAAAAACAATGAGATTCAACTGACCGACGCCATGCGGCTGATGGTCAGAGAACACCCCATGTATGGCATGATCTTCAAAGGTAAACGTTACGATATCGGGAATAAACTGGGATTCCTCAAAACCAATCTCATCTATGGTCTCCAGGACCCGGAGATCGGTGAGGAGCTAAAAGAGTGGCTGGTCGGGTTTACCGGCGGGATGCACCTCTAGTTAACAAATTTGTTCTCCAGGTAGATGCGGGCCACCCGATAAATGTCGAAGACATCATCGCGTTTGGGAAGCGCCCTGTAAATCTTGTCCACATATTGCCCGGAGGCCAGAATTCTGAAGGATGCCTTGAAATTGATATCGTATACCCAGCTGAGTTGCATCACCTTGACATCATCGCCGGTGCGAACATGCTCCAGGCGGACGGTTCTCCCGTTTTTGGCAGCCAAGACCACAGGCTCTGAAATACCTCTTCCCCCGGCAACATTTAAGGCCAGGGCCTGGTTGGCCGGATCCGACGGATTAGCATAATAATCGGTCAGCGCCTGAAGATTGTCCAATTTATCTGCATCGCGGATGATCCTGCAAAAAAGGTACTCCTGATCCGACAAATCACCGGGAATCTCTTCCTTATTATGATTGAAAATGGCATGCCGCGCCACCACCGCTGTCTCTGCCGCCAATCCCTGAAAAAAACCCACCCGTTCCAACTCTTCAAGGGCCATTTTGGAATGGTCTTCCGAGGCACTGTCATCAAAAGTATTGTACTTGAGCAATTGGGGAAAGCGGCCAATGTCGTGAAGCAATCCGATGCTCCGTGCCAGCGCCACCTCTTCACGGTCGAGGTTGAGGGAAGCGGCAATGAGACCCGATAACTCGGCCACCCGTTCGGAATGGCGCTTTTTGATTTCCACCTTGGATATCTGCCCTTTATTCCACCCGGAATAAAACATCAGAAAGGAATCGAAAAACTGGCGGCTCTTTTTTTCAAAGTCAAAGCAGGTCATAGTGTCGGCGTTTATCAGATCTCAAATTTAAGCGGAGCGCTGGCTTTTTATCATAAATTACTGACAGGTTATCAACAAACTTATAAACACTCCGGTGCCATCACCTGGTAGAATGAAGCTTTCAGAAAGGGAAAAGATGCAGAAAAGAAAGAAATGAACAACCCATCACTGAATTCCCAAAGTTTTGCTATTTTTGCCCCGAATCCGGTGAAGTCCGGCACTTCAGACGGCCTCATAGTTTAATGGATAAAATACAAGATTCCGGTTCTTGTGATCTGGGTTCGATTCCCGGTGAGGTCACTGATAAAAATAAGAAACCCGTGCAGTTCTAAGGCTACACGGGTTTTTCATTTCTATTGAAGACACTTTTGAAGAGGCAATCTGGTCCTACTTCCTTCCTTTACCTATTTTTCAAGTTCCGAAGAAAAGGAATAGGGGAAGTCCCTGGGGGTGGTCCCCCGCTTCTGATTAGGTTCTGAGGCCATTTTAAACTCGATTTGTGCCCCTTTCATCAGTTCTGAGTGGCTCAGCCAGTTCCTGGTATATTCCCTGCCGTTAAAAGTGACCGCATCAATGTATTTGTTCTCAGCGCTGTTGGCAGGGGCATTGAGAACGACTTCCCGGCCGTTTTCAAGTTTCAGGGTGATCTTTTTGAACAGGGGAGCTCCCAGAACATACTGGTCACTGCCCGGAGTGACAGGGTAGAATCCCATGGCCGAGAAGACGTACCAGGCCGAAGTTTGACCGTTGTCCTCATCGCCACAGTATCCGTCGGGTGTCGGGGCATACATGCGGTTCATCACCTCACGCACCCACTTCTGCGTCTTCCAGGGTTGGCCGGCATAATTATAGAGGTATATCATGTGCTGGATGGGCTGGTTACCGTGGGCATAGTTCCCCATATTCATGATCTGCATTTCACGGATTTCATGGATCACCTGCCCATAATAGGATTCATCGAAAACCGGGGGGACGATAAACACCGAGTCGAGCATTCCGGTGAACGCCTTTGGGCCCCCCATGAGATCGATCAACCCCTGGATATCGTGGAATACCGACCAGGTGTAATGCCAACTGTTCCCTTCCGTAAAGGCATCGCCCCATTTAAAGGGGTTGAAGGGCGACTGAAAAGTCCCGTTCTGGTTCTTCCCGCGCATCAGTTTGGTTTCGGGATCGAACACATTCCGGTAATTCAGGGCCCGCTGGGCAAACAAGTCGATTTCTGCCTGAGGGCGTTTCAACGCTTTAGCCAAGCGCCAGATGGTCCAGTCGGCAAAGGCATACTCGAGGGTTCTGGCCGTATTCTCATTGATTTTCACATCATAGGGAATATAACCCAATTTGTTATAATAGTCGACTCCCTTGCGGCCGACCGATGAAAGGGGGCCTTCTGTTTTGGAGTTTTTAAGAACGGCTTCGTACAGGGTGTTGATATCGTAACCGCGGGCCCCCTTCAGGTAGGCATCGGCAATCAGGGTGGCCGAGTTGGAACCGATCATGCAATCACGATGGCCCGGACTGGCCCACTCCGGAAGAAAGCCGCTCTCCTTATAGGCATTCACGAGTCCCTCCTGAATCTGCGCGTTGAGCTCCGGGTACATCAGGTTGAAGAAGGGGAAGACGGCCCGGAAGGTGTCCCAGAATCCGTTGTCGGTAAACATGGCGCCCAGAAGAACCTGCCCGTTGTAAGGACTGTAATGGACCATTCTGCCCTCCCGGTCAAATTCGAAGAACTTCCGAGGAAAGAGCATCGTGCGGTACAAACAGGAATAAAATGTTTTGACCTGATCACTGGTGCCGCCCTCCACTGAAATGCGCGAAAGTTCCCGGTTCCAGATCTCTTTTCCCTTCTGGCAAACCTGGTCAAAGTTGTCACTTCCCAATTCTCTGAGATTCAGTTCCGCCTGTTCGGCACTGATAAAGGAAGAGGCCACACGGGCATGGACTTTTTCACCCTTTCCGGTTACAAAACGGAGGGCCGCCCCCACATGTTTATCCTGAAGTTCCAATACCCCTGCAACGGTTTCCTTTCCACTCCAAATCAGGTTTTCAGCAAAGGGCTTGTCAAACTGAATGACGAAATAATTCCTGAAATTCTCCGGTACCCCCCCGCTATTCCGGGTAGTAAAGCCGATCACCTTGTTTTCCGCAGGAATCACCTTTATATAGGATCCCCGGTCAAAGGCATCGACGACCACCCATGACTTCTCGTTCTTCGGAAAGGTAAAGCGGAACATGGCGGCCCGCTCTGTGGGGGTGATTTCCGTGGTCACATCGTAATCGGCCAGGTAAACACTGTAATAATGGGGCCGGGCCGTTTCAGCCTTATGGGAAAACCAACTGGCACGCTCCTCCCCCGCAATCTTCAGTTCTCCTGTTAACGGGAAGAGGGAGAATTGGCCATAGTCATTGATCCATGGACTAGGTTGATGGGTTTGTTTGAATCCCTGAATCTTGTAAGCATCGTAATTATAAACCCAGCCATCGCCCATCCTGGCGGTTTGCGGGGTCCAGAAGTTCATCCCCCAGGGGAGGGCAATCGCCGGGTAGGTATTCCCGTTCGAAAGCTTAAACTCGGAGTCGCTCCCCATCAGAGTGTTGACTTCATCTACGGGGGATGCCACCTGGGCAGTGACCCCGGTGGTTACAAAAAAAAGTAACGCGACAAAAAACTGAATGCTTTTAATCATAGTCATTTCAAATTATGTACAGAAGTGTTATTTGCAGTGGGACCCGCCCCAACAGGTTCGCAATTTAACCTAATTTCACCATTTGAGCATCAAATTTTACAATTTGCCATTTCCGTGCAGCAGACACACCTTGGGCCAGGACCGGCAGGGCGTTACCTAGCTCTTCTTATCAATACTTCAGGCAGGCTACCCGTCCCTCAAAGGTCGTGACCAGCAGACGGTTGTTTTTCAAGGGCAGAATATGATTGACCAGGGCTTCTCCCGCCTGGAAATTCCAGGCCACCTGGTTTTTCTTTCTGTCAACCGCCACGATTCTGCCGCTCGTCGTAGGGACGAAAACCAGGTCTCCCTTTTGGGTGAGGGGTGAGGGGGCAATTTCGTACCCCAGTCCGGCCCGGCACTCCCATACCACCTTTTGGGTATCGCTTTTGGCATCGAAGGCCATCACATTCCCCTCGGTCATGTTTTTGATGTAGATCTCTTTTTTATCTCCGGAAATGCCGATGGATTCCCGGCACGACCATTTTCCGGAATCCCAGATTTCGTCTCCTGTGCGGGCATCCAGAGCGGTCATGCGCCGGTCGGGAGCCACAATGAATATTTTACCGCGGGCAGCCACAGGCCATACCGCCGCCGGGGAGAGCATCCGGTTAGTATATTTCTCCCGCTTCCAGAGCAACCGTCCGGTTTTGCGGTGAAGAGCATAGAAGGTATTGCCCCAGGAGCCAAAATAGATGCCCTGCCGATAAACGAGGGGCCTGGTCTCCACAAAGTTTTTCACACTGTCAAATTGCCATAGAAGCCCTCCATCCTTAAGTCCCAGGGCCCTGAAAACCCCTTCTGAAGAACCGGT
>ERZ1645192.3782-NODE-3782-length-12187-cov-6.558440_pt1 | contig 12187 bp, 13 predicted proteins | sample MGYA00575354_ERZ1645192 | MGnify/ENA primary metagenome ERZ1645192 (study PRJEB40844, sample SAMN11349763) | freshwater sediment metagenome | isolation source: river sediment | host: Sediment | place: India: Faizupur Khadar , New Delhi | collected 2017-02-21 ... | reverse complement strand
AGGCCAAACAGCCGACCGGCACGGTTTTGGCGGGCGCCGAGCTGGTGCCCGGTGTGCTGACCGCTATGGTGGAAGAGGACAGCGCCTACGACTTAAAGCTTTTCCTTAAAAACAACAGCGCCACCGCGCTTTCCACCGTGCACGTCTACGACCAGAACGGCACGGATTACGGCGGATGGTCAAAAATCGGTGTGGGTCAGACGGCGGGCATGACGGTTTCCTTAAGCCCCGTGGAAGAGACCACCTACATCTTCACCGCCTTCGGCAAGGATGAAAACGGCGATATGCGCATGATGACCGCCGACGCGATTCTTCTCGCGGTGGGCAATCTGCCCGACGACTTCGGTGAAGCAGATTCGGGCGACAGCGCCGCCGTCAGCTCCCCCAAGGTGTCCGAACCGATATCCATCGCCAAGGCATCCACCAGCAAGAAGGTCTATGTCACGCTCGGCATCATCATCGGCATCATCGTGCTTTGCCTGCTGCTGCTCGTGGCCGCCGCCAACCGGCGAAAGGTGATTGTGCGTAAAGGCGGCAGAAAAAAATCTTCCGGCAAATCCGGGCACAACATCTTCTAAACATAAAAAAAACGGAGCGGGCCAATCGCCTGCTCCTTTTGTTTTCTTATTTCTATTTAATATTCGCTTTGGCCCATTCGGCGGCGCGCTTCAGCTCGCCTTCCTTCATCGGCCCTTCGGCATCGGCCACAAAGAATCCGGCCGGCAGATCGGCCAGCACCGCGCCTTTTTTCTTCAAGGCTTTGGCCATCTTCTCGGCGGCGTACCCAAAGGTTTTTTCAAAGAAGTTAAACGCCTTGGAGTTGAGGTCGGCCTTGTCCGACCGCGTATCGAACACCAGCGCCTTTTTGCCCGCAAGGCTAGGCAATGTTTTCAGCACACCCGCCATGCCCGGCGTGGGGTTAAACGCGCGCGTGGGCGAACCCACCACGATCAAGTCCGCGTCCGCAATGTCCTCGGCTTTAAAATCGGCCGCGCTGACCAGCTTGGCGCCTTTTCCCGCCGCTTTGGCAATTTCCTCGGCCACCAGTTTGGTGTTGCCGAACACCGAATCATATAATACGACGATTTTCATCTGTTTCGCCTCCAAAAAAGTATTTCCCCGCTTAAGGTTATTTTATCAGATACAGACGCCGGATTCCAGCGTTTGAATTCCCATCCATGCAGTAAAATACTTTACTGTGCTTTCTTTTGCACCTCATGCTCAATCGCGAGTTCAATCACATGGTTCAGCGATACACCACGGGACGCCGCCAGCAATACCGCTTTCTTGTGCAGGTCGGGGTCGATGCGCACATTAAAGCTTCCCTTATAGCTTTTCTCCGGTTCTTTGCCGATGCGTTTGCACATATCCAAATAATCCTCCACCGCTTCAGCAAAGGCGGCTTTCAGCTCTTTGATGTTCTGCCCCTCAAAGCTAATCGAATCATTGATATCGACGATTGTTCCAAAAAAGCAGTTGTCCTCATCACTATATTCAATTTTGGCATAATACCCATCATGTTCAAGTATGTTTTTCACTTAAATCACTCCCATTTCTTTTAAAACTTCCAGCACAAGGTCAATCTGATAGCGTTTCAACTCATTCCCCGGATGCGGTTTATGAAGCCAAATAATCCTCTTGGTTTGCTCATGATAGAATGCCACGCGCGAGCCGGATGACTTGCCTTTTGTGTCTTCGATAAAGCCTAGACCGCCTAAAAGCTTTTTCAGCTCGTCATAGGTGAAATCTTTCGGCTTCGATTGCAGTTTTTCAATTAGCTTTTCATTTCTGCTCATATTATATGATATCCTCTTTAACATTGCAACTATTTTATAGTTACATTAGATCATGTATTTTGATGCTTTTATTTCTTTGAAAATAGAAATCCTTTACGTTCTGAACTTCGAATGAAATGTTTTCTTCAATAGCTATATTCCCAGAACACAACTTGAAAGTTATTTCATATTTTCGATAGTCAAACGAAGCAAATTCAAATGCGTCCCCCATAATCTCCAAGTATCTCTCTTCTCTTCGCCGAAGGTATGTATTAGAATCATTAATTCGTGTATCAGAAATACTATCCACCAAAACCTTCTTTTCATTTCCCTTATTGTCTATCTCAGATACCTTAATTTTCTTTAATTCTATTCTATGAATATAATTATCAGTAAGATTTATCGCTAAAAAATTATATCCACTATAATCTCCAATAATACAATACGAAATCTCACTCGTGTCTAAATTGTTTTTCATTGTTCCAAATCGTATTGGTTTTCTGCAAACTTCTCTTTGTTCCTTATATTCTTCTTCCGTCAAGAGAATAACATCAATCTGAGGTATATACTTTTCTTTTTCATACATCAGAAACTTTTCGTTTATCTCATTCGCCTTCACACTTGCATTCTTTGCATCTTTACTAATCTGTGTTGCCTTTTCTGTGACCGTATACGTTATATAACCAAATATCGCTGTCGAAATTACCGACATTATTAACCCAAAATAATTCAGCAAATCCTTTGCTTCAAAATAGGTATTTGGATTAATACTGTTTTTTGCACCAATCGTATACACAACATTGATGGCTATTTGCCCAAGAATCGCAAGTACACTCACAAATGCGAATATAATCAATACAATCTTTGCTAATTTCTTAATATCAATCTCCATTTGCTAACTCCTTCTTTCCTTATTCAACTCCGCAACTGCCTCTATCGGCTTGATGTACTTATCGCGAAATTTCGATGCGAAAGATATGACACGATATTCATCCTTCTATTACCCACTTTACCATATATTACATGATGCCCACAAGCGATTATTCTTGCGAATTAACATAGTTGCTTTCTGTTCCCTCACGCCCAAAACACCCCCGAAAGTCCCCCGCCCTCCAGCGCGGCGTCGATGCGCGGCGCGAGGCTCTCGGCAAAGCGGATAAGGTAATCGCGCGAGGTTTGGCTCTCCATGCGAAAGACGCGGCAAAGGTCCTGCGCGGCGTCGGTCAGGCGGGCTTTGCGCATCGCTGGCGGCAGGGCGTTTAGGGTTTCTTCGATGCGCTTAACCTCATCTTTTGAAAGAGAAAGCGTGGTTGCGTCCCCGCCCGCAAGGGTCACGCCAATGGCCTGCGCGGCGATGGGTTCATACAGGTTGATGTGCAGACCGATGTAGTCCGGGCTGGCTTTTCCCAGCAGGGCGATGGCGTTTTTGACGGGAAAGCGCCCGATAAACGCGCTTTCGGTCAGAAGGTTTTTAAGCCACGCGATGAGGTAGTCGATGCCGCCGAGGTCTTCGGAGGCGGGGTGGCACAGCTGGTAGTCGATGTCGGCGGGCACGCGGTGCGCGAAGAAGAGATAGTCGTAGCGTTTTTGGAAGGCCCTGATGCTGGCAAGGGTGTCGGTCAGCGAGGTGTTTGGGATGGCGGGCAGGCTTAAGACAGCCGTGCGCCACAGCTTTTGAACCAGCGCCATCTGTTTTTTGATGCGTCGTACGCCCATAGCAAATCGCGCGTCAAAGTCGGCCTCGGCGAGAGTCTCAATTGCTTCATCGGGCAGGGTCTCGCCGATGCCCAGCACAAAGCAGAGGCCGCGAAACAGCTCTTCGGCCAGCTCCACGGGCAAAGACGAGCTGTCATTCAGGGTGAACCGTTCGCTCCGCTTGGCCAGAAACGCGTACAGCTTCAACTGTATCGCCTCCATGCGCGCTTCCCGCTCTGCTTCGGTCAGCGGCCGAACCAAAGCCCGTTCGTCACCATTCATCCGCGTCGTCCTCCGTGTCAAACGTCAGCTCATATCCCCAGCCGTCGCTTCGCATCCGCCGCGTTAGCGTCTCAATCCATTCACCCGCCAGATATTCCAGGCTCCCTTGCGCCGGTCCGTTGAATCCGGTCTGCATGGAAAGGATTAGCTCGTCGTCAGAGAGCATTTCCAGCGCCTCGTTTTTGAAGTGGTAAAAAAGCTCCTGCAGTTCCAGGAGCGTGGCCTCGTAGTTCTCTTGGTCGATGTATGGTGAATCGCAGAACGCCGTGATGAGTTTTTCCAAAATTCCCGGCCCAAACTCCATCCGCTTGTTTTCCTTCAGCGCGGCAAACCGATGCGCCACCAGATTCTGAATCTGCGTGCGGGAAAGCTCTAAGCCGTACCGGCGCGTCATGTCGTTGCATTTCTCCAATGCGGCGATGCTTTGCGACACTTGTGCTTTCAGGGGTTCCAGAGAAAAATTGATATCCATCTTAAAAAACCTCCATCATTTCTTATACACCGATGCGAGGCAGGGTTCAAGTCTTGAAATTTTGCCCGTTTTGTGGTAATATAATGGCAGGAAAAGAGAAAAAACGCCAAAATGGCGTTATTTTTTTGCCCCGAGCGCACAAAAAAAGACCCGCTTCTCGCAGGTCTTGATTGATATCGTCTATTCCGAAACTTCCAATGTGGTCGCGCTTCGTGTCTTGGCGGCCAGCCCCACAGCCAGCATTCTTTCCAAAAGTCCGGCAACCGCCCCCACCGCCAGCTGCATGGTCGTGCTTTTCAGCACATGGCTGAAATCGATATTGCCGACGCTGAATTCCACAATCCCGCTGCCCAAAAACAGCACGAGTACCCAGGATGCGAGGCCGACAAACAAAAGTCGAATTGGCGCCGACATTCTATCGGCTTCGATGATAGCGAGATTTTCGAATTTCAAATCCATCTTGCGCACGCCAAAAGACAGCCACGCGCCCGCCATTGCGCCCATCCATACCATCAGGTACGGTTCAATGTCCTGCCAAAACGGGGAAGCCAATACGCCGTATTTTGAAAGGAATCCCAGTGTGGCGCTCACGGCGATAAACCCCAGCGCCCAGCATCCCAGTTTAAACATATGCATGTTTTTTATCCGGCCGCCTTCGGTGATTAAAACTTCTTCTTTCAGCTTATCAATCGCCTTTTTTGCCAAATCAGGTTGCGGGTGCTTTCCCTGCAGTCCGACTTGCGTGCAGTCAAATAACTCATCATAATACTTCTTAAACCGTATTTGTTTTTCGCACAGTTTTTTCTCCTGACGTGTCAGTTTTGATTGACCCTCCGGCACTTTTTTCTTCGGTTTAACCGTACTGTCTTTTTCAGTGTCGTTCGCGTCCTTATCAACCTCCGGCTCGTCTGCATGAGAATTCGTTTCTTCCTTGTTTTGCTCTCCTGCGGTTTCTTTGTTTCCTTTGGCCTTTTGCGCGTTATCTTGGCTTTGGTGTTTGTCGTCCGTGTTTTTCGTCTTTTCTTTACATATGCTATCCACATTCATACTTCTCATCAATTGCCTTAACACGTTCAGTGTACTGTCGGATTCCAGATATAAATTTGTCAGGCCGATTGGAAAGTCATTTCTGTCCGGATTTAAAGTAACATTGTATTCGAAATCCTTAACGTCTTTCGTTACCCTGAAGTAGTATTTCGGATGCAAATCAAAATAGCTTTCCTTTTCTTCGGAGCTTTCCGCCGTATTCTCTGATTCCTGCGATCCCGCATTCGGCTGTTTTGCTTCTGACTTCGATTTTCTGGCTTCAGTTGTCCTTTTCACTCCCTTCACTGCTTTTACCACTTTCACGCCTCTCGCTACATCTTCAGCTTTCACTTCTTTTACTTCGTTCGCCATCTTTCTCACATCCTTTCATCTTTTCTTCTGTCTCCCACTGCATCACCTATATTTTACACCTATTGGTTTTTTATGCAAGTTTAATATAATGATGGCACAACACGTCTTGGTTGAATCAAAAAAAGCCCGGTTAAGAGCTTTCCAATACAAATATGTTCTCCTGATTACCAGAACCGCATATCCTCAACGCTGATGCGCTTTTCGTAGGCGCTGTCCCGAATGAGGGCGCGATACTCGGTGGGAGTCATCAGAATGTATTTTTTAAAGTCTCGGATAAAATGCGCCTGATCAAAGTAGCCCGCTTCCAACGCCACATTTGTGAGGAAATCGCTCTTTTCGTGGTTAATCCTCTGGATGGTCTCCTGCAGCTGCATAATCTTCCCGAACTTCTTGGGGCTTAAGCCCATGTATTCGCCAAACACCATGTTGATATACCGGGGCGAATAGCCCAGGCTTTCGGCAATCTCACTGACCTGAACAACGCCCTTCTCATTGATTATCGCATCCCGAATCCCGACAGCCAGCTTTTTCTTGCCCTCGTCCGTCTCGGCGTTTCGTTTGGCCTTGGTTGAGAGAACATCTCCGATAAACAGGCGAACGCTCTCCTGCCAGTCGCGGGAATCTTCAATCCGCTTGACGACATCCTTGTTACGGATGACCTGATCCAGTTCCACCTGATTTTCGACCAGCTCTTTCAGGCTGACATCCAGATTGGACGGCAGTTCGCCCGGCATCAGCCGGATGCCAAAATACTCATTATGCTTGGGGTAGTCCAGCTCGGTGCGCTCCAGAACTGTGCCGCAGACCTGAACATGGGTGCCGCTTTCGTCCTTCTTAAAGAATATGTCCACGCACCCATCGGGTATGGCGCTGGTTTTGCTGAATTCGTCGCTGGTATAGAAAAAATGGTAGACGTGAACAATGCCATGCTGCATGACCATGCTTTTTTGATATTTATCAGTCGCAAAAACAAAATAGGGTTGTATGGGTCCCATCGTTTTCACCCGGTTCCTTCGATCGTCTTTTTCAAAAAAACAACAAGGTGCAAAAACGCCAGTTTGCGCCTTTGCACCCTTGTCATCATTCTACATTTACGGTGCGATTGTGTCAATATTGCTTTTGAACCCGTGATTTTTGGCTATTTCATCGCGTTTAATTCTTCCAGAGTCGCGCCTTTAAACATAGGCATCTTCTTGACAAATTTGACCCAGATGACCGAGAACACAATCATGATGACCAGAATGATACCAAACACCTTGTAGATGAGTATTCTCTGATCCCCTTCGGCAATGCTGTAAATCATATAGATGTTGCCGATGATGGTGATAATCTGCGGGATGCCCCAGAGCATCAGTTTCTTGTTTCTGGACGGATGGTTCGGGAAGCGTTTCCTTAAGACCAGAACCGTGATGCTGATCAGAATGTACGAGGTCAGCCAGAAGCATGAAGCCGCTAAAAGCATAGTGCTGAGTCCCGCCGAGGTGGTGACCTTGGTGGCGATCAGGATGAAGTTGCCGATGGCCAGGAACAGCAGACCGACATACGCCACGTTCTTTTTATTGGTAAGTGCAAACGCTTTCGGCAGCAGTTCGTTTTCAGCCATGCCCTGCAGTACGCGCGGGATGCCGGCAAACACGGTGTTCGCCGTGCTAATCGCCGCCAGAACCGTTACGATACCCATCCAGATCTGGCCCGGACGACCCAGCAGTTTTTCCGCGAAGACCATATGCGGAATGCTGGATGTCGAGAGCTCTTCCAGAGTGACATAGTTGGTCATGCCGCTGCTCATGAGACTCTGAACGATAAACAGAATCGCGATGCCCAAGACCATGGCCAGCGGTACGTCGCGTTTCGGGTTCTTTAAGTCTTTCGCGACCGGAATAACAAATTCAATACCGATGAACAGCCAGAAGGCCATGGCCGACAGGCTCAAGTATCCGCCGAATCCGGTGACCACCGGTGCCGTCTGCTCGGAAGCCGGAATCAGGACGCCCGTTCCAAGTTTCAGCGTGCTGATGAGGCCCATGCCGACCAGCGAGAGCAGCAGCAACGCGACCACGATGTTCTGCAGCTTGGAAAAGATGTTGATGCCGCGGATGTTGACCAGCGCCAGCAGAACCAGGATGATGAGGCTGATGACGGGATAGGGCACGGACGGAAAGAACGTTTCGTTCAGCACCATACCGCACATCGCGATTTCAACCGAAGCCGCCAGCAGGTTAACCATCACATACGCCGAAATGTTCGAGACGATGGACGGAACCGCACCTAATCCCGCTTTGGTATACTGACCCATACCGCCGTCTACGCTCGGCATCAGCGAGTATAATTCATTAAACGACAAGGCAAGCAGCATGTTTAAGAACAAAACGATACCCATTGAAACGATAAATCCTCTTCCTGCCAACCCCGTACCCGTGCCGAGCAGCAGTAGACAGCTCGATGCCACGATGAGACCCACCGCGACCGCAATCGCACTGGGCAGACCTAACTTTTTAGTTGCCATAGTAATTTTCTCCTCTATATAATAATATTTTTTCTTTTGCTTCCCCAGTTTCCCCTACTTTGTCTCCCATGCAGTTTTTCCCATATGCACGTCCTCCTTACAGGTAAAAATAAAAAAGAAGTCATAAGCCTTTCGGCGTTTCGACTTCTTCGTCATCTAATCATGCTTCTATTCTGTTATGCGCTGATGTCTATCGTCTAAAGCGATGATACCCCAATGCGCTGATATCCACTGTTGTTTCGGTTCCGGCCGCCAGTTCGGAAACCAGCATTCCGGCCGCTGGCGATATGCCGAACCCGTGCCCAGAGAATCCGCAGGCCACGACCAGCCCCGGTACTTCCTCCACCGTGCTGATGACCGGCACATGATCGGCACAATCGTCAATCCATCCCGCCCAGCTGCGCACCACCTTCAAATTCTCCAGCACGGGAAAGTAGCTTAGGATACCTGTGCTGGCCAGCGACACCGCATGGGACGAGCTGACCGGTTCGCCCGCTTTGGCGAACGGTTCAAACCCCGAGGTGATGCCAAACACGAAACTTCCGTGCGTGCTCTGGTGTCCGTAAAAGTCGGCGTCCGCCGTTCCCAGCATCTGATAGAACATCGGCTCCACCGCCTCGGTCACCAGCGTTTCCAGCAGAACCGGCGACATGGGCACATCGATGCCGACCGTGTTCAGGATTGCCCGGCTGTCCATTCCGGCGGCGATGATAATCTTGTCGCCCTCATAGACATTGTTCTCGGTGACCACCTGACGCGCCTGACCTTTGATTTTACGGATTTCCTTCACCTTTTCGCCGGTGATAAACCGTGCGCCCAGCTGCCTCGCTTTCCGGTAAAAAGCCAGTGTGGTGAGCAGCGGATTGGCGTGCCCGTCGGTGGGGCACCAGCTTGCGCCCATCACCACGTCACTTAAGTACGGGCAGATTTCTCTGGCTTCTTTCCCGGAAATCATGCGTACATCCAGCCCGCAGGCCACGGCGCGGCTGGTCAAGCCTTCCAGAACCTTCAGGTTGGCTTCGGATTTCCCCAGGCGAAGGTTCCCCTGCTGGTAGTATTCCACATCCATCCCCAGCTCCTCTTTGAGGTTGGGCCAGATATGTTTGATTCCATACATGGCAATCGGCAGTTCTCTCGGGTCGCGTCCCGATTGGCGAACCCCGCCGCCGTTCCGCGACGAGCCCCCGTTACCAATATTATCACTGCCTTCAAGAACAATCACGTTAATTTTTTGTTTGGCGAGATAGTAGGCCGCCGAGCACCCGATGGCGCCGGCTCCAACAATCACGACATCTGCGCGGTTATTCATCCTTGCTGCCCCCCGTATCTTTGGCCATCACTTTCATCTCCACCGGCCGCATCGGCGCTCTGGCCGTCGCGGGTTTGGTCTCGGCGGGCGATGTACCCAACTCGCTGGCGATAATCGCCTTCACCAGCCGTGTACAGGTCTGCCCCTGACACAGCCCCATACCGACCCGAAGATAGCGTCGGATTTCGGTTAAGGTATACATGCCGTCATGGATGGCGCGCCGGATTTCTCCTTTGGTCACTTCTTCACAGCGGCAGATGAGCATATCGTCATCCGAAGCCGGTCTATATTCTCCAATGTCCTTACTTCTGTCTCTAATCATGCCTTCACCTCGCGCCGATAGGCTCTGGCGGCGTCCGCCAGTTCGACCGGAACTTTGATGGTCACCAGATTGGTCTTGTCATACGCCGATATGGACTTCACCGTCACCACTTCGGTTTCGCAGACGGCATGTCCGCTTCTATCGCAGGCATAGCCTTTGTCTCCGGCTTTCGGTATCGGCAGAAACTCATATGGGAGGGTCACATAGGCCGACCCCGGTGTTTCTCCCGAATTCACCAAAAATATCGCCTGACCCGGGCAGGCCGCCACGCACAAGCCGCATCCGGTGCATTCCACAAATTCCTCGACGCGCGGCAGGGCGGTGATGTCCTCACCAATCTTGATGCACTGCTTGGGACACACATCCTGACACGGATTGCACGGGATGTTCTGCGTGCATTCCACCACCGGATGGATGCCTTTTTTGGCGGTGACTCCCGGATACCGGGTTATCTCATCTGCCGCAACATATCCTTTCTCCAAAAGGTTGATCGAAATATCGCAGCCTTCTTCGGTTTTCTCAATGCGTTTGCCGCGGTTTTCGGGCGCAAACATGCCTCTTCGCAGGCTGGAAAGCGCCTTTTTCATCGCGGCGGTTTTCTCTTCCAAGCTTTCCAGCGTGATATACCCCAGCCGGTAGGCCGCCGCCGCGCCGGCGATGCGTCCTTCAATCATGGCCGCGCTGGCTTCTTCAATGCCCGAAACGTCGCCCGCCGCAAAGATGCCCGGAACGGATGTTTCGCCGTATTCGTCGATGGTGGGTACAAGTCCCGCTTTTTTCGGATTATCCTCCATCGCGCATCCGGCCATCTGCGCCAGCTGGGACATGGGCGACAGCCCGACCGCCAGACAGATGGTGTCTACATCGAAATGTTTTTCGGTGCCGGGAACGAACTTCCAGTTCGGCCCGACTTCGCCGATGGTCACGCCGGTCACACGATCGGTGCCTTCGGCTTTGATGATGGAATGCCGCGTGTAGAACGGAACACCGTACCTTGCCACCTTGGCCGCATGGACGCCGTATCCGCCGATGCGGGGCGCCGCGTCACAAATCGCCGCCACTTCGCATCCGGCCTGCAGCAGCTGATAGCTGACCACCAGACCGACATTACCGCTGCCCAGCATGAAGATGCGCTGTCCCGGCATGACGCCGTGCAGGTTCATCATGGTCTGTGCCGCGCCGGCGCCGATGACGCCGGGCAATGTCCAGCCCTCAAACGCAATCATGTTCTCTGTGGCGCCCGTCGCGATGATGATGGTGTCCGCTTTGTAGTGATAGACCTTTTCATCCATCCGGACGGTGATTTCTTTTTCCAGATATAGTCCGATAACGACAGCGTTTAAAACCACTTCAACGCCCGCTTCTGCGGCGGCTTTCAGCAGTTCTTCGCCGATGCGAAATCCGCGTATTTTTGCCTTGTGCTCCTTGGAGCCGAAAAATTTATGGATCTGTTTAAACAGCTGTCCGCCCGGTTTGGCGTTTTCATCAAAAACGATGACCTTTAGCCCCTGCTGTCCCGCTTCGATGGCGGCCGAGAGACCCGCCGGACCCGCACCGATGACGATTAAATCATATCGCTTCATGCGTCTGCCCTCCCGTCATCAGCGGCAACGGTGTTTTGTGTCTCCACCGTCATGCCTTCGGAGAGAGGCGTGATGCAGGTTCTGACGTTGGGCACGCCGTTTACAATCATCACACAGTCGGTGCATCTGCCGATGGCGCAGAATATGCCGCGCGGCTTGTGCTGTTTTCGTGTGTAGCGGTGGGTCACCACACCGGCCGCCCGGAGCGCCGCCGCAATGGGCTCGCCCTCAAAGCCTTCCATCGGTTTCCCGTCATATATGAACGTAATCCGACGCCCTTTGACGGGCTTCCCCAATATCGGATGTTCTTCAATTCTCATCTTTTTAATTTCCCTTTGTTTGTTGTCTTAAGCCAGGTCCGGTACTTCCCACAGATTCAACTTGGTGCCGATGCCCTTGGCCACCGCGTTGCGGTAACAGATGGTTCCCCAGGCCACGTCTTCAACCGGCATACCGCCGATTGAGTAAACGATGATTTCGCCTTCCTTGCGGTGTTTGGGTACTTTGCCAATCAGGATGTCGCCAAGGTCATCAATCTGCTCGGGTTTCATCTTGCCGTCATGGATGAAGTCCATGCACTGCACCGCCGGAATCGGGATGGTGTTGTACGCGGGGTAGCCGCATTCCTCTTCCCATGCCTCGTACAGTTGAATGTTGTCGGTGATGGTTCTGGCGCGATTCAGGATGAAGTCCTCATCGAACCGGGCCGCCGCGGGGCAAAGGAACAGGGTGCCCGGGCTGATCCATTCTTCTTTGACGTAAGGGTATTCGGCCGGATCGCCGGTGGGGCGGGATGTGCAGAGCGCCACAACGTCGCATCCTCTGACCGCTTCCTCAATGGTCTC
>ERZ1645192.3780-NODE-3780-length-12189-cov-13.120653_pt1 | contig 12189 bp, 10 predicted proteins | sample MGYA00575354_ERZ1645192 | MGnify/ENA primary metagenome ERZ1645192 (study PRJEB40844, sample SAMN11349763) | freshwater sediment metagenome | isolation source: river sediment | host: Sediment | place: India: Faizupur Khadar , New Delhi | collected 2017-02-21 ... | reverse complement strand
CGAAGGGATTCGTCCGGACGGCCAGGTGGAACAGGTACGGGTAATCCTTCTTCAGATGGGCCATGTAGCGGATCCAGCCCCGCACGAGCCGGGTGAACGCCCGCCGCATGTCCACGGACAGGTGCGCGTGATCCGTCTTCGGGAGCGCCGCCAGGTCTTTCCGGAACATGAGTTCCTCGGAGAGGTGTACGATCCCCCAAAGCAGGTCGGCGAACTCCTCGTGCTCGAGCAGGTTCGGGTTCTCGAGAAGCCTCAGGAGGAAATCTTTTTTGGCGCCGAGGAACGTCCTCAACCCCTCCAGGTCCCCGCGCTGGCTGTCCATCTTGTAGTCGATGGTCTCGAGCCGCTTCTCCAGGGCTGCGAAATCCTCCTTGCTCCAGCGTTCCGTCATGAGGAGATCGCCCCGGATCTTCTCCACGTCGGGGTAGAACGTCGAGAGCCGGGCGATCAGCTCCCGGCCCGCCTCGGTGAAAAAGAGCCCGATGATCATGTTGAGCTTGAACAGCAGGGTCTGTTTCTCCCTCGCGTGGAGGAGCTGATCGATGATCATCGTCACGAGGAGGACCTCGATGAACACAAAGGCAATGTCCTCGACGAGAAAGATGAAAATGTGGTGGGCATCGCGGAAGATCAGGAAGTGGATGACGTAGACCAGGGCCGAAAGAACCACGAGCGTCAGCCCGATTGCGATGCGCCAGTTGTCGATTTTTACCATGGTCTCTCCTCGTCGGATATGAAAGGGTTCACGGAGGGCTCTCGTGCCGGGCGGCGCCGGCAGGGCCGCTACGGCGCCACACCCTTGAGCAGGGCCGTGAACCGGCGATTCGCCTCCTCCCAGTTCGCGATGTTCCAGAAGGCCTCGACGAACTTCGCCCTCAGGTTCCGGTAATCCAGGTAGTAGGCGTGCTCCCAGACATCCAGCACCAGGAGGATCGGGAACGCGGGGTAGACGCCCGCGTTGTGCTTCTCGATCTGCATGACGAGCGGGCGGTTCGACATCCGGCACCAGCTCAGCGCGGCCCAGCCGGAACCCTCGTCGGTAACGGCCGCCTGGGAAAACTCCGTCCGGAAGCGCTCGAAGCTGCCGAATTCCTTGTCGATGGCCGCACCCAGGATGCCCGCCGGCTGCCCGCCGCCGCCCCTGCCCGCCGGCGCCAGGTTTTCCCAGAAGAGGCCGTGCAGGAGGTGCCCGCCGATGTGGAAGGACAGCTCCTTGAGGGCGGCCTTCATGTCGAGATCGCCCCCGGTCTTCCGTGCCTGCTCGAGCTTCTCGAAGACGGCATTCGCTCCGGTCACGTAGGCCTGGTGGTGCTTTTCGTGGTGCAGCTGCAGCTGCTCCTCGGACATGAACGGCGCCAATTCCTTGTAACCGTAGGGCAGTTTTGGTAAAGAATAGAAGTGCGGCTTTTCCATGGCTCGATTCCGTCCTCTCCCGGGAAGGAACTCCCGCTAAAGGCTCCCGGTTGGAAGCGCGAACAATGTTGCGAAAACGACCCCGCAGGCCCGCGACCCGCCGGGCCGCCGATACGAGCAGCCCGATCAGTGTACCGTAACGGGGCGAAGAAAAACAGGTGAAAAAGTTTCGGGGCCCCGCGGTCCCGACGAGGGAAACGGCCGGATGAAGAAAGACGAGCGCCGGACCAAGACGGATCTCATCGGGGAGCTCGACTCCCTGCGGGTCGAGATTGCCCGGCTGCAGGAGGCCGAAGCGGCGCTTCGCGACACGGGGGCCCTGTACCGAAGCCTGGCGGACAGCAGCCCGGTGGGGGTCTTTTTCCTCGTGAACGGGAAGTTCCGCTTTCTCAATGCCCGGTTCGAGCAGAGCACGGGTTACCGCGCCGGCGATCTCCTGGGACAGGACTCGCTCGTCATCGTACACCCCGAGGACCGGGAGCAGGTGCGAAGGGATGCCATCGAGATGCTTCGGGGCCGCAGGAGCACCCCGTACGAGTTCCGCGCGGTGACAAAGGACGGCAGGATCCGGTGGATCCTCGGCACCGTGGCGTCCGTCTCGTTCCGGGGCGAGAGGGCCGTCCACGGCAGCTACATGGACATCACGGAGCAGAAGGAAACCCGGCAGAGGCTCGAGGAGATGGAAACCGTCGGGGCCTCCATCCTCGACGCCCTGCCCGTGGCGGTGATCGTGCTGCGCGAAAGAAACATCCTCTTTGCCAACCGGGCCACGGAGGCGGTCTTCGGATGGAAGCCCGAGGAACTCACGGGACGGGGCACGCGGGTTCTCTACCGCAGCGATGCCGAGTACGAGGAGATCGGGCGGCGCTTCTACCCCGTCCTGGAGAGGCAGAGAACGTACGGCGAAGAGTTCCCCTGCCGGCACCGGGACGGCCGCGACATCCTGTGCTACGTCAGCACATCGCGCATCGGCGAGACCCTTCAGGAGAAGGGCATCGTCGCCACCTACGAGGACATCACCGAGCGAAAGCGCGCCGAGGCGGACCTGAAGGAAAGCGAGCAGCGCCTCCGCCGCATCATCGGCGGCTCGCCCATCGCCGCATTCGTCATCGGCCGGGACCACCGCGTGCTCTACTGGAACCGGGCCCTGGAGGAGCTGAGCGGGATCGGCGGAGCCGACGTGATCGGAACGGACGGGCAATGGCGCGCCTTCTATCCCGAGAAGCGCCCTTGCCTGGCCGATTTGCTCGTCGACCAGGCCTTCGACTCCATTCCCGTGTGGTACTCGAACTGCTACAGCCCCTCGAAGCTCATCGAGGAGGCCTACGAGGCAACGGATTACTTCCCCTACCTGGGCAACGGGGGCAAATGGCTGCGGTTCACGGCGGCCGTCATCCGGGACTCCGCGGGCAACCGGGTCGGCGCGATGGAAACGCTGGAGGATGTGACGGAGCGACGCAACGCCGAGGAAGCCCTCAGGGAAAGCGAGGAGAGGCTCCGGGCCATCCTGGAGGGATCGCCCACACCCACGTTCGTCATCGACGGCCACCACCGGGTGATCGGGTGGAACCGGGCGCTCGAGGAGATGACGGGCGTTCGAAGCGGCGACGTGATCGGCACGGGGAGTCACTCGAAGGCGCTCTACGGCGAAGACCGGCCCACCGTCGCCGACCTGCTCGTCGACGGGGTGGCCGATCTGGCGGACGCGATCCGGAAATGGTACGGGCCGACCCTGCGGCGCTCGGGGCTGCTCGACGAGGCGTACGAGGCCACCGGGCCCCTGGCGTTCCCCGGCAGGGAGGAGAAGTGGATCCACTTCACCTCGGCGGCCGTGCGCGACAGGAAGGGAGACATGGTCGGCGCCGTGGAGACCATGACGGACATCTCGCCGCTCAAGAAGGCCGAAGAGGAGCTGACGCTCACCGTCGAAAAACTCCGGAAGGCCACGGCGGGGATCATCCGGGCCATCGACCGGATCGTCGAGACGCGCGACCCCTACACGGCGGGCCACCAGCACCAGGTGGCGCGCCTGGCCGAGGCCATCGCGCAGGAGAGCGGACTGCCTGCGGAAGCGGTCGAGGCGATCTACGTGGCCGCCTCGATTCACGACCTCGGCAAGATCACCGTGCCCGCCGAGATCCTCAGCAAGCCGGGACACATCAGCGACATCGAGCGGGAGATCATCCGCACGCACCCGCAGGTGGGCTACGACATCCTCAAGACCATCGACTTTCCCTGGCCGATCGCGGAGATCGTGCTGCAGCACCACGAGAGGCTCGACGGCTCGGGGTATCCCCGCGGCCTGAAGGACGGAGAGATCCGGATCGAGGCCAGGATCATCGGCCTGGCCGACGTGGTGGAGTCGATGGGTTCCCACAGGCCCTATCGTCCCACCCTGGGCATGGAACGGGCCCTTTCCGAGATACGGAAGAACCGGGGCATCCTGTACGACCCCGGCGTCGTCGATGCCTGCCTCGCCCTGTTCGAGAACAACCGGTTCGCCTTCGAGGGGCCGCCCGGCGATCCGGACCGGTAGGAAACGGTTCGTCGAAAACAAAAACGGAAAGGAACCCTTCATCATGAAACCCGTCGACACCTTCGCCGTGGAAGACCGCCACATGCCGCCCTTCTTCACGAAGATCCCCCTCTCCATCGAACGCGGCGAGGGGATCTACGTCTGGGACGAGTCCGGCAGGCGCTACATCGACTTCACCGCCGGGTGGGGGGTAACCTGCCTGGGTCACGCCCACCCCGCCATTGCCGGGGCCCTGGCCGAGCAGGGGCGGAAAATTCTGCAGAACCCCAACTCGGGGCTCACCTACTCCCCCGCCCGCGCACGGCTCATCGAGCTTCTCACGGAGATCCTGCCGCCGAACCTGACGCGGGTCTTTTTTTCCAGCACCGGCGCCGAGGCCAACGACGCCGTCATCAAGCTTGCCCGCAAGGCCACGGGACGGATGGACATCGTCTCGACGGAGCAGAGTTTTCACGGCAGGACGATCAGCACGGCCTCGGCCACGGGGCAGGCCAAGCACCGGGAGCGGTTCAACCCGCTCATGCCGAACTACCTCTTCGTCCCCTACGGCGACGCGGGGACCATCGCAGAGGCGCTGGGCGAGAGTACGGCGGCCGTCATCCTCGAGCCCATCCAGGGCGAGGGCGGGGTCAACGTGCCGCCGGAAGGATACCTCCGGGAGGTCGAAGCGCTTTGCCGCAAGACGGGGGCTTGCCTGATCGTCGACGAAGTGCAGACGGGCTTCTGCCGGACGGGCCCGCTCTTCGCCGTCACGGAGCTGGGCGTCCGGCCCGACTTCATGACCCTGGCCAAGGGGATCGCCGGGGGGTTCCCCTTCGGGGCCTTCGCCATGACGGAAGACGTGGCGGCCAGGCTCGAAAAGGGCGACCACGGCGGCACCTACTGCGGAAACCCCCTGGGCTGCGCCGTGGCGCATGCGGTGATCCGGCATCTCATCGACGAGAACATCGAGCAGAACGTGAAGAGCGTGGGTGCCATGATCCACGAGCAGATGCTCCTGTGGCAGGAGCGACTCCCCGCAATGATCGCCGACGTCCGGGGCCGGGGCCTCCTGCTGGCCATGGAGATGACCGGCGCGGCGACGGCGGAGCGCGTCTTCGGCGAGGCGCTGAAGCGGGGGATGATCCTCAACCTGATCCAGACGAAGGTCATCCGCCTTTGCCCGGCCCTCAACATCACGCCCGGCGAGGCCGAGGTGGCCCTGTCGATCCTGGACGAAGCCCTCGAGGCCGCCGCGCAAGGCTGAATCCGCGAACCCGCGGAAACGAAACGGCGGGACCCCCCGGCGGCGGGGAGGGAAGGAACACGAAAGGAACCATGAAACTCAATTTCGCGAAAACCAACGGACCCTTCGACGAAATGATCGAGAACCTGATCCGGACGGCTGAAGGAATCGGGCGGCCGGAACTCGTCCGCGAGATGATCATCGCCTCGCTCAAGGCCGGGCAGGAGGCCGACGAGGGCGCAGACCTCAAGCTCATGAACTCGACGCTGAAGGAAATGCGTTTCACCGCGAAGGTCTTCAGCCCCTACCGCAACGTACGCAAGGTGACGGTCTTCGGCTCGGCGCGCACCCTGCCCGACGACCCGATGTGCGGGATGGCCAGGCAATTCGGGAAAAGGCTCGCCGAGGCCGGTTACATGGTCATCACCGGCGGGGGCGGCGGCATCATGGAGGCGGTCAACCAGGGCGCCGGTCACGAGCACTCCTTCGGGGTGAACATCCGCCTGCCCTTCGAGGAAAAGCCGAACCCCGTGATCGAGGGAAACCCGCGATCCATCAACTACAAGTATTTCTTCAACCGCAAGGTCGCCTTCCTGAAGGAATCGGACGCCGTAGCGCTCTTCCCGGGCGGCTTCGGAACGCTCGACGAGGCGATGGAGACGCTCACCCTGGTGCAGACCGGGAAGCGAAACCCCATGCCGCTCGTGCTCGTGGAAACCCCGGGCTCGTCCTACTGGACCCACGTGATCCGGTTCCTCGAGGAAGAGCTCCTGTCGCACCACTACATCTGCCCGTCGGATTTTTCGCTCTTTGAACGGGTGGACTCCGTAGAGGCCGCGGTGGGCAAGATCCGGCACTTCTACCGCCGCTATCACAGCCTGCGTTACGTGCGCGGCCAGCTCGTGATCCGGCTCGCCTCCCCGCTCGACGGCGGCGCCGTCGCGGCGCTGGAGGAGCGGTTCCGGGACCTCCTGCTGCCCGGGGGGCGCATCGCGCCCTCGGGGGCGCTGGACGAGGAGCGGGAGGACGCCGACGAGGTGGCCCTGCCCCGGCTCGCGATCGATTTCAACCGGAGGGACTTCGGCAGGCTCAGGAGCCTGATCGACGCGATCAACGATTTCTGATCCGCATGGCACGGAGAGACCCATGGGCCCGGTGACATTCCAGGACAACACCTTCCGCGACGGCCACCAGTCCGTCTTCGCGACCCGGATGACCACGGAGGACATGATCCCCATCGCCGAGAAGATGGACGAGGTCGGGTTCTGGGCCGTGGAGGTCTGGGGGGGCGCGACGTTCGACACGATGCACCGTTTCCTGAACGAGGACCCCTGGGAGAGGCCGCGCGTCCTGAAGCGCTACATGAAAAAAACCCCCTTTGCCATGCTGCTGCGCGGCCAGAACCTCGTCGGCTACCGGCACTACGCCGACGACGTCGTCCGGGCCTTCGTCGACCGGGCCTGCGCGATCGGGATCGACGTCTTCCGCGTCTTCGACGCGCTCAACGACCTGCGCAACATCGAGACCGGCGCCGCCCGCATCCGGGCCAACGGCAAGCACTTCGAAGGCGCCGTCGTCTACTCGCTGACGGAGCGGCACCTGGGCGGCGAGGTCTTCAACCTCCCCTACTACGTCTCGAAGGCCCGGGGGCTGGAGGAGATGGGCGCCGACTCGATCTGCATCAAGGACATGGCGGGCATTCTGGCGCCCTATGATGCGTACGCCCTTTTTACCGAGCTGAAGAAATCCGTCGGCGTCCCCCTGCACCTTCACACCCACTACACCAGCGGCATGGCGTCGATGACCTGCCTGAAGGCCATCGAGGCAGGCGTCGACATCGTCGACACCTGCGTGGCCCCCTACGCCATGCGGACGTCGATGCCGCCGGTGGAGCCTCTGCTTCTCGCCCTGGAGGGCACCGGGCGGGACCCGGGAATCGAGATGGGCCGGCTCCTGGCAATCGGGCATTACCTGGAGTCCCTGGCACCCCGGTACGAGAAGCACATCGCCTCCAACAGCCTGTCCCTGATCGACGAGAGCGTCATCGCCCACCAGATCCCCGGCGGGATGACCTCCAACCTCGTCAGCCAGCTCAAGGAAATGAACGCCCTCGACCGCCTCCCGGACGTGCAGCGGGAGATCCAGGCAGTCCGCCGGGAGGCGGGGATGCCGCCGCTGGTGACCCCGACCTCCCAGATCGTCGGCTCCCAGGCCGTCATGAACGTGATGGCGGGCCGGTACCGGACGATCAGCAACCAGTTCCGCGACCTGCTGTTCGGCCTCTACGGGAAGACGCCCGCCGCGGTCGACCCGAAGGTCCGCGAGATGGCCCTGCGCGGCTACGACCAGGGGGTCTGGATCACGGACCGGCCGGCCAACCACCTCAAGCCGGAGATGGAGGCGGCGCGGCGGAAGCTGGGGGACCTGGCCCGGACCGAGGAGGACGTCCTGACCTGCGTCCTCTACCCCGCCTCGGGGGAGCTGTTCCTGAAGAAAAAGTACGGCAGGGAATAGCGACACGGTTCGAGAAAGGCAAAGCGCATTCACGCAGAGACCGGCCGAGCGCCGCGTCACGGTGCATACATCCTGCGTCCTGCAAGGGCTGACATGGAACGTGATGACCGCCTTGCAAATGGCGGGGGATGAGGATTCGATGTGACTGCAGGAGGCAGAGCCCAGCGACTCTGCCTCCGCCCTGTCCCGGGTCCCGCAGATTTCGTCCCGCTCAGGGGGTGCCCCCGACAATCTCGTCGAGTTTCTCAAAGTGATCTTCCACCGCATCCAGATACGTCTTCTGGATGGATTTGTATTTCTTGGCCCAGTCCCGTACCATATTCAGGGACCCCTCCTGCAACACGCCGCTTTTCTGGATCATCTCCAGCATCGTCTCCCCCTGCTCCTGCATGGCCGCCATCGACTTCATGTACGCTTCCCACTGCGTCTTCCAAAACCGCAAAATCTCTTTCGATGCGTCTTTCATGGCCCGCTGCCTCCTTTCTTCAAGATGGTTCAGGCTACGGCCCGGAATACCCCTTTCAGCCGCATTCCTCGGATTTTCCCGGCGTTGAGCTTCGCCAGGATGCGTCCGCATTCGACACACGTGAACATCACGACAGCACCTCGTCGAGCCCGCCAACGAATGTGCCCGCCCGTGTAAACGGCAAGAGGCGAATCCCGATCGGCTGCAACGGAGGAGGAAACAACCCAAGCGGAGCGTAGAGAAGAATCGATTCGGATCGGAGACTGAAACCCGGCGGCAAGCGGAACTCTTTTATAAAAAATATACGCTTGCGGCGGGGAAAAGCAATGGGCTCAACGAAGCGCGGCGGAATCAACCGGGCACCCGGTCCCGGTATCGTGAGACGCCCGCAAAACAGATGCGGACGTTGCTCCGCGCAACGGATCCCGTCCCATCAGCGCATCTCCTATGCCCCCGTCAGACCCTGTCTGCCGGTGTCTCACCGGGCATTCCTACCCCGTTTTCAGACGGCCGCCGATTTTCCGATGACGGGAAACGTCATAGAACACAGCCGGCAGACCGAAGGGCCTGCCATCTCACTGAACAGGAGAAACCCATGGCCAATAAACCGGTCGAAATTGTCGAGTTGGCAGGAAATGCGGGGGTGTACAAGGCAAATCTCGGCACCTCCAATTTTCTGGTACGGAGTTTCATGGCGGGCCTCTTCATCGCAGTGGGTGCCGCACTGTGCACCGTCTGCGGCACGGGGGTGGAAAAGACCCTGGGCCCGGGCTTCAAGGCACTGGTGGGGGGCGCGGTCTTCCCCGTGGGCCTCATCGCCATCGTGCTGACGGGCATGTCGCTCTTTACGGGCGACACCATGCTCATCCCCATGGCGGTGTTTCAGAAGAAGACCACCTGGGACAAGGTCTTCCATGCCTGGTTCTGGGTCTACATCGGAAACTTCGTCGGCTCCATCTTCTGGGCGTACCTGATGGTGGTCGGCCCCCTGACGAAAGGGGGCGGGCCCGAGCTGACGGTGTTCGGGCAGAACGCCGTCGCGATCGCGGAAGCCAAGACTCTCCCCTACATCGCGACGGGCACACTCGGGCTCTGGTCCGCGTTCATGAAGGGCATCGCCTGCAATCTGCTGGTCAACGTCGCCATTCTGCTGGCGTTCGCGTCGAAGAACATGATCGGGAAATTCTTCGGCATCTGGTTCCCCATCATGGCCTTCGTCGCCTCGGGGTTCGAGCACTCCGTGGCGAACATGTACTTCATCCCCACGGGTATCCTGCTGGGGGCCAATGTCTCCTGGGCGCAATTCGTCCAGTGGAATCTGATCCCGGTGACGCTGGGAAACATCGTCGGCGGATTCATCTTCATCGGCGCGGTGTACTTCTACTCCTTCAAGAAGGAACTTTCCTCGATGTCGCCCACATAGCCTCGGTCTTGCAAACCCGAAGCCCCCGCATGCCCGGCCTTCCAGGACTCCGGCAATGCGGGGGCTTTCGTTTTACCGTTTGCGGCGACGGCAGGGCCCGGCGACGGGAACGGACGGCTACAGAAACGGCAGGGGGTCGTCCCTGCGATAGGCCGTGGCCTGGCAGGACGCCATGAGTTGGCCGGAAAGGTTGCGGACTTCGATCAGGAAGTGGCTGACGCGGCGGGACCGGTTGAGGAGCTTCGCCTCGGCCTGGAGGACGTCGCCTTCATCGGGAGCCTTCATGTAGGAGACATTGACATTGAGGGCGATCTCGATTCGGCCGCTGGAATTCGAGGCAAACTGGAACGCCTCGTCGATGAGCGAGAAAAGAGCGCCGCCGTGACAGCGCCCATAGATGTTGCGGTGCCTCTCCGTGACGGTCATCCGGACGAGTGCGTAGCCGTCATCGACCTTCAGCAGTTCGAGACCCAGCATCTTCGCATAGGGCTCATCCTTCGCGCGCCCGCGCAGGGCCTCGAAGACCTTCTCGCTCATGCCTGCCCCCTTACAATGAAATCCCCCTTCATCCCCCCTCGTCGAGGGGAGTGCAAAGGGGGATATCGTTCTTGCCTTTACCCTCGCGCTATCGCATCGGAAACCTCAAGGCTGGTAAAAAAGGTGCAGATGCAAGGCGCCCGACAACCCGAGGAGCGAGGCGTACTTTGGGCGTACGTTGAGCGACGAGGGCGGAGGGCAACGCCGCAGACGTTCCTTTTTGTCGCCTTGATCCGCTTCGCGGGGCTCCCCGGCAAGGAAAGAACCTTTCATGATCGCGCTCCCTTGCGGGATGCGACCCCGGTCACCAGCCTTTCAGAGGCTGTACACCTTATCCCCCGGCAACACGGTAAATCCGCTCTTCGTCAGGATCTCGATGGCGCGGTCCGTCGCGTTGAACCGGAAGATGATGATCGCGTGCTCGCCGCTTCTTTCCACGTAGGCGTACATGTACTCCACGTTGATGCTTTCCTTCGAAAGCGCCTCGAGGATGCTGTGGAGCCCGCCCGGACGGTCGGGGACCAGTACGGCCACCACGCTCGTGCGTCCCACGGTGAACCCGTTCTCCTTCAGGACCTGCTTGGCCTTCTCCGCGTCGTTGACGATCAGGCGCAGCACCCCGAAATCGGAGGTGTCGGCAAGCGAGAGGGCCCGGATGTTGATGCCGGCGTCCCTCAGCACGCGCGTGACGAATTCCAGCCCGCCCGGCTTGTTCTCCAGAAAGATGGATATCTGCTCGACCTTGTTCATGGGTGCACCCCCTTCGTGCGGTCTCAGATGGTTCGCTTGTCGATGACGCGCTTCGCCTTGCCCTCGAAGCGCTGGATCGTCTTGGGCTCCACGAGCTTCACCTTGGTCGAGACGCCCAGGTAGTCCTTGATGTCTTTCGTGATGCGGCGGCTGAGCTGCTGCAGCACCTTCACCTCGCCCGTCTCGGCGAAGACCTTCTCACCGACCTCGACCTGCACCTCCAGGGTGTCGAGATTGCCCTCGCGGTCCACGATGAGCATGTAGTGGGGCTCGATGCCCGGGATGTTGAGCAGCACGCCCTCGATCTGGGAGGGGAACACGTTGACCCCCCGGATGATCAGCATGTCGTCGCTGCGGCCCGTGACCCGGTCCATGCGCACGAGCGTCCGGCCGCACCGGCAGGGTGCCTTCACCAGGCGGGAGACGTCCCGCGTGCGGTAGCGGATCAGCGGAAAGGCCTCCTTGGTCACCGTCGTGAAGACCAGTTCGCCGATTTCTCCCTCGGGCAGCACCTCGCCCGTGTCGGGGTTGATGATCTCGGCGATGAAGTGGTCCTCGAAGATGTGCAGGCCCTGCTTGGCCTCGATGCACTCCATGGCGACGCCGGGCCCCATGACCTCCGAGAGCCCGTAGATGTCGAGGGCCGTGATGTCGAGCTTGTTTTCGATCTCCTGGCGCATCTTCTCGCTCCAGGGCTCGGCGCCGAGGACGCCCACGCGCAGCTTCAGGGCGCGCATGTCGACGCCCATCTCCTCGCCCTGCTCGGCCAGGTAGAGCGTGTAGGAGGGGGTGGCGCAGAGGGCCGTCGGGGCGAAGTCCTGGAGGATCATGATCTGGCGCTTCGTGTTGCCGCCCGAGATGGGGATGACGCTGGCGCCGAGTTTCTCGGCCCCGTAGTGGGCCCCGAGACCGCCCGTGAAGAGGCCGTAGCCGTATGCGTTGTGGATGATGTCGTTCTTCGTCAGGCCCGCCATGACGAAGCACCGGGCCATGAGCTCGGACCAGGTTTCGATGTCGCGCTTCGTGTACCCCACGACGGTGGAGCGGCCCGTGGTGCCCGAGGAGGCGTGGACCCGGACCACACTCGACATGGGAACGGCGAAGAGGCCGTAGGGGTAGTTGTCCCGCAGGTCCTGCTTGGTTGTGAAGGGAAGCCGCTTCAAATCGTCGAGGGATCGGATGTCGTCGGGCTTGACGCCGGCGTTGTCGAAGGTCCGCTTGTAGAACCCCACCGTGTGGTAGACGCGCTGGACCACCTGCTGGAGCCTCTTGACCTGCAACGCCTCCAGCGCCTCGCGCGGCAGCGTCTCGAATTCTTCGTTGTA
>ERZ1645192.3779-NODE-3779-length-12190-cov-8.532674_pt1 | contig 12190 bp, 14 predicted proteins | sample MGYA00575354_ERZ1645192 | MGnify/ENA primary metagenome ERZ1645192 (study PRJEB40844, sample SAMN11349763) | freshwater sediment metagenome | isolation source: river sediment | host: Sediment | place: India: Faizupur Khadar , New Delhi | collected 2017-02-21 ... | reverse complement strand
GAAAAAATTGGAGGGGAAGTTTTTATTCCGTAGCTGCAGCATAATTATGGGGACTAGCCCGGGTGGATCGGCGTCACTTGTGACCTGAAATCGTCGGAATGCAGGGGGCGAAGTTTGAGGAAGGTTGGTACATACGGCCTGTATCTGTCGTGTTTCTGACGTAGAAACCCTGTCCTGTGAGGTCGATGGCCAGGTATCACACCTTCGGAGGAAGGAACGACCTGTTGTCGCGGGGACCGGTTCAGGCCCGGAAGGGAGCAGACTTACCGTGAACATTCGGCGCCCATAGGGTTGCGGGGTGGAGAAGGAGACCCTTGGAAAAGGCTGCAATGACCGATCGACTGATAACATGTCCCCAATATTCTGATTCTTATGGCAAAAGTTGCGATTGTTGGTGCAACCGGAAAGGTGGGCCAGTATGCAGCACTCTCGATCTCACGCATCCCGTATGTGAATGAGGTTCAACTCTATGGCAGACCTGGTTCTGAAGGGATTCTTGAGGGTATCGCTCGCGATCTTATCGATTCATTTGCTGCAACCGGGACAGACAGCAGCGTCAGCTGGAGCTGTTCGATTGAGGACCTGAAAGGATCGGATGTAATTGTCTTTACAGCAGGCGTCCCACGCCAGGCTCATCAGACACGAAATGATCTCGCGCTCCAAAATGCACGGATCGTTAAAGATTTCGCTGAAAAAATCGCCATCATCGCACCGGATGCATTGTTACTCATGATCACAAATCCGGTAGACATCATGACTCATGTTGCCCTGAAGTACTCAGGAAAGAAGTCAAATGAAGTCTTTGGAATCGGGACACACCTGGATTCGATGCGACTCAAATCCGCGATAGCCTCGTTCTTTAAAGTCCATGTCAGTGAAGTTCACACCCGTATCATCGGAGAGCATGGTGAAAGTATGGTGCCACTCTGGTCAGCAACGACCATTGGAGGTATACAGATCTCAAACCTGCCCAGTTTCGCCCGTGTACCGATCGATGAGATCATGACTCAGGTGAAGTGCTCAGGTCAGCGAATCATTGCATCAAAAGGTGCAACGGTGTGGGGACCAGGCGAAGCTATCGGCACTCTTGTCCGGACAATACTTGGAAATGAAGATAGAATCCTGACCGTTTCAGCATATATCAAAGCAGAAGTTCATAACATCGGGGACGTGTGCATCGGTGTGCCGGTGCGGATTAACCGGAGTGGAGCATATCCGGTTCCAATACGGATAGAGCCGCTTGAAGTTCGAAATTTCCAGATGTCTGTTGAAAAGATCCGGAGAATTACAAAAGAAGTCTTTACTGCTCTTGAGAACGGGGAAGAATAGGATTATCCCCTGAACGTTTTACAAAAAATTTCTTGTATTTAAACAAGAGTTGATTCTACGATCTCTGCACGTTCAACACCCTCGATGGAGTTGAGTGCCTCTTCTATACCTTCAGTTTGTCCTTCTGCATCAGGCACGACAAGCGCGATTTTTAATGCAACAAGTCCAAAGCCAATGGGCTCTTCCCGTATGTCCTGAACACGGGGGAATTTCTCCTTTATGGCTGCAACGATCTGGTCCCGGTTGATCTCGGGTGATTCCGGCATCACTTTGATAATAAGCGCTACGTCTCCCATGATCTCATGGTCCCCGAAGGCCGCAGGTCGGGCAGATGTACTCAACGCTCTGTTCTCTGCACCGGTAACACCGGCGTATGGTGGCCCCGCATGCCGGGCAGCCGAACTCTACAGAGCCCTCTTCTGCCATTGGGCCATTACATGATGTGCAGTTTGTTATACTCATATTCAGACTTCCAAAAAGCTGCTTATCTGGTTTATTCATCAACACCTTAAATGGTAGCGCCAAAGCGTGTTCCCATAACCTCCTCACCCCTGAGAAAGCCGGCAAGTCTCGCATGATCAGAACCCCGGAGTATAAAACCCCGGACCTGATGCTCCGTCACATAGGGAACAAACGCCGGATCAAGATCCCCTGTAACCATACCTGGTGTAAGTGCAGAGACCGGCCCGTCAGATGCCCGGATGTAGTCCAGTGATTTCAAAATAACCAGGGGCACTGATAGCAGACGGGCATAGGAGGCACTGATGGTATCTGATGTGATATCCCAGGAATGAGGAAGTGGATCAGTCTCCATCAGATGACCATAGGGGAGGAGAATTGCCGGAAATTCGCGTATCACCGGATACCTCGTCACCGGCAGTCCATACGAGGAGAGGAGCCATCCATACTGATCCATTGCGGCAATTGCCATGAAATGCGCTGCGGTATCTGAAATGTTCTTCTGACGGACGGCATCAGCAAAAACTCCCCCTCCCGGAATTATCAGAATACTTCTCCTGCTCTCCCTGATGGTCCTGATAATCATGGGAGCGTGCTCAATCAGACTGCCCCCAATCTTGAGTACCAATGCCTGATCCCGGCTGATCACAATGCAGTACGTTCATGTACCGATGACCAATAAACCCTGATCCCCATGTATCCCATCCCCGCCCTCCTGGTCATCTGCATCCTTGTGGCTCCTATATCAGCCGGCCCATATTTCCTGGAAATTTATCCGGATACCTGGATGAACGGCGATGAGGATGAATATATTACCATAGGCTGGGATCAACCTCCCGGATCATGTACCATCTCAGACGGGGAAGGAACCATCACCTTTTCACCCTCAAATCCCGGGTCTGCGTCCTGTACCATAGCGCGGAATGGTGAACTGTACAAACAGGTATGGGGTCAGTATCCTTCCTATGAAATAATTGACAGTTCACCGCATGTTCCCCAGGCAACTCTCCAGGGCCGGTTCCAACTGTCTAATAAGAAGGATGACCTGACGCTTACAAGCCAGGGCTGCACCTATGACACCGTAACATGGCCCGGGACCTTCAAATCCCGAAAAGGCCAGATACATATCAGGTCGCCTGACGGGCTCTGGGATACCCGGGTGCTCATGGCCGGGGGAAGCAGACTCACCCCACAGACCTTTCACAATATTTCAGGCAGGGGATTTGTATCACCTGACTGCTCCAGGCAGGTTCTGGAAGAGATCATCAGTACCTCACAGAGGTCCATTCTTCTCAACATCTATGAGTTCACAGACCCCGGTCTTACACAGCTCCTCTGTGATGCTCTTGGGCGGGGAGTGGCGGTATCAGTACTTCTTGAAGGCGGGCCGGTCGGGGGTATCCCGCCAGAGGAACTCCCGATCATATACAATCTGATTGAGTCTGGTGCGGATGTCAGAGTCATGGAGGGAACCGGAGAAGATCATGCCCCGTACCGGTATGACCATGCAAAATATCTCGTGGCAGATGACAGCCTGGTGTTTCTGACAACTGAAAACTTCAAGGAACACTCATTCCCTCATGCCGGGTTTGCCGGAAACCGGGGATGGGGAGTGGTCCTCGACTCAGCAGATCTTGCATCCAGTTTCACGGACGTTTTCCGGGGTGATTTTGACGGGCCGGGAGTGAACATCGCAGAGGGCAGGGTGGGCATCACCGAAGAGCCGGTGACTTCTCCATACGCTCCCGTGTTTTCTCCCCAGTCATTTTCCGAAGCAGTAGTAACCCCGGTCTTCTCACCTGATACCAGCATCCTGATAGCAGATTTGATAAACGAGAGCAGGAGCAGAGTATGGATACAGCAGGCATACATCACCGAATACCCAAAGAACGGGACCAACCCATTTCTCGCAGCAGCAATAGACGCCGCACGGCGGGGCGTAGATGTGAGAATCCTGCTGGATGGATATTATTACAACATCGAGGGGGAGAATGACAATGATGAGATGGTTACCCGCCTGAAAACCCTTGCCGCATATGAGAACATCTCCCTTCAGGCACAGGTCCTCTACCCGGAGAAGGCCGGTCTTTTAAAGGTCCACACCAAGGGGGTGGTCGCAGATGATTCGGTTCTGATATCAAGCATGAACTGGAATGAGAACTCAGCCTGCTTTAACCGGGAGGCAGGTGTCATCATCCACAGTCGGGATGCTGCATCATACTTTGCCTCCGTCTTTCTGCTGGACTGGGCCGGAAAAACAGAGAGACGACAAACCCAGGGCCTTCCCGGAGGCGATACCGGATTTATCCAGATGGTTACCCTTGCAGGAGTATTGATCTTTTTAATACTCCTCTACCGCCGGTATCACCGGTGATCAAATATGCTCTTTCAGGAACACAAAGACCAGGTAATACAGGGCAACCATCAGCATCAACACCCCGGCTATCCGGTTAATGAGCAGATGATGTGTGGTAAAGAACCGGATACATGTCCTGCTCCTTTCAAGAGACAGGGCTGAAAGGAACAGAAGCGGGCTTGCCATCCCAATCCCGAAGAGAACGAAATTAACAAAATTTGCGATGAAATCTGCCGTGGTCGCGGATATTGCAAAGAGCAGGATAATCGAGCCGGGGTTGCAGGGAAGGGCCACCAGGCCAAAGAATGCTCCAAACAGAACGGCAGTGATATAGGGAGTCTTTCCAACCGGAGTTGAGATCATGGGGAAGAATCTGCTGATATCAAATCCGGCAATCATGGCAATACTCATGATCGCAAGGATACCATAGATGGCCGGCCCGAGTATCTCAATGACATCTCCGGTGGACATTTTGAGAATGGCGATAAAAAGCAGACCAAATGAGAACATCGCAAGTAGCACTCCCACCGTTACGGCCAGGCCAAGGGTGAGGGTTCTGCTCCCCCCTGTCTTTGTCCGCCCTGCAAGGAATGCCAAATATCCCGGGTACAGCGGCAGTACACACATGGCTCCCAGCGGCGTGTAAAGTCCTGCCAAAAAGGAGATGACCCAGGTTTCTGGTGTGATATCCATGGATTTATGAGCAGAGTTCGTCCAGTGCCCGCTTCAGGACATCTGCACTAAAGACACCGTCTTCAAGGTAGGTGGCGGTCTTACCACAGATGATGATGGTCTGGGGGATTGACTGGATGAATCCCGGTCCATAGGCGTTGACAAGGCTTCTGGTCACATCAGTCGGAGCAGCGGTGAATATCCCCTTGAAGTTATTCGACTCCTGGTGACGCTTCACTTTTGCCGCATTTTCATTGGGATCAACATCCAGTGCCACAACTGTGTACTTATCCGGATATGCGGTCTGCAGCTTCGTAGATTCCAGAAGCTGCATCGAGCAGCCCGGACACCAGACAGCAAAACTGTGGATGATGACCGGCTTTCCCTGCTCAGCAAGATCTTTTATTGAGAACCGCTCCCCTGTGAGAGCGTCAGTCATGGATGTGGTAATCCAGGCGAGTTCAGGGGATGCTGTTTCAGAATATGCTACTTCAGGAGATTCCTCACTTGCCAGACACCCTGTACACAGCAGGGTCGCAACAAGGAGACCAAAGATGACCGGGAGTATTGTCCGGTGATAACACATGCAAAATCATCTGAGACTCTTTGTTCATATACTTCAAGGAAAAAAGAGATGGTCACCTGACCGGCATCAGGAACTGGATGATCAGGGCTACCAGATAGGTTACGATACCAAAGAGAATCTGTGGGAGAGTATACCGTTTGAACACCGTTTTAACATCGTCTCCGGTTGTCCGGTGTAAGAGCCAGAAATAGGGATCAGTTACGAAACAGATCAGACCCGCACCACCGATGATCATAAGGAAGAGGGCCAGGGGGTTTAACATGGAGGGGATGACCGTCGTTGCAAGGACCTGGGCGGTCAGGTATGATGTGACAATCCTGGACCCTTGGGCAGTCTGAATGAGAGCGGCAAGGACAAAGGGGAATAGAAATATCGGCAGTGACGTTGCGAGCAGGATAGATGCATCCGCCGGAAAACTACTCTGCTGAATGATATATCCAAGAGCTCCTGCTCCACAGATGTCAAAGATGACCACTCCGCCATGTTTCGCTCCAAGGACCCAGCCACTCCATCTGACTTCCTGCTTTGCAGTGACGACTGCGGTTGCCATTCCGGCAAGCATGATAAACTGGAGCAGCCCTGCATGTGTGAGTCCGAGTAGGAGATACCCGATCGGGATGGCAAGGAGGATCACCAGAAACGGTGCCCATGCACGGAGATGAAAGGCCCCTTCTTCCCGTTTGTATCCAATCTGCTCATGAGTGATGTCTGCAAAGTCACACTGCCTCCTGACATACCAGATCATTGATCCGACAAAGATCAAAGAGAGGGGAATTGCAACCAGGTTATAGATGAGCGGAGAGAAATCCGGTGCAAATGCATCAAAGAGGGTATAGGTGACCGGAGTCGGGTATACATACGCAACCCCGAGAACAGAACCGATGGCGACAAGATAGATGAGGAGTGACCGTTTTCGTTCATCTGAGGTAAAGAACTCGATAACCGGCGTCAGGATAATAAACGCGGTGATGGGACAGGTGGAAGGAACTGCGATAAGATATCCTGCAATCCCGGACAGGGTAGGTGGCCGCTTTAAGAGGGTCCGGAGGTCAGAGACAATCTGCTGGATAAGTCCCTGCTCGGCAAGATATTTCGCGATGACCGACCCGGCAAGGATGGGGATACCCAGACTGTTAAAGATACTGGCGCATCCCATCGCTACCTGCTGAAAAACCGTGTCAGGAGCGGTCCCGATCATGAGACCGAAGGCGATTGCTCCCCCGACAAGGGTGAAAAATGGTGGCAGCTTGTATCTGAATCCGATGACAGATATTGCCACCATCACGATAAGGAATATCAGGAGGGTATTCATTCCTTATTCTATCTGCAGGTGATCATATCAAAGGCTCTTGGTCTCTCGTGTCCCGAGGGCTCATAGGGGAGCCACAATAAACCTGTAGGAGATGCTTGTACTTCACAGCCAGGAGAAGACAGCCATTGGCATCCTCATCCTTGTGACCCTGGTGTGTCTTGCCGGGACTCTCATACTGGATGGGATGGGAAAAGAACAGTTTTCAACAGAATATCAGGCAGGAATGGCAGATGGCACGCTGGTCAGATGGGAAGGAGTGGTAGGTTCTGTGTATCATGCCCAGGGTGGAAGTATCATCATGGACGTATCAGGAGTCAGTATCTTCATACCGGCATCGGCAGGAGATATTCCAGAAATCACGACCGGATCTTCTATCCGGATAATCGGCACCGTCCAGCACTGGAAAGGAAAAGAGGAGATATCTGTTGAAGATGGCCGGGATATCAGCCTTCTTTCATGATATCAAGCGAGAAGTCTGCGTTTTTGACCGTATGGGTGAGCATACCCATGCTAATCCGGTCAATCGGGAGGCTTGCATATAATGCCAGCGTTTCTTCGGTAATACCTCCTGATACCTCGATAATTACCCTCTCCCGAAGGTCGTTCTTCACAAGAAGGGAGATGACCTGCGAGACCTGGTCAGGAGTCATGTTATCAAGGAGGATTATGTCCGCCCCTTCCCGGGCAATCAACAGAGCTTCATCAATAGTGTCTGCTTCTGCCTCAACCCGGTGATAGGCTGAAAAGGCCTTTGCCCTCCTGACTGCCTCATCCACACTGACCAAAGCCCGGTGATTATCTTTTATTAAAACCGCATCAGACAGGGAGAACCGGTGAGGATCAGCCCCGCCAATCATCGCGGCTTTTTTATCCATCAGGCGAAGTCCGGGAGCAGTCTTCCGGGTCGCGGCAATCCGGCACTCAGGGTTTATTGCAGATACCAGGTCCTGCATTCTTCTGGCCCTCGTAGCAATACCACTCATCCGCCCGAGAATATTGAGCAGGGTTCGCTCCAGAAGAAGGATGGTATGAGCCTGACCGGTCAGGGTGACGATCACATCCCCTGCATGGTGACATATTCCATCTGAACATGCTGTCGAGACAGAAAGACCGTACCATTCAGAAAGACGGGTAACTTCAGTAAGACCGGCAAGAACAAGGGATTCCCGTGCCGAGATCATCGCGGTGCATACCTGTGGCAGGATAACCGCTTCAGAGGTCACATCCCCAAACGGACAATCCTCTTCTACATATCCAATAAGGCGGGAAAGCGGTATATCGGGGAGTTTATTCATGGCACACTGATCATGTATTCAAGGGACCGCCGTGCCCCTTCCATGACCTCCGGAGGCACCGTCACTTCCCCGGAGAGATCACGCAGACATCTGAACAGTTCAGGGAGGGTGGTCTTTTTCATATCAGCACAGACGGCATCCTCTCTGCCAATGAATGACTGATCCGGACAGAGTTCACTGAGCCGATCCAGCATCCCTGCTTCGGTGCAGATATACCATGCTGATCCCGTTTTGGCAATCTCGGCCATCTTTCCGGTTGAGACGATGTGATCGGCAAGCTCACGGATCTCCACCGGACATTCCGGGTGGGCCATAACCGCGATGCCGGTTGCCTTTACTTCCTGCAGATCTTCCGCATCAAATTGCATATGCACGTAGCAGTGACCACCCTCAGGTATGGGAATTATCTCCTTATCAAAAAGGACCGACTGGACATATGAGGCAAGGTTTGTATCAGGCCCGAATATGACCTGTTTGTTCGGGAAAGATCTCACTATCCGAACCGCATTCCCTGATGTGCAGACCGAATCAGCAACCGCCTTGCATGCCGCAGTACTGTTGATGTATACAACGACTGCAGCCTCCGGATACTGCTCTCTTGCCTTCAGGATAATTTCAGGCGTTAAAAAGTCTGCCAGTGGACATCCGGCCTCCATGTCCGGCATCAGGACTTTTTTATCAGGGTTCAGGATGTGGGCAGTCTCTGCCATGAACCTGACACCACAGAGAACGAGGATTGGTTCTGTTGCTTTTCGTGCTGCCTGAGCCAGTTCAAGACTGTCTCCGATCACATCTGCAACGGCATGAATCTCGGGTAGCTGGTAATTATGTGCCAGGATAAGTGCCTTTTTTTCAGACTTCAGGCGTAGGATATCTGCAATGAGATTACGATTGGTCACGATCCAATCACCAACGGACTGTCAAGGTTTTTCAGCAGTGAGAGCACCGAAAGGGCTGCAAGATAACTGGTTGCCGGGTTATCAGGGCTTGGGTGATTTACAATCCTGATACTTGCCTCCCCGAATTCTCCAGAGACTTCGATATCGTGGATATTTCGATCAACGTCAGGATCTGCCCAGAGCTCAACTTCAACATCATGATTCACAGCAAGAGAAAGTGCTACTGATACGTTGATATTTTTTGGAAACTGTTTGATGCACTCATTCGCCTTGCCACGAAATGCAAGAGTCCGGTGACTAACCTGCATCCCAAGACTCTCCGGGCTTTTTGTGGTTCTGAGAAGGACCGAATCTATCCTGCTGATTCTCCCCACCTTCAGGTTATCAAGTCCCATGATGGCACCACTCGGGATATGGATCTTTTTCCCTTTGGCCCGTGCCACATCAAGGAGGGTATTTCTGAAAGAGGAGTCAGACAGGGCACCAACGGAGAGTATAAGAATATTTTTACTGTTTTCAAGAACCTTCGGGGCATATTCCCTGACCGCAAGGACCGATGCAGCCTCCACGCAAATATCGAAATCCTGTGAGATAAACTCCTGAAAATCAGCGTATGCAGGAGCACCACAGATGCGGGCAAGTTCCTCTGCATGGTCCGGTAGGCGGTCAAAAAGCGCCTCAACCGTAAATCCATCCTGATGGGCTGCAATAATCCTGCCTACATTACCGCACCCGAGGAGCCCGATTCTGACCATTGCCTACATATATGCAGAATATGTTTTAAGCCGTTTGGTTCCTGAATGGTGAGTGCAATTGTCAATGAGCACCCCTGAATCAGACTCTGAAAAAGTCAAAACCTGCGTGTTTGAACCGGACGGCATATGGGAAGAGGCACTATCCGGACGGACGGTATGTATCCGGACCTTTGGGTGTGCATATAATTTCGGGGATTCTGATCTCCTGATATCAGTGCTGAAAAACCGGGGATCGGTGATGGTGACCGACCCGGCACTGGCTGATGCCATTATCATCAATACCTGTATCGTCATCGCTTCTACCGAACGAAAGATGATCAAAGAGATAGCATCATACCCGGACCGCGAGGTCTATGTGACCGGGTGCCTTCCACTGGCACTGCCCGCCTACCTCCAAAACCACCCCACGGTGAAGGTGATACATCCTGATTCAATTCACCGGGCTGCAGCCATGGTTCCATACATCCATGAAGGCATGATTTCTGTAGTGCAGATTGGACCGGGATGTGTGGGATCCTGTCGGTACTGCATCACCCGCTGTGCCCGGGGATCAATACGAAGCATCCCCCCGGAACAGATTCACGCACACATTGCCAGATGTGCCGAGGGAGGAGCAATTGAGATCCGCATGGCCGGACAGGATCTTTCGGCATATGGGCATGACACCGGCCAGTGGACCCTTGCCACCCTTCTTGAGAACTTCCCTCACCTTCCAGAAACCACACGAATCCGTCTGGGGATGATGAACCCGGCAACCCTGAAACCGATTGCCCGGGGGGTTGCAAAAGCCATGAAAAATGGTCCATTCTTTTCATTTCTTCATCTCCCAATCCAGTCCGGGTCTGACCGGGTCCTTGACCTGATGGGACGCGGGTATTCGGTGGCCGATATTCAGTATATTATTGATATCTTCAGATCAGAAATGCCGGATATTACTATCGCAACCGATATCATCACCGGATTTCCTGGTGAGACGGATGACGACCATGAGCAGACCATGGATCTCATCAGACACATTTCACCAGGGATGGTGAATGTGACTCGGTACTCATGGAGGCCTGGAACCGGCATGACCCGTGAGCATGAACTCCCTGATCGGATCAGAAAGGACCGGTCGCGTGCGATCATCCATGAAACCTATGCAGGATTCCAGAAGGCCAATGAGAAGAAGACGGGAGCGGTGATGGAGGTAATCCCGACAGAAGAACTCAAACCAGGTTCAGTTATGGCACGTTCTGAACGGTATGAAGGGGTCGTAATAAGGGAGGACTGTCCGCTTGGAATACCATGCATCGTAAGGATTACCGGCTCTACTCCTCATTATCTCATCGGTGAACGGGTCAGAGACTGATCAGACGGTTCTTTGCCTGCCCGGATGACCTGTATACTCATCATGGAAGAGATTATCGAACAGGGTTTTAACCGGCTGGTTGAGGTTATAAACCTGCATGATTCCTCAATAGATGCCTATTCAGAAGAGATCCGGAACCTGGATGCAGAACTTCTGGGCAAAATGGCAGCACAGGTGACCGGAGTAATCGCAAAAACCGGCATAGAACTTCTTGAAAAAGGAAAGAAAGACAATCAGGGTGAGATCTATGATCCCCGGCATTACCCAAAAAAGATGATAATACTGGGGAAAAGTGCCGACCCGGTGCCATACCGGCCGGATAACATGTCACGGGCCGTTCAGGACCAGTTCTGCCTTCTGGGAGAAGATGGCAGATTTTATGAGATCATGTATAGCGCTGATGATCTCGTCATCGACTCATATCTTGCAGAGATTACCTCCCGCCAGGTGATTGACCTCTATGGATATGAGGCCATGTTCATGTTGTATAAAGCCATGCAGCAGTACATGCAAAACCAGGGAGAACTGCTGGTGGCACTGGAAAAAACGCTGAATTTTATCCGATCATAATCTGATCGGCTATTTTCCTTTCCACCCGAACAACGGGAACATCGGTTTGAATGGGTCCTGGTCCTGTTCAAATCTTCCCAGACTGAACGCTTTGCTTCTTCGTGGATTATCCTGAACCTGGTAGGTCACTTCCACGATAAGTGACTGGACCATCTTCGGGAGCATCAGGCGGGTCGTAGTATCAGGCTCAAGGCGTTCTACATGCCAGGGTTCATCGATGTCTGCCGCCGTTATCTCAAGCTTTTCTGCAGCACATGTTCCGGTATTTTCAAGAATAATCTCCCGATGATTTGGGGACAGATCAGCCATGATAAGCGGCCGGGCGTGTTTCGCAGCATCAGCGGAGATCATTGCACCAAGGAGCAGGGTTCCGGTTATGATGATGACAATACCAGCCAGAATCTGTTGGTTGATGAAATACAAAAGGACAGTAAGCCCTATCCCGACAAACGCGATGAGAAGAATATGATAGTTCTTTGAATTGAACGGTAGAGATGACATAAAACAGAAATGGGCCCGATGCGATTCGAACGCATGACCTCCCGGTTATCAGCCGGGTGCACCACCTGTCTATGCTACGGGCCCGAGGCTCTTATCAGGTGGATC
>ERZ1645192.3776-NODE-3776-length-12194-cov-9.226543_pt1 | contig 12194 bp, 8 predicted proteins | sample MGYA00575354_ERZ1645192 | MGnify/ENA primary metagenome ERZ1645192 (study PRJEB40844, sample SAMN11349763) | freshwater sediment metagenome | isolation source: river sediment | host: Sediment | place: India: Faizupur Khadar , New Delhi | collected 2017-02-21 ... | reverse complement strand
CCGGTCTTGGCGCCCTTGATGTCGAAGTAGCGGATCTCGCGGAAGTTGAACAGGCGCTCGTAGTAGTCCGACCACTTCTGCATGTTGCCCACGAACAGGTTGTGGGTCAGGTGGTCGATGAAGGTCAGGCCGAAACCGCGCGGCATCTTCTCGGCGCCCGGCAGCCATTCGTAGTCGGGATCGTGGATGGTGCCTTCGCTGTCGTAGCGGTCGACGAGGTAGAGCATGCAGCCGCCGATGCCCTTGATCACCGGCGCGGCGACCGCCTTGGTCAGCTCGTCGGCGGCGTCGAAGGCTTCCGCGCCGTTCTTCAACGCCTGCACGCGGACCCACTCGGCCAGCTTGCGGAAGCGGATCGCGAAGCCGCAGGCGCTCGGGCCGTGCTGCGCGGCGAAGCGCCCGGCGAACGAGTCGGCGTCCTCGTTGATCAGGAAGGTGCAGTCGCCCTGCCGGTAGGTGCTGATCGGCCGCGAGGCGTGGCGCGCGACCTGGACGAAGCCGAGCTTGCGGAAGTAGTCGTGCAGCTGGCCGGCCTGGCCCTCGGGGGCGGCGTATTCGACGAATTCGAAGCCGTCGATGCCCATGGGGTTCTCGAAGGTGGTGACCTGCATGCCAAGATTGGGCTGCGTGCTCATGGCGGATTCCTCGCTGGGGCGCGTATCTTATGGTTTCACTTGCAACCATCTCAAGCCGCGGCGCAGCAGATGACCCGAACACGACCCCATCCCGCCTCCCACGCCCACCTGGACCTGGAGCATTTCCTGCCCTACCGGCTCAGCGTGCTGTCCAACCGGATCAGCAGCGCGATCGCCCGCGAGTACTCGGCGCGCTTCGCCCTGACCGTGACCGAATGGCGGGTGATGGCCGTGCTGGGGCGCTACCCGGGCCTCTCGGCCAACCAGGTGTCGCAGCGCACCGCGATGGACAAGGTGGCGGTCAGCCGCGCGGTGGCCCGCCTGCTGGAGGCCGGGCGGCTGGAACGCGCCTTCGACGACGACGACCGCCGTCGCTCGGTGCTGCGCCTGTCCGAGGCGGGTTACGCGGTGTACGACCAGGTGGCGCCGCTGGCCGTGGAGTTCGAGCAGCACCTGCTGGGCGACATGCCGGCCGACGAACGCGCCCTGCTGTTCCGCCTGCTCGACCGCCTCGACGAACTCGAGCTGCGCGCCGAATCCGAATCCACGCCGGACTAGCCGGCGCGGGCCTCGAGCCGCCACAGCCGCCAGGCGACAGACAGGCCCACCGCCGACAGCCCGGTGTAGAACCACATGCCGGGCGCGTAGCCGGCGGTGTTCTGCGGCCCCGCCGCGAAGTGGTCGTTGAGCGCGCCGATCGCCAGCGGCACCAGCGCCCAGCCGATCTGCTGGCAGAACGTCATCAGCGAATACGCCGAGCCCAGCCGCCGCTCGTCGACCAGGTAGGCGACCGCCGGCCACATCACCGCGGGGATGAGCGAGAACACCACGCCGAGCACCAGCATCACCAGCAGCAAGGTGAGCGGGACCGCCACGCCGGTGAACGGCAGCGCCACCAAGGGCCCCGGCGGCAGGTAGGTCGCGGCGAGGAACAGCGGCAGCATCGCCAGCGTGCCGGCCAGCATGAACAGCGCGCGCTTGCCCACCCGGTCCGCCCATAACCCGAACAGCGGCGTGGCCACGATCGCCGCCATCGGCAGCAGGCTGCTGAGCAGGCCCGCGGCGTCGCGGTCCACGCCGTGCGCCTGCTGGAAATAGTCGATGGCGAAGGTGCGGAACGGGAACACCGCCGCGTAGAACACCACGCACAGCGCCACGATGTACCAGTAGGCGCTGCCGAAGGCGTACAGGCGCCGCCACTGCAGGGGTTCGGCCGTGCCGGCCGCGCTGGCGGCCACGGGTACGCCGCCGCGCTCCATCCGCACGTACAGCAGGGCCGCGACGAGCCCGGCGCTGGCCATCCCGGTGGCGAGCCACAGCGGGTCCTGCCAGTTCACGTACAGCGGTTCGGCGAACGACGTCGACCAGTCGGTGGACGCCGAGCCCAGCCGCGAGATCGACAGGTTCAGCCCGAAGGCGAAGCCCAGCTCGCGCCCGCTGAACCACTTCGCCAGCACCGTGGTCGCGGCCACGATCAGCGGCTCGGCGCCCACGCCCAGCAGGAAGCGGCCGGCCACCAGGGTCTCGTAATTCGGCGCGGCGGCGGTCAGCGCCGCGGCGGCCACGCAGATCGCCGCGAATAGCGGGATCGCGCGGCGGGTTCCCCAGCGGTCGATGGCGTAGCCGCCCAGCAGCAGCACCGCCAGCGCGGCGATGTTGTACGCGGTCGACAGCATCCCGACCTGCCCGTAGTCCAGGCCGCGCTGCGAGCGCAGCAGGTCGACCACCGGGTTCAGCGCGTCGTAGGCGTAGTAGTTGCCGAACATCGCGATGCTGACCAGCAGCAACACCCACCAGCGTCGCGCGGGGCTGGGCACGGCGGGCGCAACGCTTGCGGATGGGGTCACGGTGGCGCTCCGGTCTGTCGTTCGATGGGCGGCGGCACCGCGGATCACCCCAGCATAGCGCCCCGCGCCAACGAAAACGGCGCCCGAAGGCGCCGTCTCCGCACCGCGACGGGGGTGCTTACTTCACCCCGTGCATCCACTTCTGGATCAGCGGGGCGATCAGGAACAGCAGCACGCCGGAACCGACCAGGGCATAGAAGCCGAAGGTGTAGCCGGCATGCGCCGAGGCCACGGTCATGCCGCCTTCGCCGCTGACCTTGCCGGCGAAGATGCCGGCCAGGTTGTTGCCGATCGCGATCGACAGGAACCAGCAGCCCATCGCCAAGCCGGCCAGCCGCGCCGGGGCGAGCTTGGTGGTCATCGACAGGCCGATCGGCGACAGGCACAGCTCGCCCACCGACTGGATCACGTAGACCATGAACAGGGTCCAGAACGGGATCTTGCCGGCGTCGTCGACCATGCTCGACAGCGCCACCATCAGCAGCAGGAAGGCCAGGCCGTTGAAGATCAGGCCGAGGCCGAACTTGCGCGGGATGATCGGGTTGTTCTTGCCCATCTTCACCCACAGCCAGGCCAGCACCGGCGCCAGCGCGATGATCGCCACCGAGTTCACCGACTGGAACCAGGACACCGGGAAATCGTTGGTGCCGGCCAGCGCCTGGAACAGGCCCTGCATGCCGATGTCGCGGTCCACGATCTTGTCGGCGAGGAAGTTGAACGAACTGCCGGCCTGCTCGAAGAACATCCAGAACAGCACGTTGAACACGAAGATGGTCAGCATCGCCATCACCTTGTCGCGCGAGACCTGGCCTTCGACCACGCCTTCGCGCAGCAGCATGATCGCGGGGATCACGAACAGCGCCATCAGGATGCCCTGCAGCAGGCCAGCGTCGATGGTGAGCAAGGCATAGAACAAGGGAATGCCGACCAGCACGCCGAACAGCAGCACCAGGCTGACGTTGCGCAGCCCGGCCTGGTGCGGCGCCGGCAATCCGATGCCCTTGAGCTGGCCGCGACCCAGCCAGAACCACACCAGGCTGAGCAGCATGCCGATGCCGGCCGAGATGAAGACGATCTTGTAGGCCGGCATGTCCTCGATGCCGAAGATCTTCTTGGCCAGGTACTGGGTCACCAGCGGCGCCAGCAGCGCGCCCAGGTTGATGCCCATGTAGAAGATGGTGAAGCCCGAATCGCGGCGCTCATCGCCCTGCGCGTAAAGCTTGCCGACCATGGTGGAGATGATCGGCTTGAACAGGCCGTTGCCGACGATGATGGTGGCCAGTCCCAGCTTGAACATGGATTCGGTGGGCGAGGCCAGCAGGAACAGGCCCGCCGACATCACCACCGCGCCGAGCAGGATCGAGCGTTGGTAGCCGATCAGCTTGTCGGCGACGTAGCCGCCGAAGATCGCGCCGGCGTAGACCAGCGCCAGGTAGGCGCCGTACAGCTCGCTGGCCGGCTTCTCGCCGGAGGCGTCGCCGCCATGGAACTGGGCGACGATGTAGAGCACCATCGCCCAACGGATGCCGTAGAACGCGAAGCGCTCCCAGAACTCCGACATGAACAGCATCCACAACGGGCGCGGATGCCCCATGAGTTGCGGGAATTCCGGTGGATTCACCGGGGTTGGCGTGTCTACGGCTCCGCTCATGCGGTCTCCCCTTGGTCGTGCGATTGGAGGTCTTGGTACGCGGTCCGCGCGGCGCGCGGAACCGGCGGAGGATCACCGACCCTGCCGCGCGCCGTCAAACCTCCCCCATTCATCCAGCCGGCGGGTCGCCGGGGGGACGCAGGTAGCGGCGGTCGTCGAAGGTCGCGCACCAGTGCGGGCGGTACACCACCACCAGCGCCATCGCGCCGCCGGACAGGAAGCCCTCGCCGAACATCATCGGCACCGCGCTGGCCAGGTAGACGCCGGGTTGGCCGACGTCGAGCCAGGCCGATGCGCCGGCCTTGGCCAGCTGCGAGGCCAGCATCGAGAGGCCGCCGCCCAGGAAGCCGTTGACCAGCACGTAGACGAACAGGTTGGGCGGCAGGCGCGCCTGCTCGAAGCGGAACAGCGCACGGGCGACCAGTACCGGCACCACGCCGCAGGCGAGGAAATCCGGCCCCCACCCCAGCCATGCGGTCTCGCCGACCCAAGCCAGCAGGCTGGCCACGGCCAACGCCCACAACGCGAAGCCGGGGCCGAACATCAGGCTGGCGATCGCCGCACCGAGGAAATGCAGGCTGCTGCCGGCCAGCGCATCGGCGTTGAACCAGCGCAACGCCGCCAGGCCGAAGGTCGCCAGCAGGAGCACGCGCTGCGCTTCGCGGTCGCCTTCCAGCTTGTGCCACGGCAGGCCTCGCGCGGTGGAGGCGAGGACCACCGCGGAGGCCGCCAGCGCGGCGACCTGCACCGCCTCCGGCACGCCGGCGTTCATCCGCCCGCGTCCGCCTCCCCGTAGCCGCGATCGGCGCCGATGCTGGTGCGCACCTGGAACAGCTCGGGGAAGAAGGTGAGGTCCAGCGCGCGCTTGAGGAAGTCGACGCCCGACGATCCGCCGGTGCCGCGCTTGAAGCCGATGATCCGCATCACGGTGCGCATGTGGCGGAAGCGCCAGAGCTGGAACTGGGTCTCGAGGTCGACCAGGTCCTCGCACAGCGCGTATTCGCGCCAGTAGCGGCCGGTGTCCTCGTAGATGCGCTCGAACACCGGCAGCAGCGCCGGGTCGGCGACGTGCGGGGTCGACCAGTCGCGCTCCAGGCTGGAGGCCGGCACCGCATGGCCCCAGCGTGCGAGGTAGCGCAGGAATTCGTCGTACAGGCTCGGTGCCTGCAGGACCGCGACCAGCGCCGCGTGGGCCTCGGGGTCGTGGCGGAAGACCTTGGCCATCCCCGCGTTCTTGTTGCCCATCAGGAACTCGACGGTGCGGTACTGCAGCGACTGGAAGCCGGACGAGGGCCCGAGGATCTCGCGGAACTCCATGTATTCGGAAGGCGTCAGCGTCTCGAGCACCGACCATTGCCCGGTCAGCTGGTCCAGCACCCGCTTGCAGCGCGCGGCGACCTTGCCGAACTGCCACACGCGGTCGTGGCGCAGGTGCCCGACCGCTGCACTGAGCTCGTGGATCAGCAGCTTGAGCCAGAGCTCGCTGACCTGGTGCTGGACGATGAACAGCATCTCGTCGTGGTGCGGCGGCTGCGACAACGGCTGCTGCGCGGTCAGCAGCTGGTCGAGGCGCAGGTAGCCGCCATAGGTCAGGCGGCCGTCCAGGTCGACATGGATGCCGTCCTCGAGGGCGCGCAGGTTCTGGTCGTTGGCCATGGGCGCATTCTGGCACGCAGTCAGGCACGGGCGCCCCGGACATGCAGCTGTCACCAAAATGCCGCAAAATCGGGGGGCCGGTCCCGGGGGGACGGGCTTCCTTGGGGACAACAGAATGAAGCAGATCGCTCGGCGCCTCGGTGTGGCGCTCCTACTCGTGCTGTGTGCAGGCGCCGCGCAGGCGCAGAACGTCAGCCTCACCGGCGGCACCTACTCGCAGAACTTCGACACGCTGTCGAACACCGCCGGCTCCACCACCAACACGGCCCTGCCCACTGGCTGGCAACTGACCGAATCCGGCGGCGGGGCGCGCGACAACGAGCAGTACGCCGTCGACACCGGCAGCAGCAACACCGGCGACACCTACAGCTACGGCTCGGCCGGCAGCACCGAACGGGCCTTCGGCAGCCTGCGCAGCGGCACGCTCATCTCGATCTTCGGTGCCTGCTTCACCAACAACACCGGCGGGACCATTTCGAGCTTGGCGATCGCCTACACCGGCGAACAATGGCGCCTGGGCACCGCAGCGCGCGCCGACGGCCTCGGTTTCGAGTACAGCCTCAACGCCACCTCGTTGACGACCGGCGCCTGGACCAGCGTCGCCACGCTGAACTTCAGCACCCCGAATACCGCGACCACCGGCGCCAAGGACGGCAATGCCGCCGCCAACCGCACCGCCCTCAGCGACACCATCGGCAGCCTGTCGATCGCCAACGGCGCGAGCTTCTGCATCCGCTGGCTCGACGGCGATGCCTCCGGCGCCGACGACGGCCTGGCGGTCGATGACTTCAGCATCACCCCGAACGGCGGCCCCGGCCAGGTCGCGCTGAGCATCAACGACGTCACCCAGATGGAGGGCAACAGCGGCACCACGCTGATGACCTTCACCGTGTCGCTGTCGGCCCCGGCGGGCGCCGGCGGCGTGAGCTTCGACATCGCCACCGCGGACGGGACGGCGACCTCGCCCTCCGACTTCGAGGCCAAGTCGCTCACGTCGCAGACCATCCCGGCCGGGTCCACCAGCTACAGCTTCTCGGTCACCATCTACGGCGACACCGCGAACGAGCCGAACGAGGGCTTCTTCGTCAACGTCACCAACGTGACCGGCGCGGTGGTGACGCAAGGCCAGGGCCTCGGCTCGATCCAGAACGACGACATCACCATCGTCCCGATCCACGACATCCAGGGTGCTGGCCTGGGATCGCCGCTCAACGGCGCCAGCGTCACCACCGAGGGCATCGTCACCGCGCTGAAGTTCAACAACGGCTTCTTCCTGCAGACCGCCGACGCCGAGGTCGACGCGGACCCCGCCACCTCCGAGGGCATCTTCGTCTTCACCAGCACGGCGCCGCCCGCCGCCGCCGCGATCGGCAACCGGGTGCGGGTCACCGCCACGGTGTCCGAGTTCACCCCGGGCAGCAACCTCAACCAGCTGTCGATCACCGAACTGGTCTCCCCGTCGACGATCATCCAGCTCAGCAGCGGCAACCCGTTGCCTGCGCCCGTCGTGCTGGCCAGCGCCGACTTCAACGCGGCCTCCGACCCCGGCACCGCGGAAAAGTTCGAGGGCATGCGCGTGAGCGTGCCCGAGGCGACCGTGGTCGAAGGCTCCGAGGGCAACATCACCGAATCCAGCGCCACCGCGAGCAGCACCGGCGTGTTCCAGGTGGTGCTGGCGGGCGTCGGGCGTCCCTACCGCGAGCCCGGCATCGGGGTCATGGACGTGTTCCCGATCCCGCCCGGCAAGACCCCGCCGCTGTTCGACACCAACCAGGAACGCCTGATGGTCCGCAGCCGCGGCCAGGTGGGCGCCACTGCGGTCGCGCTGGACGCCGGCGCCACGGTGACCGGCATGGTCGGCGTGCTCGACTACTTCGCCGGCACCTGGGCGTTGCTGCCGGACAACGGCACGGTCGCCGTCGCCGGCGGCAAGACCGCGACCGCGGTCACCGACCCGGGCACCGACGACGTCACCATCGCCGGCTTCAACCTGCTGCGCTTCTTCGATGAAGTGAACGACAGCAACGGCGCCCCGACCCTCACCGCTGCCGCGGTGGACAAGCGCCTGACCAAGACCTCCACCGCGATCTGCGACTACCTGAAGGCGCCGGACATCCTGGGCGTGGTGGAAGTCGAGAACCTGCGCGTCCTCGGCCTGCTGGCGGACCGCATCAACGCGACCTGCGGCCGCGCACCGACCTACGTGCCCTACCTGGTGCAGGGCAACGACCCGGGCGGCATCAACGTGGGCTTCCTGGTGAATACCCGCGACACCGGCGGCACCACGCCGACCCCGCGCGTCGAGGTGCTCGAAGTCACCCAATACGGCAAGAACACGCTGTTCACCAACCCGGACACCAGCACCGCGCTGCTCAACGACCGCCCGCCGCTGATGCTGCGCGCCGTCGTGCACGCCGACACCGGCGCCAGCTACCCGGTCACCGTGTTCGTCAACCACCTGCGCTCCCTCAACGGCATCGACGACACCTCGCCGGGCAGCAGCGGCTGGCCGACCGAGGGCGACCGCGTGCGCAACAAGCGCGCCCAGCAGGCGGTGTTCCTGGCCAACCTCGTGAACGACCGGCAGGTCGCGGATCCGAACGAGAAGATCGTGCTGGTCGGCGACTTCAACGCCTTCGAGTTCAACGACGGCTACGCCGACATCATGGGCATCGTGCGCGGCGACCAGGTGCCGGAGAACGAGGCGATCACCTGGGTGGCCAGCCCGGTGGCGACCCCGCTGGTGGATGGCAGCGACCTGATCGCCGATCCGGCGGAGCGTTACTCGTACGTCTTCGAGGGCAGTGCGCAGACGCTGGACCACGTGGTCGTCAACGAGGCGCTGGTGACCGACGCCGCCGTCTCCGATGCGATCATCGAGCACGCGCGCATCAACGCCGACTTCGGCGTGCACAACTTCGGCGTCGCCGGCACCGCGATCCGCACCTCCGACCACGACCCGGTCCGCCTCAGCATCCGCCTGGTCGCCGATTCCAGCGGCCCGGAGGTCGGTTACACGCTCACCCCCGCCGCGCCGGATGGCGACAACGGCTGGTACACCAGCGACGTGGGCGTGCACTGGACGGTGGTGGATCCGGAGACCACGGTGACCACGACCACCGGCTGCGAGGACAGCACGCTGTCCAGCGACACCGCCGGCGCGACCTACACCTGCAGCGCCACCAGCAGCGGCGGCACCACCAGCGTGACCACGGTGTCGATCAAGCGCGACGCCACCGCCCCCACGCTGGCGCCGACCGTCCCCGCCACGATCCTGGTGGGCGGCAGCTACAGCGCATCGCCGAACGCCAGCGACGCCACCTCGGGCATCGCGAACGCGAGCTGCGATCCGCTGGATACCAGCAGCACCGGCACCCGCTCGACGACCTGCACCGCGACCGACAATGCCGGCAACGTCGCCAGCGTCGTGCTCGACTACACGGTGACCACCACCTGCGCGAACGACGGCTATACCGGCACCAAGCTGCAGTGGTGCCAGAACATCTGCGAAAAGGGGTACACCGGCGCCACCTTGGAAAGCTGGATCCACCGCTGGACGAACCGCTACCGCGACCTGCCGTACTGCCTGGTGAACCCGCAGCCCAGCCTGCGCTGAACACGACCTGCGGGTCTGCAACACCCAAGGGGAGCGGGCAACCGCTCCCCTTTTTTTTGCAGCGCGCAACGGACCGCTAACGCCGCAACCGTATCATTCGCAACCAATGCACCAATGGGACGGCGAATGAGCCTCGCGGCCAGCTTCGAGATCGAATACCTGCAATACCTGAAGCCGGACGGCACCCTGTCCGGCCCGTTGCCGCCGGCGGTGGCGGATGCCGCGGCCTTGCTGCCGCTGTTCAAGCGGATGCTGTTCGTGCGCACCTTCGACACCAAGGCGATCGCCCTGCAGCGCACCGGCAAGCTGGGGACCTACGCGGCCTGCCTGGGCCACGAGGCGACCCATGTCGGGATCGGCGCCTCGATGCGATCCGAGGACGTGTTCGCCCCCAGCTACCGCGAATACGGCGCGCAGTTCGAACGCGGCGTGCGCCCGCGCGAGGTGCTGCTGTACTGGGGCGGCGACGAACGCGGCAACGATTTCGCGGGGCCGCGCGGCGACTACCCGTGGTGCGTGCCGATTTCCACCCAATGCCTGATGGCGTCCGGCGCCGCGCTCGCATTCAAGTTGCGCGGCGAGCAGCGCGTTGCCGTCGCGACCTGCGGCGACGGCGGCTCGTCCAAGACCGACTTCTACGCCGCGGTGAACTCCGCCGGCGCGTATTCGCTGCCGCTGGTGCTGTGCGTGATCAACAACGGCTGGGCGATCTCGGTGCCGCGCAAGGCGCAGACCGGGGCGCAGACGCTGGCGCAAAAGGGGCTGGCCGGCGGCCTGCATTGCCTGCAGGTGGACGGCAACGACCTGGTCGCGGTACTGGAGGCGATGCGCCGAGCGCACGCGCGCGCACGCGCCGGCGAAGGCGGCAGCGTGATCGAGTTCCTCACCTACCGCCTGCACGACCACACCACCGCCGACGACGCCCGCCGCTACCGCGGCGAGGACGAGGTCAAGGCCGCATGGGAGAAGGAGCCGTTCCTGCGCCTGCGCAAGTTCCTCACCGATGCCGGCCTGTGGGACCAGGCGCAGGAAGACGCGTGGATCGAGGACTGCGGCCAGCGGATCGATGTCGAGATCAATGCCTACTTGGAAACCCCGGTGCAGCCGGTGGAAGCGATGTTCGACTACCTCTACGGCGACATGCCGGCCGAGGTGCTCGCGCAACGCGAACAGGCCATCGCGCAGGAGGGCCGCCCGTGAGCGACCAGCCCATTGCCCTGATCGAGGCGATCACCCAGGCGCTGGCCTACGAGCTGCGCAATGATCCGTCGGTGGTCGTGCTCGGCGAGGACGTCGGCGTCAACGGCGGCGTGTTCCGCGCCACCGCCGGCCTGTCGTCGACCTTCGGCCCCGAGCGCATCCTCGACACCCCGCTCGACGAAACCACGATCGCCGGCCTCACCGTGGGCATGGCGTCGCAGGGCATGAAGCCGGTCGCCGAGGCGCAGTTCGACGGCTTCATGTACCCGATGGTCGATTTCATCGTGTGCCACGCCGCGCGCATGCGTTACCGCACCCGGGGCCGCCTGACCTGCCCGATGGTGCTGCGCGTGCCATGGGGCGGCGGCATCCGCGCGCCGGAGCACCACAGCGAGGCGAACGAATCGATCTTCACCAACGTCCCGGGCCTGCGCGTGGTCATGCCGTCCTCGCCGCAACGCGCGTATGGCCTGCTGCTGGCCGCGATCCGCGACCCGGACCCGGTGATCTACATGGAGCCCAAGCGCATCTACCGGCAGTACAAGGAACTGGTGCCGGACGACGGCGAAGCCCTGCCGCTGGATGTGTGCTTCGTGCTGCGCGATGGCAGCGACGTGACCCTGGTGACCTGGGGCGCGCAGGTGAAGGAAACCCTGGAGGCCGCCGAGAAACTCGCCGCCGAGGGCATCAGCGCCGAGGTGATCGACGTCGCCACCCTGAAGCCGCTGGACTTCCCGACCATCGCCGAGTCGGTGGCCAAGACCGGCCGCTGCGTGATCGTGCACGAGGCGGCGAAGACCGCGGGCTTCGGCGCCGAAGTCGCGGCACGGATCGCCGAGGACTGCCTGTTCGACCTGCTGGCGCCGGTCGAGCGCGTCACCGGCTACGACACCCACATCCCGCTGTTCCGGCTCGAGATGAAGTACCTCCCGAGCGTGGACAAGATCGTCGCCGCCGCCAAGCGCGCGATGGCGCATTCCTGAGGATCCCGCATGTCCAAGAAATTCCTGTTGCCCGACCTCGGCGAGGGCCTGCCGGACGCCACCATCGTCGAGTGGTACGTCAAGGAAGGCGACACCATCCGCCTCGACCAGAACCTGGTCTCGATGGAAACCGCCAAGGCGGTGGTGGACGTGCCCTCGCCGGTCAGCGGCAAGGTCCTGAAACTGGCGGGCGCGGCCGGCGACGTGATCGTGACCGGCAGCATGCTCGCGGAATTCGAGGTCGATGCCTCGCTGCCGCAGCGCGCGGAAGGCCAGGACACCGGCCACCACCATGGCCCGCCCCCCTCTCCCGCCGCAACGAGCGCGGCGACCTCTCCCGCGGAGGGGAGCGGTGAAAAACCAGCCGATGCCGGGACCGTGGTCGGCGCGATGCAGGTCGGCACCGCCGTGCATGCCGAGGCCGCGATGGCGGTCGGTGGCGCCAAGGCGGTGCCGGCGGTGCGCGCGATGGCGCGCAAGCTCGGCGTCGACATCGCGCGGGTGCGCGCCAGCGGGCCGGACGGCACGGTCACCATGCAGGACGTGAAGCAGGCCGCCGCGGATGGCACAGCCAAGCCGGGCGCGGCACCGGCGCGCCCGCGTGCG
>ERZ1645192.3775-NODE-3775-length-12197-cov-8.166118_pt1 | contig 12197 bp, 13 predicted proteins | sample MGYA00575354_ERZ1645192 | MGnify/ENA primary metagenome ERZ1645192 (study PRJEB40844, sample SAMN11349763) | freshwater sediment metagenome | isolation source: river sediment | host: Sediment | place: India: Faizupur Khadar , New Delhi | collected 2017-02-21 ... | reverse complement strand
AAACAACATCGTTGGTAATGAAAATTATGGTGGTAAGAAAATCCAGTGGGCAGTAATGCCCGTGTGAGTTCGAGTCTCATCTTCGCTACAAAAGTATTTAGATATAGTAAAACATATTTAAGTCATGTGCATAAAAAGAAAAACAACATTATCGAGAGAAATTGTCAGGGCAATAAACAAAGAGATTTGTAAAGAATGTCGTGATGAAGCAATAAAAATTCTTGAACTTGGTGATGATCAGGATCGCAACGATTTTATAAAATATCATGGCGAAGATAAGGGAAATGTTTGTTGTCTTGTTTTGGATTTTGCCAAGAAAAAATTGGTTGAGGCTGGTAAAATGGAACAGAAAGAAAATGATTGTTTTGACGATCCAATAAGATGGTTAGATGAAACAGAATAATAAAACAAATAATGATGATTGCGGTTGTGGTAGAAAACTAAAGATCAATGATCCAAAAAGAAAAAAAGTACAACCAAAAAAAGTGATTAAAAAAAGATCATAATATAACGCCCGGATGACGGAATTGGCATACGTATCAGATTCAAAACCTGAGTTTTGTGGGTTCGACTCCCACTCTGGGCACTAAAAATTGTATTGATATTATGGCGAAAATGCTGAAACTACCCATAAAAGGACAGTGGTATGATTTCGATTGTGGGGTAAGAGTTGCTTGGTCAATACTCAAATATTATAAAATACAAGTCACATACGAAACACTTCTAAAAACATCTAAGGTTTGCCCTGTTGATGGATTAAAACCACCAAAACTTGTTAATCTATTGGAAAAATATGATTTGAATGTCATTTGTGAAAATAATAAAAATATAAGATTTCTAAAAAAACAAATCACCAACAATAATCCTGTAATTGTTCTTATTCAATCAAGAAAAGAATATAAAAAATCTTGGTCGGATTCATGGATTCATGGACATTATGTTGTTGTAATGGGTTTTGATGATACCAGACTATTTATATATGACCCACAAATGGGTGGAGCAATTAAAATATTCACGCACGAAAATTTTTATAATCGTTGGCATGATTATTTAAATAATATTGATTATATTAGAACCGTAATTTATGTTAATAATGAAAACAGGAAATGAAAGGGCATCAGTCTTTTAAGTTAATTACTTAAAAGATGAAAGCAAAAAAAATCTCAGACGAAACCACTAATCGTGGCGAATTTAATCGTGCACATAAGCATGCACTTGAAAAAAAAGGAAAAATCCACTGCTCTCGCTGTGGTTATCATCGTGGCGAAAACTATACTGGCAATTGCTATGGTGGATATGAAAGAATGAATGGTCGTGCAAAAGAAATGAAAATGACCTATCCCAATTGGAAATTAGTTTCCAAAAATCCAAAACAATGGATGGATAAACCAATGAGAACTGTCACAAAAATCAGCAATCGTGGCACTCGTTGGGAAAGCATTTATGTTCAAATTAAATTCTGAGCATAACATGGCGACATCGCTCTAACGGTTAGGACACTTCTCTCATAAGGAAGGGGTACAAGTTCGATTCTTGTTGTCGCTACAATAAAAAAACCCATCGAATTCGATGGGTTTAAATTTCCGGCATGCATAATATTATGAATCGTATTTATATGTTTTATTGTGTTCATCATCAAGTTGTTTTTTCCACTGCATTAGTTCGTTATAAATTTGCTTATTCGGATCGTAGCTTGGATTTTCTTTCTTGAATTGTTCGTATTCTTTCATTGCAAGTTCAAATGACTGTAATCTTTTTTGGAACTTCTTAACATCCTTATCGGTTGTGATTTCAATTTTATTATCATCAGTACCAGTATTTTGTGCTTGAACATTCATTGGCATCATTGATGCTGCACCCATCATTGCACCAGCAGCAAGATTTTTTCCCCAGCCTTCTTCAACACCATTATTATATTCAGGAGCAATTTTATATGATTTTGCAATAATAAATCCACTTGATGTTCTTTTACCTGTTGGAATTATTGCACCCATATCAACCAACGCTTTTGCAAGTGGTTCGTTTTCACTCCAATCCTTTAAAAAGAATTCATCTTTAGGTAATTGTTCCGATCCGGGTACGTTTACCGAAACTGTTGCGTATGGTTCACCATCCGATGAAACTAAACTAACTGCTAACGCACCATTATTCGAATAATTGTCAAATTCAAAATGTACCTCTTCATCTTCACCCCAGAGATTAATTGTAAATGATTTATTACTTGAATTTCCAGCGTTTTCATTTAATTTTGACTTAAATGTTTTGTCAAGTCTTGCCATAACTTCAAAAAGTCTTTGCTTACTATCTTTTTTCATAAAAATACTTTTTCATAAATACTTGACAAAGATCAAAATTGCTTTTATATTCGCAACATGATACAAGAATATACTTCAGCAAAATCCTGTATAAATCAAGTACCAGCAGGATTTAAAATTGTTGATAAACATTTTGGTTGGAAGCCATTTACCAATAATTTAGATATTGGTGGCGGTAAATATAATTCAATGACACTGGAATTAGCAAAGAAAAGTGTGTGTAATTTAATTTATGATCCGTACAATAGAACTGAAAGACATAATAATGATGTACTGTTAATTTGCAATCATGTAATTATTGATACTTTTAAAATATTTTATGTACTTAATGTTATTAAAGAAAATGAAATTGAATTAGAGGTGCTTAAATTAGCGTATAAGAAACTTAAATTCGGGGGAATGGTATTTGTTAGATCAACATATATGAATTCAAATAAAGCCTCTGGTGTGACGAAATCAGGCACATTTCAACATTATTTAACAATGAAGGAATACTTGGAAATCGTGAAAGAAGTTTTTCCTAATGCTGATTTAAAATATGGTATCATTTACGCAACAAAATAAATTAAAGTTTTGATAACCTACCAAGTTGTGTAATTTTTGTACCTTGATACTCTTCATGTTTTTTTATTTCTGCAGTAAATGCAAAAACATCACCCTTTTTAAATCCAAATAATTGTTCGGCATCATCGGGTGCATTTTGAATTTTAAATTTATCCGATAGTGTTCCAAATTTCTTATAAAGATTACCACTATCATCAATAAATGTCCATAAATACCAAGGACCGAAATCACTTTGACCAGTTCTCGCACCCGTTAATGTTGCACGTTGAATTGGGAATTTACTACCAACTTGACCCACCCATTCAGAATTTTTTCTTTCCTTTGCTTCTTCTGCTCTTTTCTTTTCATTTTCAAAGAAATTAATTGCCGATGCTAAAAATGCAGTATCTTTTATTCTGAAATTAGCATCACTACCAAACACTTTAATTTTTGCTCGATATTCATTAAAACCAGTATTTTTATCATATTGTGTTCCGTCATATTTATCAACAACAATATTTGGTGGAAGAGGTTCTAATGATTTTGCAAATTCTTTAAATTCAGTAACATATTGTGTATTTATTGGATATTTTTCCAACTCTTCTCTGTTGTATATTATTTTTTCGGCTTTGTCAGCAGTTGCCTTACCATCATTAGTTCTGTAACGTGGACCTCTATCGGGATATTCCCATTCTCTTTTAACATACGGTTCATTACTTAAAACATCATGAAGTATAGAAATCACCTTATCCTTATCAACAATACGATTCGAAGGATCAAGACCTCTTCTTCCACCGCCACCGCCACCAAATAAATCATCATCTGCCATTATACCATCCATGTCACGCATGAAATCACGTAAATAATCAAGAGTCCTTATATATTTTGCTGGATTGACCCCAATATATTTTTTTACGCAAGAACTACCAAGCCTTAAATATTTTCCACTATTACCATCTTTAACAATAAAATTTTTCCCTCTGTAACGTTCCTGATTACATAAATTACATTCACCACTTGGTTGTAGATATTCTTTTGGAACGATTTCTTCTTTATCAATCTCGATTGAACCACTTGTCATATTATCAACAACGGCAACTAATTTATAATTGCCCGGAAATTTAAACATGCTATCGGTTTTGATATTTAAATCATATACATCAATCAAATAATGATCACAAGGCGGTATTTCACATGGCTCTGTAATTCTTTTTTGATAAACAGCACCTTCAGTAACTTCTGGTTCAGGTATTCTTAATCTTCTCGCTAATTTTCTTAATGATTCAATATTTTGATCAGCCAATCTTTTTTTGTATGTTGGAACAGTAACAGTAAAATCAAGTCCTTTTATACTATCATCAACAACAGGTTTATTAATATCATCATCAGATTCAACAGCAGTTTCCGCTTTTTTATTTAATTCCTGTGCTTTTTGTTGTTCTTCCGGTGTTATCTCCTGCTGTTCTTCATCATGACCATCATCAACATCATCAATTTCATTAACAACATTTTCAAATTTTTGTGGATTTTCAAAATATTCTTTTAATAATAAATTTTCTTTGAAATCTGGATCAACCTTTATCATTACCTCAAAAAGTCTTTCTCTGGTGTGTCTTGTTCCCATAATGACAAATATTTTTTATAAATACTTTATAATCATGTAAAATTATTTTAAATTTGCTAACGAAATGTTTTATAAATGGGTAAAGTAAAAGAATTTAAAGTTTCATTATGCGATAGAAAAGAAATTGTTGGTTTTGTTGAAAAATGGCATTATTCCAAAAACGTTAATGGATTAAAGACGGATTATTGTTTTAAATTGGAAGACGTTGATGGCAATTTAATTGGTGCAATGATGTACGGTAAATTGGCAATGGCAAGTGTCTGGAAAAAATATGCCAAAGAAGAAAAAGAACTGATTGAATTGAGAAGACTTTGTTGTATTGATGACACACCAAAAAATACTGAAAGTTATTTCATTGGTTGGACATTAAGATGGCTTGCTAAAAACACCGATATAAAAAGAGTGTTGAGTTATGCCGATTCAACATATAATCATCAGGGCATCATATACAGAGCCAGCAATTTTAAGGAAATTGGAATAACTGCAAAGGGAAGAGTTATTATATATAACGGAAAACAATATCATGATAAGACAATAAGAACAAAGTATAATGGTAAATTAAAACCATATTCCCAAAAAATAAAAAATGCATTAGAAACTGGTGAAGCATATTATGTTGAAACAAAAGGAAAACACATTTACATTTATGATTTGAAAAGAAAATAGATTATTATTGCAATATTTTTGAATTGTTTTCGTATTACGAACCATGATAAAGAATAACGAAATATTAAACAAAATTGACTGGAATGTATTGAATAAGTATGTTAATGACAAACTTATTATTATCAATAAGCACCCAGAATACGATCTTTGGATACTCAACTATTCGAAAGAAGCACAGTTTTCAAAGGCTTGGGATATCTATACCATGTCGTGTCGTGGTTTGGTTATTGATAATGGTGGTACAATTTTGGCACGTCCATTTAAAAAGTTCTTAAACCTTGAAGAACATGACGTATCTGAAATTGATATGTCGTTACCATACAACGTTTATGAAAAAATGGACGGATCATTAATTGTTATGTTCTGGTATGAACCAATTAACGATTGGATTCTTGCATCAAGAGGTTCATTTGCCTCTGAACAAGCAATCGAAGCACGTAAAATGTTCGATTCAATCTATAATATCAAAGATTGTAGGTTGGTTAAAGATATGACATATCTGTTTGAAATATTATATCCAGAAAACCGAATTGTTGTTAATTATGGCAATAAAAGAGAACTTGTTATGCTTGCCTGTATTGACAAAAATGATGGTCTTGAATTGAATTATTATGATATGGTTAATCTTTATTCGGAATATTTTTCAATCGTTAAGAAATATGATGTTAAAGTCAATGATCTAATTGAACTGAAAAAACTTGAAGAAGATAATCACGAAGGTTTTGTTGTCAGATTTTCAAACGGTTTCAGAGTTAAAGTGAAATTTTCTGAATATGTAAGATTACACGGTATATTAACTAACGTTTCTAACAAAACTGTTTGGGAATATTTGAAAGATAATAACAACCTTAATGATTTGATCGATAGAGTTCCTGATGAATTTTTCAACTGGTTGCAGAGGACTGCAAATAATTTACGTAACGAATTCAATGAAATCGAAAGACTTGCATTGAAAGAATACGTGAGAATATATAACGTAGATCGTAAATCATTTGCGCTTGAAGCATTGAAATCAAAATATTCTGGAATTTTATTCAAATTATACGACAAAAAATCATATAACGAGATCATTTGGAAGTTGATCAAACCAGAATACAGTAAACCATTTAAAGATGGTTTTGATGAAAATTAAAAAGCGAAGAATATTCTTCGCTTTTTTTGTATTTATAGAAAAATATAAATCATATGAAAATATTTAATTATTCTTTCGAAGTCAACAAGATCAAAAAATATGACGCATCAATAAACGGTAATAACATTAAATTTGGCTGGAAGAGAGATTTACCCGACCCAAGGGACTTTAAATATAAAATGTCTTTACCAATTGAATTACCTGAGTTAATTGATTTAAGAGAATTTGATCCAGATATTTATAATCAACTTGAATCTAATAGTTGTACCGCAAATGCAATGGGTGGTGCTTTTCAGTTCGAACAAAAAAATCAAGGCAAACCAGATTTTATGCCATCAAGATTATTTATTTATTATAACACAAGAGTTATTGAGGGAACAGTAAATATTGATGGTGGCGCAACATTAAGAAACACAATGAAAACTGTTGTAAGTGACGGTGTTTGCCCGGAATCAAAATGGAATTTTAATCTTTCGAATATTTCGACCAAACCAAATTGTTGTTGTTATCATGTTGCAAAGAAAAATCAGGTTTTACAATACCTAAGAGTCACACACGATCTTACTGAAATAAAAAAATGTCTTGCCGAAAAACATCCAGTTGTTTTTGGATACATGGTGTTTTCATCTTTTATGACAGAAGAGGTTGCAATAACCGGAATTGCACCAGTGCCTAATCCAAGCACAGAACAATTATTAGGTGGACACGCTATTGTTGCTGTTGGATATGATAATTCAAAAAATAGCTTAATTATTAGAAACAGTTGGGGCACTGGATGGGGATTAAATGGTTATTTTTATATGCCGTATGAATTTATAACAATACCTAATTTAGCAGCAGATTTCTGGACAATCAGATTAGTTGAATAATTTTTTATATCATGAAAAATAATAAACAAAGACTATTTGAGGTTCTTGCAAAGATTGATAAATCATTCAAACCTAAGTTAGAACCAAAAATATATGTAAAGCCAACTGACATACCACGAGAAATTATTGAATGGGCAAAATCAATCATTGGTAGTGGTTTTCAAAATAACATAACCGTGCAGAAATCAAACGGAAAGATACATATTGACATGCCTTGGCATGAAGCCGATAGAGAAACACATCAATATTTTAAACTAACTGATGATGGTGCTGCTGAAATGGGAAAACCAGTATCAAGATCGGGTTGGGGTGAAGTAAATATGGGTGATTCATATGGTGATACACCAATACCAACAGGTTATGTTTTAGCGACTGTTGGTACTTACCCAAAAAGATTAAGAATTGTCACAAATCCCGATGCTATGAATATGATTTCAAGCAATAGTGAAACATTAGATAAACTTTCTGATGAAGCATTGGTTGCACTAAATAATGCCATATCACTCAAACCAGCATATAGACAAAAATTTGGTGATGGTGTGTATCAAGAATTGATGTCATTGGGATTAATAAATTCACAAAAAGCAATAACAATTGACGGGAAAAACATTATCAGATCACCTGAAGCAATTGAAAAATTAAAACAAATACGTGACAATGATGAAAAAGAAAATGGCTGGTATTCACGTAAATATAAAATAACACTATAAAAAAAATATTTTTTTTTTGATTTTTATTTTGCAATTACGTATTTATTCGTATATTTGCAATCACAAACTTTGTAAAGACATTTTTATTATGACATTTTTTGGAACATATTATTACGGTAAAAAATCTTATAAGAAACACCTTATGAGAATCGGGAATGGTATGTCCAAATCGCAAAGTTAAGCAATGACTTTGCAAAATGCATAAGAAACCCGATTTCAAAAGAATCGGGTTTTTTTGTTTTTTGGCATATTGCGCTTGTAACTCAGTTGGTAGAGTAACGGACCTTTAATCCGTGAGTCAAGGGTTCGACCCCCTTCGGGCGCACTGACAAAACTTAACGTGGTCGGAAGTTTATTATTCCGAAAGGCAACTGTTTCATGACCACAATCGCACTCGTAGCAAAGTGGCTATGCTACCGCCCTTTAAGCGGACTCACGTAGGTTCGATTCCTACCGAGTGCACAAACGCCTTCGTAGCAAAGGGGATATGCTCCAGACTCTTAATCTGGTGACGTAGGTTCGATTCCTACCGAGGGTACAAATGGGGTTGCGCTATCGTTGGAGAGATAGGTTTGTCTGTAAAACAAATGCCATTGGCTGAGTAGGTTCGAATCCTACCTGCCCCACCAATTAGAGAGTACGGCAACGGTGGTGGTGTTGCAATTGACTGTAAATCAATTCCCGTAGGGTAAACATTGGGGGTTCGAATCCCTCTGCTCTCACAACCCGTCAAGAAACTGGCGGGTTTTTATTTTTATAACCCCCTCAAAATCAATATGTATTATATTTATTTAGTCTAATTAAAAATAATTTCTTGCATTTTTAATTTAAAGTTATTATTTTTGAAATAAAAAAATAACTTTAAAGTTTATGTAATATGAAAAATGACTAAAAAAGAAACAAAAAAGGTAACAATGACTGTTACAACTGACGAAAACGGATTCCCCAAATACGTATCTGGTAATGAAAATATAACTAACGAAAAAACCCAAATAATTTGTATTCTTGATCGATCAGGATCAATGGCGGAAGGTGGTATTATTTATGAATCAATCAATGGTTTCAACAATTTTCTCGAAGAACAAAAAAAACCAAAAGACGAAGCAACCATTACTGTTGCATTATTTGATGATAGATATGAACTTCTTTATGATGATGTTGATATCCGAAAAGTTGAAAAAATAACATATGATATTTGGTATCCAAGAGGAACAACAGCACTATTCGATGCTATCGGAAAAACAATTAACACAGTTAGAGCAAAACACACAACACTTGGTAGTAATAAACCAGCAAAGGTTCTTGTTTGTATCGTTACTGACGGGAAAGAGAATGCAAGTCAGGAATATACCTCACGTGATAAAATAAAGAGTTTAATAAAGGAATGTGAAGACGATAATTGGAATTTTATATATCTTGCAGCAAATCAAAATGCTTTTGATGTTGGAACATCATTTGGTATAAGCGGTAGTAATACATACACATACACTGCTGATATTGATGGTGTTTATAATATGTCAATGACACTTAATAGCGCAAGTTTATCATACAGAGATATGAATTCATCATCACGTGATTTTAAAAAGAAATCAAAACAATTGATCAATAATCCAAATGATAACGATAAACCAGAAGATGATGGTACGGGAAACACATCCACGTCAAACACTTCTAATAGTTTTTCTATTTGTTAATTTTTTCTGTTTTTGTTTCTACTTTGAGAAGAAGAGGGTGTTGCCACCCTCTTTTTTTATAGATGAAATTTAGCTAAATGCTTCATTTTCTCAATTTGTTCATTAAGGAACAATTCACCACTAATGCTCTCTGTAACAGGTTTCGGTTTTTGTTTATTTAGTTTACCCAAAATCTGATAGATACCAACAACATCATCAATTAATGAAACCAAATTTTGTTTGAATGTTTCTTTTAGTGAACTAATATCGGGTGCTTGCTTTCTTGGTGTTACGCCAGCAGCAACTTCATTAATTTTATTAAGAACATTTGAATATTTCATTTTTCCACTATCAATTATTTTCAATACTTCAAATATGAAATCTTTTAATTGCTTGACAGCATTCTTATCTGTTGATGGTATATTCAATATCAATCCAAAATTCATTCTCATAATTGGATTATTTTTAATTCTATCAAGTTTTGAATCTAATTGTTTATTGCCAGTAATTTTTGCTTTCTTAAAAATACTTCTTAAAATCGCAAGACGATAAATAAAACCCTCGAATTTCTTTAATGCATCGGGACTACCAATTTGTTTATTTAACATTTCAATAGTCATTTTATCTTTAATATAATAACCCTCATTTAAATTAAAACTTTCATCCCATGTTGATTGATCATGGCTAAGACCTTCGGGACTTTTATCAACATATCTTGGATTATATAAATCTTCTGGTTGTTGTTTTTGCTTAACTGGCTTAACAGGTGCTGGCGTTGGCATCTCAAAACCGTTTAAATATTTTAAAAATTTACCAACATTTTTATATAATTCATCTGTTGTCATTTTATCCGGCTCAGTAACACCAGTTTTCTTCTTCACAGCACCGTCACCACCACCAACATTTTGACCACTGCCACCAAGATCATCAACTACCGGAACATTCTCACCAGTTGATTTAATCGGTTGTAATGATTGAAACAGATCATTTAATGTTTTTGCTCTGGACTGCTTCTGTCCTTTCATTCTTAATAATTTTACCAATGCACCTGTCGCAATTAAACCAATACCAAGTGGAACTAATACAGAACCAATACCTGCAACACTTGCAGCAACACCAGCACCTGCACCAGCGACTGCTTTAACAGCTTGTTTTATAACAACACGTGCAACAAACCTACCTGCAGTAGAAACACCAAATAAATTTCTACCCATCTTCATATCACCGTATGTTTTTTCATTAAACAATTCGGTAACTGATTTATTTGCATTTTCACCACCAATTAACTGTAAAAGTTTCTGACCTTGTTCTTCAACAGTACCACCCCCATTTTCCATAAACATTTGTTGAACATTTTCGATACCAAATTTATCGATAAATGCTTGTACGTCAGCACCTGTTTGTATTGGTGTACCCTGTATCTGACTTGCCCAATGTACAAAACCTTCAGCATCTGGAGCACCACCATTAATTGTTTGTATAACAGCATCTTCTGCTGGTGAACCAGCACCAAAAATTCTTATAATCAAATCTTGCATCCATTGTGTTTGTGCTAACCAGCCTAATGCACCCAATGCAGTACCAACACCAGCCAAAACAAGTGGCAATTTATTTGATTTAAGTGTTGCCATCTGCTGACTATCTCTTTTAATGGAATCAGTCCCAACTTTACCTTGAAGTTGTGTTCTAACATCTTTTGCCTGTAATGGTGGTGCTGGTGCTTTTTTTGCCTCATCCATTGTTGTGTAAACTGCAGCAAGATCAACATCTAAGAATTTTTTCACATATATTGCCAAATCTTCAATAACGCCATTTGCAATATCAATCGGTAAATATCCCATTTCACCAACCTTTTTTTGTGTTGATCCAACGATTGAATCATAAACAGCAGCAATTTCCATAACGGTTTTTAGAAACTGTTCTTCCTTCTCATTATTTGGAAATTTTGGGTTGGTTTCTTTTATTTTGGCATCCAAAGTTTTTATCACTTCATTACCTTTTTTATCGATAATTGCTTTAACTTTTTCGATCCATTCTTTATCAACCTTGCCTTTACCAAATATTTTACCGCCAGCCTTATATCTACCAAGTTTCGATAAACCATATTTTATTTTTTCCCATAAGCCTTCGTTAAGTTCTTGAATACCGTCTTCATTAAGACGATTGAGGTTTTCGTAATATGTGTTGCAATCATTTATTAGATTATCCACAACTTCATTTATCGTAATGTCATTATCGATCATAATATGCAATTTTAAATATAAATACTGTGAGATAATGCATTTGTTATTAATGGTTTTTTCAACATTTTTTTTAAATAAAATATGTAAAAATCTCTTGATCAGACGCTTCGTTTTTTTCCAAAAAAAAATTTCTGATTTTAATATAATACCTTGTATTTATGGAAGCCAACGAATATATTTGCAATCATAAAATTTGATAAAAATTTATAAATCTATGATAGAAAAAAATCCAAAAATCTTTACGAAACAAGAAGTAGAAAAAGCAACATTACAATATTTTAAAGGTGATGAATTAGCAGCAAAAGTTTGGGCAAGTAAATATTGCTTGAAGGACGAAAAAAACTATTACGAACTAACCCCGGATGATATGCATCGAAGAATTGCAAAAGAACTTGCAAGAATCGAAGCAAAATATCCAAATC
>ERZ1645192.3769-NODE-3769-length-12212-cov-6.348523_pt1 | contig 12212 bp, 21 predicted proteins | sample MGYA00575354_ERZ1645192 | MGnify/ENA primary metagenome ERZ1645192 (study PRJEB40844, sample SAMN11349763) | freshwater sediment metagenome | isolation source: river sediment | host: Sediment | place: India: Faizupur Khadar , New Delhi | collected 2017-02-21 ... | reverse complement strand
AGTTTTTAACCTTTTCCGCGATCTCGGCAGGAAGTTTAGACGCGTCCCAAAAGTCCCTAACTTCGTGATGTGTTCCAGCGCCTTGAAGGTTGAAAAACCTATCAATCGCTGTATGCCCTAACGGGTCGTTGTCTTTAAGGCTCAACGTTTCCCGCCCATGAGCGCTAAAAACGTCCGCATCCGTGAGGTAATAGAGCTTCTTTTCGTGTTCAATCCAACTAATGAATTCACACATGGTCAATGCTCCTTTAGTTTGTGCTGAACGGGCACGTTAGACTAACCCCACTCGCAGTATGGAACCGGACAATGATAATCATGAAAGCCTCAACTTCCTGGCCAAGGCGTCCAAAAGCGGGTAATTAACCGGCTCGTCCTCTGGTAGCAATAACCCGATCCGCTCCAGCTCCGTCACAGCCTCCGCTACAGCATTAATGATTTCTGCAATGCTCGGTAGTTCGCCATTGCGCGCAAGCAGCTCCGCGTAACTAGTGTTCATTTTGCCCTCACTCTCCGAAGTAGAAACACGCCGCAAACTCGTTAAGGGCGGAATAGTCAACCCCCTCCGTCAACCGTGTCCACGGCGTCCCCCAGTCTTGGTATTGAATCTCCACGTTCTCGGGCTCTCCATGGGCCGACAATTTCCCAACGACTTGGCATGCCGGGCCGCCCCACGAGAGCAAGAGCCTAAACTCCTCCACCCCGTCGTCGTCTCCGGGCGCATGCCACCCCCCGCGCACTTCTACGCTAAGCGGCATCTCGTTAATTTCTTGACCTATCGCCGCTATCGCGTCTTCGTTATCCGCCCCCCTGGCGGCGCGCAAACGCTCCACCAGCTCGGTGATATGCGCCATCTGCGCAACAGCGTTTTGTATCGCGTGATTCTCTTCTGTTTTCATTGTTGAGCCTCCGCTTTTTCGATGGCGCTATGCACGTCACACAAAATCCCTTGAATCTCCGGCGTCCCGTGCACCTTCCCCCACTCCGCCACACGTTTGCAAGCGGCTAGAAGGTCGGGGGCGGAGGCAATGAGGCGAGCGTTTGATTCACGCTCCTCTTTATACCCAAAAGTCTCCGCGATAGTAAAACTGTACGCTTTCCCATCACGCATACAAATAATTATTGAAGCTCTTCCGTTTTGTTCGACGCGCCATGGCCCCGGCGTGTGTTGCGCTTTTTGGTTTGTCATGGTCTTGTCTCCTCTGTCAGATGTCTTCACGGGTTCCATCTTCCCGGAAGGTGTAATCATTCGCCCGGATTGCTTCGTCAACCTGTTCATCGGAGTTGAGATATTCCCATTCCTCCTGGAGTAACGACGCGTAATCCTCTAAAACTGTCTTGAGGAAATCGCCTTCAAGCTCATCAAGCCGACGGTCAACCGCGTATTCGTCGACGAAATCCCCGTTTTCGTCCCGCTCCGCCGTGTCTATGATTTCGTCTCGCTCCCGCAAAAAAACAACAGCATCCTTGTAAGTGTCGAATCCCTCCCCATGCTCTTTAGTGATGGTGGTGGCGCATTCCCACGCCGAGGTTATCCATTTTCCCTTAGCGTGTTTGTTTCTGTCCAGGTCAAAGGACGTGATTTTGAGGCCAATGCGTTCTGCGTCTTCGTAGGTAGCCTCCCACCACTCATCAAACCCGCAGCCTCGCAGCCAGTCCCGCGCATTCTCTTTCGCCCGCTCGCTCAATTCGTCGAAGCTGAAGACTTTAATAACTTTGGTTTTCATTGTTGAGCCTCCTCTATCGTTATCGTCTTGCTTCTTAACTCTACCACGTCTTCACCCATTTGTCAAGTAAAAATCTTGTAACATTTTAGAGATGATACGCCGAAAAGCGAACGAATGGCCAAAACAAATGCATATTATGAGGGGATCTAAGGCTTGTCATCAGATCCTCTATCAACGTTTCGTTGATGGGTAGTGTGGAAAATGTGTCGTGTCTGGTAGCTAAAGAGAGGCTTAGCGCACACACGAGAACGGCCACCGACACCGGCGCTTTAAGGCCGGAAGCTGATTCATGCGGAAAGCGCAGGTCAGCCACGGGTAATCCCATTCCGAGACGTTGATTTTTTTGTTTCTTTGCCCAACCACGGGAAAGTATTCCCATGTACGCTTATAAGAAAAATCGTTAGCCACAAGATAATGATCATCAACGCCGACGCGGTAACGAGTAAGAAGCCTATCAGATCAATGAATACCGACATTTTCGCCTCCAAGCGCTTATCTGTACAACGTTAGAGCGTTGGGGGCCTAAAGGCCCCCCTTACGCTTAGTACAGAAAGAAGCCGATGAAAAATAAGTAGCCAGCGACTAAAGCGTTAAGCGATATCTGAAGCGTGTTTAATTTTAAGCCCTTACTCAAGCGGATCAATACTTCAAAGCCGTTAACCATTAACGACAATGTGGCGAACGTTAAAACCCATTGTTGCTCAAACATAAACGCCTCCTTAACGTGAGAATTTAGAATCTTCAACCGCTAACATGGCAGCATTAACCAAGCGGATTTGAGATTCAACGCGTTCAAGAATTTGCGCATCGCTCAATCCTTGTTGGCGCCAATACTCAATGCGCTCTGAATAAATATCATCGGTGAAAATGTCCATGTCTAAGCCTCCTTTCACATTCTTACTCTATAAGCGTACAACGTGTACAATCGATTGTCAAGTAAATCTCTTGTAACAATATTACGCGCCCACAAGCGCTCGCCATATTCCTCGGAAGTGAAAGCGCCAGGCGCGTTTACGTTCGCGGCGCAGCGCTTTAATGTGCATTCTGATCTGCTCATATCGTGTCGGCATGTTAAGCCTCCTCGCTGGTTCTCACTATAAGTTTACATCGTGGCTTAGCGTTTGTCAAGTAAATTAGTTGTAACATTTTATTGCGGGTACGCTAAATCACGAACGAAAGCTCAAAACAAATGCATATTATGAGAGGCTATCGTGTTGGCGCTACTCACTGATTAACGTTATAGCGTGGACTGGTGAATGATGTAACGTTATAACGCGGGTGAATGCGTGCGGTTGAGGGTGAAAGTGTGTCTCTCGCCCATCACACACAACGCGCAACGCGCCCATAACGCTAGTAACGTAATAACGTAGTAACGCCAAAACGTCCACACGCATCTGGACGCGCCAGAATCGATTCTGTCACGTCATAACGTCGGAAGGTATCTAGCCCTGAACGATAGCCTAAACGCCTCACAGCGTGGCGCACAGTAACAATGCGATAGGGTGGAGGGGTTGGACGGAGAGAGTGGAGGGTCTGAAACTGACGTTACACTTTGCGCCTACATCTGTGGCTCTCCTATGATAGGCCCGGCAAGTGTGACGAACGATCTGACATCAGATCTGACAGGGAAAATTTCAATCAAACGTCTTACCAACTGAGAACTGGCGAAGGGGGCGCTATAGGTAGTGGGTAGCGGGCCTCGCAAAGCCTAGGTGTAGGTTGGGAGAGTGACCGGATGGACCCTGGTCCCCTGTCCGGTGATAGCATGCCCGCCGCGGAGTAGTGAAGTGCACTTCGCTCTCGAAAGGACCCGCGGCTACAATTTGTTGGGGGTAAGTATGAAATTTTTAGCGGGTTGTATTACGACCTGGCGGTGGATTAAATGGGCTGTCTTCGGAATCCTTGGCATAGAGTGGTGGCTTGAGCGAGATGGGTTGTGGTTTGTTATTGATGATACGTGGTCCGAGGAAGTGATTGAAGCACACAAGTGTGAGTTGGAGGATCTGTCAGAGAAGTGGGCATATTCTGTTTTTGGATCACTTGAGGAGATTACAATCACACGATCTGCTGGCGCGCTTAAAAGCCACGTAAAAATATGGTTCCCTGGATGGCGGCGGTGGTTTCGACTATACCTGTATGGGTATTTTTGATACTAACATTTTTAACTTTCAAACTAATTTAGGAGGAAATGGATGATAATCACATACGGCATCTATATGATCGCCACTTACGCGCCCAGCCTCCTAGCTTTGCTGCCGCCTATCAGCGGCCCCGCGGTGAGTGGTGGGCTGGAGGCGGCTATTCAGATGCAGATGGCGATTGCGCGGGTGGTGTCCTGTGGAGCCTGAAAAAGCACTTGAGCGTGTCGAGTTGACAGACAAAGCCAGAGACTTCATTTCGCTCATCCTGGCTGGGGTTCGCCCGCCCGCTGCGCATAAGGCGGCGGGGTATGAGGGGTCAGCGCACGCGGCGTATGAGCTGAAAAGCCGGCTGGCTGGGGAGATTGCGCTGGAGGCCGAGCGGCGGGGGGTTAGTCTGGACGGCATTAAAACCGACCTCGCCATGTTGGACGAACTGCCGCTGAAAGAGACAGAGATTTCTATTCAAGATAAGCTGAAGTTGATCGCGGCCAAACAGAAGTTGGTTGAATACACGGCCCCGCCGCAGACAACGCGTCATATCGCGGCGTTTGTGATCAATCGTCCGGCCGTTGTTGAGGCGGAAGTGGTGAAAGAATGACTGACACATGGTGGAGTAGGGGTTATACGGCTTGGCGGCATTACCCAGGAGACCCACGCCACGCGCTCCGACAGGCGGATAGGGATAAAGAAGGTCGGGATGGCGCGTTCGCCGTCGTAGATATCGCGCCCGGAGAGGTGTTGGTTAAAGACCTCGACTATGGGCACCAGAAGCGCTGCCCTCCGTTTCCTGAGGAGATTGAAAAAACGGCGGAGTGGGTGATGTGGCAGTGGCTTGATTCATTTAGGCGGAGGAAACGTGGCGAAGCAGACCAAGGACGAGGCGCCGAAACAAGTTGTCATCACGCCGCATCCACATCAGCTTAAAGTTTTAGATTGCCCCAATCGCTTTGTTGCGGCCGTTGCTGGCAAGCGAGGGGGCAAGAGTTTTGTGGGGGCGACATGGCTCCTGAAAGAGATCGACGCGCTCCGTCAGGCAGGGAAGGTGGGGCACTTTCTCATCGCGGCGCCGACTGTTAAGATTCTGCACCAAGCGACACTGCCTACGTTTCGTGAGCAGTTTAGGCGCACAGGCTGGGGCGCCGGTAAAAACTGTGGGTGGAACGAGAGTAAGAGCCAGTTCGAGCTGGACTGGAAGACCGAGGGTGGTGAACCGTGCTACATTTACGCGCGGTCAACCGATGAACCTGAGCACCTCGAGGGTATGACGATTTTACGCGCCTGGCTGGATGAGGCCGGGCAGATGAAAGAGGGCACCTGGGACAATGTTCAAGCGCGTTTGTCTTTCGATCGCGGGCGGTGCATTATTACTACTACACCGTACGCTCCGAACTGGTTTTGGCGCGACATTATGGCGCGTGCTGGGACCATTAACGGTGAAGACAATCCTGTGGACAATGCTGATCCTAGCATATCTCTGTTTCGCTGGACGACGGCTGATAACCCACATTTTTCCAAAGAGGAGTATGAGCGCCTAAGAACGACAATGAGCCCCGATAAGTTTGCCCGTGATTATGAGGGGCAGGCTCGGGCGATGGAGGGCTTGGTCTACAACCTCCCCGAAGAAGCAATCATCAAGCCGTTTCAGATCCCAGGTGAGTGGAAACGCTTCGCGGGCGTCGATTTTGGGCAATCGGACCCGACAGTTGTGTTGTGCATCGCAGAAAAACCCGAGGAACAGGCGAACGAGGCCACCGGCGCGAAGCATATGCCCACTGTTTACTATGTTTACCGCGAGTTTTACAAGCGCGGGGCGCTTCTGCCGGAATCGGCGCGCTTTTTAGAGGCAGAACCGCTGGATTTCATTTTATATGACCCATCGGCCGCCCAAAATGCCGCGGAATTAACGCGCGGTTTCGGCGTAAAGCGGATGCAACCGGCCGATAACCGTCAGGAAATCGGAATTGAGCGTATTAAGTCATTGATCAATGACGGCCGAATTAAAATCTTCCGTGGCCGATGCGACAATTTGATCCGCGAGATCCAGGCGTATCACTACAAAGCGCCGAATTTCGACCACCCACAGCAAGATAAGCCTGTGGGTGTAAATGACCACTGCATGGATGCGCTACGTTACGCGTTTTCACGCGAAAACATGAGTAGTGTATATCGCTGCCGTGTGAATCGAATGCCGCGGCGGCAGGGCATCCCGTGGCAACTGCGAGCTGAGCGGCAGGGTTCAGAAATTGATCGGTTTACCGGATATCCAGTTTAGGAGAATGTGATGGAAAAAGAATTGAATTTGCAGGATCCAGAAGAGGCCGAAGATCAGGAAGAGAAAGAAGTGGAAGTCGAGGCCGCGGGCAAAAAGAAGAAAAAATTTTCACTCGTGGACGCCATTCTGAAAGGGCGTCACAACGATATTCACATTCATTTAGGGCCTTACACTGAAAGCGAGTAAGCGGATGCGTACGACTATTCTTCAGTCTGGTACGAACCTTTACGGCGGTGGCGGGTGGGAAATGTGGCTGGATGACGCGGTACCTGGTAAGGTCATGATATGCACACCCACCGCAGCCGGTGAGGGTCAGGCTGACGCCTTTTCTGTTGATGAGGCCGTGCGTTTCGCGAAAGCAATTTTACAATTGGCGGCGGTATAAATTATGGATGACCAAATGCCCGAAGATATACTGAACCAGATCCTACCGGAGCTGCTCGGAGACGCGTCCATGGCGTCGCCAGCGGCTCCTGCTGTCGATCCGAACCACCCCATCCAGCTAGGGGAGATCCCAGCAGATAGCCCCGAAGGGCTACAGAAACAGGAAGAGCTTGTCTCCGACCTGGTCGGCACCTTTACGTCCTGGTCCGCGTGGCGTCGCCCGATGGAGGCGCTGTGGGGTCAGATATACGCCATGTTCATGGAGGTTATCACGGGGCAGAAGGCGTTTACGCGTGCTCGCGTGTTCGTGCCGGTCGCGTTCCAGATCATCGAATCGGCGGTCCCGAAGATCGTCAATATCATCCTCGGACAGGCTCCCTTCTTTGAGGTGCATCCAGAGAACGACTCCGATGACCCTAATTCGGATAATTGGACTATCGCCAAGACCGTGCAGCGGATCTTGGACTACCAGTTGCGGATGGCGTCTTTCTTCACCAAGTTCGTCGACTTCACCAAACAGTTGCTCATGTATGGCACGTCGTATTTTCTCGTTTACTGGAAGGTGCGACGCGATTGGGTCATCGAGCGCACGCCGCGGCGGGAGCAACAAACGATTCTCGGTAACGTCATCGGCGACAAGCTTATGTGGGACACAAAGCGCGTCTACAAAGTTGTGGAGCGCCGCCCCGAAGTTGAGGTCATGGACATCGCTGATGTCTATCCTGACCCCGAAGCACGTAACGAGGACGAAGGATCTGGGATTTTTACTGTCACCCGGATGCCGAAAGCCGAAGTGTTGGAAATGTGCGGCGGGCAGTTTCCTGCGTATGCCAACGGTAAGAAAGTTGAAGAGTCGTCTCCAGCGAAGGGGACCAACCAACAGCTTCCTCTTGTAAAGATCGAACGGCGCGCCTATCGTGGGCAGCCGACAAACCCGCCTTCCCAACAGGATGATGGGATGGTGGAGCTTATCACGTTTTGGGGCAGGCGCGACCTTGACGGCGATGGCATTCGTGAAGAGGTGATGATAGTCATCGCCAACCGCCAGGTCATCGTGAAGGCGGGCCCCAACCCCTTCGAGCATGGCAAGCGCCCGGTTATTCGTGCGACGCTGTTTCCTGTGCCGCTGGAGTGGTACGGTGTTGGATTGATTGAACCGGTTATGCCGTTGATCTCGGAGATGAATACGCTCCGTAACCAGCAGATTGATGTCAACAACTTGATCATCAATCGGATGTGGAAGGTTAGTAGCCTTGCCGATATTGACATAGACACGCTGATCAGTGTGCCAAATGGAATTTTGCTCACGGACCAGATGGACGGGTTGATGCCACTGGAGCAACAGGAACTACCGCAAGCGACGTATGCGATGCTCGGGACGATCCAGCAGGACATTGATAATACCTCGGTGCCGCGTAGCGCCCAGGGAACGCCGGAGAGCGGGGCGTTGGGGCGAACAGCGCGTGGTGCGCAGTTGATTATCGGCCAAGCGCTCGAGAAATTCGGAATGGCGGCGAAGCTCATTGAGATGGGTACGGTGCATCGCCTTCTGGAAATGATTCACCAGCTCAATCTCCAGTTCATTGACGACGACTCTGTGTGGTCGCCCAGTGATTATTACGCCAGTGTGTATGACGAGAAGGTTCCGACCGAAGCGCTGCGGGCGAAAATTAAGTTCAAGATGTTGGGTGTGTCCGACACGATCACCAAGGAAGCCAAGCTCAATCAGATGATGGCCATCGGCAACTTCGCCAAGAACATTCCAGGTGTGGACATGATCGGGATGCTGCGGACGATGTGGTCGCTCATGGATATCCCCGAACACGCGGACAAGATATTCCAGCCGGCGCCGTTCCCCACGACGGTGGTGAATCAGATGCAGCAAACGGGGCCCGATGGCGGCCCAGTTAGCGCGCAGGTGCAGCAAAATGGGGCGCAAGTCACGGCTGCCCAGCCGGGGGTGCAGAGCGTATGAATCTATCAGACACGCAACGCGCTGCGCTCGCCAGACAGGCGCAGCGTGGCGGCATTATCCGCGACTGGATGCGCGCCCCCGCTGCCGATATCTTGAAGCAGGAGATGGAGGCTGCCGCGGGGCGAGATATGCTCCGCTGGTTGTCGGCCACTCCCGAAGAAGCTGAAAAGATGCGCCTGGCGGCCCAGCCATACGCCAAGTTTTTTGAAGTAGTGAAGTCATTAATTCTTTCGGGCGACAATGCGCAGCGTGCTTTAGACGCCAGCACCGCCCAATCTGAGGAATCCCCCGCGTAACGCGGACAAGGAGACATAATGGAAAACGACCAACCAGTTGCCGCCGGACAAGCCGAAGTTTCGAGCCCCGTCGCCAGCCCTGAACCCGCCGCTACGCCGCAGGCTCAAAGTGGAGCGCAAACCCCCGCGCCTGTTACGCCACCGGTGGATGTCATTGAATCGCTGAAAGCTGAAGTTGAACGGCTCCAGAAATCGTACAAGGAAGCCCAAGGCTTTACTACGAAGCAGGCACAGGCTAACGCCGAACTCCGGCGCCAGTTTGCCGCTTTGCAGAACTCGCACAAGAGCGTTGCTGACACTCTCGCGAAAGCCATGCGGGCCCCCCACGATCCTGACCAGTTTTTGCAGGAGCTCAAGACGAAAGGGCCTGATTATCTGAACGAGTTGCTCGATAAACGGCTGCAGGAGAGTATGAAACCCTACGCCGAGCGAGCCGACCGTGCAGATTTGAAGGCCACGGTCACGGAGATGCGTCATAACAAGGACGCTTACCCTGACTTCGACAAGTTGTCCGAAGATATGGCGAAAATTGCGCAGACGCCTGGGGCTATCCCCGCCGATCTGCCGATCGACGAGTATATGGACGCCTTGTATAACGCCGCGAGACTCCTGCGCGCCAAGGATGCCGTCAAAGAAGCTGAAGCGAATGGTCGCAAACAAGCAGAAGAATCTTTAGCCCGGGAGTCTCGTACTACCGTGGTCGGGGGTGGCAAGCAGGGCGCCACCAAAGAAATTGATCCCAAGACTGCCACTCTGGCGCAGTTAAAAGAAATGTTACGTGCACAGGGGCTGGTTGAGGAATAAAATTCAGGTGGGGCCTCCTATAGGAGACTCACATGAGTGCAGGTCCGAATACGATTGGTATTGTTGGAAGCGCCGGGAATACGTTCTCAGATCCCGGTATTTATTACGACAAAGCGTGGTTAGAGCGGCTCAAGCCGCAGCTGCTGTTTGAAGATCTGGGCGAAAAACGCCCGCTGCCGAAGGCGGCCGGAACGCAGGTTAAATGGCGCCGGGTCAACAAACTGACGGCTCTCGGGACCATCCCGACGGCGGCCAGCTATAAGTTGACTGAAAACACCACGCCCACGGCTACGCTGGTGGACACTACTGAAGTGACCGTCCAGCCTGAGACGTACGGCCAATGGGCGCAGGTGTCTTCTGAGTTGAAATGGAAGAGCATCAACCCGGTGATGGAGGAGTTTACGTCGGAATTGGCGGATAACGCCGCGGCTGTTTACGACAGCGTCGTGCGCACAGCCATTTCGGGTAACTTCACCAACCAGTTCGCCGGTGGGGCGGTGGCCGAAAACGGTGTGGCCGATACCTCCCTGCTTCTGCCCAGCGAGCTGCGCGCCGCGGTTTATTCGCTGCGTAAGAAAAATGTTCCTGGGTTTGAGAATGGCCTGTATAAAGGCTGCATCACTCCTGCGGGTCATTTTGATCTGACGAGCGACACCGCGACCGGTGGTTGGATCGACGTCATGAAGTACTCGAAACCCGAGAATATCATGCGTGGTGAGGTTGGTCAGCTATACGGCGTGCGGTTGGTTGTCGGCACGAACGTGGGAACTGGAACTGGCGCGACGGATGAAACCTTCCACGCGTATATCTTCGGCCGTAAGGCGTTCGGTATCACCGAGCTGTCCGGCCAGGGTATGGAAATGATCCGAAAAGAGCCGGGTGCGAACGACACGTCCAATCCGTTGAACATGTTCTCGACGATTGGGTGGAAATTCGTGATGGCCGCGAAGGTCTTGGAAGTCGCTCGTGCGGTCCAGATCTACCACGGAACCTCGGCGGAATAACTGTAGGTCTAAATGGCAAGCTGGGGGCAGAGTACGCGCCCCCAGCGCGGAGGACGGAATGCTTCCGAAACATACGTGGGTTTTATTTGAGCGGCGGAGGATAGAACAGAAATTGAATAAACTCGCCAAAGAGCTTATTACAGTCTGCCTGGCCGAAGTTGAGCTTGAACTCGAAGAGATCGCAGAGAAAGCGAGTAAAGATAATGCTGTCTGGTGAGTTTGAGCGGAAACTGCGACAGCTAAACCCCGATATCCGAATTTTTTGTGGTGATGATGATACGAAGGCGGCTGGGGTGTTTCGTACGATACGCGACACCAGCGGACTTCCGAATGGGGACTATCAAGAGCTTTGTGGATGCGACAAAAACTGGGTGCCAGAACGCACTGAAATAGATGAGACTGGCAAGATTTTACGCGGCGGGTGGCGGAGAGTACTCCGAATCTTGATCACGAAACATTTGGTTGACAGGAAAGCGGCTGAGCGGGTTTTCGCGACCAATGATCTGTATAGACCGGCCAAACCGCGCATTATCTTTTCGCGGGCACCCAAAAACGAAATGATCCGGCGGTATGCCGTGGGGGTATGATGGACGACACATTTGGATTAAGTCAAGCAATTGGGCTACCGAACGGGCAGTGCCAGCGGCATGGATCAATGATTAACCGAAATGGACTGCCGTGGTGCCCAAAATGTGAACAAGAAGCCACCCGCGCGGCGAAACAACTCGTCGTGGAGGAAAAATATATCCCGACCGTAGACGAGCTGAACGCCATTGGGCGTGTAACAGAAACCGACACTGGGGTTGCGCAGACCAGAATTACAGTCCCCCAGCGGCCAACCAACGCGCCGCAGCGTGTCGCTAACGAAACTTTCAAGGGTTGTATCGCCAGAGCGGTAAGTGTCCTTGCCGCCTGCCCTATGCCGAGGGATCTGAAGGCGTTTAAACTTGTGCAAAAAGCCATCGCGAATTTAGAGGCGGCTACCAAAACCACTGAGGTGAACCAATAATGACGTTACCGTATGCCACGATTCAAGATCTTGTTTACACCGCCAACCAACTGGGCGGCGACATCACTGTTACCTACAAGAGCGGCGGGACCGCTGGGAGCGAGGTAGTCACCGTCACAGACGCCCGCGCTATCACGGTTGAGATCGAGGCCGGAGTCTCGACAGCGACGCAGATTAAGGCCGCAGTTGTTGCGCACCCGCGCGCTAACGAGCTGGTGACGATCACGACCGCTGAAGGCGGATCGCTGTCCAATGCGCAGAATACCTGCGTGCTCGCGACCATGTCCGGTGGGGCGGCTGCGACCTACGCCACCAAGAATTTTGGCCCCGTGAAAGTGACGGCCAAAGCGAGCGGAACGGCCGGCAACTCCATCCGGGTCCGCTTCGTGGCTGGCACGGCGGGCGTTGCTGTGGACTCAAACGACATTACCGTTACCTTTCCCGCCGGTTCCCCCGCCACGACTGTTATTGGGCTGATTAACGCTGATGTGTCCGCATCGGCGCTGGTCGTGGCCTCCAATAACGGGTCCAGTCTGCCCTGTTATGCGGCCATGGCGTCTTCTTTGACCAACCTCGCTGGCGGCGCCGCGGCTACGAACGCCT
>ERZ1645192.3766-NODE-3766-length-12216-cov-7.974920_pt1 | contig 12216 bp, 9 predicted proteins | sample MGYA00575354_ERZ1645192 | MGnify/ENA primary metagenome ERZ1645192 (study PRJEB40844, sample SAMN11349763) | freshwater sediment metagenome | isolation source: river sediment | host: Sediment | place: India: Faizupur Khadar , New Delhi | collected 2017-02-21 ... | reverse complement strand
AAATGGGCTTTGCCCGCGAGGTCGCCAACCGGGTGCTGTTCATGGATTTTGGGCGAATTCTGGAGGACGCGCCGCCCGCGCAGTTCTTCACCGCGCCCAGGGAACCCCGGGCCCAGACGTTTTTGAAGCAGGTGCTATAGCGCCCCCACACAGGCCATGGAAATTCCCCTCCTTCTCAAGGAGGGGTGGCGCACAGCGCCGGGGTGGTTTGGTTACGAAAATTCCACAAGTCAGACCGGAAAGCTGTATAACCCAAGGAGATTCACACCGAATCGGGATCAATGCCCAGCCGCCGCAACTGTTCCGCCAGCCGCGCCGCGCGCCCCGTCGCCAGCTTTGTCATAGTTGGCCTGGAGGTCAACTGCAAGCCGCTAACGCGGGCTTAGGTGATTTCCTGGAAAGATTATACCTGTAGGGCCAGTAGGGACACGGCGGCGCCGTGTCCCTACAGAGGTCGGCCTGGTAAGGTCTTTTATGGAAATCGCCTTACAGCATTGCGCGCCTTAATCATGAGTAGCATCAGGCTCTCAGCCGCTTCCTGAACGATGACAGGACGTAGCAATCACTGCTTCGGCCACAGGATGATCTGGGTACAGCGGAAAAGTGCGATTTTGCGGCCACTCGCTTCGTCGGTCACCACTGCATCCCAGACTTGCGTATTTCGCCCCAGATGCTGCGCCGTCGCCAGGCAGGCGATGCGTCCTTCCTTGACCGTGCCGAGGTGGTTGCTCTTCAGTTCAACCGTGGTGAACGACAGTGCGCCTTCCGGCAGGTGGGCAATCGTCGCATAGCCGCAGGTCGTATCGGCCAGCGCGACGACGCTGGCGGCATGGAGAAAATCATTCGGCGCGAAATGCAGTTTCTTGACCGGCATGTGGCTGCTGAGGGCGTTTTCTTTCAACTCCAGCATTTCGATGCCCAGATAGCCCGGCAGGTATTCCTTTCCCCGCTGGTTGAGAATCTCGATGGAAATGTCTTGCCGTAGTGCGCTCATGGTTCGCTCCGTATTTTTTCGAGGTTGTAGTCAGGCGACGCTGGCCGCTACTTTCCGAATGTGGACGGGTACGTATTTGTGGAAGGGCGTCTTGGAGAAGGGATCGCAATGATCGCTGGCGGTGAGCCGGTTGACGGCTGGACCCAGGGGCGTGCTGTTTTTGTACCGCTGACCGTAGCCGTGCGGCAGCGTGACCATACCCCGGCGCACGGTGTCGTCCACCTCGACCACGACCGGGATTTCACCCCGCGCGGATTGGCAAAGCGCGTGTTCGCCATTGGACAGTTCCAGCGTTTTGGCATCGTCCGGGTGCATCCGTAAGGCACCGTCCTTATCCACCTTGCGCCAGGCCGGATCGCGGAAAATCTGGTTGGCGTTGTAGCTGCGCCGCTCCCCGGCCATCAGCACGAACGGATAGTCCGCGCTCGGCGGCAACTCGGTCGGCAACGCGCGCAACTCGTTCAGCATTTCCGGAATCGCCAGGTGGATGCGACCATCCGGTTGCTTGACCAGGGACCAGGTGTCGGCGAATTCATGCCGGCTGAGCGTGATGCCGGAGCGCCCGGCGAGAATCGCATGAAACAGGGTGCTGCCCAGCGTCAGGCGATTACCCTCATGCCCAGCGCGTTTTACGGCGGCGTAGTGCTGCGTGGCGTACTGCACGGCCAGCGGCAGGAGCGGGGCCGCCGCCGCTGCGCCGTCGGGCAAGGTCGGCCCCAGCGTGCGATAGACCAGCGAGGCGGCATACGGAATCCAGTCCTTATGGCTGGCCAGCATGGCCGCCAACGCGCCCAGGTAGGCGAGATGCGCCGAAAGGTTCGGCTCCAGCCGGGCGACCCACGCCAGCGGCGAAAAGTGCGGCATGACTCCCATCTTCTCCAGCAGCCGGGTGTAGATTTCCGGTTCGGGCAGCGACTCGCCCAGGGGCGCGAACAACGGATGGCGCAAGTGGAAGAAGTTGGTCGGGAACTCCAGATTGAACCCGGTGGCTTCCCATTTCTCGAATTGCGAGGCCGCCGGGAGAATGTAATGCGCCAGACGGGCGGTTTCGGTCATCGCCACGTCCACGACTACCAGCAACTCCAGAGACTGGAACGCGCGTTCGTAAGCGTCCGTATCGGCATAGGTCAGGAGCGGATTGGCGCTGTCCACGAACACTGCGCGCACCCGGTCCTCGCCCGGATGGAGAATTTCGTCGGGCAGGATGTTGGGCGGATAGATGCCGGCGATGGGATGCATCTGATGATGCGCGGTCCGCTTGAGCGCCTTGCCTTTCCGTTTCTTTCTCTCGTCGGTGTGGCCCATCAGCGGTAACAGATACGCATGGAGATTGTTGCCGCCCTGACGACCGAAATTGCCGGTGATCAGATACAGCAGCTTTTCCAGATAGCCGTTGAGCGTGGTGTGCAGGGTGTGCTGGATGCCCAGATCAATGCGCACGCAGGCGCGGCGGGCGGTGGCGAAGCCGCGCGCCACCCGTTCCACGTCGGCCAGCGGCACGTCGGCGCGCTGGACATAATCCGCCACCGGGATCGCCAGCAGTTCCTGTTCCACTTGCTCGAAACCGGTGCAGTGCTTGGCCAGGAAGGTGCGGTCGTGCAGGCCATCGCGCACGATGATCGCCAGCAGCGCGGCCATCAGGTAGGTGTCGGTTCCAGGTTTAAGCTGGAGGTGGATATCGGCCTGTTTGGCGGTCTCGGAACGGCGCGGGTCAATCACCACCATCGTGCGCTGTGGGTCTTTCCTGAGGTCGCGCAGGGTGTCGCGCGCATTGGGAATGCCGTGCGACTGGTAGGGATTGCAGCCGATGAACAGCACGTAGTCGGCGTGCTCGACATCTTCGGTGGTGTGGCAGGTCTGGCGGCCAAACAAGCGTCCGTTGACCCAGAAATCCCCGGTTTTCTCCTGCCCCAGCGCGTTGTAGGCATAGCGGCTTTTCATCGCGGTGAGCAACTGACGGCTGTACGCGCCGCCCAGATGGTTGCCCTGGCCGCCACCGCCCACGAAGGCGAAGGCATCGCCGCCGTGCTGCTTGCGGATGGCCAGCAACCGCGCGGCGATGTCGGTCAGCGCCTCGTCCCAGCTTACCTGGACGAAACTGCCGTCCGGCTGACGCTTGAGCGGGTGTTGCAGGCGGTCGGCGTGGTTCTGGTAGTAATCGAGACGCGCGGCCTTCTGGCAGAGATAACCTTTGGAAGCAGGGTGATCTTCATCGCCGCGAACGCGAACAAATTTGCCATCGTCAATGTCCACGGCCAGCCCACAATTGCGCGAGCAAAGAATACAGGCGGTTTTTTCAGTTCTCATAGGAGTTGTAACCCGTTGGATTCAAGGATGGGTACTTTCTGGTTCCTGCTGATCGGTCTTCGGCTTCATTTCGCAACGCACCCACTCCAACAGCACGTCGGCAATATCTCTTACCGGTTGCGCGCTGCCGGCCACGCGCGACTGGATCAAAGCCCCTTCGTAAGCCCCCACCATCAACGTCGCAAGTTGCGCCGCCCTAACCGGCATTACGCCGGCCTGCGACAGCAGGCCCGTCAGCAGTTCTCTGATGTCGCCAAATGCCTGGGCCAGGGCTTGCCGCAGGACGTGGTCGGCGGCGGTTGATTCCAAAGCCACGGTAGCCAGCGGACTACCCCGTTCAAAATCGCTTTGTTCCAATTGCTTTTGGGCGTGGTCCAGCCAGGCCCGAAGCGCCTGAACGGGGTCGTCATGGGTGGCTTGCAAGCGATCAAGCCTTGCTTTCATGTAGGCTACGGCCGCCTGGATGGCGGCGACCGCCAATTCCACCTTGCCGCCAGGAAAGTGGTGGTACAGCACCCCCTTGGGGGCGTGCGCCTGCGCCAACACGTCGCTCAGCCCGATGCCGTGCAAGCCGCGCCGTTGCAGTAAGTCGGACATGGCCGCGATCAAGCGGTCGCGGGTGCCGGGAACATCGTCAATGGAAGTCATGGCGCATGATTCTATAGACCAGTCGGTCTATTGTCAAACCGGAGTGGCCGATAACCCAACGCCCGGATTATCATCGCTGAGGTCCACGATGCCGATGAACTCCATTTTCACAACTGGAACCGAACTTCCCCGTGACCCCGAAACCCATCATCCCCGTTAAAGCCACCCCGGTTCAACTGGATGCTGACAGCAGCAGCGAAGACGCTTTCGTCGCCATCATCGGCGCGTGCCTGCGCCACGCCGAGGCCAACCGACCGGCAGTGCTGGACGGGCAAATGGAGGGCGTCCATCAGATGCGGGTGGCGTTCCGCCGGTTGCGGTCGGGCCTCAAGATTTTCCGGCCGCTGATTCCCCGCGAGGCCAGCGCCGCGCTCGTCGAGAACATCCGCTGGCTGAATGGCTTCCTGGGGCCGGCCCGCGACTGGGATGTGTTCCTGGAGGAAGGGATGGCGCCGATGCTGGCCCATTTCCCGCGCAAGCGCGGCCTGGCCCTGTTCCGAACCAAGGCCGAGACCCTTCGCCAGACGCACCATCGCACGCTGCGCGAGGCGCTGGCCGATCCCCGCTATCAAAACCTGACGCGCGATCTGGCGGCTTGGCTGAATGACCGACCCTGGCGGGAGGACCTTGACGACAAGCGGCGGGAGCGGCTGGCGCAACCGGCAGTGGATTTCGCCACCGCATTACTCGGTCGCGACCAGCGGCGGGTCGAGAAACAAGGCGAAGCGTTCGCCGAGCTTTCCGCTACAGAACGGCACCGGCTGCGGATTCGCATCAAGGAACTGCGCTACGCCCTGGATTTCTTCGCCAGCCTGTACCCCGCGCCAACGGTCAAGGCCTATCTGAGCGCGCTGGCCCGGCTGCAAGACAGCCTGGGCATCATGAACGACATCGCAGTGGCGCGCCGGTTATTGGATGAGGCCAAGCTCAGGGCAGTTTCCGCCGCCCGTCAGGTCATCGACGGCTGGTACGGTTGCCGGCTGGATGTCCAGGAACGCGCCTTCCCCGAACTCTGGCAAGGGTTCACCGCCTGCGAGCGGCCCTGGAAAGACTGACCGATCACCGCCGGCCCGGTAAGCCGGCTACACTTGCAGTGATCCTCCTGCCGCGCACCGCCAACGCGCTCCTCCCCTTTCCCTCTCATGTCCAAGGAGCACCGCATGACTGATCCAACCCTGACCCAGCGGTTAACCGAACTGATCACCACCAAACCCATCGCGCCCACCGATCTGGAACACGCCGCGCTGTTGGTGCTGGATGCCATCGCGAACGCGCTGGCCGGGCGGGCGAGCGAACCGGGCGCCATCCTGTTGCGCTGGGCCGAGACCGCCGCGCCGACCGACGCCGCGCGCCGCGCTTTTCTACTGGGGGCGCTGACCCATATTCTCGAAACCGACGATCTGCACCGGGCCTCGGTGGTGCACCCCGGCTGTGTCGTGATTCCAGCCGCCTGGGCGGTAGCGGCGCGGGAAGGGATTCGCGGTCACGCCATGCTGCGGGCGGTGCTGTGGGGGTTCGAGGCGGCAACCCGGGTCGGTATGGCGGTCGGCCCGTCCCATTACCGCCTGTGGCACAACACCGCCACCTGCGGCCCTTACGGCTCGGCCATGGCGACGGCGGCACTGCTGCATCTCGATGCGCCGGCGACGGTTCACGCGCTGGGCAACGCCGGCGCACAGTCGGCCGGACTCTGGCAATTCCTGGAAGCGGGGACGATGACCAAGCATTTGCACGCCGGGCGGGCGGCGGAAGCGGGCGTCCTGGCAGCGGATCTGGCGCGGTATGGCTTCACCGGGCCGCCGACCATGCTGGAAGGCGCGAAAGGCTGGTTCGCCGCCACCTGTCCCGATCCGGATCCCGAAGCGATCACGCGCGATCCGGACGGTCCCTGGCAACTGTTGCTGACCTCGGTCAAGCCCTGGCCGTCCTGCCGCCATACCCATCCGGCCATTGACGCCGCCCAGGAATTGCGCCGGCGCGTCGTGGCCGGCACGGTTGAGGAGGTAGAAGTGGAAACCTATGCGGCGGCGCTGGACGTGTGCAATCGGCCCTTGCCGCAGAGCGATTATGAAGCCAAGTTTTCCCTGCACCACTGCGTAGCGGCGGCGCTCAGCCGGACTGTGGATTTTGCTGCGTTCACCGAACCGGCGCGAGCGGAGCTGGCGGCGCTGCGGGAGCGGGTCACCGTGCGGATCGCCGAACCTTACGCCTCGGCCTATCCGAAGGCTTGGGGCAGCGCGGTAACCGTCACGGTGCGCGGCGGCGAACGGCTGACGGTGCGGCGCACCCACGCCAAGGGCGATCCCGAAGCGCCGCTGACCCCCATCGAACTGATCGCCAAGGCGCGGATGTTGATGGTTCATGGCGGGGTGAACCAGCCGGATCGGCTAATTGATACAATCCTGGCCCTATCCGACGATGAGGCGTTGCCGGAATTGCCGTAAATTTCGGGTTAGGTCGGTTGTTTTTAAAACAAAATGTTGTTTTTTTGTCAAGAAACAACAAAAAGTAGTATGTTTGCTCTAAATATCCCGCTACAATAGCGACCGTGCAGCAGGCGTTTCTTCTCCTCTGTCTACTGCACATCCTCCTTTGGTGGTTTTTGGCCGGGCGCCTTCGCCCGGCCTTTTTTCTTTCAGGTCCCAGCCGGGGACGCCACGCAGCGATGGCGCAGCACCACCAGCGACCGACCTTGCACCGGATAGGGATCCTCGGACGGATGCTCGAACCCTTCGGTCGGCTGGCCCTGAGGCAACGCCGTATCCAACACCACCTCGAACAGCGTGTCATCGCTGGGCGCCGGCAACACGAACGGGATTTCCTCGTGATGGGCATTGCACAACAGCAGGAAATCATCGTCCATCAACGCATGACCGCGCTCATCCCGCTCCTGCAAGCCCGCGCCCGGCAGATACAGCCCCAGACAGCGGGCGTAGTCGTGGGTCCATTCCTCATCGCTGATTTCCCGCCCGTCCGGGTTGAACCAGAAAATGTCGCGGACGCCGTCGCCGTGAATGCCCCGGAAATAATGCTGACGCCGGAAGGTCGGATGCTGCTGGCGAATCCGGATCAGGCGCTGGGTGAACGCCAGCAGTTCCTGATTTTCCCGCAACCAGGCGATATCCCAGTCCAGCCAGCTCAGTTCGTTGTCCTGGCAATAGGCGTTGTTGTTGCCGCGCTGGGTGCGGCCCACCTCGTCGCCGGCCAGCAGCATCGGCACCCCCTGCGACAACAGCAACGTCGCCAGCAGATTGCGCCGCTGGCGCAGGCGCAGCGCGAGAATCTCCGGTTCCTCCGTATCGCCCTCCGCCCCGCAGTTCCAACTGCGATTGTGCGACTCGCCGTCCTGATTATTCTCCCCGTTGGCCTCATTATGGCGTTCGTTATAACTAACCAGATCGTACAGGGTGAAACCGTCGTGGGCGGTGATGAAGTTGATGCTGGCGGGGGGCCGGCGTCCGTTATGCTCGTACAGATCGGCGGAACCGGTGAGCCGGTAGGCCAGTTCGCCGATCAGGCCGCCCTCGCCGCGCCAGTAATCGCGCACCACGTCGCGGTATTTGCCGTTCCACTCGCTCCAGCCTGGCGGGAATCGGCCAACCTGATAACCGTTCTCGCCCACATCCCACGGTTCGGCGATCAGCTTGACCTGAGACAACACCGGGTCCTGCTGGATGATGGCCATGAACGCCCCCGCCGGCTCCACCTCATGCCGGCCTCGCGCCAGGGCGGCGGCGAGATCGAAGCGGAACCCGTCCACGTGCATCTCGGTCACCCAGTACCGCAGGCTGTCGGCGATCAGTTGCAGCACGCGCGGCTGCGCGGTGTTCAGGGTGTTGCCGCAGCCGGTATAGTCCATGGTGTAGCGCGGATGCTCTGGCGACAGCCGGTAATAGACCGCGTTGTCCATTCCGCGAAAACACAAGGTGGGGCCGAACTGATTGCCCTCGGCGGTGTGGTTGTAGACCACATCGAGAATCACCTCGATGCCCGCCGCATGCAGAGTTCGCACCATGCTTTTGAATTCGCTCACCGGATGGCCGGTGGACGCATAGCGCGGGTCGGGGGCGAAATAGCCGATGGGGCTGTAACCCCAGTAGTTGCGCAAGCCCCGGTCCAGCAGGTGGCGCTCGTCCACAAAATAGTGGATCGGCAGCAGCTCCACTGCGGTCACGCCCAGCGCCTTGAGGTAATCCACCACCGGCCCACAGGCCAGACCGGCATAGGTCCCGCGCAGATGCGGCGGCACGTCGGAATGGCGCATGGTGAAGCCGCGCACGTGCAATTCGTAGATCAGGGTGTCGCGCCAGGGGATGCGCGGCGGTCGGTCATCGCCCCACATGAAAGCGGTGTCCACCACCTGACACTTGGGCATTCCTGGCCCACTGTTGCGGGTGTTAAAGCTGAGGTCTTCGCCGCGCCCGCCGATCCGGTAGCCAAACTGGGCGTCGCTCCAGTGAATCTGGCCGACAATGCTCTTGGCGTAAGGATCGAGTAGCAACTTGTGGGCGTTGAAGCGGTAACCCTCCTCCGGTCGGTAGGGGCCATGCACCCGGTAGCCATACAGCCAATCGGGCCGGGCTTCCGGCAGATAGGCGTGCCAGACGCCGCCGGTGCGCTCGATCAGCGGGATTTGCGCAACCTCCTGCTTGCCTTTGGCGTCGAACAGACACAACACCACTTGCTCGGCATGTTGCGAAAACAGGGCGAAATTGACGCCCTCCCCGTCCCAGGTCGCTCCCAGCGGATACGGCCGGCCCGGCCAGACGGTCATGGTGGATTTATTCATCGGATATCCATCCTAAAATCAGGGCGCTTGCCCAGCTACCAAGAGACAGCCGAAAACCTCTTCATTGATTTTTCAGCAAAATTTTACCTCCTGTAAATTTTTCTGTGATACTCGGCTAACAATCACAGCCTGTGGCGTTGGATATGATCTGACCCTACCACAAGCAGTCATGAGCAGGCCTTATCACAGGAAAATTTACAGATAGGGTAGGTCACAATTCAAAATACACCAGCAAAGTCGCCTGCCAGGCGTTGCAATTGTCATCGCTGACCATAAAAAACCGCTGGTCGCGGTGGCGGGTCAACCCCTCGAAATTGTCCAGCAGCCAGCCCTGGCTGCTGTCGAACACCGCAATATCGGCCACCTTGAGCCGCGTTGGATCCGTTCCCGGCGCGGGCAGCGGCTCGGTGCGGCGCAGGCTGATGATCAGGGGCCGCAAGGGATTGACGAAAGCGCGTTCCAGGGTCAACAGGCCGCCATCCGGCAGCATGGCCATATCCACCAGTGCGCTGCCGGGGGCCTGGCTGAGCGGATAATTCCAGAATCGGCCCTCGCGGGTAAAAATACGCACCTGTCCGGCCGGATCATCGCGCAGCGGCGCTTCCGTGCCGACCAGCACGCTCCAGCCAGGATCGAGAGTAATGGCTTCGAGCGCCTGGTTATTGTCACGGTAGTTGCGCGGATTACGCAGTAGGGCCGGCAGGGTTTCTTCGCCCCGCCATTCACCTCTGGGGCTATAGCGAACCACGCGCGGTTTGACTTCGAACGAAACCAGCAACTCGGCGTCACCGGAAACGCCATTGTCGCCGTTGCGCAGCGCCAGCCCCTCGGAATCATCGAAGGGCGCGCGCAACGGGGCGTCGGTGACATCGCGCAAGGGGTACGCCGCGACCGGGCGCAAGCCGCTGAGGAAGCCCTGGCCGTCGAATTCCGGCCGCAGATGAAACAGTCGCCCCTCGTCGGAGAGGGCGTACAGCAGGTCGGCGTCCTCGTCCCAGGCCAGCCCCGACAAGCCGCACAACCGCAAGCCGTTGATGGGCGCATCGCTCAGCCGTAGTGCACCCAGCAGCCGGACGCCCGCATGGACAGCGCCGGGGCTGGCTTGATCAGCGAGCGAAATCGAAGTTGCAGCAAACTCGCGGGCGGCGCAGGCGCTGATGGGCAGCCCCAGCACCAAGATGAGCAACAAAACCAGGCGGGACATGCAGACTCCAGGATCATGATGGCGGCGAACCAAAGCGAGCATGGTACCATTTCACCCTTACTACTTAAGCAAGAAGGCAGAGGCATGAGCGTACCGGTTTGGAACCCGGCGATTGAATTTATGGAGCGGGAAGCGTTGGAGCGCGTGCAGTTCGCCAATCTGCGCCAGACAGTGGCCTGGGCGCTGAAGACCCCCTTCTACCGGCGGCGACTGGCCGAGGTCGGACTGACCCACCCGGAAGACTTGAGCAGCCTGCGCGAGTTACGCAATCTTCCTTATACCACCAAGGATGATCTGCGCGCGGCCTATCCCGATGGCCTGCTGGCCGTGGAGGTGGAGCAAGCGGTGCGCCTGCACACGTCCAGCGGCACGACCGGGATGCCGACCGTGATTTACCACACCCGGCGCGATCTTGACTGCTGGACCGAACTGATGGCCCGCTGCATCGTCGCCGCCGGCGCCACCGCCCGCGACGTGTTCCAGAACATGACCAATTACGGCATGTTCACCGGCGGGCTGGGCCTGCATTACGGCGCGGAGCGGGTGGGAATGCTGGTCATTCCGGCCAGTTCCGGCAATACCAGCCGCCAGATTCAACTGATGCGGAATTTCCAGACCACGGTGGTACACGCCACCCCCAGCTATCTGTTGCACCTGCACACGGCGCTGGTCGGCGAAGGCGTGACCGTGGATCAACTCAAGCTGCGCAAGGCGTTCATCGGCGCGGAGCCGCATTCGGAGGAAACCCGCCGCAAGATCGAAACCCTGTTCGGCATCCAGGCCTACAACTCCTATGGCCTGAGCGAGATGAACGGCCCCGGCGTAGCCTTCGAGTGCGTGCACCAGACCGGGCTGCACCTGTGGGAAGACGCCTTCATCCTCGAAATCATTGATCCCCAGACCCTGCAACCGCTGCCGGAGGGCCAGACCGGCGAAATCGTGATGACCACGCTGCAACGGCAGGCCACTCCGCTACTGCGCTATCGCACGCGGGATTTGTCCCACCTGGTCAGCGGCCACTGTCCCTGCGGGCGCAGCCATCGGCGGCTGGCGCGGCTCAAGGGCCGCAGCGACGACATGCTGATCGTCAATGGCGTCAACGTGTTCCCGTCCCAGATCGAGGACGTGCTGATGAAGACGCCGGAAGTCGGGACCAATTATCTGATTCAGTTGGAAAAACGGGGTTCGCTGGACCGGCTGGTGATCAAGACCGAGATTTACGCCAAGCTGTTCACCGGCGATCCGCGCACCCTGGACGATCTGCGCGAGCGCATCAGCGAGGCGTTGCGCTCGGTTATTCTGGTCAAACCGACGGTCGAGCTGCACGAGCCGGGCAGTTTGCCGGTGTCCGAAGGCAAGGCCAAACGGGTCGTGGATTTACGGCCCGCGTTCTAAACGGGGCGAGGAGCAAGTCATGGCGGAACAACTGAGCGTGTTCGTGGATAACCGGCCGGGGCGGCTGAACGCCATCACTGGCATTTTGCGCGATAGCCAGATCAATATCCGGGCGATGACGATTGCCGATCACCGCGATTACGGCGTAGCGAAACTGCTGGTCAACGATCCGCATCTGGCCCAACGCGTGCTGATGGAACAAGGGTTCGCCGCCGCGCTCAAGCCGGTGCTGGCCATTGTCATCACCGATCAGCCCGGCGGCCTGCACGAGTTGCTGGAAATCCTGGCCGCGCGCCAGATTAACGTGCTGGACGCCTACGGCTTCGTGGTCGCGCCCGGTCAGCGGGCGGTGTGGTGCATGGAGGTGGATGACCCGGTGGAAGCGACGCGCCTGCTGTCCACGCACGGCCTGCACCTGCTGGCGGACGGCGAACTTTATACCAAATACTACTAAAATAATTTATTATACAATAGGTCAACTGGAAAGATAAGGAGTCTATCATGTGTCGTGTTTTTGATTTAGAAGTTTTAGAATCTCCACAAGAACTAGAAGAGATGTTAAAAGCAGAGAGAGATGTACGCAAACGGGAACGTTTGCAGTTTCTCTATTGGTACAAGACCGGTCAAGCGATAACACGTAAAGCATTAGGAAAATTACTTCATAGAAGTCAATTTGCCATCGGTCGATGGGCCGATACTTATCGCAAAAAAGGACTCAAAGGCTTGCTCACATTAAATTATCGTGGAGGCAACCTGGCCCCCTCGATACCCCTAGAAATCCAAGCACAGTTAAAAGAAAAGCTCGCCCAACCCGAGGGTTTCCCTGGTTATAAAGCGATCCAAGTTTGGCTCAAGGAAACCCATGATCTGGATGTGCCT
>ERZ1645192.3765-NODE-3765-length-12218-cov-41.028858_pt1 | contig 12218 bp, 9 predicted proteins | sample MGYA00575354_ERZ1645192 | MGnify/ENA primary metagenome ERZ1645192 (study PRJEB40844, sample SAMN11349763) | freshwater sediment metagenome | isolation source: river sediment | host: Sediment | place: India: Faizupur Khadar , New Delhi | collected 2017-02-21 ... | reverse complement strand
CCCAACCAGCCCTGCCACCATGTCTGTTGCGAGCCTGCCCCAGAAGACACCTTCAAGATTGAACAGGACACTCCCGGCGATTGAAAGGGGTATGAGCAGGACGAGCACGCGTATCACGCTCAACATGGATGCCTGCAGGGGTTCATGAACGCCGGTCATGATGAATCCGGCGTAGCGGTGCACCTCCAGCATCCCGTATCCCATGCAGGTGATGCATATGTATGAGCGCAGGACGTCTATGACGGCCTTTTCCGTTGAAAAGACCCTTGCCATGGGCAACGCGAAGATGATGAATACCGACCCGATGAAAACACCGTAAAGCACGGCGAACATCATCGCGCCTTTCCGTGCCTGTCTTATCCGGTCCATCCTTCCGGAACCGTAGTTCTGCGCGATAAAGGGGAGGAGGGACATGCCGACGGTCATGGGTATCATGAAGGCGAACATTTCAATCCTCGCGGCCACTCCGGTCGCTGCCACCGCCGCATTGCCATAGCCCGCCACGAGCTTCGTAATCACGGCGGACGATATGGGGGTCAGTATCAGGCCCAGTGCTCCGGGAACACCGAACTTCAGAATCGTTCCCCACGACTGGAAAAGTTGGGCGCGGTTCAAACCGCTCATATCTATCAACTTCATCCGGCCGGCCAGGATGTATAAAGCCGTAGCGAGGGTAGCTCCCTGGGATAGCAGGGTTGCGAGGGCAGCCCCTGCGATACCCATTCTGGGCATGCCGAACATGCCGAAAATGAGCCCCATGTCCAGGAATACGTTCATCACCGTGCTCCCGACCATGAGGGTGCTGACCACGTTCGTGCTCCCGGTACCGATGATGATGTCGGAAGCGACAATCTGAAGCACCATGACAACGGAACCCAGGTACCAGATTTTCATATAGCGTCCGGTCAGATCCAGAACTACTCCGGATGCCCCCAGCCGGGAGAAAACCGGCTCGATGGTGAGTGCACCCACCACGGAGATCAGGGCCCCGAAGATCCCCGAGAGGATCAGGGCGTGGGTGGTGAGCATGGCGGCTTTATGGTGGTCCTTTCCGCCAATGGCATGTGCAACGAGGGACATGGCGCCGCTGCTGAACCCCCGGGTCATCAGCATGAAGAGTATGACCACGGGAAAGGTGAAGGTAATCGCTGCGAGCGCCTCGGTTCCCAGCCTTGAGACGAACCATGCATTCGTCAGGTTGTACATGTTTATGGCAAACGTACCCGCAAGCATGGGGACGGCCATTCTTACAATCGTTTTTACTACGCTTTCCCTGACGAGTCTCGACACGGTATATGTCCGATCTGTCCTGCCTCCGGCTGTAGTGGTGTCATGAACGTATCGAAAAAACTTCGCGCCGGGTGCAGGACATGTTCTCCTGAGCGTTTGATTGATTTCCCATGTCACCTCCCATGGCTTCCCCCGTCATGCGGTCCTGCGCGCAGTGATGATGGAAGCGGCTGTGACTGCCGAGATGATGATTCCGCCGCCGACAAGCGTGAGCACACCCGGGGCTTCCCCTATGATGAAGAACACCCACACAGGATTGAACACCGGTTCGATGACCGCTATCAGGTTCGCCTGGACTGCAGAGATGCGCTTGATCGCGATGGAAAACAGGATCGACGAGATGCCGATCTGTACGACCCCCAGAACGGCAATCGCGCCGAGCGATTGAACCGTTACCTGCGGGAGAGGAAGAAAGAGGGAAATGACGATGCAGATCCCGGCTGTCAGCCAATGGGACAGCAGGTTGGACTCGAGCGGCGAGCCATCCTTTTGCATCCGCATGAACACGAAGTAGAGGCTGAACGTTACCGCAGACATGAGTCCGAAGACATTGCCGAGCAGTCTCCCTCCGCCGAGCCTGTCGAAAAACATGATGACCATGCCTGCCAACAGGAGAGGCAGCGCTATGAAGTTTTCCACGTGCGTTTTCTCTTTCAGGAGAACGGCACCGATGAATACGGTGAACACCGGCGCGCAATACTGAAGCAGGATGGCGTTGGCGGCAGTCGTCGTTTTGTTGGCGCAGACAAAGAGGAGCATGGTCACGGCATTGGCGACGGCTGCAGCGATCTGCGGAAATGAGAAGTGGAAGTCAGGGTGCTTCAGATACATGAAAATAACTGCCGATGCAATGAGGCTCCGCATGCCTGCGATTGCAATGGGGTTCCAGTCTATGACCTTGATGAACAAACCCGCAATGCTCCAGAGGAATGCCGTTGCTGCCATGGCAAGAATGCCTGCGCTCCTGTTCAGGTTTCCCATTCTGCATCCTCAACAAACTAACGGCGGGCGCCGTGTGCGTTCATCGATCTCCTGATTGTCTCTTTGACGTGTGAACGCATAACCTAGACAACATTTCTGCTTACCCTGGCAAGAGAAAACTGCGAGAAGAGGGGCACGAAACAGGAAAGATTTCCATCCCGGACGGGAGCATGATAAAAAAACACTTGCCATTCAAGCCGAGAGAGAATATTACCAGATACTGTTAAATCGATGCTGCCTGCTGTGCAGGCTTTTTAATGCGGTGAAAGGTTAGAGGGGTCAACAACACATCCGTGCACGAATCCTCACCAGAGGATTCATCGTCATATCCCCCCAGGGACCACTCCCGGTCCCGGTCTGTCTCCTTTCGTTCACCCGTGCCGGCGGAGCCGCACGCACAGCCTGGGCGGCAGTGATCAATAAAAAGAAATGTCTCAGCATCTGATCAGACTGACGTGCAATTTTCCTTACATGCCCCTGTTGCGCCAGACTCCGGGCTCTGCGGGCGTGTGGGGAAAATACCGTTTCGTGCCGGATGCCGCCGCGGATGAAGGCCCTTATGATGCCTGGGTGGTGTACAACAATCTGCCGGGCAGGGAAGTTCAGTACGCCTTGTGCCCGCGTGGGCGCACCATCCTGATGATCGGCGAGCCGCCGTCGAGGGGGGCGGTCCATCCGGGGTTCGCTTCACAATTTGGGACGGTCGTCACCTGCCACCCGGCCATGAACGGAGCTCGTATCCGGAAGGTTCAGCAGGCACTGCCCTGGTGGGTCGGCCTGCGGCGGGCCGGGATGTTCCAGTTCGACGCCGTGATGGGGTACGATGGGCTGGCGGGCATGACCTCGGTCCCGAAGACGAAGGATCTGTCCATCATCTGCTCCGACCTGGCAATTACCCCCGGTCATCGCAGGCGTGTGCGTTTCGTCTCGGAGCTGATCAGGCATTTCGGCGACCGGATGGACGTGTTCGGGCAGGGGCGCAGGCCCGTCGAGGACAAGTGGGACGCGATCGCCCCCTACAAGTACCATGTCGTCCTGGAAAACTCGTCCATCGACGATTACTGGACGGAAAAACTGGCGGACGCCTTTCTCGGGGCCGCGCTCCCGATATATTGGGGGTGTCGGAACATCGAACGGTACTTCTCGAGAGGGGCATTGATCCCGATCGACATCGCCCGGCCGGCTGACGTCATCCGAAAGATCGAGCGGGTGCTGTCTGAAGATCCATACCAGGAGATGCAGAAAGATATCTGGCGGGCACGTGAGAAGGTTCTGGATGAATTCAACCTGTTCCCCATGATCGCCCGGTTCGTCGATGCCCTGCCACAGGGCGAGGCCGAACCCGTTCACCTTCACCCTGCATCCGACTTCCCGCTGACCCCTCCGATGAGGCTGCGGCATGGCGTAAGCCTGGTGCGAGAGCTTGTCGTGCGAAGCTGGACAAGGGCCAGGGGGCAGGGGGGTTCACCCGGCAGGCCCCGGGACACAAAGGTGTGGTGACAAACCTCCTCACATTTGCCACGTGGCGATACGAACGAAGCCGTCAGCGGCTGCTGTCTTCTGCGAGGCGGTTCGGCGACTTCCGCTTCTGGAGTTACTCGGGCAGGGATTTCCGCCTGACCGGGGTGTATGCGCGCCATCCGGAGGTTGCCCGCACCCCCCGGGGGGCCGGCCTCTGGTTGTGGAAACCCTATTACCTCAAGCAGGTCTTGAATGAAATGCGTTCGGGAGAACGCGTGCTGTATCTCGATGCGGGCATGGAAATTACCGCGCCCCTGGACCCGCTTTTCGAGCTCTCCGAGAAGGGTCCGGGAATCTGCCTGTTTACCGTCCATGACAGGCTGAACCGCCACTGGACGAAGCGCGACTGCTTCGTTCTCATGGGCTGTGACGAACCGGATTACCTGAACACGGAGCAGTCGATGAGCGGGGTCATCGTCATCAGGAAGAATCCCTTCGTCGTGGACCTGGTCAGCCAATGGCTGGAATACACCGCCGATGAGCGAATCGTCAGCGATCTTCCCAACACCTGCGGCCTGCCGAATTACCCGGGCTTCGTCGAGCACCGGCACGACCAGTCAATCCTCAACAACCTGAGAATCAGGCACGGCATTCCGAGCTATACCGACCCCACGCAGTTCGGCGGGCCTCACCGGTCAAAGGCCCGTTCGGGGATGGATGACTACCCGGCACTGTTGAATCTCCACCGGGAGCGGCTGCCCTCCTTAAGAACCGCGCTGAAGCTCCTGGCGTCGGACAGGGCCCGGTTTGCCCAGGGGGCCAGGGGGCATGCGGGCCGCATGATCAGGTCATTCTTTCGGGGAGGGCCCATTTCCCGTGGGTAGCGGGCAGAATAAGAAATCCCTCGGCTTGTCCGCCGTATCCGGAATGTCGTGGGGCCTGCTGGGCGGGGCTGTCGGGAAGCTCGCCGCATCCATGGCACAGATATATGCAGGGTGGGTGTTGAGCACGGAAGACTTCGCACTCTTTGCCATGGCCTCTTCCTGCGCAGCCGTTCTTTCCGGGCTGGTCAACGGCGGAACGCACAGGATCCTCGTCCAGAGGGCACAACGGTACGATGACCATTCGTTCGCCGTGCTGCTGCTCAGCTTCCTGTTCAATCTCGTGGTGATGGCGGCACTGACCGCATCGGCGGCGCCCATGGCCCGTCTGTTCGATGCCCCGGCCCTCGAGCCGATGCTTGCCGTCATGGGCCTGGCCACCCTGGTGTCAACGCCCGGCCATGTCCTGCATGCAAAGCTCATCGGGGCGCTCAAGTTCGGCGCAGTGCAGGGCCTTGCCATGTGCTCTCACCTCGTACGCCACGGCTCACTGGCGCTGTTTGCCTTTCTGGGGATGGGGCCGCTGTCGTTCGTTCTGCCCCTGCTCGTGATTTCAGTGACCGACACCCTTCTGGCATGGCGGGTGGTGCGGCGGCTGCCCCCGAGACGGCCGGTGAGCATGCCCGCCCTCCTGGACGTGCTGAAGGATTCCAGATGGGTCATGGCCGGCGCCTGCGCAGGCGCATTGGTGCAGAACGGGGACAATCTCGCCGTGAGCATGTTTGCGGATAAAGGCACGCTGGGCACCTATTTCTTCGCCTTTCAACTGACCTTCGCTTTCGCCTCTCTCCTGGGCGGGACCCTGCAGACGGTGGCCATGCCCATGCTGGCGGGCATCTCCGACAACCCGGGGCGCCAGCGCCAGGCGGTGGAACGCGCGGTGGGCGCAGCCAGCCTCGCATCCTGCGGGGCGGCAACCCTCATCGCCGTCGCTGCATCGCCGGTCATACACGGGCTCTGGGCCGGGAAATGGGACGCTGCGGCCCGCGCGGTCCAGATACTCTCGCTAGCGGTCCCCGCAGTTCTCGTGTCCTGGATCGGAAAGTCGGCCATCGAGGCCCGCGGCGGTTGGCCAGCCGCCACCTGCCTCTCCATGGCGGAGGGGGCGGGCACCGTGGCAGCCGCCGCGGGGGGTGCCGCATGTGGGGGCCTGCTGACCATTGCCGCTTCTGTGGCAGCCTTCAAGGTCTTCGCAGGGCTGGCTCATGTCGCAGCGGCAGCGCGCTGCTTCGGCGGAAAGGTCCGGCCCTCGCTGGCGCCCGTGCTTTCTTCCTATGCAGCCATGCTGGGCAGCCTTGCCGTCGGGCGCGTCATCATGCCGGAGTCAATGGACTCGATGGGGGTCGGGGGTGTTGCCTGCACGGCACTGGCAACGGTGGCGGTGTTCGTGCTCCTCTCTCTCGTGCTGTGCCGTTTTGGGGTTTGTGAGCTCTTCGGGATTGCCCGTCAGATTCTGCAACGGCCCCTGAAGGATTCACGAGGCTGCACGACGTGATGCATCCCCTGGCCGAAATCATTTCGGGGGCTTTTCACCGGTGAGCGCCGCCCTGTATTCCGCTTTCGTCGCCCTCGTGTCGGTGCTGATGGTGCGCCGGCCTGCCGCGGCCCTCATCGTTGCCATGAACATGTTCCCGCTCAAGCAGTGGGCGGGTGCGACGAGTCCGTTTTTCGAAGGCAGGCCGATACTCACGAATCTCATCGCCGGGTCTCTCGTGCTTGCCGGGGTTTTCGTGCAGAGCCTTCGGGGCAGGGTCGGCTGGCCGTTTTACCCCGTGGCTGCACGGCTCATTGCCGCGTTGTTGCTGTACGCCCTGGCTACGGTGGTCTGGTCCCCGGACTGTGAGACCTGCATACGGGTGTGGAAAGACGCACTCCCCTATGTTCTCACCGTAATCTTCCTTGCGCCCCTCACGATTCAGGACAAGGAGGACCTGCACGTGGTCTTTTCCGGCATGCTGGTTTCCGGAACGGTCCTGGCTGCGCTCCTCCTGTTCACGGTCAGGTGGGAAGGACGGCTGATCGTGCCGGGACAGGTGCCCCCGGGCGGACCCCTTGGGGGCAATCCGCTTGTGGTGGGTTCCCTTGGAGGAACGCTGATCATCCTCTCGGTCCTGTACAGATTCAGAAGCGGGCAGCCGGCCCTTCAGATCCTAAAGCTGCCGGCACTCCTGGCGGGCCTCGCCCTGGCAGCGCGCTCGGGTTCGCGGGGGCAGCTGGTGGGGGCCGTGGTGGCAGCGGGACTGTTCCGGCTCCTGTCACAACCTCCGAAGAACCCGGTGAAAGGGGTTTCGGCCCTCTTCGTCATCGCCGTTCTCGTCGTGCTGGCCAGGATCGGCGTCGACGTTTTCTGGGCCGGTTCCGGCCGGTTCGATGCGGCCGTGATGCAGGGCGACTTCACCGGGCGGCTTCAGAGCGGCCTGACCCTGCTTCACCATGCGATGGGATCCCCGTTTTCTCTTCTCTTCGGGTTGGGAAATTCCTCGAGCTACCTGATACTCGGGATCTATCCTCACATCGTCCCCCTGGAAGTCCTGGGCGAGGAAGGCATCGTGGGATTTCTCCTGCTGGGTGCGCTTGTCGTCGGCACTGCAGGCACCGCAATGGGATCGCTGCGGGCAATTGGCGCAAACCCCGAAATGCGCGGCCTTTTCGCCTGCGTTGCAGGGCTGTGGTGCTACCAGTTCCTTTTGATCAACAAGCAGGGAAGCCTGCTCCAGGCCTATGACTTTTTTTTCTACACCATCCTGGTGGCAAAGTTCGGGCAGTTCGCCAGGGACGGGAAGCGCTGCGGGGGTGCGCCCGGAGCCCGGAGGGCAGGATCGCCGTGTCGTCCTCGATGACGGGGAACGCCGCATGGGGTTTTTCATCCCGTCAGGGTGCCTTGCCGACCGTCTCCGTGGTGATCACGACCCGGAACCGCAGAGATGATCTCTGCAGGGCTCTCGAGTCCGTTCTCCGGCAGACCTTTCCGTCGGAGATCGTGGTCATGGACGATGCCTCAGAGGATGGGACCGCTGCCTGCATCAGGGGCAGGTACCCCCACGTGCGTGTCATCCGCAGCGAGGCCAGGCTCGGGCTGGTCGTACAGCGCAACAGGGCAGCGGCGGCTGCGCGGGGAATGATCGTGTTCTCCCTGGACGACGACGCCGTCTTTGTCGAGCCCGACACCGTTGCCCGGGTGGTGCCCCTGTTCGCTCACCCGCGGGTCGGCGCGGTGGCGATGCCCATCGTGAACGTGGTGGATGGCCGCAGAAATCCCCTGTGGAACCCGGTTCTGCCTGAGCCCGGCTTCTGGATCGCCCCCGTGTACCAGGGGGGTGCGCACGCGGTGCGGCGCGATCTCTTCCTAAAGCTGGGCGGGTACGAGGAGGCGTTGTTCCAGTGGGGGGAGGAAGACAGCTATTGCCGGAAGCTGTATGCGAACGGCTATGTGGTCCGCGTTGCCGAGTGCGGTGTGACCGAACATTACCCGAACCCTGCCGGGCGCCACGAACGGGCAAAGAATGTCTGGATCTACCGCAACGCGATTCTGAACGTCTGGTTTTCCGCCCCCGGCCTGCTCGTGCCGGCACTCTGGCTTTTCGAAAGCCTCCGATGGCTGTATTCGGGCGTGCGGAACCCTCGTTCTCTTCCCGTTGTCCTGGAGGGCCTGGCACGGGGCTTCTGGTGGTCGATGACACACCCGGCCAAAAGGTCGCCCCTCTGCGTCCGGGATTATATGTTCTCCCTGCGGCTCAGGGCCTCGAAGGTGAAAAGACTGAACGAAGAAGAAGCACCACGCGGGTCTTCGGGTCTCCTGACTGACCCACGGGCCGCGCACGGAGGCGGCACACTTCCGATGGCTGTCTTTAAGGGAAAGAGAAGAAAGTGAAAGCGGCTGTTGTCTATCCCTATTGGCCCCGGTATCGAGAGGCGATTGCAGCCCTTCTCTGTCAACAGACATCCCCTGACCCCGAGTACGTGCTCATTTCCGGCCCCGAGGGCCGTGACGGCATAAGAACCATCGATCCCCGCAGGTCGGGCATTCCCGTCGAGCAGGGTGGCCTGCGGTGGAGGTTCGTGAAAAACTTCTGGGCAGGGAGGTTTTTTCTCTGGCAGGCGGGTGTCGCAGGGCTGGGCCTAACGAAAGAGTTCGATGCAATCATATACCTGGGCCAGTTCAACATCCTCTCGACCATCGTGGGTGCCTTCATTGCAAGGCTTGCAGGCAAGCGTGTGCTCATGTGGACGCATGGGTTCACCCGGGAAAGGAACTCTCCCAAGGAATTTGCCAGGGGGTGCTTTTACCGGCTGGCCCATGGGTTTCTCCTGTACGGGGACAGGGCCAGGGCGATCATGAGGCAAAAGGGCTTCGACCCGAAGGGTTTGCATGTGGTGTACAACTCGCTCGACTATGAAGCCCAGAAACTGATCAGAAGCTCCGTGTCCGAAGACGAACTCTTCCGTCTCAGAAGGGCTCTTTTTCCCAACCCTCATCACCACGTGCTCTCGTTCATCGGGAGGTTGACGCCGCAAAAGAAACTGGACATGCTGATTCGGGCCGGGAAGAAGCTGCACGATGGAGGATTCCCCGTAAACATCCTCATTGTCGGCGACGGGGGCGAGCGCGGCCGGCTCGAGAAGCTGTCGGACGAATGCTCCATGCGGGAATTCACCCGTTTCTTCGGGGAATGCCATGACGAGAAGGAGATTGGACGGTGCCTCATGATGTCGGCCATGTGCGTGTCTCCCGGGGAGGTGGGGCTGACCGCCATGCATGCCCTCGCCTACGGCACCCCGGTCATCACCCACGATGACCCGTCAAGGCAGATGCCCGAATGCGAAGCGATACGGGAGGGCGTCACCGGGTGTTTTTTCCGGTACGGCTCCGTCGATGATCTCGCCGGGAAGATACGAAACTGGCTGACCGTGAACGGGGCGTGTGTGAGGGCGGCAGGAGAAAACTGCATCTCCGTGATCGAGGACCGTTACCACCCGGCGGCTCAGATCAGGGTTATCAACGCGGCCGTGAGGGGCGAAGAGGCGTCCGGCTGCAGCGGCGGGCGCACGGCCGCCCGCGAGAGAAAGCCCTGACCCATGGCCGCATCCGTGCTCGTATTGACCCTGGACGAGGAGCGAAACCTCGGGCGGTGCCTCGCCTCCATGGCGTGGTGCGACGACGTGGTCGTGCTCGATTCGAAAAGTACGGATGGCACGGTGGGCATAGCAAAAAAAATGGGCGCGCGCGTGGTCGAACGGCGATTCGACGACTATGCGAACCAGCGGAACTTCGGCCTGCGGGAAATCCGTTACAGGCACCCCTGGGTCCTGATGGTCGATGCCGATGAAGTCGTCCCCCCGGAGTTGGCTGCAGAAGTGAAAGAGGCGACCTGCAGGGCCGCAGCCGGGACGTGCCTCTTCCGCCTGAGGCGGAAGGACTTTTTCATGGGCACGTGGATCCGCCACAGCTGCGGCTACCCGACGTGGTTCGGGAGGCTGTTGAAGGTCGGCCGCGTCAGGGTCGAACGGGCGGTGAACGAAGAATATCTCACTGACGGCGGGGTGGGGCTGCTGCAGGGGCATCTGCTGCACTATCCCTTCAACAAGGGCTTCCATGCCTGGTTCGACAAACACAACAGGTATTCGACCATGGAGGGTGAACTCCTGGCGAAAAAGCAGGCTGGGCCGTTCCCCTGGGCCTCCCTCATCGGCGGTGATCCGGCGTTGCGCCGAAAGGCCCTCAAATCCGTCATGTACGGGGTGCCAGGCCGTCCCCTTCTGATGTTCCTGGGGCTGTATGTGATGCGAGGAGGGTTTCTCGACGGGAGGGCGGGCCTCACCTTCTGCATGCTCCGGTCGTTCTATGAATTCATGATAGACTGCAAGGCGTTCGAGGGGGCGTCGAGAGATCGAAACCTGCCCGTTTAGAGGCAGGCAGAGGGGGCCTTCCTCGACCCCATCTGCCTGTGGCCGGCCGGAAAGCGGTTCTCGGGGATAAGGGTCCCTGATCGGAAATGCCGGAAATATCCATCATCACCCCTTCACTCGATGCGGCCCGGACCTTGTCCTGCTGCCTGCAGAGCGTGGGCCGGCAGACGATTTCCGCGGAGCACATACTCTTGGACGGGGGCTCGACGGACAATACCCTCGAGATTGCCCGGGAGTCCGGCAGGCACTTGTCCAGGATCGTGTCCGAAAAGGACCAGGGGATCTACGACGCCATGAACAAGGGTCTGAAGATGGCGGGCGGCGATGTGATCGGGTTCCTCAACGCCGATGACTATTACCCCTCCTCCGGTGTCCTGGAAAAGGTAAAGGGGGTTTTTGAAGATCGGTCCATCGAGTCGTGCTATGGGGACCTGCTCTATGTCGACATCAACGACCCCGGCAAGGTTGCCCGGTTCTGGCGGTCCGGCAATTTCCGCCCCGGGAGGTTCTCTTGGGGCTGGATGCCGCCGCACCCCACGTTCTTTGCACGGAAGGGGGTATTCGAAAGGTTCGGGCAATTCCGGCTGGACCTCGGCACGGCGGCGGACTATGAGCTGATGCTGCGTTTTCTTTTAAAGCACAGGGTATCGACCAGGTATATACCCGAAGTCCTGGTCAGGATGAGAACCGGCGGGGCGAGCGGCGCCTCTCTGGCCGGCCGGCTGCGGGCAAACCGGTATGACAGACTGGCCTGGAAGGTGAACGGTCTCACGCCTTACCCCTGGACAACCTTTCTCAAGCCCCTGCGAAAGATCCCGCAGTTCTTTCCCTTGCGGCATGACTGATTCCATACATGGGTGGGCGTGACGGTTGACCGGAAGGAACAAACGATGACGAACATGTTCTGCCCCGGAAGAGCGCTCAGGCACCCCGGGATGCCGAAGGCCATCCTGTACGGGGTCCTTGTCTTCGTGCTCTACCGGTCCGCCCTGTCACGGCTCTTGTTTCTTGACTGGGGAAGGGATGACTATTCGCACTGCGCGCTCATTCCCTTTGTTTTCCTTTACCTGCTCTGGGAGAATCGCCGGCAGCTCGAAGCCGCCAAGCCTTCGCCTTCCGGGGCGGGGTTCCTCCCCCTGGCGGGAGGCATAGGCCTGTTCTGGCTGGGCGAGCTGGGCGGCGACTTCTTCAGCCTGTATCTGTCGCTCTGGCTCGTGCTGGTGGGGCTGCTCTGGATTCACCTGGGCTGGCGCATGGTCAGGACCATGGGTTTCGCCCTTCTCATCATGCCGACCATGTTCCCCCTTCCCGGTTTTCTCGACGCCAGGCTGCTGCTGGAGCTCAAGCTGGCCTCGAGCCGGCTGGGCGTGGCCATGCTGCAGGCGGCGGGCGTGTCTGCCCATCGCGAAGGCAACGTCATCGATCTGGGATGTACGCAGCTGCAGGTGGTGGATGCCTGCAGCGGCATGCGCTATGTCCTGCCGCTCATGGTACTGAGCCTGCTCATGGCGCACTGGTGCCGGGCCGAGCCGTGGAAAAAGGCCGCCCTGGTCGCCACGGCCGTCCCCCTGGCGATTCTCATCAACAGCCTGAGGATCGCGGCGACTGGCATCCTCTCCGGCCTCCGGGGGTCACAAGCCGCGGAGGGATTCTTTCACGGCTTCTCCGGCGGGCTGATCTTCCTCTTCGCCCTGCCGG
>ERZ1645192.3764-NODE-3764-length-12219-cov-12.327524_pt1 | contig 12219 bp, 9 predicted proteins | sample MGYA00575354_ERZ1645192 | MGnify/ENA primary metagenome ERZ1645192 (study PRJEB40844, sample SAMN11349763) | freshwater sediment metagenome | isolation source: river sediment | host: Sediment | place: India: Faizupur Khadar , New Delhi | collected 2017-02-21 ... | reverse complement strand
GAGTTATATCCCGACCATTGCCTGTGGGCAGTCTGGGAACCGCATACCTTCTCACGTACCGATCGGTTGCAGCTAGCTTTCACAGCCGCTTTGCAGCGCGCAGACCGTGTTGTGATCCTCCCCACGTATGCTGCCAGGGAATCAGTTGAAACCGACACTCCCCGCCAGATCGCGCAGGAGATCCCTGGCTCCAAAGGCACTTACTTCACGAATTTTTCTGAAGCAGCTGATTATATTGCCGGACAAGCCACCGGATTGAACGTGGTTATCGTTTTTTCCGCGGGCAAGGGACCCGAGTTCGCAAACATGCTTTGCTTCAGACTAGACATGAGGAGGCAGAATGACTGAGCTGCCACTGAGAAAACTCCAAGCTCTGTTTGGAGATAAGCTGCAGGAAAACGTGCGCATGGCAAATTACACCACCACGCGTGTCGGCGGACCTGCCAGCGGAATGATCTCAGTACACACTGCCGATGAGATGCGGCGAACGGTCAAAATTTTGTGGGAATTGGACGCCCCCTTCCGAATTCTCGGCAGCGGCTCCAACCTGCTGGTGAGCGACGCTGGCTACAAAGGCGTAATGGTGCACAACCGCTGTCATAACGTCCGCATCGACACCAAGGGCGAACAGCCAGTCATTTTCGCGGAAGGCGGCGCAAATCTCGGCGCGGTTTCTCGCCAGGCCAGCCTGAGGGGCGTTTCGGGCTTTGAGTGGGCAAATAGTATTCCCGGCACGGTTGGTGGCGCAGTTTATGGCAACGCCGGCGCGCACGGCTCGGACATTTCCAAGTGCATGCTTATGGCGCAGGTTATTACCAAATCTGATGGTGAGCAGAACCTCGACAGCGAGGGTATGGGCTTTCGTTACCGCTCGAGCAAATTCAAACGCGACGGGGAAGAGGTGGTCATCTTGAGTGCCAGCTTCTTCGGGACAAAAGTGGAACCTGAAGTCACCCAGAAACTGCTTGAAGAATTGACCGAGAAACGGCGCCAAACCCAACCGGTAGGTCCCTCATTTGGCTCAACCTTCAAGAACCCAAAAGGTGACTTTGCTGGGCGCTTGTTGGAAGCTGCAGGAATGAAAGGCGTCACTTCCGGGCATGCTTCAATCAGTACGGTGCATGCGAATTTCATCCTGAACGATGGCGAAGCCACCGCCCAGGATTACTACAGGCTGATCCGCCTGGCACAAAAAAAGGTGAAAGAACAATTTGATGTCAGTCTGAACCTTGAGATCGAATTGTTAGGTGAATTTGAAGATGACTAAGAAACTCAATCTGGTTCTGATCTTTGGCGGACGTTCTGGCGAACATGCCGTTTCTCTGCGCTCCGCACAATCGGTGTTGAACGCGCTGGATGAAACAAAATACCGGGTTTTTCAGGTTGGCATCACCACAGAAGGGCTTTGGCTCTATGGCTCAGATGCCCATCAAGCTTTCCGCGAAGGTAAATACGATTCCCTCCAGGAAGCCCTGATTCTCAGCGACAGCGGCAAGCCGTATCTGTATACTCGCGAGGGAAACCAGCTTGAAAGCATCACTTCCATCGATGTGATCTTCCCGGTCCTGCATGGCACCTTCGGTGAGGATGGCACGATCCAGGGTCTGTTCGAGATCCAGAATTGCGCTTATGTTGGCGCTGGTGTTCTGGGCTCTTCCGTGGCGATGGATAAAGCAGTCTGCAAGCATGTGATGGAATCCATCGGCGTTCCAGTACTGGCATATTCCGTTTTTTCTCGTCGCGACATCCAGGAGAACCTGCAGGAAACGATTGCATCCGCGGAACAGGTTGCCCCCTACCCACTGTTTACCAAACCAGCCAATCTTGGCTCCTCAGTGGGCATTAGCAAGGCGCACAATCGCGAGGAACTCTCGGAAGCTTTGCAACTGGCAGCCCGTTATGACCGCCGGATCCTGGTGGAACGCGGCATCGATGCCAGGGAGATCGAGATCAGTGTGCTCGGCAACACCGATGTGCAGTGCACGGTCCCCGGGGAAATCGTTCCAGGTGACGAGTTCTACACATACAAAGACAAATATCAGTCTGGCGACCCTGAGGTTGCCATTCCAGCTCCCCTGCCAGATGCCCAAACAGCTCTTATCCAACAATATGCCATCAAGGCTTTCAAGGCTGTTGATGGCGCAGGACTGGCTCGGGTGGACTTTTTGATCGATAAACTCACCGGCGAAGCCTACTTCAATGAGATCAACACCATGCCTGGTTTTACCCAGATCAGCATGTACCCGAAACTTTGGCTCTACTCGGGCTTGAGTTACCCCGAACTGGTCAACCGGCTGGTGGAACTGGCGCTCGAGCGCAAAGCCGAACAGGATGAAACCATCAGGAAGTACGAGGAATAAGATGGCGAGCGGATCCAACAGAACAACCAGGGCAGATGAGGTGCGAGCCCGCCGGAAGATCGAACCGGTGCGGCGCAAACCCATCCCAAGCAATCCTTCAGTGCGCGTCTCTCGGGATGCTCAAAACGCCTCAAGGGTCGTCACCCGTCGATCCTACACGAGCACGCAATACAGCAAAACAGCAGCTACGCGCAACCGCGCCCGGGTCTACATGCCCACCGGCACGCCAGGCAGCGAAGTGCGCCTGCCCGCCCTGCCCCAACTGCGTCTTAGTTGGCGTATGCTTTCCGGGCTGATCGCTGTCGGGATGCTCGTACTGCTTTTCATGATGGCAACCTCCACTGCATTTGCGGTAGACCAGGTGAACGTGAGCGGCGGCATTCGGGTTCCAGCCGAAGAGATCAGCCAGAAGCTTGACCTTCAAGGCGAATCGATCATAAGCGTCGTTCCGGGTGATATTGAAAACCAGATCCTGGAAGGCTTCCCGGACATAAAATCTGCCGATGTGAATGTCAGGATGCCGACAGGCATCGACATCGTGATCCAGGAACGCATCCCCGCTTTGCTCTGGGTGAAAAATGAGGAAATCGTCTATTGGATTGACCAGGATGGTTTCGCATTCACTGTTCGCGGCGAAGCGACCCTGCCCATCCGGGTCTACGCAAACAGTGAACCGCCCCACCCCTTAGGCTGGGTTGCGCCTGGGTTGCCAATGGAAGAAAATGCCACGGAAACCACGAAAGCCCTCCCACTGGTGGATCCCGCATTCGTTACGACCGTGCAGAAATTGAATGGCATTAAGCCTGCCGAAAGCCCAATGTTATACGACGAAGAGAACGGGCTTGGCTGGGTTGATCCTCATGGCTGGCAGGTTTATTTTGGCGATGACGACAAAAATATCGACATGAAATTACTTGAGTACGCCAAGATTGTAGAGACAATTCTGGATAGAAACTTGCAACCAGTTTTAATCAGCATGGAATTTCTACACGCACCTTATTATCGTTTGGAGCCCTAATTATGGAAGAAGAACCGATTGTTGTTGGATTAGATGTTGGCACTGCAAAAGTTTGCAGCCTGGTAGCCAGAGTGGAAAATGGCAATAACCTGCGTATCCTGGGTGTGGGAATCGAACCCACTAAAGGTATTCGCAAGGGAATCGTGACCGACATTACCGCTGCCTCAGAATGCATCGCGCGTTCGATCGAGAAAGCGGAGCGAACCTCCGGTTTTGAGATCAACTCGGCGATCGTCAACCTGGCTGGAATGCAAGTTTCGTCCACCATCAGCAAGGGTGCTGTGGGCATTTCGGGACGTGTGATCGACCAGGAAGACGTCTATCGCGCGCTGGACTCCGCCCAGGCGATTGCCGTACCCCACAACCGCGAAATTGTGCATGTGATCCAGCGCGGTTTCAGCGTGGATGGTCAGGAAGGCATCCGCCAACCGGTTGGCATGCATGGTTTCCGCATGGAAGTGGAAGCCCACATCATCACCAGTGCTGCTTCCTCAATGGAAAACCTGCGCCAGTGCATTTCCATGGCCGGGATTGATGTTTCTCAGTTTGTACTCAATCCCCTCGCGTCTGGCGAAAGCATCCTCTCGGAAACTGAGCGTGAAATGGGTGTGGCGGTGATAGATCTTGGCGCCGGCACCACCAGTGTGGCAATTTATGTCAAAGGTGACGTTTTTCATGCCAATGTCCTCGGCGTCGGAGGCGATCTTGTCACATCTGATATCGCCCAGGGGCTGCGATTGCCCCTCGAAGTGGCGGAAGAAGTCAAACTTAAGCACGGTTATGCCGTCCTCGAAGACATCCGCGAGGATGAGTCTTTCAATGTGATCACTTTCGGTTCCGAACAGAGCACCAAGGTTGAGCGGCGTGAGTTGGTCAATATCATTGAAGCCCGGGTGGAAGAGATCTTCATGATGGTCCACCAGGAAATCAAACACTCCGGTTATGACTCGCTCCTGCCGGCAGGTTTGGTGCTGACCGGTGGCGGCAGCCAGTTGCCTGGCATTCGTAAACTGGCGAGCAAAGTGATCGGTCTGCCAGCCCGTGTTGGCAAACCCGAGCGTATGGTCGGGCTCACCGACCAAATATCTAGCCCCGCCTATGCAACCAGCGTAGGACTCCTGGACTGGGGCATCCTTTTCAGTGAAACAACCCAGATCGCTCCTGAGCGACCTGGTAAATCGCAGCGAGCTAACAACAATGCCAAAGCGGATGGCATTGTGCAGTGGCTCAAGCGTATGTTGCCATAATCAAGCAAACAAGCACACAAATAGAGGAGATCAAAATGGAAGCAAAACAAACTGAATCATTCGCAAGAATCAAGGTCGTAGGTGTTGGTGGCGGTGGCTGTAACGCGGTCAATCGCATGATTGCTGAGGGTTTGCAGGGGATCGAATTCATTTCGATCAACACTGACGCCCAGGCGCTGCTGAAATCGCAGGCGCAAACCCGTGTGCGCATTGGCGACAAATCCACCCGTGGTTTGGGCGCTGGCGGCGACCCCAAAATCGGTCAGGCAGCTGCTGAAGAATCAGCCGAAGAACTGTATGAAGTGCTTAAAGGTGCTGATATGGTCTTCGTTACTGCTGGTCTGGGCGGTGGTACCGGCACTGGTGCGGCTCCCGTGGTCGCGCAGATTGCCAAGGAAATCGGCGCTCTCACCATCGGCGTTGTGACTCGACCTTTCTCCTTTGAAGGCGCTCATCGCTCACGCTCAGCCGAGCAAGGCGCGATGCGGCTCAAGGAACATGCCGACACGCTGATCGTGATCCCCAACGATCGCCTGCTGCAAATCGTTACGAAGAATGTCGGGCTCAACGACGCCTTCCGAATGGCAGATGACGTCCTGCGCCAGGGCATCCAGGGCATCTCCGAACTCATTACCATCCCTGGTCTGATCAACCTCGACTTTGCTGATGTACGCACCATCATGTCCGAAGGCGGAGCAGCCCTCATGGCTGTGGGTCAGGCTTCCGGTGAGGACCGCGCCAAGATCGCGGCTGAACAGGCTATTTCGAGCCAACTGCTGGATGTCACCATCAACGGCGCCCGCGGTATTCTCTTCAATGTCACCGGCGGCACCAACCTCTCGCTGTTTGAGGTCAACCAGGCTGCTGCAATCATCAAGGAAACCGCCAGCCCGGACGTGAACCTGATCTTCGGCGCAGTTGTCGACGAGAACATGGGTGATAACATCCGCATCACCGTGATCGCCACCGGCTTTGATCGCCCTACGCCTCCCCTGGAGGCGGAGCCCGCTTTTTTTCGCCAGGAGCTTCCCCGTCAACAGCAGGAGCGCCTAAGCATCAGCGATACCCGGGCACAGAACGTCAGTAACGCGCAACAATCCCAGCCGAAAAAGCAGGAGGAATACGTTTATACCAGTGATGTGGACATCACCCTTCCGGCATTTGTTCGACGGGAATTGAGCAAACGCTCAAGCCATTAAAAGGTTTATCAGGATCTCCTGACTGTGCTGATTCGATTCTTCCTCCGTAAATTCGGAGGAAGAATCTCGGCAAAGATGCAAACCCGTTAACGAATAGGTTTTATTCCTGAACGTTTTTATCTGCCTGGGAATTTCTCGGGCTGTTTTTTTAGAGGGTAACTATGCGAGTTGGGTATTCATGATCTGTCAGTAAATCAGTCTCCTTTTCTTCTGCATAATTAGCCTCGATACAATAATTTGTCCAAGTAAATTCCTCTTTCGGATTTAACAAACAGCCAAGAATCGGTCGCACAGTCGATAAATACCGAATCTATGCGCAAGGAAAAGCCCACTCTTAAAATGTTAAAATCTTTAAGATTGTTAACATGATTTTTCTTGTTGATTCCAATTCCATGTGCTAAAATCGTGATACTACATGTAGGGGTGAGATGCATGAACCCCCCACATTTAGGGGTTCAACTTTTTTTGAGGAGTTCATTTATGAAGTGCCCGTACTGCCAATCTACAGATTCGAGCGTTGTTGACACCACCAAAGACGTCATCCATGGTGTTATTCGCCGCCGCCGGGAGTGTGACAGCTGCCACCAGCGTTTCAGCAGCATCGAACGGACGATCATGAGCACTCCTCTCCTGATCAAACGAGACGGCACCCGTGAGGAATTCGACCGCGAGAAACTGCTTGCCGGCCTGCGAACTGCCTGCGCTAAGCGCCCTGTTCCTGCGGCTGCACTCAACAACCTGGTGAATGAGATCGAAGCTGAATTACAAAAACGGGGACGTTCTGAAATCAATTCACGTGTAGTAGGAGATCTTGCGATTAAAGGCCTGCTAAAACTGGACCACATCGCCTATATCCGCTATGCATCCGTCTACTTGCGCATGGACGATCTCCACGCCATCCGCGACGAGATCGACCATTTGCTTTCTGAAGAAGAAAAATAAACCTTTAGAGGACTATTATGCCAGAACCGACTGTTACAAACTCGGGATTACTCCAAACACCCCCAATTCCGGAGGGTTTGCCAAAAATTGACCTGACGGATAACTCTCGCCAGGTGCTCGCGAAGCGCTACTTGCGGCGAGGCAATGATGGGAATCCTATCGAAAGCATTGATGAGATGTTCTGGCGTGTGGCATGGCATGTGGCCGATGTCCCCGAGCGGAAACATGACCAGGAAGCCCTGGCTGAAGACTTTTACCGCATGATGGCTTCAAAATCCTTCTTCCCCAACTCCCCGACTTTCACCGGCGCAGGCACCCCTTTGGGGCAATTAGCAGCTTGTTTTGTTCTGCCTATCTCGGATGATATGGGGCGTGCTTCAGATGGGATTTTCAGCACCCTGCGCAATGCCGCTCTGATCCAACAGACTGGCGGTGGGAATGGGTTCAACTTCTCACGCCTCCGTCCGCAGGGTTCCATTGTGAACACCTCCGCCGGGCAGGCCACCGGTCCAGTTGGTTTCCTGAAAGTGTACGATGATGCCTTTGGTGAAATCGCCCAGGGCGGTACCCGCCGTGGAGCAAACATGGGAGTGCTACGCGTCGATCATCCGGACGTGGAAGCCTTCATCAAATGCAAAACCAGTGAAATGGCCATCACCAACTTCAACATTTCTCTCGGCATCACTGATAAATTTATGCAGGCTGTTGAAGATGATGCGGATTGGGACCTGCGTTTCCCGGACGTCCATCACCCTGCTTATAAAGGATTCCGCGGAACGATCGACGCGGCTGAACGGGCTGGCGTTCCGATCAAGGTTTTCAAAACCATTAAAGCGCGCAAGTTGTTCAACCTCTTTGTTCAGCAGGCTCATCACAACGGTGAACCAGGCGCGCTCTTCCTGGATGCTGCTAACAGGTTCAACCCAGTTCCCCATTTATACGAGCTTGAAGCAACGAACCCTTGTGGCGAGCAGTGGTTAGGACCCTATGAAAATTGCTGCCTTGGATCGATCAACCTGGCTCAAATGCTCGGCGAAAATGGCACGGTCGACTGGGAAAAACTGCGCCAGGTGACCAAGACTGCCACGCGATTTCTTGACCACGTTGTGGATAAAAACGCGTATGTCCCGGCCGTGCCCGAACTCAAGGAAGCTGCCCACAAGGCTCGCCGCATCGGTTTGGGCATCATGGGCCTGGCCGATTTGATGTACCACTGCGGAGTGCGTTACGGCTCGGAAGAGTCGCTGGAGTTCTGCGGGCAGGTGATGGAATTCATTCGCTACTTCTCGATGGAAACCAGTGTCGAGATGGCTCAGGAACTTGGCGCCTTCCCTGCCATCAAGGGAAGTATCTATGATCCCAAGAACCTGACATGGCAACCACCCACCCCGCTTACGCCCCACAAACGCGATTGGCTGAGACCAGCGTTGGACTGGCAGCGGATCGTCGAGGGAATAAAGACCCACGGCATCCGTAATGCAGCCCAAACCACTATTGCTCCCACGGGTACGATTGGTACAGTCGCAGGCTGTGAAGGCTACGGCTGCGAGCCCGTTTTCGCGCTTGCTTACGTCCGGCATGTCAACGACAACGGCAATGATCTGCTTCTCAACTACGTCAGTCCCTTCTTCCAGGAAGCCCTCAACGCAGCCAGCCTGCCCGAAGAGACGAAGGAATTGATTGTTAAGCAAGTCATTGAGCAAGGGAGTTGCCAGCACATAGAGCAGCTACCGCAGCACATCCGCAACGTCTTTGTGGTTTCATCCGATATTACTGCTGATGAACACATCCACATCCAGGCTGCCCTGCAGCGTTTCGTCGATAACAGCCTGAGCAAGACCATCAACTTCCCGGAAGGCACCACTGAAGAAGAGGTGAGCGCTGCTTTCATGACTGCCTGGAAATTAGGCTGCAAAGGCATTACAGTCTACATCACCGGGTCCCGCGACAAAGTGGTGCTGGAGACCAAGGCGACCAAGGAAAAGAAAGAGGGTGCTCCCGCCCTGTTACCCACGCTCTTCGAAGGCGGCCAGGAGACGCAGCTTTCATTCTGGAAGGACAGCAAAAAACCTCGCCCGCGTACGTTGCATGGCTACACCTATTCCATTGAAACACCCCTGGGAAAGGCTTTTGTGACCATCAATGAGAATGGCGGCTCACAGCCCTTTGAGGTTTTCATCAACACAGCCAAGGCAGGCTCCGAGACTGCCGCCCATTCAGAAGCTTTAGGACGTTTGATCTCCTACATTCTTCGATTGGCTTCCCCGATTGAACCGCGTGAACGGCTAAAGTTGGTCATGGAACAACTGGCTGGCATCGGCGGCGGCAGGTCGCTCGGTTTCGGTCCGAACCGCGTGCGCTCTCTGCCCGATGGGATCGCTAAAGCCCTGGATGAGTACCTCTTCCAACAGCATTGGGAGAAGGAAGAAGTCATCCCAGAACGACCCATCGAACAAATTCCCATGCCTGGAATAGACTCCCCCATTCACAAGATTGGCGAGCTATGCCCCGAGTGTGGCCAGGCAACGATGATCAACGAAGAGGGCTGCCGCAAGTGCTACACCTGCGGGCATAGCGAATGCTAAAGGCTTTGTTATGTACTAATTTTGAGAGAATTTGTATCAATTTGTTCATTTATTGCATCAATTAGCATTGACAATACATGGTAAGAGTGCGATAATGGAGTTGCGCACGGCTTGGGTGCCCCCCTCACCCAAACCGTGCGCATTTAATGTCAAATCAGTCCTGCCACTCCAATTCCCACTCTCCAACAATGACGTTATCGCCCTGCTGGATGCCTGCGGCTCGAAGAGCTTTTTCAACGCCTAGTCCCGCCATCAACTTCTGGAAGCGACGCACGGAACCAGGCTGGTCAAAGTAGGTCATCGCGGCTGCTTTTTCGATGCGTGCTCCCGAGACTACGTAACCATCTTCGGTCTTTTCGATCTCAAAAGCGTTCGGGTCAACTTCCGCCCGGTAAATCGGCATTTCAGCCTCAACATGCTCTTCAGGCAGCTCACCCAAAGCCGTGAAAACCTTCCACATCAGCTCTTTCAAGTTGAACTGGCTGACTGCCGAGATAGGCATCAATTCCACTCCCAGACTCTTAAATTCTGCGCGCAGTGTTTCAAACTTTGCGACCACATCCGGCAGGTCCATTTTGTTTAGAACCACAATTTGAGGGCGCTTTCCAAGCAGATCATCAAAGAGTTCCAGCTCGGCATTGATGGTGTGGTAATCGTCCAACGGATCCTCCGAAAGGCCATCCAATACGTGGATGAGCAAGCGGGTGCGCTGTATGTGACGTAAGAAATCAAAACCCAAACCTATGCCCATTGAAGCCCCTTCAATCAGACCGGGAATATCCGCCATCACGAAGCTGCTATCCTGGTCGAGCTTTACCACGCCCAGGTTTGGTTCAAGCGTTGTGAAGGGATAATCGGCAATCTTGGGTCTGGAGTTCGTTGTTGCGGCTAAAATGGACGATTTTCCAGCATTCGGCAGGCCAACCAGCCCCACATCCGCAATTAATTTCAATTCGAGCCTGATGGTGAATTCCTGACCAGGCTCGCCTTTTTCCGCGGTGAGTGGCATCTGATTTCGGCTGGTGGCGTAATGCTGGTTGCCCTTGCCGCCCCGTCCGCCTTTGGCAACCGTAAGCCGCTGGCCTGGCAATACGAGATCACCGATCAATTCTGCCTTTTCGTCGTCATAAATTGAGGTGCCCGGTGGAACCTGGATAACCAGGTCATCCGCGGAGCGACCGCTGCGATTTGAAGGTCCGCCATTCTTACCCGCGGCTGCAAAGAAGTTCTCATTCTGATGGAAATGGCTGAGAGTATTCAGGGTCGGGACAACCTCAAAGATCACATCTCCGCCTCTGCCTCCATCCCCACCATCAGGACCACCACGCGGACGGTATTTTTCTCGGTGCATATGCACCATTCCATCGCCGCCTTTACCAGACGCGATATTTATTTGAACAGAATCAATAAACATAGTTGCTCTTTCGTTTTTGGTTAGGGTGAGTTTATCACAATCCCAACCTGCTTTGCGGATGGTCGGCGTGCTTCCTTCCCCTTTAAAAAACAACCGGCCAGTTGCCTGACCGGTTGTCTGGGTAACAAAGAACTACTTGCCAAACTTCTTCTTCAGGATATCCTCGAGGTCAGGCTTGCCGATTTCCTCAAGCTCGTAGCGCACGCGCTGGCTTGGGCGGTTGATCTTCATGACACGGGTCAGGTCGATCGGAGTTCCGATGATGACCATGTCCACATCTGCGTTCTCGATGGTTTTCTCGAGGTCACGGATCTGCTGCTCGCCATATCCCATGGCTGGCAGGATCTTGCCAGTATCGGGATATTTTTTGTAGGTGGCGAGGATTTCGCCGACCGCAAACGGTCGGGGATCAACGATTTCTTTTGCGCCAAAGCGGCGTGCAGCCACCCAACCAGCGCCGATTTTCATGCCGCCGTGGGTCAGGGTTGGACCATCTTCCACCACCAACACACGCTTGCCACGGATGGCTTCGGGATCATCCACGTAGATCGGGGAAGCGCCTTCAATGATGACCGCGTTGGGGTTGATGTTGTGGATATTTTCGCGCACCTTGATAACATCTTCGGGATTGGCTGTGTCGACCTTGTTGATCACGACCACATCCGCTACTCTCACGTTGACTTCACCAGGATAGTAGGCGCTCTCATGCCCGGGGCGCAGGGGATCTGCCACAGTGATCTGCAGGTCAGGTTTGTAGAAAGCAAAGTCATTATTTCCGCCATCCCACAGGACGACATCCACTTCTTTTTCCGCTTCGCGCAGGATCGCTTCGTAATCCACACCAGCGTAGACGATGACGCCGTTGTCGAGATGGGGTTCGTATTCCTCGCGTTCCTCGATAGTGCACTCGTGCTTGTCGAGGTCAGCATAGGTCGCAAAGCGCTGCACGCGCTGTTTCACCAGATCGCCATAGGGCATGGGGTGGCGGATAGCAGCCACTTTCAGACCCATTTCCTGGAGGATTGCGGCAACGCGGCGGGTGGTCTGGCTTTTTCCGCAGCCAGTACGAACGGCGCAGATCGCCACCACGGGTTTGGTGGATTTGACCTGGGTTTCTTTGGTGCCCATCAAGCGGAAGTCAGCTCCAAGGGAGTTGACCAGGGCAGATTTGTGCATCACGTAATCGTAAGGAACATCACTGTAAGCGAATACGACTTCATCAACTTCGAACTTCTTGATCAGTTCAGGTAATTCTGATTCGGGGTAAATCTTGATGCCGTCTGGATACAGTTTTCCAGCAAGTTCGGCGGGGTATTTTCTTCCGTCGATGTTAGGGATCTGGGTCGCGGTAAAGGCAACCACCTCATACTTTTCGTTGTCACGATAGAAAGTATTGAAGTTGTGGAAATCCCGGCCTGCTGCCCCCATGATTAGTGTACGAATTCGACTCATAT
>ERZ1645192.3761-NODE-3761-length-12222-cov-9.813348_pt1 | contig 12222 bp, 14 predicted proteins | sample MGYA00575354_ERZ1645192 | MGnify/ENA primary metagenome ERZ1645192 (study PRJEB40844, sample SAMN11349763) | freshwater sediment metagenome | isolation source: river sediment | host: Sediment | place: India: Faizupur Khadar , New Delhi | collected 2017-02-21 ... | reverse complement strand
GCAGCACCCTGGATGAGCTGGCCACGGAAACCCTGGCCGCGGCACGGGTCCTGGTGTTCTGAATCCTCGAGCCCTTCGGTCTTTGGCGTAGCCTGCACGGAGAGCTACGAGTCATGATTACCCGATTCTTCGTTGTCTGCCGATGCCTCGTTGTCTTTTTGGGGTGCGCAACAGGGGCCTTTGTTGCAAACGCGGCGGATGGAATCCTCTGGCTCCACCATGCCCAACGTGGCCCTATCACCTTCAGTGCCAACCCGCAGGGTCAGGATGCTCGGGTCGCCTTTTTTACCGCCCGGGGTTTCACGGCCGAAGCCATCCACCCCTATGCACAGCGTTGCGGATTCTCCGTGGCGATGAAAAACGATGGCCACGCGGCCATCCATACCCATCTCGCCGACTGGCGGGCCATCGATGCCACGGGCCGGCAAATCGCGTTCAGCCTGCCGGAGGACTGGGATCAGGAGTGGGCCAAGGCCGAGGTTCCACAACCGGCACGGATCGCCTTCCGTTGGGCGCAGTTCCAGAGCGAAAACCACTTCGCGCCGGGCGACTGGATCATGGGCATGGTGACTCTGGCCAGCGAGCCGCTTGCCCCCTTCCAACTGATCGCGCCCTATCACGATGACCAAGGAGTACAGGAAATTGTCCTCGATGCCCTCACTTGCGCCCCGGATTGACCGGCGCCGCTTTCTGGCCCTTCTTGGCCTGTTCTGGGTCGCCCCCCTTGTCTGGGCTCAAGGCACGGGGATGACGCCCATCCCCAGCCGTCCGCCCGCACCGGTTTTGCAACTGAAGGATAGCGACGACCAGCTCATCGATCTGGCGCAATACCGGGGACGCGTGGTCCTCGTCAATTTCTGGGCGACCTGGTGTCCACCCTGCCGGCAGGAATTCCCCTCCCTCGGTCGGGTGCGGGAGCGCTTCCCGCCGGGCACCTTCGAGGTGATCGCCGTCAATGTTGGCGAAGAGGTGGAAACGGCATTTCCCTTCACGGGTAGCACCCCCTTCCCGGTGGTCTTCGACAACGAGGCGAAGACCCTAGCGGCCTGGTCAGTCCGCGGTCTCCCGACGACGTTCCTCGTGGACCGGCAGGGCCATCTGGCTTTTCAGGCGACCGGAGGGCGCGAATTTGATGCCGCCGACATCGTCGTCATCATCGAGCAGTTGCTCAATCACTGACGGGACGGAACCTACCGGCCCCGCCCCCTCATCAGGCGCCACCATGCAAGCTCCCATCTACCTCGACTACAACGCCACGACCCCGATAGCGCCGGAAGTGGTGGCCGCCATGCGGCCCTTCCTCCATGAGGAATTCGGCAATCCCTCCTCTCACCATGTCCGCGGTGACCGGGCCCGGCAGGCCGTGGCCGCGGCGCGAGCCGAGGTGGCGGCGCTCCTGGGTGCCCATCCTGAGGAGATCGTCTTCACCGGCAGTGCCACCGAGGCCAATAACCTGGCCTTGCTGGGCGTGGCACGCGCCCAGCAGGAGAAACGCCATCTTCTGCTCAGCGCCATCGAACATCCAGCCGTCATGGAGCCTGCCCGCTATCTGGGGTCCCGGGGTTGGGAGATCACCCTCCTCCCCGTCGACGGCACCGGCCGGGTCGACCCGGCCGCCGTCGCCGCCGCCCTGCGCCCGGATACGGCCTTGGTATCGGTCATGCAGGCCAACAACGAGATCGGCACCCTCCAGCCCATCGCGGAGATCGCGGCCCTCGCCCGTGCCCGGGGCAGCCTGATGCATACCGACGCGGCCCAATCGGCGGGCAAGATCCCGGTGAATGTGGCCGATCTGGATGTCGATCTGCTGACCTTGGCCGGACATAAATTCCATGCCCCCAAGGGTGTTGGCGCCCTCTTCGTGCGGGCCGGGACCCCCCTCCAGCCGATCCTGTTCGGTGGCAGCCAGGAGCGGGGACTGCGACCGGGCACGGAAAACGTCCCCTACCTGGTGGCGCTCGGCGCCGCCGCCACCCTGGCCAGGAAGCGGTTACCGGATCTCAGCTTACGCCTAGCCCGCCAGCGCGACCATCTGCATCACCTCCTCGACCAGGCCATCCCGGGACTGAAGCTGAACGGCCACCCTGAGCAGCGACTCCCCAATACCCTGCACCTGTCCTTTCCGGGGGTCACGGGACAGGCGCTCCTGGCCGGCACCCCCAGCGTCGCCGCCTCCCTCGGTTCGGCCTGTCATGCCGGCGATGCCGTCAGCAGCGGGGTTCTGGGCGCCATGGGTCTGGACCAGGCCCGGGCCGCGGGTGCGATCCGCCTGAGCCTGGGAGCCGGGACCCAAGACGATGAGATCGAGGCAGCGGCGGCCGCCTTGTCCGCCACCTGGCGCCGTTTGGTCTCCGGTTGACCTGGCATCGGACGGCGGTAAGCTGGCAACTGGCGACCTGGCATTCTGGCTATCCGGCAACTTCGCAAGCTAACCATGGCCCAGCCTCACGACACCGCAGGCCAGCCGGCAGACAGCACCCCCGGCCAGCACCCATCGTATGAAGAGAGCGCTCAGTCCCTCTGGCCCTCGCCGGACTATAACCGCCAGATCGAGCAATTGCGTGAGGCCATCGGCGAGACTCTCTTCCTGGCCGAATTGAGTGACAGCCCCGTTCAACTGGGTGTCCGTCTGACCGCGACGCCTTACGTGCTCCTGGGACTGATCGACTTTCCCCGCCCCGATCCGACCCGGGGCCTGGCCCCGCACCTGCTCTTGCTGGACGACGGGCGCGGGGTGAACCTGGGACGGATCGCCCGAGTCAGTCGCCGTCCCTTCGCGCCCCAGCCGGCGGAACTGCTCTATCAGGACCGGGCCGCCGAGCAAAATCTGCTCTTCGCCGAGCGGCGCCTGTCGCGGGAATTCCTGGGCGTGCGCAGCCGCGTGGCGCTGGGTGAATGTCTCGGCTACTCACCACCCGAGGTGGCCCGGATGATCACCGGTCCGCGGAATGAGGAAACGGTAGACCCGTGAACCGCGCACCGGCCGACTATCACGCCTGGTATGGGACCCCGCGGGGGGCCTGGATGGCGGATCAGGAGCGGCGCCTGATCCTTGATCTGCTCGCACTGCCGCCAGGCGAGAGGGTGCTCGATGTCGGCTGTGGTACCGGCTACTTCAGCAGCGCCCTCGCCGATGCCGGACTCGGGGTCACTGGACTGGATACGGATATGGCGGCGCTGGATTTCCTGGCACGGCGGGACGGCCGTTCCCTTCTGATCAAGGGCCAAGCTGCAACCTTGCCTTTCGCCAATGGCGCCTTCGCGGGCGTGGTGGCCATTACCAGTCTCTGCTTCTGTACCAATCCGATGCTCGTCCTGAGTGAGATGTGGCGGGTGAGCCAGCGGGTAGTCGTACTGGGGCTCCTGCATCGTCACAGCCTGCTCTACCTGACCAAGGGTGGTCGCGGCGGTTACGCAGGCGCGCGCTGGGATACTCTGGAGGAGGTGCGTGCCTGGGCGCATGAGCTGACACCCGCGCCGGATATCCTGGCTCGCTGCGCGCTGCTGCTGCCAACGGCTGGCCCCGTTGCGCGCGGTATCGAGCAACGATTCGGCAAGCTTCTACCGATCGGCGGCTTTCTCGCCGTTGCCCTACGCCGCCCCAGTGGGGCGTAGCAGCCGCGGGCGTTCGCGCGTCCCGCGGTCGCGCGGGGCTGGCCGGTCCGCGCCTCAGCGCAGGGTCATGAGGTAGGCCGCCAGGTCGTCGATCTCCCCGGGGTTCAGGGGCAGCACCGGCATGACCGCGGAGAAACCGGGGACCCGGAAGGACTCGGGCGCCGCGATGGAGCGGCGCAGATACCCAGGCCAGTGGATGCCGCCGGCGTGGATCAGCTGGGGTCCCGGTCCGCCATAGGGTCCATGACAGGCGCCACAGCCATGCCGGGCAAAGAGCTGCCCGCCGCGGGCCGGGTCGCCAGCGGTCTTGGCCTCTACGGCCAACCTCCCCCGCGGCTCGGCGCCGGGCAGGTCGATCCGCTGCCAGGCCGAGAGCCGCTTGCGCCCGGCGCGGCCATCCTCGACCCCATCCCAGGCGGCGAGGGCGACGGCCGCGATCTCGGGTCCGACCGCCCCGCGCAGCACCAGGACCCAGCCGGTCCCGGTGCGCAGTGCCCGGGACTCGGGCTGAGGGCCCGGGTCCCTCGTCAGGCTACCAAAACCCTGGGCGCTCAGGCCCTCGGCCGTTCCGCCGGCGTGCCAGCGCCAGATCGCCACCGGTCGCCCGGGCTCGCCCATCCCGACGTAGGGGAGGGTCTCACCCCCTGGCGCGAACTGGACCGCGGCTGCATCCGCGAAGCGATGGGTGGCGCGGCGGTCGACCAGGTCTTCAGTGGGGTCCGGCCAGGTGAGGCGCAGGGCCAGCTGGCCATCGCCCCAGCGCAGGCGGGCCTCCAGGGCAAGGACGGCACCCCCCGGCCCGTCCGGTGCCGTGGCCTGGGGGTAGAGCGGGATCGGCGTCACCGGGACCGCGTCCCAGATGGGGTCGAGGGGGTCGATCGGCGGCGCGGTCTCGGCGAGGGCGACGGGCAACCACCGGTCCAGCGGCGCCTCGGCCCCAGCGGGGATGGGGCCGGGGGCGGTCAGGGGCGCACCCGCGGCGGCGAGACCAAGACCGGCCCCAAGGAGGGCGCGGCCCAGCCCCCTCGTCCAGCGGCGGCGAGGCGCCTTGCGGGGGGTGCTCATGGCCTGCCCCCCCGCGGCCGGCTCAACCGGAACAGGTCGCCGTGCCGGTAGGCGATGAGCAGGTCCATCAGGGCTGATTCGCCCCCAGCCGCCTTCTGGGCGATCTCGGCTTGCAGGGTCGCGAGGGCTGTCTCCACCGCCGGGCCGAAGAGTTGGCGCAGGTAGTCCCCGGGGATGCGCGGCTCACCGCTGGGCCGGCCGTCGGCGTCGAAGACCGGGGGTGAGAGGGGTGGGACATAGTAGACGTTGGGCTGGGTGCCGTACTCCGGGTGCAGGGGCAGGGCCACCCGCCAGACCTGGACCAGTTGATGCACCGCGCCCTCGGGATCGTCGAGATAGGCGACATGGCGGGCGCGGCCGACGCACTGGTAGGCGCAGGCCTGGGGAATGCCCCGCTCCAGGCGCGGATAGCAGAAGAGGCACTTCTCCGACCGCCCCACCAGGGGGTTGAAGTAGATCTTCTTGTAGGGGCAGGCGGCGACGCAGTAGCGGTAGCCGCGGCAGCGTTCCTGGTCGATGAGCACGATGCCGTCCTCCTCGCGCTTGTAGATGGCCTGGCGCGGGCAGGCGGCGAGGCAGGCGGGGTGGGTGCAGTGGTTGCACAGGCGCGGCAGGTAGAAGAAAAATCCATTGGGGAAGTCCCCGGCGCCCTGGTCCTCCTCCCAGTTCGGCCCCCACTGCATGGCCTCCAGGGGGCGCAGGGGCCGGTCCCCGGGCTGGAACAGGGCGGCAGCGAAATCGAAGTCCGCGGGGATGCCGTAGTCCTCCTCCAGCCGCGGCAACCGCCCGGGCCGCAGCCGGTCGCCATCCCAGCCCCCGCCCGCGGTCCGCCAGCCGCGCGGATAGCCCTGGCCCGGGGCCGTCTCCACATGATTCCAGTACATGAACTCGCGCCCCGCCCGGTCCGTCCACTGGGACTTGCAGGCCAGGGTGCAGGTCTGGCAGCCGATGCATTTGTTGAGATCGATGACCATGCCGAGCTGGCTCATGTCTGCTCCTCCGCGACCTTCTCCACCTCCACGGACGACTCGAAGGCGAGCATGTTGCCGTCCCAGTTCGGGTTGAAGCTCAGATGCCCCCAGCCCGTCACCAGCTCCAGGGGCGAGAGCAGCCCTGCCACCGCATTGTTGAGCCCCAGGCGGTCGCGGAACTGGAAGGGTTCCCAGGCGTGGTCCATGACCAGGGCGGCGGGTGGGATGGCGGCCATGAGCTTGGCCCGTGCCTGGAAGGCCCCGACATCGTTGAAGACCCGCACCGGATCGCCCTCGCCGATCCCCCGAGAGCGGGCCGTCGCGGGGTTGAGCCAGACATAGGGCTCCCCGCGCTGCAGCCGCAGCAGCCCGGCGTTGGCCCGCCATTGGGAGTGGATGCCATGACGGGTGTGGGGGGTGAAGAAGGCGAGGGGGAAGCCCGCCGGGCGTACCGGCGCCATGGCCGTCGGCGTGGCGCAGCCAAGACGCTTGTAGAGTGGATGATCGACGTAGAACTGCTGGCGCCCGGACAGAGTCGGGTAGGGCTGGCGCAGATAGACGTTGTGCTCGAAGGAGTTGAAGGGCCGATTGGCATAGAGGGGCGAGGTGAAGCCGGCCTCCCGGTTAAGGGTGACAAAACCGTGGCGCATCGCGTCCTCCGGCGTCCAGGGGGCGATGGCCGGGACATGGGCCATGAGCCAGCGGACCACGGCCTCGTCGTCCGGCAGTTGCCCCTGGTCGGTGAAGTCCGCCGCGAGCCGGGCCAGGTCGCGCATCACTGGCGCCGCCTTGTCGTCCCGGGTCTCCAGGAAGTCCGGATCGGGGATGGCGGCCAGGCCGCGCCGCTCCGCCTCCCGGGTCATCGCCTCGGCAAGCAACCGGCAGATTTCCCATTCGGACTTGGTCTCGCCGATGGGCCGCAGCCCTGGTGGGGGCACCGTGATGTTGCAGAAGCGGTGGTAGCCCAGCTCCCCGCGCAGGTCCCAGGACTCGTACTGGCTCTTGGCCGGCAGCACGTAATCGGCCCAGAGGGCGGTGGAGTCCATGCGATGGTTGACGTCGACGAAGAGGTCCAGGCCCTCGATGAAGGCCTGCCGGTAGTGGGCCTGGGACTTGTTGCGCTGGAGACTGTTGTCGGCGAACAGCAGCAGGGCGCGGGGCTTGCCGAACCAGGCGTCACTGGTGGTGGCGTAGTCCGCGGCGAGGGTCGCGAGCTCCGCGTGGTCGAGGCCCAGGGTCGCCTTGAGATGGGCGTCGCTGTAGTGCCGGCGCATGGTCTCGGCCATGTCGCCGTTCATCCACTCGCTGAAGAAGCCCGAGGCGAAGCGCGCGGGCTTGGGGTTGGCGAGGGGACCGATGCCGCCCAGGCTCCAGTTGTTCTCGGTGTCGAGACCGCCGCGCTCGCCGGCATGGCCCGTGAGGGCACAGGCCAGGGCCGCCGCCCAGCAGGTCATGGTTCCGGAGACGTATTTGTGCAGGGAGAAGCCGATGTTGACGATCGCCTTCTCCGCCCCCGCCAGGTCCCGCGCCAGGCGCTCCACCAGCTCCGGGTGGACACCGGTAAGCGACTGGGTCGCCTCGGGCGGGAAGCGCCGGGCCTCGGCGCGCGCCCGCTCCAAAACCGTCGTCACCGGGATGAGCGCGCCGTCCTTACCCGCCACCTCCCAGGTCCCCTCCAGGGTGGGGCTAAGCCGACCCAGGCGCAGGGACTTCTTGAAGTGCCCGCGGGTCCCCGGCATGGGCTGGGCCGATCCGCTGGTCTGATCCCAGCAGTAGAAGACATCGTCCTTGCCCTTGTCGCGCAGGTCCCGGTGGCGCAGCAGGTCGCCCGTATCGGCGCGCACCAGGAAAGGCAGATCGGTCTGCTCGCGCACGAAGTCCTTGTCGATCAGCCCATCGCGGAACAGGACATGGAGCAGCGACAGGGCGAGGTAGCTGTCGGTCCCCGCCTTCACCGGAACCCACTGGCTGGCGAGCTTGGCGGTGGCGTTGTACTCCGGGGTGATGCAGTAGATGCGGGCCCCGTTGTAGCGCGCCTCGGTCAGATAGTGGGCGTCGGGGATGCGGGTCACCGCCGCGTTGATGCCCCAGAGCAGGATGGTCTTGGCCTCGAACCAGGCGTCCAGACTGTGGCCGACGGTGGCGAGCCCATAGGCCAGGGAGGCCCCGGTGAACATGTCCCCCACCGCGCTCGCGGGATAGAGCCGCTGCGCCCCGAGCAGGGAGCCCAGGCGCAGCGGACCGGCGCGCCGGCCCTGGGAGAGGATGCCGGTGCCGCAATAGACCATGAGCGAGGCCAGGCCATGGCCCTGCAGGCTGTCGACCAGGCGCGTGGCGATGTCGGCGAGGGCCGCCTCCCAGGTCACCCGCTCCCAGTGGCCCGCGCCGCGCTCCCCCGTCCGCTTCAGCGGGTACCGCAGGCGGTCGGCTTGCGCCATCTGCTTGGAGTGGACGATGCCCTTGTTGCAGCCGCGGGGGTTGGCGTCCGGGATGCGGGGGTGGATCTGGGGGTAGGCGGCGGACTGCTCCTCGCGGGTGACCCGCCCGTCCTTGGCATGGACCTTCCAGGCACAGTTGCCCTGGCAATTGGAGCAATGGAAGGCGAAACCCATGGCATCGCCCAGGGTGTCGGCCAGCTCACGCCGGTAGCGGTCCTCCCAGGCCCGGTTGCCGACCCCCGAGGCCTCCTGGGCGCGCAGGGGTGTCAAGGGGCCGCCGAAGGCGAGGGCCAGGCCGCAGTAGGTGGTGCCCTTCAGGAATGCGCGTCTCTCCATGGCCTCACCTCGCGATCGGACGGCTGGGGTCGGCGGCCCACTCGATCCAGGAGCCGGGATAGACCCGGACACGGTCGTAGCCCAGGGACGCCAATGCCATCAACAGGAAGGTGGACCGGCCCAGACCCGGATTGCAGTAGGTCAGGATCTCCCGGTCCGGGGGGATGCCCGCCTCGGCGAGGAGGCGACGCATCTCGTCGGCGGGCTTGAAGGTGGCGCGCTCCCCGGCGAGGAGCGACCAGGGCAGGCTCTTGGCCCCCGGAATGTGCCCGGCCTGGCGGGCGCCGCCAGCCTCCTTGCCGCTGTACTCGCCGATGGAGCGGGCGTCGAGGAGCAGGGCCTGGCCGCGGAGGAGGTCGTCGGTGGTGACCGCCCAGTCCTGGCGGGGCTGCACGGCATAGGTGGCCTTCACCGGCATCGGCGCCTCCTGGGTGACCGCCCGCCCCTCCGCGAGCCACTGGCGGAAACCGCCGTCCAGCACGCGCACGTCCGCGTGGCCGATGAAGCTCAGGATGTACCAGACCCCCGAGGCCGCCCGGCCATTGCCCTCGTCGTAGACCACCACCGGGGTGTCGCGGGCGACGCCCAGGGCCTCGAGCTTGGAGGCCGCTAAGCGGGGCGTGATGGGCAGACCGCTCTTGGCGTTCTCCTCGGCGTCCTCCAGGTCCAGGTAATGCAGGTTGACCGCCCCGGGGAGATGGGCGCGCCGATAGAGCTCGGGGGCCTCGGCATCGATCAGGACCAGGCCGCCCTGGTCCAGCCGGGCGGTCAGCTCCGCGGTAGAGATCAGGATGGACTCACCCGCCACGCCGGCGAGGGCCCAGGCGGACAGTAGCAGACCGATCAACCAGCGCATGGCAGCCGCTCCTCCAGGGGTCATTCAGGGGCCGCCCGGATCACCATCCGGATCAGCGCGTGCATCTCCGGCCGGTCCCAGTCCTGGGGACCGGTCTTGCCGGCCACGAGGCGGCCCTCGCGGTCGATCAGGTAGGTCACCGGGACCCCGGCGGCACGGTAGGCCTCGGCGGTCTTGCGGTCGTCGTCGAGCAGGACGGTGAAGGGTGGCCGGCGCCCACCCAGGAAGGCCGCCACCCCCACCTCCGTGTCCGCGACGGCAATGGCCACTACCGTGAAATCCGGCCCACCCAGGGCCTGGTGCAGGCGCTCCAGGGAAGGGAACTCCTCCCGGCAGGGCGGGCACCAGCTCGCCCAGAAGTTGAGCAGCACCACCCGCCCCTGGTAGTCCTGCTTGGCCCGCGTCCCGCCGTCCAGGCTGGGCAGCCCGAATCGCGGGGCCTTGAGGGGGACCGCGTAGGCGTCCATGCCCGCCGCTTGGGCCAGCTCAGCAAGCCCCGCCGGGGCCGCGGAGGCTATCGCCGTGCCCAGCGTCAGCACGAGCACGAGCCCGGCCCCGAGCCCGCGCCTGGCCCGGATCGCCGAGATGGTGGACATCTTGGCCTTCACCCCGGCTAGAGACAGCCCTTGAAGAACTTGCGCTCGCCGCTCGTCTCCAGGGTCTCGAGCTTGAGGGGATGGATCACGCCCGCCTTGAGCTCGCCGGTCACCCGCACCCGCTTGGCATAGGCCTTATCCAGCGCCTCGGGGGTGATGCCCAGACCGTCGCCGTGGAGGAAGGCGAGCGTGTGTCCATCCTCCAGGAGCAGCACCGGACGGTCGACGTAGCGCAGCGGGCAGTCCGCCACCCGCGGGTCCGTCGCGCAGGGCTCGCCGATGATCCAGCCCTCCCAGCCCTCGACCGCGGCGAAGGCTGGTGTCGCCGCCGTCAGGACGAGCCCGGCGAGCGTCGCCCGGCCAAATTGGCGCGCGTCCATCTCAGTTCCCCCCCTTGATCGCGGCTTTGAGGGCATCGAGCTCCGTCTTGACCTCGGTAAGCCGGCCGCCGCGGTCCTGCTTGGGGGCACCCTCGATCTCGATCACGTCCCGCATCTGGTCGAAGCTGACCATGCCGTTGAAGTCCCCCCCATCCTCGGCGAGGAGCTGTTCGCCGTAGTACACGGCCGGGGCCTTGGACCAGGGGGCCAGGCTGGCTGGCAGGACGAGGATGGGGACTTTGTAGAGGTTGGACAGCTCGGCGGCGACCTGCATGTTGTTGTTGCAGCGCAGGACCGGTGGCTCCCGCACCACCAGGGTGAGGACCTTCTGGCCCTCGATCTCGGTACTGCCCGATGGTGGGCCGGCAAAGGCCGGCGCGACCAGGAGGCCGAAAGCGAGTGCATAAGCGCGTGCGTCAGCGAGCGGTTTCATGGGCATCTCCTCCGTTGGCGGTCGATAGGCGGGAGCAGGGTGGCCAACGCCTCCCCGCGTCTGTTGGCAAGCACGGACTCAGGCCTGACTCATCTCCTCCATCCATTGCTCCTGGGTTACCTCCAGGAGCCGGCGCAGCTCCGTGATCTCGTCCTCGCGGAAGCGGTCGCTGAAGCTGATCGCGATGTCCTCCGGCGAGACAATCACCCCGTCGGCGGGCATGATGAGGCGGTCGCCGATGAGCATGGCCGGCGCCGCCGCGGGTGCGCCCTCGTCGCCGTAGCGCACCTCGGTGGCGAGGCCGTGGGCCTGGTTGAGCGCCTGGGCATAACGCAGGTAGAGCGAGCAGCGCCCACCCGGGGGCTGTTTCGCGAGGATCGTGACGGTGGACATGGCTTTCCCCTCCTCTTCGGTGTGCTTGTCGTTGAGGTCAAAACCTGGACCCGCTCCGCTCCCAGGGGCAAGGGCGCGTTGCCGTGGTTGAACATCACGGTAACCTTGAGCAGCCCCACGAAGGTCACTACCGCCGCCACCAGTGGGCCAAGCACTAGGCCAATGGCGAATTGATCTGCATGGAGAGAGATGGCCGCCTCAGGGGTATGGACGAAGCTGCCCAATGGGATATAACCGGGACCTGGGTAAGATAGCCTGATCCTGGCACAGTCACCGACAACAATCAACCGATAAGTTGATTATTGTGTGCGCCGGGTCTTCGTCCGTGGAACCGGCTTGGGGAGCGGGGGGGGGCAGGGCCGAGGAGTGAGGCAAAAGGCGGATTAGGCGCGACTTGATCACGAAGCGAGGCGCTTGCACTGGTCTCCAAGTCTGCCTCTCTCGCGTGGGATCGGGGTGGGGGAATGATCATGGCCATGCATGCTGTTTTCACTTCAGCATGCAGTCGCTTTGATCAGGTAAGGCTGCCGCATTACCATGCCGATCATCTTCTCTCTGAACCGATGCCTGCCATGCCCGCCAACCTCGAAGTCGAATCCACGCTGACGGACCGCTACCGGACCACGGTTCCCGAAACCGTGCGCAGTGCCTTGCGGCTGGGCAAGCGCGACAAGATTCGCTACAGCATCCGCCCGAGTGGCGAGGTGGTGCTTAGCCGGGCGGAAATGCCCGACGGCGACGACCCGGTCCTTGGCCAGTTTTTGGACTTTCTGGCCCGCGATATTGTCAGCCACCCGGAGCGGGTGCAGGCCATGGATGCCGGTTTCGTTCAACGGCTCCAATCGCTGGTGGGCGACCTCGAAGTCGATCTCGCCGCCGCGCTGTAGGAAAGTAACGACGACGCCTATCGGGAATTTCGCAAGATACTGGTTAGCGGTCACCCACCGGACGACTGGCACCAGTTGCTCGAACAAGCCCGTGCCGAGGACCAGCGTCTGCAGCGGTTTACCGAGGCCATCTCACCCTGAGGATTGGACGGCGGGCTCTCAGTGCCCCCCGAGCCTGGCCGCCAGGTAAGTGGCTGCGTCATCCAGGCTGCGTAGCCTGGGGTAGTCGAGTTCAGGGATGTCGACCCCCAG